>OJRJ01000774.1_pt1 | contig 11039 bp, 9 predicted proteins | sample 1599181 | NCBI WGS metagenome assembly OJRJ01 (sample SAMN03922540, study PRJEB24848) | human gut metagenome | isolation source: stool sample | host: Homo sapiens | place: Germany | collected 2010-05 | reverse complement strand
GAAGAGATTAGAAAACAGATGGCAAAGGACAATACAGACTTTGTATGGGAAGATTTAAGGACAATACCTGAAGAAGAATTAAAAACGCATTTTCCTAATATAGTGCAGTATTGTATTGATAAGGGATATGACCCGTCAAAAGAGTGTATTCCGGTTGTTCCTGCACAGCACTATTTCATGGGAGGAATTAAGGTAGACCATGAGAGCAGAACAACTATGGATAACCTGTATGCAATAGGCGAGACAGCCTGCAACGGAGTTCATGGAAGAAACAGGCTTGCAAGCAACTCACTTCTTGAAAGTCTTGTGTTTGCAAAGAGGGCAGCGCTTGATATTACTGAAAATGCAGTTGTAAAACCGACACAGGATGAGATTACATATTTTGATACATTTGATGCAGAAAAATATGCAGATGAGTCGAAAATTGACGGAGAATATGCAGAATTAGTCAATAAAAAGATTGAAGAGGCAGATAAAGCCTATGAAGAAAGCCAGAAGAAGAATTACGCATAATATATAGAAATGGAGAAATGATATGTTTGATAAAGTTACTTTAAAGTTAAATGTGGATCCGCTCATTCTTGGAGCACTTAAAGAAGATATTACAAGTGAGGATGTGTCAACTAACAGTGTTATGCCAGAACCAAAACTTGGAGAAGTCGAGCTTATATGCAAGCAGGACGGAATAATATGTGGTCTGCAGGTATTTGCAAGAACATTTGAACTGCTTGATGAAGATGTAGAGATTACATTTTTTGCAAAAGACGGGGATGAGGTTAAGAAAGGTCAGAAGATGGCAGTTGTAAGAGGAGATATAAGAGTTCTTCTGTGTGGAGAAAGAACAGCACTTAATTATCTCCAGAGAATGAGTGGAATTGCGACATATACTAATGGTGTTGCGAAGCTGCTTGCAGGAACTAAGACAAAGCTTCTTGATACAAGAAAGACATCACCTAATAACCGTATATTTGAGAAGTATGCTGTCAGAATCGGAGGTGGTAATAACCACAGATATAATCTTACAGACGGAGTACTCCTTAAGGATAACCATATAGGTGCTGCAGGCGGAGTTAAGCAGGCAGTTACAATGGCTAAGGAATATGCACCATTTGTAAGAAAGATAGAAGTTGAAGTTGAGAACCTTTCAATGGTGCGTGAAGCTGTTGAGGCAGGCGCAGATATTATTATGCTTGATAATATGAGTCATGAGGATATGCGAGAGGCTATGAATATAATTGGTGGAAAAGCTTTAGTTGAAGTTTCTGGAAATGTAACTAAAGAAAACATTGCAAAAATTACTGACCTTGGTGTAGACTTTGTATCAAGTGGTGCACTTACACATTCTGCACCAATTATGGACATTTCATTAAAAAATCTTCATCCTGTACAGGAGTAATCATTGTCGGGGTGAACCGGGGAGTTGTAGCAATGAACGGAGAAGAGAGAAGAAATCAGATAGTAGATATATTAAAACATTCGTCAAGTCCTGTGCCGGGTACACAGCTTGCACAGATATTAGATGTCAGCAGGCAGGTTATAGTGCAGGATATAGCACTTATACGTGCGAAGAATATAGATGTTTTCTCAACTAACAGAGGCTATGTGCTTAATGATAAGCAGGAATACAGCCGTATACTTAAGGTTAAACATGGAGATGATGAGGTGGAAGCAGAGCTTGGAGCAATAGTTGACATGGGTGGATGGATAAGAGACGTTTTTGTGTATCACAAGGTATATGGTGTTATAAGAGCGGAGATGAATATACATTCAAGGCGTGATATCAGGAAATATCTTGAGAATCATTATCATACAATTGTTGCGGATGACGAACAGACACTGGATTTAATTCAGGAGGAGCTTGGAAAACTTGGATTTCTTGCAAAATTGCAGGAGTATGAGCCAGTGGATTTCTGGCATAAAGGGTGAATATGGACTTAACAATTTACACACTTACACATAAACATTTTACAAAGCCTGATGATAATATGTATGTGCCGCTTCAGGTAGGTACAGCCATTAATTCACCACTGGGGTATCTTCGGGACGATACAGGAGATAATATATCGGCTCTTAACGGTTATTACAGTGAACTTACAGGATTATACTGGATATGGAAAAATGTGCATGATATTAATTATGTTGGAACATGCCATTACAGAAGATATCTTATTGATGAGAACGAGCATATTATGAATGAAAAGCAGTATGAGCAGATTTTTAAGGAGTACGAACTTGTTACAACCAAGAGAGTCGTTCTTAATAATTCATATCATTACGGATTTTCTGCTAATCATAATGTAACTGCGCTTGACATGACAGGTGAAGTTATTAAGGAATTATATCCCGAGTATTATGATACATTTATACAGCTTGTTAATGGCAATGAGACATATTTTGGAAATATGATAGTCACTTCTAAAGAGCTTTTTGATAAATATGCTGAGTGGTTGTTTACGATATTCTTTGAGGTTCAGAAACGCATTGATATGGAGACTGATAAGGATTCATACCACAGGCGTGTGTTTGGCTTTATATCTGAATTCTTATTGCTTGTGTGGGTGAGAGTAAACAATATCAATGTAAAGGAATGCAAGGTTGGAATGGTTGGCGAAAAAGCCGAAACAAGGGAGCTGAAAGCAGTTTTGTCGTCTTTTCTTGCAAAAGATGAAAGCAGTTTTGTCGTCTTTTCTTGCAAAAGAGGATACAAAGGGTGCTATGCAGTACTTTATGGACTTTTACAACAAAAGACCTGATGTTCTCATGGAGGCGTCTGATGTAACCGGTGAATTGCATCTTATGTTACAGATAACAGCAGTTATGGACATGCAGATAAAGCGTGAGGGTGGCAGTTTTTACAAAAGCAATCCGGATGTCCGTAAATGGTTTGGGGTATTTTCAGGTATAAACAGGAAAACACAGCTTGAATTAAAAGGACAACTTACAGAAGACTGGAAGGAAATGTATAGAGAAATGGGGATTCCTGAGGAAGCATTTGCGGTAGCACGGAAGTTGTATGGTAACAAATAAAAAGGAAATAATGTCTTTAGGTTTCAGGGGTAATAATTGTAATATATCCGAAAAGTTCAGGTAAAATATGGAGTAAATATAAAAAATGTTATTGACACCAGCAGATAGTTATATTATATTTTAAAGGTATTTTGGATATAAAAAGATATCGCAAATACAGACCACATGTTTACATGTTAAGCCTTGCGGACGGGCGGGTCGGTTGCCGAGTGTGACGAGGGCACACATTATTGATTGAGTTAGAAGCTCAAATTTTATAAGTTGATTTTAAAATTATCATGCGAGAGAGCATATCATCTTGTGAAACGGTCAATAAGAGCGGTAACAGTGACTTACTTGGATAAACTCTGAAAGGTCAGATTTTCTGTATTTGGCAATACAGTAATCAAAAAGAAGATAGAATATGATTATACAGGCGTGATTGATTTTAAATCAATCACGCCTTTTTGCGCGAGCAGCGATGAGAATAGAAGTGAAAAATCACAATCATGCTTGCATGAATTGGGATTTCTTCACGGATATTCGAGGAGCGCCGCGACAATGACAGAGCGCAGCTCTGGAATAAAGCTGCGAGCGCGAGCAGCGATGAGAATAGAAGCATAGGCAGCAATGAGAACAGGGGGATATTATGGACTTAAAAAGACAGGCGAGTGCGCCGCTTTACGAAGCAATTGAGAAATTCAGAAAGAAAAGAATTGTTCCGTTTGATGTTCCGGGACATAAGAGAGGAAGAGGCAACCCAGAACTGGTAGATTTACTTGGAGAAAGATGTGTTGGAATAGATGTTAATTCAATGAAGCCACTTGATAACCTGTGCCACCCTGTTTCTGTTATTAAGGAGGCAGAGGAGCTCACAGCAGAGGCATTTGGGGCAGAACACGCATTTTTCATGGTAGGAGGAACTACGCAGGCAGTACAGAACATGGTGTTATCTGTATGTAAGGCTGGAGATGAGATTATCGTTCCAAGAAATGTGCATAAAAGCGTAATTAATGCATTGATTCTGTGTGGTGCGATTCCTGTTTATCTTAATACAGAAATTAATGCAAAGCTTGGAATAGTGCTTGGAGTAACTGTGCAGCAGGTTGAAAAGACAATACAGGAGCATCCGAATGCGGTGGCGGTTTTGGTGAACAATCCTACATATTATGGAATCTGTTCAGACATTAAAGGAATATGTGATATAGCACATTCATATGGACTTAAGGTGCTTGCCGATGAGGCACATGGAACGCATCTGTATTTTGGTGACAACCTTCCTATGAATTCAATGAAAGCAGGAGCAGACCTTGCAGCAATATCAATGCATAAGTCAGGCGGTTCGCTTACGCAGAGTTCAATCCTTCTTACCAATAATGGTATGAATGCTGATTATGTACAGACAATTATTAATATTACGCAGACAACGAGCGCGTCATATCTTCTTATGACAAGCCTTGATATATCAAGAAGAAATCTTGCCCTGCGCGGCAGACAGTCATTTGCAAAGGTGAGCGAGTGGGCACAGTATGCAAGAGATGAGATTAATATGGTAGGCGGTTATTATGCATACGGAAAAGAACTGATTAATGGTGGAACAGTCTATGATTATGATGTTACCAAGCTTTGTGTTTATACAAGGGATATCGGACTTGATGGAATTGAGGTGTATGATATCTTAAGAGATGAGTATGATATCCAGATAGAATTCGGCGACATTGGAAATATAATGGCGTACATATCAATTGGTGACAGAATACAGGATATAGAAAGACTTGTCGGAGCATTGGCTGAAATCAGCCGTCTGTATTCAAAAGAAGAAAAACGCTTTGAAGTAGACAGACAAATGCTGCTTCCAAGGGTACTTGCTTCACCACAGGAAGCCTTCTATGCCGATAAGATTAAAGTTCCAATCCGTGAGGCAGCAGGACATATATCAGGGGAGTTCGTAATGGCATATCCGCCAGGAATTCCTATACTTGCGCCGGGTGAAGAAATCACAGACGAGATAATAGACTATATTCAGTATTGGGCTCGGAGATGTGTATAAGAGACAGCAGTAGAGAAGGGCTGTTCAATGCAGGGAATGGAAGATTCAACATTGCAGACACTGAATGTATTAAGAATGTAAATGTCCGATTTGTTCAATCGGTCAAATATAGAAGGGAGAAAGTTTCTATGGAATTTTGGTTTTCAGAACTTCATTCACCACATGTGAAGTTTGATATCAGGGTTGAAAAACAACTGTTTTCTGGCGAGAGCGACTATCAGAGAATAGATGTATTTCAGTCGCCAGAGTTCGGAAAATTCCTGACACTTAATGGAAGTGTTATATTTTCAGAACAGGATTGTTTCATCTATAACGAGATGGTGGTGCATGTGCCAATGTCAGTCCATCCAGATGTTAAAAATGTATTGATAATCGGTGGCGGTGACGGAGGTGTATCAAAGGAACTGTTGCAGTATGACAATATCGAAAATATTGACATAGTTGAACAGGACAACATGTTTGTTGATGTGTGCAGGGAGTATTTTCCAGAGACGGCAGTAGGATTAGAAGATGAGAGAGTACACATTTATAATTCAGATGCATTAAGGTTCTTACGCTCCAAGCAGGATATGTATGACCTTATAATTAATGACGCAACAGACCCGTTTGGTGCGAGTGAGGGACTGTTTACAAGGGAATTTTATGGAAACTGTTATAAGGCACTTAAGGAGGACGGAATACTTGTGTACCAGCATGGAAGTCCTTTCTATGATGAGGATGAGGATGCATGCAGAAGCATGCACAGGAAGGTGTTCCACACATTTCCAATAAGCCGCGTGTATCAGGCACATATACCAACAAGTCCGTCAGGATACTGGCTGTTTGGATTTGCGTCAAAGAAATATCATCCGCTTAAGGATTTCAAGCCGGCAGAGTGGAAGAGAAGAAATATACATACAGAATATTACACAACTAATCTTCATACAGGTGCATTCATGCTGCCAAAGTATGTTGAAGAATTATTAGAACAGGAGGAAGAAAGATGAGCAGAGTATTAGTAATTGGTTGCGGAGGAGTTGCTTCAGTAGCAATCCACAAGATATGTCAGGTGAGCGAGGTGTTTTCAGACCTGTGCATAGCGAGCAGAACAGTGAGCAAATGTGACAAATTAGCAGACGAATTGAAGGACAAGACAAGCACTAACATCACAACAGCAAAGGTTGATGCTGACAACACAGATGAGGTTATTGCGCTTATCAATGAATTCAAGCCAGATGTAGTTCTTAATGTGGCACTTCCATATCAGGACCTTACGATTATGGATGCCTGCCTTGCATGTAAAGTTCCTTATGTTGATACTGCTAATTACGAGTGTGAGGATACAGACAATCCTGAGTGGAGAAAGGTATATGAGGAGAGATGCAAGCGTCTTGGATTTACAGCATATTTTGACTACTCATGGCAGTGGGCTTACAGAGAAAAATATAAAGAAGCCGGAATTACAGCACTTTTAGGAACTGGTTTTGATCCGGGTGTAACAAGCGTATTCACAGCTTATGCACAGAAACACTATTTTGATGAGATACATACAATTGATATATTAGACTGCAACGGCGGAGACCATGGATATCCGTTTGCAACTAACTTTAACCCGGAGATTAATCTTCGTGAGGTATCAGCACCCGGCTCATATTGGGAGGATGGTCACTGGGTTGAGATTCCTGCTATGTCAATAAAGAGAGAGTACAATTTTGAGGGAGTAGGAATGAAGGATATGTACCTGCTTCATCATGAGGAAATAGAGGCACTTGCTGCTAATATTCCGCATGTTAAGAGAATACGTTTCTTCATGACATTTGGACAGAGCTATCTTACACATATGAAATGCCTTGAGAATGTCGGAATGTTAAGAACTGACCCGGTTGAATTCAACGGACAGGAGATTGTTCCAATCCAGTTCTTAAAGGCACTTCTTCCAGACCCTGCTTCACTTGGACCAAGAACAGTAGGTAAGACTAATATTGGCTGTATCTTCACAGGTATCAAAGACGGCAAGGAGAAGAAGGTATATATTTACAATGTGTGCGACCATCAGGAATGTTACCGTGAGGTAGGTTCGCAGGCTATTTCATATACAACAGGCGTACCTGCTATGATTGGTACAATGCTTGTTGCAAAGGGACTCTGGAACAAGCCGGGAGTATTCACAACAGATGAATTTGATCCGGATCCATACATGGATGCGCTTAATAAGTACGGTCTCCCATGGGTTGTCGATGAAAATCCTGTTTTAGTAGACTAAAAAGAGAGGTTAATTATGAGATTTGATGAGTTAAAGACACCGGCATATGTAATAGATGAAAAAATGCTTATTCATAATCTTGAGATACTTCATAAAGTAGAAGAAGATACCGGCTGCCACATACTGCTGGCGCAGAAAGCATTTTCAGCATATGCAGAATATCCGCTGATTGGAAAATATATAAGCGGAACTACGGCAAGTGGAATATATGAAGCCAGACTTGGTGCTGAGTGTATGGGAAAAGAAAATCATGTATTTGCACCGGCATTTACTGATGAGGATATGGATGAGCTTGTAAATATATGTGACCATGTTGTCTTTAACTCAGTTTCACAGTTAAAGAAGCATAAAGCCAGATGTATTGAGGGTGGAGTAAGCTTTGGACTTCGAGTTAATCCAGAGTTTTCTACACAGGGTGACCATGCAATATATGACCCATGCGCGCCGGGCAGCAGACTTGGAGTTACTCTTAAGAATCTGAAAGCCGCTCTTAAGGAAGAACCGGATGTGTTATCTGGCATGGAAGGAATACATTTTCATACATTATGTGAGCAGAATTCAGATGACTTAGAGGCAACATTAAAGGCTGTTGAAGAGAAATTCGGATTTCTCATGAAAGATATGAAGTGGGTTAATTTTGGCGGCGGACATCATATAACCCGTGAAGATTACGACATTGAAACTCTTGAAAAATGTATCAGTCATGTAAGAAGGAAATATGATGTACAGGTGTATGTTGAACCGGGGGAAGCTGTTGCACTTAATGCAGGATATCTTGTGACTACAGTGCTTGATAAGGTTGAAAATGGAATAACAACTCTTATACTTGATGCATCTGCAGCGTGTCATATGCCAGATGTACTGGAAATGCCATACACACCGCCTCTTCGTGGTGGATTGAAAATATCGGACATGGAAGATGAGTATGGAATTGATAAGGACATAGAGATTGATTTTGATATGGACGTAAAAGAAGGCATATGGAAACCGGCGAAGAATGGAAGATACAGATACAGACTGTCATCTTATACATGCCTTGCAGGAGATATCATAGGTGATTATCAATTCGGCAGGGAAATCAATGTCGGGGACAGACTCGTATTTGAAGATATGGCTATATATTCAATGGTTAAGAACAACACATTTAACGGAATCCCACTGCCGGATATTGTAATTATGGATAGTGATGGGGAATGTAAGGTGTGGAAGCATTTTGGCTATGAAGATTTCAAAGGGAGATTATAGATATGGATTATATAAACAGTACTCCGGCAGCAGACGGTTTTCGCATGCCTGCTGAATTTGAAAGACATCAGGGCTGCATTATGATATGGCCAGAAAGACCGGGGTCTTGGGCTTATGGAGCAAAGGCGGCTAAGAAAGCATTTGCACAGATAGCGTCTGTAATCAGTGAAAGCGAGCAGGTATACATGATTGTATCAGAAGGTAGAAAAGAGGAAGCAGCAAAGATGCTCCCGGAAACGGTCAGGCTTGTAGTCATGGATACAGACGATGCATGGGCAAGAGATACAGGTCCTACATTCGTTGTGAGTGGAAATGTGGATACACCATATGAAGCGCGTGATTTGCGTGGAATTAACTGGGAATTTAATGCGTGGGGCGGAACATATGACGGACTGTACGCGGACTGGGACAATGACAACCTTGTAGCCGGACAGTTTATGTCTTATCTTGGCTGTCAGGGATATAATGCAGCACCATTTGTTCTTGAAGGTGGTTCAATACATACAGATGGCGAAGGAACAATGCTTGTTACTGAAAGCTGTCTGCTGAGTAAGGGAAGAAATCCTGAACTTACTAAGGTACAGATTGAGAATAAATTAAAGCAGTACTGCAATGTGAGCAGGATAATCTGGCTTCCATGTGGAATATATAATGATGAGACTAACGAACATGTGGATAATGTATGCGCATTTACAGCACCCGCAGAGGTTGTACTTGCATGGACAGATGATGAGAACGACCCGCAGTATGAGATGAGCAAGGCTTGTCTTTCTGTTCTTGAAAATGTAACTGATGCCAAAGGAAGACACATTAAAGTAAGAAAAATGCTTATTCCTAAGAAACCTGTGTGCATAACTGAGGAAGAACTTAATGGCTTTGAATTTGAGGAAGGCGAGGACATGAGAGAAGCAGGCGAGCGTCTTGCTGCGTCTTATGTTAATTTCTATATTGCCAATGACTCAGTCATAGTGCCGCAGTTTGATGATGAGGCGGACAGTCTTGCAATAAATGTGCTTAAAGAAGCATTTCCTGACAGAAAGATAGTCGGGATATATGCAAGAGATATAATAGTCGGTGGAGGCAATATCCACTGTATTACACAACAGATTCCGGAGGTAAAATAGTGTGAGAAATGTAAAGTATGCAGGCATACAGATGCAGTGTTCACGGTCGGTAGAAGAGAACATTGCAAAGGCTGATAAGATGGTTCGTGAAGCGGCAGCTAACGGTGCACAGATAATACTGCTTCCTGAGCTTTTTGAAAGACAGTATTTCTGTCAGGAGAGAAATTATGATTATTACGCATTTGCAACACCTGTTGATGAGAATCCGGCTGTGAAGCATTTTCAGAAGCTGGCAGCCGAACTTAAAGTTGTGCTTCCAATAAGCTTTTATGAAAGAGATATAAATGTGTTCTATAACACTGTTGCAGTTATTGACGCAGATGGAAGTGTTCTTGGAATATACAGAAAAACACATATTCCTGATGACCATTATTATCAGGAAAAGTTCTATTTCACACCGGGAGATACAGGTTTTAAGGTGTGGGATACAAGATATGCGAGAATTGGAGTAGGAATATGCTGGGATCAGTGGTTTCCAGAGACAGCCAGAGGAATGGCGGTACAGGGAGCAGAAATCCTTTTCTATCCGACAGCGATTGGCTCAGAGCCGATTCTTGAGGTTGACAGCATGCCGCACTGGAGAAGATGTATGCAGGGACATTCAGCGTGCAATATAGTTCCTGTAGTAGCTGCCAACCGTATTGGTGAGGAGAAGGTTACACCATCTGAAGCTAATGGTTATCAGGAATCATCACTTTTATTCTATGGTTCTTCATTTGTAACGGATGCAACAGGCGAGATAGTAACACAGGCATCAAGAGACAAGGAAGAAATTGTCTATGGGGAATCCGACCTTGACGCAGATGCCGACCTTCGCGTGAGCTGGGGATTGTTCAGGGACAGAAGACCGGAAATCTATAAAAGTATCAGATAAAATAAGCCAGTTAATCTTAATTGCTAGATTAACTGGCTTTAATATTATTAGTATGGTGTTAGTTCTCATTAGCGATAGCAGCTTCTGCTCTTTCTAAATCCTCTTTAGTGTACCTGGTTAATATCTGTTCTTTGGTTATGCCGAATTCTAGCATGGAGATGATAGAGTTGACTTTTTCGGAATCGATACCTTCTTTCATACCTTTGCTTTCACATTCAGCCTGAAATCGTTTCATTGCTTCACACATATTGACAGTCCCTCCTTGTTCAGTATCTGTACATAAGTCCATAAGCTTTGGAACTGAGGTTATGTTACATATCAGTTCCATTACATCAATATCTACATTGCGGGATTCATATTCACGATATATCGAATCAAAATCATCGTTATATATGTTCCTTATAATATTAAACACATCTCTTACATCTTCATTATAAAATGTATATTTATCAGAATCAAGTATCTGAACCAGATTTAACTTATAGTCGGAGAAGTAAG
>OJRJ01000756.1_pt1 | contig 11486 bp, 9 predicted proteins | sample 1599181 | NCBI WGS metagenome assembly OJRJ01 (sample SAMN03922540, study PRJEB24848) | human gut metagenome | isolation source: stool sample | host: Homo sapiens | place: Germany | collected 2010-05 | reverse complement strand
ACTATCCTCTTCGTCGGCAGCGTCAGATGTGTATAAGAGACAGCTGCTGCTCTCCGCCGGACAGTTTGGTGGGCAGTTCATTTGCTCGGCCTTTAAGACCGACCAGATCAAGTACACGATTTACCTTTTCACGGATCTCCGCACTTTTGGCTCCGGTAACCCGCAAAACAAAAGCAATATTTTCAAAAACAGTTTTTTCCGTTAAGAGTCGGAAATCCTGGAAAACAATTCCCAAAGTACGACGATAATAAGGGACTTTACTTTGTTTTAAGTCATTGATTTTTAATCCATTAACAAACACTGTACCTTGTTCCGGAATAAGTTCGTGAGTAATAATTCGAACAAAAGTAGATTTCCCTGCACCGCTTGGCCCAACAACAAAAACAAATTCACCTTTACCGATTTGTATATTTATATCACGAAGCGCCGTATGTCTGGCATCATATTGCAAGGATACATTTTCAAAAGTAATCATTCTTATTTCCTCTCTAAGAGACGAATAGCTTCTTCTTCAATATGTTTAACAGTAAGTCCATATTTTTCAAGAAGGTCTTCTGCTTTTCCTGATTCACCGAAAGTATCTTCGGTACCAACCATTCCCATTGGAACCGGATTATTTTTGCAAACCACTTCCGCCACTGCGCTTCCTAATCCCCCCATAATTGTATGCTCTTCACAAGTAAGGATTGCACCGGTATCTTTCGCGGCTTTTATGATTGTTTTGACATCAATCGGCTTAATAGAGCTTAAATTAATTACACGGGCTGATACCCCTTTTCCTTCTAAACTTTCAGCAGCACGAAGTGCCTTAGACACCATAATCCCACAAGCAACGATAGCCACATCATGTCCGTCTTTCAGTACAACACTCTTTCCGGGAGAAAAAATTACCTTTGGATCCATGATATCATCACATTTGGCTCTTCCCATACGGATATATACCGGCCCATTATAGTCCGCTGCCCATCTTACAGCCGCTTCTGTTTCTGCGGCATCGGCCGGAACTATAACTGTCATATTGGGCAATGCACGCATCAGCGCTATATCTTCTAACATCTGGTGTGTAGCGCCATCTTCACCCACCGTTAATCCGGCATGGGTTACAGCTATTTTTACATTTAAATTCGGATAACATATGGAATTTCTAATTTGTTCGTAGGCTCTGCCTGCACCGAATACGGCAAAGGTGGAAGCAAACGGAACCTTTCCTGTCGTTGCCAGGCCTGCAGCGATACCAATCATATTTTCTTCGGCAATACCTGTATCAAAAAATCTATCAGGAAATTTTTTTGCAAATATGGATGTTTTTGTAGACTCTGATAAATCCGCATCTAAAACTACGATATCAGGATGAGTGCTTCCTAATCTTTTTAAAGTTTCACCATATGCATCACGTGTCGCTTTACCCATTATTCCGCCTCCAGCATTTTCACAAAACGCTCACATTCTTCACTTGAAGGTGCTTTTCCATGCCAGGATGCTTTCCCTTCTATTTCGGGAATCCCCTTTCCTTTAACCGTTTTCATAATAATCATTGTGGGTTTTCCTTTAATATTTCTTGCTTCTTCAATTGCGTTATGGAGCTCAGCCATATTATGCCCGTTCACAGTAATAACATGCCATCCAAAAGCACTGAATTTCTTATCAATGGGAAGTGATGACATTACATCCGTGATAGCTCCATCAATCTGTAATCCATTATTATCGATAAAAGCGGTCAGATGATCTAATTTGTAATGAGCCGCATACATCGCCGCCTCCCAAATTTGCCCCTCTTCAAGCTCACCATCTCCCAATATAGTATAAACACGCCAATCCGCATGATCCATTTTGGCAGCCAGTGCCATTCCGCAAGCAGCGCTAAATCCCTGTCCCAGTGATCCGGTTGTCATATCCACACCAGGGGTATGTTTCATATCGGGGTGTCCCTGCAGCATATGATTAATCTGCCGCAAAAAATCCATTTCTTCTTTAGGAAAATATCCTTTCTCCGCTAAGGCAGCATACAATGCCGGAGCACCATGTCCTTTGGATATGACCAGACGGTCTCGATTTTCCATCTTGGGATTTGCCGGATTGATATTCATCTCATGAAAAAAAAGTAATGTCAGTAGATCCGCAATAGAAAGAGAGCCGCCGGTATGCCCAGAATTTGCCTTTGTAATGGCCTTTAAAATGTCGATTCTGATATTTTTTGCTTTTTCATTAAGTAACTTTATTTCTTCCATGGTTAGTTGATTCATCATTTACCCCCTTGGTTGAGCAACTTCTTCTAAGATTTTTATTGTTTCGCATGCTTTATTTCTGAGTATATCTACAGCTTCCCAATTATAGGCTGCTTTGGGCAAAGCTAATAATTGGGAAGATTTTACGCACAACTTGTCTTCATCAAAATCATCTAATCCAAATATTGCTTTTTCATTGACTGCCTGCAGAAAACTATCTATTTTAGGATCATAGGAAATACCAATAAAAGGAACATGCATTAAAGCCGCAAAAATCAGGGCATGAAGCCTTATTCCAATAAGAAGATCTAAATTCCCGATAAGGGACATTAACTCCTCTGTTCCATATGAATGGGAAAGGATGAACGTGTGTGGGATTTTATCACAGAATTCTTTTGCTGTTTTGTAGTCTTCCGGAAACTGCATGGGAATGAAGACAAAATTATATTCTTCTTTCCCGTTTATTTTGATAATGTAGTTTTTTAGTTGCTCCGTCCATATTTCAGTGTTCATCCACCGCCGAATGGAAATGCCTATCAATTTTTTATTCGTGGGAATATGATTCTTTCTTAAAATCTCTCTTCCTATATCATGCGGTACCGGAGATAGGGATAAGACTGCATCCGCAGTGTAATAAATCCTGTTTTTTACACCAAGTTGTTCCAAAAAAAATTTTGACTCACTATCACGGACGGTTATAGCATCAACATGGTTCATTACTGTACGCAAAATCCATCGTCCCCAATGATATCTGACCGGTCCTATTCCTTGGGAGTAAAGAAATACTTTCTTTCGGAAAAATATTCCCATTCCTATAATACTCAGGTAATACATCATGCTTTTCCAGCTTGTCACATCCTGAAGCAGGCTTCCGCCGCCGCTGATTAACAAATCGGATTGATAAACACTTTTCAAAATCGAATATCCGTCAAAACGGGATACCGCATGAACGCGAAATGTATTCTCTGTACGCCTGGGATCACCGGATATAACAGTGATTCGCATACGTTTTGGATCATAATGCAATGCACGAAGAACAGCAAACAACATAGCCTCATCTCCGGCATTGCTAAATCCATAGTATCCGGAGATTACGATATTATTCTTTTCCATAACGTTCTCCGAAAAACTCGGTTATATGTGTCAGAATAATGAGTCCGACTAACACGATAATCATTACTGCTGTTCCTGCGACTAATCCATCAATACCTCTAATTAGACTTAAGATGAAAGGACTTCTCATATGAGCAAATGTTTCAACCATGGATCCCTGTCCTATCGTTATCGCAATAACTAAAAAATAATGTAAAATTTGTGGCCACCGATGATAAAGTGCAGCCAATGACGCTAAAATGGCTGGATGCCCAAACAGGAATTCCTTTTCCCGTGGGCGGGCATACATAATATCTTCAAGAAAACGTCTTAATGAAATTTCAAACGAAGGTACAGGTGCCCCATTATTTCCGCTGCGCCCGATAAATATAAATCCGATAATCCCCAATAGGCTGATAAGTGCCAATACGCCTAATTTAATGTCAATTTGGCAAAATTTCTTTACAAAACTGATAAAATCTTTATCAGTTACAACTACTTTGCCAAAAAACGGGAATCTTTGAATATAAATAAGAGAAACACAAATAAGAGGCAGTATAAAAGTTAATTTAACGCCCCTAAAGATATTCATCTCCAAAAAGAATCGGATATCACTTAAGATCCCGCTGATATAAATTGCTCCGATTAAGGATAATATTCCGCATCCCCAAAGCAGTAATACAGCTTCAATAAATAAATGTCCCCATCCGATATTTTTAAAAGCACTTTGTTTTTTCTGCACGCAATAATCCATAAACAAAGACATCACGATAACAGGTGTACTAACCGCACATCCCAATGCAAGAGCTTGCCGAAGAATGGCCTCATAACCAGTCCAATATAAGGTCTGCGTGAATAGGAATACTATGACTTCTATAGGACATGCATACTTAACTAAAAAAGGTACAATTAAAAGAATTGCTACCACGCAAAGAGAGGCTGCTCCAGCTATAGATGCAGCTCGGAGTATCCGTGATGGGAAATAAGGCTCCATCACGGAAGCTTTTCCGATATTGAACCCATGTTTTTCCAACCGGTTTGTCACATCGTGTATATATCGAGCATTTGTCTCTGATAAAGTTTCTCCATTGGCAGCAAACTTATATGAAGGGAATAAATTCATCCGGACATTACGTTCTATGGTACTGACATAGAAACGTGATGCGGCTTCTTTAGGATCCAGTTTGATCAATTCATCTTTAGACATCGCATATAAACGAACAGTATTATAGCCGTCTTTATCGGACAATGTTAAAGTTCCGTCCTGCCGTTCAAACCCGAGTTGGTTTTGTGCTTCAATTAAAACGACAGGTAAATGGCGCTCTTTGAGTCCGCCCAACAAATATTCCAATTGTGCCGGGTAACCAAGTGCTTCTTTTCCTTGGAAAAGTATGGCGCTAATCTTTCCCGATGAATCAACCACACTGAAAAATTGATCTATATCCTCACGAGTTGCATGTGGAACATTCATCGGCCGAAGAACTATGTATAATCCGGTTTGTTCCACCTTTTTTACAGTAGTCTTAAATATACCAAGTGGCATATTTAAAAAGCGTTCATAGTTGGCATTTATTTCAAGCAATTCTTCGTTGTTTAAATGAATAATATGAAAATCATCTTTTCTTAAAAGACGTTTCAATTGCCCTTTGAGTTCGTCAAAATATTCTATACCCTCAGAAGTATTCGTAGATGCAATATAAATACGATTTCCACGAATAAGCGGATTAGACATATGCGATATAAGCTCTGAGCCATGATATACTGCAATATATCCATGATCCGCAAGTTTTTTTGGCGTTTCATCATATACAGCCAATGATGTAATGCCACTTCTTTTATACAGGGAAAAGAGCTCGTCTGCAGAGGTGCTTTCGACAGACGCGCTTTCTAAAATGTTGTTATAATCATAAACCATTTCAACAGTAGTCGCATGAGCTTCTACATTGTATCGCTGCCATGAAATGTATCCCGCTGCTATTACCCCGAGAAGTATTATTGCGGCCAATATCTTAAATATATTATGCGGATAAGTTTTTATCATAATCAATCCTTCAAATTAATCGGGGATAAGGACTACGCATTATTAAACTTCTTATGCTTCAAGAATCCCTCAATGAATGGGTTTAATCCTCCATCCATAACTGATTGAATGTTTCCCGTTTCGATACCGGTACGATTATCCTTCACCAATGTATACGGCTGGAATACATAAGAACGTATTTGACTTCCCCATTCAATGGCTTGCTGTTCACCTTCAATCCCCTTTTTTACCTGTTCGCGTTTCTGCATTTCCAGTTCAAACAATTTTGCTTTCAGCAAACGCAGGCACTGTTCTTTATTTTGAAACTGAGAACGTTCATTTTGACAGGCTGCAACAATTCCCGTGGGAATATGTGTCATTCGCACTGCAGAACTTGTTTTATTGATATGCTGACCGCCTGCACCACTTGCACGATAGTAATCAACACGTACATCAGCCATATTCAAATTAATTTCTATATCGTCACCAATTTCAGGCATTACATCAACCGCAGAAAAAGAGGTATGCCTCCGCTTTGCCGCGTCAAAAGGAGAAATACGAACTAAGCGGTGAACGCCTTTCTCGGATTTCAATAAACCATAGGCAAATTTCCCACGAACCATATACTCTGCACTTTTGACACCCGCTTCATCTCCGGGAAGCATGTTCAATTCTTCCAGCACAAACCCCTCTGACTCCGCCCATTTAATGTACATGCGGATCAGCATTTCAGTCCAGTCCTGTGCTTCCGTGCCACCTGCCCCGGCATGAAAAGTAATAATTGCATTATTCGCATCGTACTCATCGTTTAGGAGCAGTTCTATTTCCTTCTTGTCTAATATATCTTTTAGCTCATTGATCTCTTCTTCCAGTTCACCTTCCATGTCCTGGTCATTTTCTTCAATGGCCATATCGAGCAATTCTTTTATGCTCTCTGCACGTGCAAAAAGGCGGGTATACGTGTCATAAGCAGCTTTTGCTTCAGTAGCTTTTTGAGATATTTCTTTCGCATGGTCTCCGTTTTCCCAAAAAGACGGATCACTCATTTCTACATCATAACTTCTAATTTTCTCCTCTAATTGAGGTAAGTCAAAGTGAATCCCTTATTTCTTTTTCATGTTCAAGCAGTTCTGTCAATGTTTTTTTCAAATCTTCCAACATCTGTTAATCATCTCGCTTTCAGTTTTATCTATTAAAAATTATCATTTATCATTTTCGCTCACTTCAGAATTATTCACAGAAGAATCAATTCTTTCTTTTTTAGAAGGATCATCATTTTCCGGACTCGGTGTAAATTGGATTTGAATATGATAGAGATATAAAATGATTGTTTCAATCATAGACTGCTGCATTTCACTGAAAATATTAAATGCTTCCACCTTATATTCAACAATCGGATTTCGCTGCCCATATGAACGAAGTCCAATTCCTTCTTTCAACATATCCATATCATCCAAGTGTTCCATCCACTTGGAATCAACAACCTTAAGCATGACAGCCTTTTCCAATTCACGCATCATGGAAGATCCAATGGACTTTTCCCTTGCTTCATAGGTTTCATGCGCGATATCCATGAGTTTCCGCCCAATTTCTTCGCGGCTCATATTCTCAATTTCATCAAGTTTAACTTCACCGGGGGCAAGAAAATACTTTTCACAATATTTTATCAGTGCATCAAAATCCCATTCTTCCGGATAAAGCTTCGGATTCGCATATGTTTCCAGTCCATGATTGATAAGCATGTCTACCATATTTAAAATTTGGTCTTTCATATCCTGGCCTTCAAGGATTTTACGACGTTGTTCATAAACAACTTTACGCTGCTGATTCATAACATCATCATATTCAAGCACATATTTTCGGATATCAAAGTTTCTTTCCTCTACCCGTTTTTGGGCTTTCTGAATAGCGCTTGAAACCATACTGCTTCTGATTTCTTCATCCTCTTCCAGTCCCATTTTTTCCATGAACTTCTTGATGTTATCTCCACCAAAAATGCGGAGCAAGTCATCCTCAAGTGACAAGAAAAATTGACTGGAACCGGGGTCTCCCTGGCGGCCCGCACGTCCGCGCAGCTGATTGTCAATCCTTCGGCTTTCGTGACGTTCTGTACCGATGATTGCCAAACCTCCCAGCTCGGATACTCCTTCACCTAAAACAATATCAGTTCCCCTACCGGCCATGTTGGTCGCAATAGTAACTTGGCCTTTTTGCCCGGCCTGTGCTACAATTTGTGCTTCTAGTTCATGATATTTCGCATTTAATACATTATGGACAATACCAGCCTCTTTCAGCATATGACTCAGTTGTTCCGACTGTTCAATAGACGTTGTACCAATAAGCATTGGCTGCCCGGTAGCGTGGCGCCTTTCAATTTCACGGACAACCGCCCTGTACTTGCCACGTTTCGTCTTAAAAATAACATCAGGCAGATCTTTTCGTTGGACAGGTCTATTGGTAGGAACTTGGAAAACTTCAAGTCCGTAGATTTTAATAAATTCCTGTTCTTCTGTTTTCGCCGTTCCAGTCATGCCTGCCAGTTTATCATACATTCTGAAATAGTTTTGAAATGTGATCGTTGCTAAGGTTTGGCTTTCACGTTGTACTTGCAATCCTTCTTTTGCTTCTATAGCTTGATGTAGTCCGTCGGAGTACCGGCGGCCATACATTAATCGTCCTGTAAACTCATCAACAATAACAACTTCTCCATCTTTAACGACATAATCACGGTCACGCTCCATCATGGCCTGTGCGCGCAGTGCTTGTACAAAAAGATGATTCAGTTCCAGATTATCTGTATCATAAAGGTTATCGACCTTAAGCATTTTTTCCATTTTTGACACGCCGGCTTCAGTCGGTGCAACAGTTTTCTGTTTTTCATCAATGGTATAATCCTCTCCTAATTTAAGTTGAGGAACTAATTTAGACATCACATAATAATTATCTGTAGATTTTTGGCCCGGGCCAGAAATAATAAGCGGCGTACGTGCCTCATCAATGAGAATACTATCTACTTCGTCAATTAAGCAATAATGGAGAGGCCGCTGTACCATTTGATCCAAACTGCTCACCATGTTGTCACGTAAATAATCAAACCCGAATTCATTGTTTGTCCCATAAGTAATATCTGAATTATAAGCAATTTTTCGTTGTTCAAAATCCAAATCATGCACAATAAGGCCAACCGATAATCCTAAGAATTTATATACTTGCCCCATCCATTCACTATCACGCTTAGCCAAGTAGTCATTGACAGTAATAACATGAGCCCCTTTGCCCTCTAATGCATTCAAATATACCGGTGCCGTAGCGACGAGAGTCTTGCCTTCTCCCGTACCCATTTCTGCAATGTTGCCACGGTGCAGAATAATACCGCCGATAAGCTGGACATCGAACTGCCTCATTCCTAACACACGGCGGGAAGCTTCTCTTATGACAGCAAATGCATCTGGCAGAATATCATCCAAAGTCTCACCTTTTGCAAGTCGTGCCTTAAACGCATTAGTCTTATTTGCCAAAGAAGAATCACTCAGTTTCTTCAATGCTGATTCCTGCGGGTTGATTTTTTCTTCCACAAGCTGCCGCATTTTCTTTATATCACGTTCATTGGAACCGTTAAATAAACGGTCAAAAAACTTATTGAACATTAAAATACTCCTTATCTTACCAGCAAAAACAATTTTCATTTACACGAATATCTAGTATATTTTAGCAAAACATAGACATATAGTCAAAAAAGAGCGGATAAAACCGCCCTTTTTCAATCACTTCATTTAATTCTTATTTTGCAGCATCAATTAAACCGTATTTTCCGTCATCTCTGCGATAAACGACAGCCATCGCTTCTGTTTCAGAATTAAAAAACATAAAGAAATTGTGCCCCAATAAATTCATTTGTAAAATAGCTTCTTCCGGAGACATTGGGTTAATAGTAAAACGCTTTTGTCTGACAATCTCAAATTCACTCTCGCCTGGTACGGATTCTTTCTCACTGACAAACTGTTTGTTTAGAACATTAGATTCTTTAAAACGTTTGGCCAAACGGGTTTTATATTTGTGAATCTGACGTTCGACCTTGTCAAAAACCAAGTCAATAGACTTATACATATCATCAGATTTTTCAACACCACGAAGAATAACACCATCCACAAATGCAGTTACTTCACAGGTTTTAGTCATGTTTGAAATTCTAAGGAGTACATTGATTTTAATCGGTTTATCAAAATATCTTTGTATCTTTCCGGTGTGTTTTTCTACATAAGTACGTAAAGCTTCTGTGATTTCAAGATTTTTCCCTCTAACTGTCAATTCCATAAATGAATCCCCCTTTCACGAATGAGCAATTTATGTACTGCTCTTTATAGTTATTATAGTATATTCCTCTAAATTTTCAAATTGATAATAATCGGTTAGATGTCTATTTTATTAGATATTTGAATGTATTTGATACGAATGTAAAATGAAAATTACAATTGCTGCTAATTATACCAATTATTTATAAAATGCTCTCCAAACATTAACTGTGTAGAAGAAAAATTTACTAAATGGCAATAGAAAAGCAGAATCAAAATTTGATCCTGCTTTTTGAATCAAAAACCTACGCTTTATAGCTTCAGTAAGTGATCAGTCTACCACTTTTACATTAGCAGCCTGAGGACCTCTTGCACCATCAATGATATCGAAGTCTACTTTCTGACCTTCACTCAGTGTTTTAAATCCTTCTGTCTGAATTGCAGAGTAATGAACGAAAACGTCGCCGCCTTCTTCTCTTTCAATAAAGCCGAAGCCTTTGTCTGCACTGAACCACTTAACTGTACCTTTCATAAAATGTTCCTCCTAAAAATATTACTACTTTGCCCCATTCGGACACGAATTAACATTACCACAAATCATAGATAGAGTCAATGATAAATAATATTTCACCTTACAATACTTGAGCCAGGAAGGATTTTGTCCTTTCTTCTTTCGGGGTTTTAAAAATCTCATCCGGAGTTCCTTCTTCCAAAATCATCCCGCTGTCCAAAAAGAGTATTCTTGTACCCACTTCTTTGGCAAAGCCCATTTCATGCGTAACAACTACCATAGTCATACCTTCTTCCGCCACTTCTTTCATGACATCCAGCACCTCATGAACCATTTCCGGATCCAGTGCAGAAGTCGGCTCATCGAACAAAAGAACTTTTGGTTTCATCGCAAGCGCTCTCGCAATGGCTACGCGTTGCTGCTGACCTCCTGACAATTGGTTTGGCTTATATTTTGCTTTATCTTCAAGTCCAACTTTGCGAAGTAACTGTATTCCTCTTTCATAGGCTTCTTCTTTCCTTATTCCCCGAACCTTCATGGGAGCCAGCATAATATTTTGTATCACTGATATATGTGGAAATAAATTAAATTTTTGAAATACCATTCCTACCTCAGTACGTACAATATTAAGATGCTTTTCTCCATCCAAGGGCATCCCGTCAAAAGTAATAACTCCTGATGTAACGGTTTCCAATCCATTAAGGCATCGTAAAAAAGTGCTTTTTCCCGAACCGGAAGGGCCTATAATGACAACTACTTCATTTTTCTTGATTTTACTACTTATATCTTTTAAAACAGTTAAATTTCCAAACTTTTTCCCTATATGCTTTATATCAATAATATATTTTTCTTCATCCATAATTATCTCTTTTCCAGAAATGCTACAATCCTTGAAATCGCCATTGTCATTATTAAATATAAAACTGCTACGGTCATCCAAATTTCAAATGAACCATAGGTTTGTGCAATAATCAATTGACCGCGTCTTGTGAGTTCCTCAAATCCAATAACAGATACCAGAGAAGAATCTTTTAACATTGCAATAAATTCATTTCCCAAAGGCGGTAAAATATTTTTAAATGCTTGTGGCAATATAATGAAACGCATAGTTTGCCACCAGGTGAGGCCCAATGAACGTCCAGCTTCCATTTGTCCCACATCAATGGCTTGAATTCCTGCGCGAAAAATTTCAGAAACGTAAGCACCACTATTTATTCCACAAGCCGCGACTGCTGCGATAAAAGGTTCTACCCGCTGACCGATTGCCATGGGCAATGCAAAGTAAATCAAAAAGATCTGTACCAGCAATGGTGTTCCACGTATACAGTCCGCGTAAACCGCTGCCA
>OJRJ01000746.1_pt1 | contig 11628 bp, 9 predicted proteins | sample 1599181 | NCBI WGS metagenome assembly OJRJ01 (sample SAMN03922540, study PRJEB24848) | human gut metagenome | isolation source: stool sample | host: Homo sapiens | place: Germany | collected 2010-05 | reverse complement strand
GTGCCCTTATGGTTAATAATTTTATTGAATTTGCACATTTTTGTCAATATATTTTTCTGGATAAAATGTTAAATTGTCAGCTGCAGCACCATTTTTGCCGCAAGTGCCAGCATACATGCCTTGGCATTCGCAAAGCCTTCTGAAGTATTGCTAAACTCGAATGCCCCATTACTTAATTCTCTTCATCTGACATCGATTGCCCTAATATAATGAGTTTCACTGCCTATATCGCATCCTGCTATAAGCATGTCATCCGTAATGAAGGAGAGTTTATCATTCTTAGCAAACTTACCATTTGTTTCCAAGTCTCGCCAGGTATAGGATCTCAATTCTTTTTTAATCACCCTTTTCCCGATTGGTTACGGCAGATGTTGCCATTTCTGCAATACGAGACATACTCAAACTTATTGATTGTTCGCCCCTTTACTCCATCTCCATTACAGAGACTTCTTCACTACTATGGGCTCGGCTGACTTCTCACAGTTCGTTGTTACTAGGCTGATGAAACCTCTGTGAGACCTCCACGCTTAAGGTGCACGCTCTTTCTCTCCATATATCTGCCACATTTACTCTGCTACTACAAAAGTGATAGTTATTAGACTTCGTTGCTTTAAGCCAACTTATCTCTCGCAGCCTAGCCTTATATGTGATTTCTGTTCGTCGTACCAGAGATTTGCTTACAGCTTCCTTCAGATTCTACCTCACGGTAGACACCCTTGCTGTTCGGCTATACACTTCCCACTATCTAGGAGTGTTCGGGATTTGCACCCGTTAGAGCGCGCCCATGGCGCGCAAACTTAAAAATCCGCTATACTCACCTATCGTATAGCGGATTAATAAAACATTATTTAATTTTCATCTTATTTTTTATTGCTCTAAGCTATTGTGCCATTTGCAATGTCGTTCTTTGCAAATAAATATGTAATAACCGGCATAAGAATGGCTGAAATAATTGCTTTGACAATATTACCAACACCAAGCTGTGCTGTAACGGCATATGTAACCATACTTACAATGAATCCCAGGGCTGCAAATGCAAAAATAAGCACCAAACCAATCTTTTTGTGTGCGAAAAGCAAAATACCGATAGAAACAGTTATGACAATCTGTAGTATAACGCCAATGAAACTCAGTACGACATATATCGAACCTAATCCTAAAGCAGCTCCTACGACTGAAGCACCCAGTGCAACGACAATACCGCCAATTGCTGCAAGAACATTCACCACGAAAATAATCCATAACCATACGGTTAAACCTGTTGAAAGCTTATTGTTTTCCATAATTATCCTCCTTTAGTAATCCCAATTTTTTTCAACATGTTCATTATAATGTACTGAGAAATTTATTTCAATAGTCAAAATGTCTTATTTTGAACTTTTACTTCCGGGCTAATCAAAAATATCATTGATTTAAATGACAGATGCATTTACAATATAGCTATTATGAAAAAATTATTTGTAAAATATGTCTCACAAAACATACTCGGCATGGTGGGTATGTCATTATATATACTTGCCGACACCTTTTTTATATCAAAGGCGGTCGGCTCAAACGGTATCACCGCGCTCAATCTGGTGCTGCCTGTATACAATTTGATTTTTGCCATAGGCGCAATGATCGGAGTCGGCTCCGCCATCAGATATGTCGTAGAGAAAAATAAGGGCGATACATCCAGCGAGAGCTACTTTTTTCATGCCCTGCTGTGGTGTATTATAATAAGCGTTATATTCATATTGATTGGTATTTTCATCCCGGACAGGCTCGTAGGGCTGCTCGGCGGAGATTCGGCAATTATAAATACCGGTAAAAACTATACACGTATTTTCATGCTTTTTACACCGTTTTTCATGTGCAACTATGTGTGCAACGCTTTCGTAAGAAATGATGGCGCACCATCCATTGCCATGTGTGCCACACTTTTCAGCAGCCTTTTTAATATTGTTTTTGATTACATACTCATGTTCCCGCTTGGACTTGGTATGGAGGGAGCCGCTTTAGCTACCGCTATTTCACCGATTATAGGCATCATGATATGCTGTATTCATTTCTGCTCAGACAAATGCTCCGTAAAGCTTAAGCCGACGGTTCCATCTGTCAAGAGACTCTTTTACTCCTGCCAGGTTGGTGTTTCTTCCTTTGTTGCTGAAATATCATCAGGTGTCATAACTATTGTCTTCAATATGATTATCCTGAGGCTTGCAGGAAATATCGGCGTGGCAGCATACGGTGTGGTTGCCAATACGTCACTGGTCGCTGTAGCTTTGTTCAACGGAATAGCACAGGGTTCACAGCCTCTTATCAGCGACTATTACGGCAGAGGACTTAGAAAAAATGTAGGCTCGATACTCAGAATGGCTGTCGTTTCGTCTCTCTTAATTGCTGCACTGCTCATTTTGTTCATATGCACCTTTGCACCTTTTGTGACATCTGTTTTCAACAGCGAGCACGATGCCAGGCTTGCTTCGTATGCCGAGAGCGGACTGCGCCTTTACTTTACAGGCTTTATTTTTGCCGGAATCAATATAGTAGGTTCTGCTATCCTAAGTGCCGTTGAGTCCGTAAAATATGCATTTGCGGCATCTATCATGCGTGGTTTTATCGCTATAAGCATTTTCGCATTCGCACTTTCAGCCGCCTTCGGAATGACAGGTGTTTGGCTTGCTTTTCCGGCAGCTGAATTTGTGACTATGTTTATTATTGTTAAGGGATTAAGAAAAAACTATTCTAATTATAATAGATAAATTTTTTTCAAAAGTATTCTTTATGTTGGAAATCAAACATACAAGTTGTTTTTATAACGCTATTATTCTATCAGAAACATAAAAAAACTACTGATGGAGGAAAAAAATATGTTTTGTTTTCAATGTGAACAAACGGCCGGATGCACCGGCTGTACCGGAAATATAGGTGTCTGCGGAAAAAAGGCAGATACTGCACAGCTACAGGATGAATTGACAGGCGCACTGATTGGTCTGGCGAGAGCTGTCGATGACACATCAGCTGTTTCAAAAAAGACCTGGCAGACCATTATCGAAGGCTTATTTACCACAATTACAAATGTAAGTTTTGATAATGCAGCAATTGAAGATATGATACAAAAGGTCAGAGCAGAAAAAGCCTCTCTGGTTGGCGACTGTAATAAATGTCAGTCTCCTTGTGGACGAACTGAAGAATATGATATGCAACAGCTATGGAATGCTGATGAAGATATCCGTTCCCTGAAGTCACTTATTCTCTTTGGTATTCGCGGAATGGCTGCATATGCCTATCATGCATATGTCCTGAATTTTGAAGATCCCGAGGTAAATCAGTTTTTCTGTGAAGCCTTGTTCAAGATTGGTTACGCAGAAAGTATGGATGAACTGCTTCCAACAGTTCTCAAGGTAGGTGAAATCAATCTAAAGTGCATGGCACTTCTAGACAAGGCAAATACACAAACCTATGGAACACCGGAGCCAACAGATGTTACGCTTACAGTGGAAAAGGGACCTTTTATCGTAGTAACCGGACACGATTTAAAGGACCTGCAGCTTTTGCTTGAACAGACAAATGGAAAGGGAATCAATATCTACACTCATGGTGAAATGCTCCCTGCCCATGCATATCCACTCTTAAAGAAATTCCCTCACTTGAAGGGAAATTTCGGAACAGCATGGCAGAATCAGCAAAAAGAATTTGATCATATTCCTGCTCCTATTCTCTACACCACAAATTGTCTGATGCCTCCAAAAAGCAGCTACATCGACAGAGTGTTCACAACAGAAGTGGTTGCCTTCCCGGGTACTGTTCATATCGATGAACAGAAAGATTTCACTCCTGTTATTGAAAAAGCACTTGAGCTCGGTGGTTACAAGGAGGATCAGACCTTCACAGGCATAAATGGCGGCACACAGGTAACAACCGGTTTTGGTCATTCAGCAATCCTGTCCCATGCGGATACGGTAATAGAGGCCGTAAAATCAGGAGCTATCCGTCATTTCTTCCTGGTTGCCGGCTGTGATGGTGCCAAACCGGGCAGAAATTACTATACAGAATTTGTAAAACAGACGCCTTCTGACAGTATCGTCCTGACTCTGGCATGTGGAAAATTTCGTTTCAACGATCTAAATCTTGGAGAAATTGGTGATCTTCCGCGACTGATGGATATGGGACAGTGTAATGACGCTTATGGCGCGATACAGGTTGCAATAGCACTTGCGGATGCATTTGGATGTTCAGTAAACGAGCTTCCGCTTTCCTTTGTACTCTCCTGGTATGAACAGAAAGCAGTCTGCATCCTCTTAACATTGTTACATCTTGGTATAAAAAATATCCGTCTCGGTCCTTCTCTACCGGCGTTCCTTTCTCCTAACATTCTGAACTTTCTGGTAGAAAACTATGGAATTGCACCTATTACCACACCGGAGGAAGACATCAAAGTGCTGTTGAAACAATAATATGTATTTTTTCGATGTTCTAATACACTAATAGGGAATTATAAAAAACACAGGATATAGCGCCTTTGCTGTATCCTGTGTTTTTAAATTAACTTTAAATTAATTTGCAATCATTAGGGTAATCTAAGCTAATTCTCCCCATACATCTCCGGCCGCCTGTCCCTGAACAGTCCCCAGCTCTTTCTCTCACTCTCCAGCTCATCCAGATCAAAACTGTGGAGTATGAAGCCCTCCGATACTCTGTCCATATCCTCAACAACCTCTCCGGTCGCATCTGTGATAAACGAAGAACCATAAAATGTCAGTGCAGAGCTCTGGTTTCCGTTTTCTGCACACGGTACAACCTCCTCTGTGCCTATCCTGTTTGCCGCCACAACCGGCATCAGATTACATGCTGCATGTCCGGTCATGCACCGTCTCCAATGTGGCATGCTGTCACATTCCAGTATCGGCTCGCTGCCTATGGCTGTAGGGTAAAAAAGTATCTCCGCGCCCTTTAAAGCCATGCCTCTTGCCGTTTCCGGGAACCACTGATCCCAGCATATACCGACTCCAATTGTTGCATATCTTGTCTTAAAAGCTTTAAAGCCTGTATTTCCCGGTGTGAAGTAAAACTTCTCCTGATAATAATGATCGTCCGGGATATGTGTCTTTCGGTATATTCCAAGCACCTCTCCATCGGCATCTATCACCGCCACTGAATTGAAGAGCTGTCTGCCCTCTCCCGCCTCATAAAAGCTCACAGGAATCACTACGCCAAGCTCCTTTGCAAGTGCCTTCATGCTCTGCACCGCATCATTTTCAGAAAGCGGCTTTGCATAGTCATAATAATCGTACCGCCTCTCCTGACAGAAATACTGTCTCTCAAAAAGCTCCGAAGGAAGTATTATCTGCGCTCCGGCCTCTGCCGCAGCCCTTATAAGCTTTGCTGCTTTTTCAATATTTTCTTTTACGTCACGGCTGCAGCTCATCTGGATTGCAGCAATTGTAACCTCTCTCATACTATTCACCTTTCTCATCCTGAATTAAATTACTGCGGTATCTGCTGTGTGATACAGTGTATATTTCCGCCGCCGACAATTATGTCGCGCGCATATATCGGATACACTTTTCTTCCCTCAAAAAGGCTTCCGATTGCCTTAAGCGCAGGCTCATCCATCACATCACCAAACTGTGGAATAAGCACACCGCCGTTTGTGATGTAAAAATTCACATAGCTTGCAGCTAAGCGTTCTCCTGCCTCGCGCTCATCCTCACCCTCCTCAAAGGTGAAGCCCGAAAGCTCATATTCTGTGATGCACACCGGCTTCTTTGGAATGTAAACCTTGTGAACCTCAATTTTCCGGCCTCTTGCATCAGTTTCATTTTCCAATATTTCAAGGTCCGCTGAGGACATCTGATACTGTGGGTCATCCATGTCATCAGTCCACGCAAGCACCACATGCCCCGGGCTTGTAAATGCACATACGTTGTCCACATGCCCGTTGGTTTCATCATTGTATATTCCATAAGGAATCCAGATAATTTTTTCGGCACCGAGATAATCCTTTAATTTCTGTTCTATTTCAGACTTCGATAATTCCGGATTTCTGCCCTTGCTTAGCAGACAGCTTTCCGTCACTATCACAGTTTTCTCTCCGTCTGTGTGGATGGCTCCACCCTCTAAGACAAACGGATGCGCATCATACATGTCGTATCCGGCTTTGTTGCAAAATAAAGCCGCTACTCTGTCATCCTTTGTCCAGTCTGCGTACAGTCCGTCCACCTTGCCGCCCCAGGCATTAAAACACCAGTCAATTCCTCTGACAGCGCCATCCTCATTTTTCACGAAGGTCGGCCCCACATCTCTGGCCCAGGCATCATCTGACTCCATTTGTATATATTTCACCGGGAAATTTTCCTGATAATTTTTCTGCTTTCTGACAGCTTCCACAACAGACCTTGCATTGTCTATCACATCTGCCTCAGCGAGCACATATGCCTGCTCAGACTCTGCTATTGCACATATCACCTCCGCAAAAGCCTCTCTTGCCCTCCCGGCACCGTAAATCCATGAGCCCGGGCGCTTTGGCCAGATGATGATAGTACCCTTGTGGGGAGCATACTCTGCCGGCATATAAAAGCCGTCTGCTCTAGGACAGCCTGCATTTAAAATCTTCATATTCGAATCTCCTGATAACCTTACAATCGTTATTTTCATCCATTACTGCAATGTCCGGAAGCGGCATGCCGTTAAAGGTATTATTTTTGACCATCGAGTAGATTGCCATATCGCAAAAGCACAGCCTGTCGCCGGTTTTTATCTCTCTGTCAAATGAATAATCCCCTATCACATCACCTGCCAGACAGGTACATGAGGACAATCTGTAGGTATACTTCTTCTCACCCGGCTCGCCACTGTCCATAAGCGGCGGACGGTACGGCATCTCAAGCACGTCCGGCATATGGCAGGCTGCGGAGGTATCCAGAATGAGTATCTTTATGCCATTGTTTTCAACTATATCAAGCACCGTTGTCTCCAGATATCCTGCATCAAGCGCAACCGCCTCTCCCGGCTCCAGATAGATTTTCAGGTCGTATTTGTCACGCATATGCATAATGCATTTTTCAAGCCTCTCAATGTCATAGTCTGCCCTTGTGATGTGGTGTCCGCCTCCCATATTGAGCCACTTTAGCCCATACAGCAAATCTCCGAATTTCTCCTCTACCGCTGCAAGAGTCGTTTCGAGCGCATCCGAATCCTGTTCACAGAGCGTGTGAAAATGAAAGCCCTCTATACGTGATAAATCAAGCCCGTTTTTAATAGCCTTATCGAGTGCCTCTCTCGTTATCCCAAGCCTTGAGCCCGGCGCACATGGGTCATATATCTCATGCCCCTCCTGTGTGGAGCACTCAGGGTTTATTCTGAGCCCGACACTTATTTTTTTATCAGCCTTTTCTATTTTATCCCTGTGAAGCAGATACTGCGATACGGAATTAAATACAATATGGTCACATATTTCTACCAGCTCATCCATCTCCTGCGGCAAAAAAGCGGGACAGAATACATGGTTTTCCTTTCCCATTTCTTCATGTGCAAGGCGGGCCTCAAAAAGCCCGCTTGCAGTTGTCCCGCTTAGATATCTGCCGATAAGAGGATATTCATAAAATGCGCTGAATGCCTTCTGTGCCAGAAGAATCCTTGCACCTGTCCTTTGCATGACACCGTTTAATATCAAAAGATTTTCAGTTAATTTTCCCTCGTCTATCACATAACAGGGAGTTCTTAATTCATTTATCTTCATACCGGCCTCCGGACTAATCCATATGTACTGACTCATCCTCAGTCTTATAGCAATCCACAGGAACCGGATTCTCCACTACCTGCCAAGGCAGTCCGAACTTATTAAGAGCCTCCATGTATGGATCCGGATCCATCTCCTCGAGGTTGAACACTCCCGGCTTCTTCCAAAGTCCCTTTACCACCATCATGGCTCCAATCATTGCCGGCACACCTGTGGTATAGGAAATTGCCTGCGATTCAACCTCCTTGTAGCACTCCTGATGGTCACATACATTATAGATGTAGATTGACTTTTCCTTTCCGTCCTTGACACCTGTAAAAATACATCCGATATTTGTCTTTCCGACTGTACGAGGTCCCAGAGATGCAGGGTCAGGAAGTAACTCCTTAAGCACCTGTATTGGCACTATTTCCTTTCCGTCCACCATGATCGGGTCTGTCCTTAGCATGCCTACATCCTCAAGACACTTCATGTGTGTGAGATAGCTCTGTCCAAAGGTCATGAAGAATCTGATTCTCTTTATTCCCGGAATATTTTTGGCCAGTGACTCAATCTCCTCGTGGTGAAGCAGATACATATCCTTTTCTCCGACCTGGTCAAAATTGTACTGCGCTCTCCACTCCATAGGCTTTGTCTCTACCCAGTGGCCGTCTGTCCAGTATGAGCCGTTCGCAGAAACCTCACGCAGATTTATCTCCGGATTAAAGTTTGTCGCAAACGGATATCCATGGTCCCCGCCATTGCAGTCGAGAATGTCTATAGTATGTATTTCATCAAAATAATGCTTCAGCGCATATGCAGAATAAACAGAGGTCACACCCGGGTCAAATCCGCTTCCAAGAATAGCTGTAAGCCCTGCCTCCTTAAATTTCTCCTGATATGCCCACTGCCATGAATAATCAAAATATGCCGTAAATCCAAGCTCCTTGCAGCGCTTTTCGTAGATTGCTCTCCACTTTGGATCCTCAGTATCCTCACACTCATAGTTGGCAGTATCGATGTAGTCAACACCACACACAAGACATGCATCCATGATTGTAAGATCCTGATACGGAAGCGCAACATTTAAAACCGCATCCGGCTTGTATGCATTAATCAGCTCTTTTAATTCTTCCACATTGTCGGCATCAACCTTTGCAGTCTCAATTTTTGTGCTTGTCTTTCCCTCAAGCTTTGCCTTTAAGTCATCACATTTTGACTTGGTTCTGCTTGCAATCATAATCTCGGTAAATACCTCACTGTTCTGGCAGCATTTTCTGATTGCCACCTGCGCAACTCCACCACATCCGATAATAAGTAATCTGCTCATTTTTGTCCCTCCTGATTCGCTTTGGTTATGATATAGTTTTTCTAATTTGTTTTACTTTGTTTCCTCTTCCTCGAGTAAATCCTCCACATATTTCGGAAGCATGAAGGCTCCCCTGTGTAAATGTGTTGTATAATACCAGGTTTTAAGCCCCAGTGCATCCCATCTTTTTGCATCCAGATCATAAAGCGGATGATATTTCTTCGATGCAAACCCAAACAGCCAGTAGCCTGACGGACATGTTGGAATATGTGCCTGATATACCCTGCTTATAGGAAATGATTTATACACCTTTCTGTGCATTTTCCGGCACTCAAGCTCATCCTCATCATAAAAAGGACTGCCGTGCTGGTAAACCATGATTCCATCATCCTTCAGTGCCTTATAACAGCTTCCGTAAAATTCTTTTGTGAAAAGTCCCTCCGTATGTCCGAGCGGGTCTGTGGAATCGTTGATTATCAGATCATATTCATCATGCTTTCTGCGTAAGAATCGCAGACCATCATCATAAAACATGGAAATTCTTTCATCCTCAAGTCCACATGCTACCTCGGGGAAAAACCGCCTGCATACATCGACAAACATCTTGTCTGTCTCAACCACATCAATATGCTCGACAGACGGATATTTGATGAGCTCCTTTGCCACGCCGCCATCGCCGCCACCTATTATAAGTATCCTTTTTGCATTCGGGTGGACCGCCATCGGCACATGTGTGACCATCTCATCATATATAAACTCATCTGTGTCCGAAAAAACAATCTCGCCATCCAGCGCAACCATTTTGCCAAACTCATATGATTTAAACACATCTATTTTCTGATAATCACTCTGCCCTGAAAAAAGCTGCTCCTGTATCCTTACATCCAGCTTGACATTGACAGTATGATATTGTGAAAACCACATTTGCATAGCTTTTCCTCCTGTTTACTGCTTTAATACCTTAAGATATTCTACCGCAGGATCCTCTGTTCCCTGCATTGAACAGCCCTTTTCCTTTGCGTAGACAATGTATTGCGCAATCTCTTTTGTGATAAGCTCTCCCGGTGCAAGAATCGGGATTCCCGGTGGATAACACATGACAAACTCACCACTTACAGCGCCTACCGCGTCCATAATGCGCACTGATTTCTTCTGCGAATAAAACGCCTCCTGCGGCGATACCGCCACCTTTGGATTTATGTACTCTCCCGACAAAAGTCCGGTCTTGTCCTTGCTGTAAAGGCGCTTGATATCCTCCAGCGCACCTACAAGCCTCTCTATATCCTGTATTCTGTCACCAATTGATATATACGCAAGTATATTACAGATATCTCCAAACTCTATCTGGATATCATACTCATCGCGCAGCAGATCATATACCTCTATTCCGGCAAGCCCTATATCGAGTGTATAGATGGACAGCTTTGTCACATCATAATCATATATGCTCGTGCCGTTTACAAGGTCACGCCCATACGCATAATAGCCTCCTATGGAATTAATCTCCTGCCTTGCGTACTCCGACATCTGTGCCACCTTGGCAAAGGATTCCTCGCCCCTGAGTGCCAGATTTCTTCTTGATATATCAAGGCTTGACAATAGCAGATACGATGCGCTCGTGGTCTGTGTGAGGTTGATAATCTGCCTCACATAATCAGCATTCACATCCCTTCCTGTGAGCAGAATCGAGCTCTGTGTCAGGCTTCCTCCCGATTTGTGCATCGATACCGCAGACATGTCTGCCCCGGCTGCCATTCCTGATATCGGAAGCCCCTTTCCAAAATAAAGATGTGTACCATGTGCCTCATCCGTGAGCACCTTGATTCCCTTCGAATGAGCCAGCGCAACTATCGACTTAAGGTCAGAACAGATTCCGTAATACGTCGGATTGTTTACAAGCACCGCCTTTGCATCCGGATTCTCCTCGATAGCCCTCGCCACCTGGTCAATCTCCATTCCAAGCGAAATACCAAGCTTGGCATTCATCTGCGGATTGACATAAACCGGTATCGCTCCGCAGAGCACGAGTGCATTAAGAGCACTTTTATGAACATTTCTCGGAAGTATAATCTTGTCTCCTGCCTTGCAGGTGGACAAAATCATGGCCTGCACCGCAGAGGTGGTGCCTCCTACCATAAGAAAAGCATTTGCCGCTCCAAAGGCATCCGCCGCAAGCTCCTCCGCCTCTCTGATTACCGAAACCGGATGGCACAAATTGTCAAGCGGCTTCATTGAATTGACATCAAGCCCTACACACTTTTCTCCGAGCAGATGCACCAGCTCAGGATTTCCCCTGCCTCTCTTGTGTCCCGGCACATCAAACGGCACTACTCTCTTCTTCTTAAACTCCTCAAGAGCCTCATAAATCGGCGCTCTTTCCTGTCTTTTGATATCCATTTACTTCTCCTGTATTTAAAAAGGATGATGCGTGCAAGCATCATCCTTTAGATTCGTCTTAACAACAGTAAAATCGTAACATATACTATGGAGTTATGCAAGAATTTACGTTTTATTTTTGATAATGATAGTTACGCCATTGCAGGCTCTTTCTTCTTAATAATTGCCTCAACTTCATCAACACCTGTTTCAGCTACATCTGCGATCTGATCCAATGTAT
>OJRJ01000732.1_pt1 | contig 11813 bp, 8 predicted proteins | sample 1599181 | NCBI WGS metagenome assembly OJRJ01 (sample SAMN03922540, study PRJEB24848) | human gut metagenome | isolation source: stool sample | host: Homo sapiens | place: Germany | collected 2010-05 | reverse complement strand
ATTATGCAAAACTGCGGCGTGTCACGGTGTGTTGGGCGTGGCGCGCCGCAGTTTCGCGGGAAAGGAGACGAATCTCAGTCGGTCTGCTTCCAGGTGTCGACGTCGATGTGGTGCTCCGGGTTGGCCTGCCATGCGTCCCAAGCGGACTTCACAATGTCCTCGACATTGTACTTGGCGTGCCAGCCCATCTCCTCGTTGATGCGCTTCGGGGAGCCGATCAGGTGCGGCGGATCACCGGCGCGGCGGCCCATGACGGTCTCCTTGAACGGCAGACCGGTGACCTTCTTGACCTCATCGACGATCTGGCGCACGGAGGTGCCCTCGCCGGTGCCGACGTTGAACGCGTCATACTTTCGCTCGTCGCGGTCCAGATACTTGAGGGCGGCGATGTGGGCGTCGGCCAAGTCGGAGACGTGGATGTAGTCGCGCACGCAGGTGCCGTCCGGAGTCGGGTAGTCGTCGCCGAAGATCGCCGGGGCCTTGCCCTTCTTCAGACGGTCGAACAGCATCGGGATGAGGTTCAGGATAGCCGGATCCTCAAGTTCCACCGGGCCGCAGCCGGCCACGTTGAAGTAACGCAGGCCGCAGAAGCGGATGCCATACGGTTCCTCGCAGGCGCGGGCCATCCACTCGCCGAACAGCTTGGTCTGGCCGTACGGGTTGATCGGCAGCATCGGCACGACGTCTTCCGGCACCACATCGACCGGCGGCACGCCGTAGGTGGCGGCGGAGGAGGAGAAGACGAGCTTCTTGGCGCCGGAATCGCGCATGCCGATCAGCACGTTGAGCATGCCGTTGAGGTTCTGCTGGTAGTACCACAGCGGCTTCTCGACGGATTCGCCGACCTGCTTGCGGGCCGCGAAATGAATCACGGAATCGACGCCTTCGGCCTTCATGATCTCCGCGAGGCGCTCGCCGGCGCCCGGAGCGGCGATGTCCATGCCGTACAGGCGGGAGCCTTCGATGCGGGTGGGCTTGCCGTAGCTCAGATCGTCGACGACGACAACCTTTTCGCCGGCCTGATGAAGTGCGTGAACGACGTGGGCGCCGATGTATCCGCACCCACCAGTGACGAGAACTGTCATGTTCTGGCCTTTCCTTCGAATGAGCAGTAAAGCGCAACAGTTGGTGAAAATGTCAACCATTGTTCACTTTTGCTCAGGTTTGTTACCTTTTGAACAATTTGAGTATAACACGTGAACACGAACGCACACTAACGGCTCGTTCCTGCGTTTCCTCTATAAATTAGGGTATGCAACATGACGAAAACACGCCGACCGATGGTCGCAAAACAGAAGAAAACGCACAGAATATACAACATGTGCAGTCGGCCGCTGCTGATGGCAGGCCGGCCCTCTACGGTCGCAAGGTGCTGTCCTTCGTGCGGCGGTCCGCCCGGCTCGACGCGCGACTGCAGCGGGCCTGGGACACCTACGCCGATACGTATCTGCTGAACATCAACGCGGGCGAAGGGTCCCTCGACGTGCGTGAGGGTTTCGTGTTCGACCAAGCCTATATCCGCGAAACGTGGGGCAATACCAATCCTCTGATCGTGGAAATCGGCTCCGGACAAGGCGAGAACGTCGTTGCCGCCGCAGCCGCCCGGCCGGACGTCAACTTCCTTGCGCTGGAAGTCTACGATCCGGGCGTGGCGCACACGCTGCTGCTCGCCGGCAAGCAGAACCTGAAGAACCTGCGGATCGCCCAGATCAACGCGCCAGAACTGTTCAAGGCGGCCGTCGACGGCTCGATCGCCGAAGTGTGGACGTTCTTCCCCGACCCGTGGCCGAAGATGCGCCATCACAAGCGCCGCATCGTACAGCCCGAGCTCGCCGCGGACATCCACCGCGCGTTGACGGACGAAGGCGTGTGGCGCATCGCCACCGACATCGAGGATTACGCGCTGCACGTTCACGAGGTGATGGACGGGCTGGACGGCTTCCATAACGACGGCGCATTGACCGTGAGCCTGCCCGTCGAGCACGTCGGCAAAGGCAACGCGGATGAGGCGGCCGCATTGCGACACGCCGATTTCGCTGAATCCGAGCGATTCGATGGCCGTGTTTTGACCAATTTCGAGAAGAAGGGACTTGCCGCCGGGCGCGTGATTCACGATTTCACCTATCGTCGCGTGTAATGCGATAAGGCTTGGAATTTCAGTGTTTTACGAGGATTCCTGTCTTATTGTGGCGGTGTGTGACACCGGCGCGACACGCCGAGGTTTGCATGTCGGCCAGATTCGCGTATAGTAGGGCAAGTTGTCAAGCGGAAACGCTGAAAGCGCCCCCTTCGTCTAACGGTTAGGACACCAGACTTTCAATCTGACAACGAGAGTTCGACTCTCTCAGGGGGTACGTACCTTGGAAACAAGGTGGCAATGGCCGCGTAGCTCAGTTGGTTAGAGCGCCGCCCTGTCACGGCGGAGGTCACCGGTTCAAGTCCGGCCGTGGTCGCTGGAACAGCGCAAGTTGTTCATGGCTCTGTAGCTCAGTTGGTAGAGCGAACGACTGAAAATCGTTAGGTCAGCGGATCGATGCCGCTCGGAGCCACCATGGAAACCCCGGAGAGATTCGGGGTTTATTGTTTTGTGTCAGGTTTTTCTTCACTGTTTCATGGTTTCTGTGGTATCGATGCAATTATCTCTTGTTATCGCTGCTCCTAACTAAGAGGGAATTTTGTTCCTAGTGTTGATAAATTACGGCGCAGGTGGATAAACGATTGTCGTGGACGGCAAATCCGTGGACGAGACCATGTGGGTCTTCGAAATGGGAGGGATCGGCTCGCTTGGAGCGAATTATTTGATATCCGGCGATGTCTCGTCTGGTTTTCTTCTGCTGGGTGGAAAGCTCGTGTAATACTGCGGTGTCGTTGGCCGCATGCCGGTCGAAAATGGGTTTATGATGGGAGCGTTGGCTTTACGGCAAAGGATGCCGGAGCCCATGAACACACAGTCGCTTAAAGGAGAGCACTATGGTCTATCGCATGATTTTCAACCAGACCGCGTATTTCGGCCGCGGAGCCATCAAGGAGATTCCGGGCGTCGCCAGGTCCCATGGCTTCACCAAGGCGTTCATCGTCACTGATCCGGTGCTGCTGGAGACCGGCACCGTCAAGAAGGTCACCGACGTTCTTGACGAGGCGGGCATGCCGTATGAGGTGTTCGACAACGTCAAGCCGAATCCGCCGGTCGAGTGCATCCAGGATGGCGTCGCCAAGTTCGCAGCCTCCGGAGCCGACTTCCTGATCGGCCTGGGCGGTGGTTCCCCGCAGGACACCTGCAAGGGCATCGGCATCGTGACTGCCAATCCGGAATTCGCCGACGTGCTGTCCCTTGAAGGCGTGGCCGACACCAAGAACCCGTCCGTGCCGATTTTCGGTGTGCCGACCACCGCTGGCACCGCGTCCGAAACGACCATCAACTATGTGATCACCGACACGGCCAACAAGCGCAAGTTCGTGGCCGTCGACCCGCATGACATCCCAATCGTCGCCTTCGTGGATCCGGACCTGACCGACTCCATGCCGCGCGGCCTCAAGGTGGCCACCGGACTCGACGCCCTGACCCACGCCATCGAAGGCTATATCACACCGGGCGCGTGGAGCCTGTCCGACTGCCTGTCCATGCAGACCATCCGCATGATCGCCAAGAACCTCGCCAAGAGCGCCGATGGAGACATTCCGGCCGGCGAACAGATGGCCTACGCCTCCTACATCACCGGCATGGCCTACTCCAACGTCGGCCTCGGTCTGGTGCACGGCATGGCCCACCCGCTGGGCGGCCGCCTCGGCGTGGCGCACGGTGTGGCCAACGGCATCCTGCTGGCCCCGGTCATGGAATACAACAAGGACTACACCGGCGAGAAGTACCGTGACATCGCCGACGCCTTCGGTATCGCCGACGCCTACACCGGCGACATCGAAACCGTGCGTGAAGAGGCCGTCCGGGCGGTGCACAAGCTCACCGTGGATCTGAAGAACCCGACCAAGATCTCCGAAGTTGGCGCCACCGAAGCCGACCTGGAGCCGCTGGCCCATGACGCCTTCCACGACGTGTGCACGCCGGGCAACCCGCGCCAGGCCACCCAGGAAGACATCCTCGCCATCTACAAGAGCCTGATGTAGGTCCGACTGCGGTAGGCGCAATCGCAAAACCGCAATCGTAAAAACAAAACGGACGGCATCGATCGCATGGTCGGTGCCGTCCGTTCGCTATCCGCGGAAAATACGCCGCGAATAATCGCTATACCTAATCGCTATTCCTCGTGCTTCTCGCTCCACTCCTCATCAGTGGGAGTGTCGTCATACAGCTCATGGCCTTCCTGTTCGGCCAATTCCATCTGCTCGTTGATCCACGCGGCCTCGGCCGGATTGATATCAGCGGTGTTCAACACCTTCTGCCACACCGGATACAGCAGATGCATCACAGGATATAACGCGGTGATGAGGATTTCCGGCTTGTGCTTGCGGTAATGCTGCGGATGCGCGTTGAACGTGTTCTTGAAACGGCGCATATAGTTGAGGAACGATGCCGGAGACGTGTCCATACGACGTGCGCTGATGCCCGCGATCATCCGCGGACAATACACGGTCTTGAGATCCTTGCCCAACAGATGCAGCGAGATGTCGATGTCCTCATGCATCACATCCGCCTTGTCTTGGCAGACCTCGTCGGCGATTTCGCGCCAGGCGGTGGCGCGCAGGGCCATGTTGGAACCGAACAGCAGAGGTTGCCCATCATCGGCCCTATAAATACGTTTGCGGGTGGAATTGTCCCCGCGAAGCCCGAAATGACGGCTCGGCAAATCGTAATACATCACCGGACCGGTGGCGCCCATCGCATCCGGATCCTCGGTGAAAATGCCGGACACCACCTCCACCCAGTCCGGGCGGATCATGCAGTCGGCATCGAAACGGCCAAGAATATCGCCGGTGGCATGATTCAAACCATAATCACGCGTTGGAATCAGACCCTGCTCATCATCCTGATGCAGCAGCTTCACCGGCGCTTCCGGATGGTCCTTCATGAACTGCTCCACCACGGCAACGGTCGAATCAGTGGAACGGTTATCGACGACAATTACCTCATGAGGCATCACGGTCTGCCGGGTGGCGTTGAGCAGGCAATCGTTGATACGCTCCTGTTCATTCCAGGCGGGGATGACAATTGAAACGTTCAGCATGGTTTCAAGAATAGGTTCCAGCCCGTACACGGTGCCTGTCTACAATAAGGAGCCATGAGCGAACGCGAACAGCATATGGATACGGACAAGAGGACGGGAACGTCCGGACAGTGCGGCAATACCGACGAAATGCGTTGGGATCTCGGCACGCTGTTCCCTGCGAAAGGCGATCCACGCAGACCTCCGGAATGGCTGGGTCGCGCGCTGCTGTACATCGCCATCGCCATCGTGCTGCTCTCCTTCTGCTGGCGCAGTTGGGGCAAAATCGAATACCTCATCATCGACGTCGTCATCTCGCTGTTCCTGGCGCTCGCCGTGGAGCCGGTGGTGATTCCGCTGGTCAAGCATGGCTGGAAGCGTTCGTTCGCTTCGATTTTCGCGTTGCTGATGTTGGGTGTCCTGCTTTGCGTGATGTTCGGTCTGTTCGGCAATCTGTTCGTGCAGCAGGTCATCGCTTTGTGCAACGGTCTGCCGGCCCTCTATCAGCAGATCTGCGATTTCGTGGCGCAATACACGGATTTCAAGCTTCCTGAGATCAACAGTCTCGGCGGTGAGATTCTGAAGAACATCCAGACCTCGTGGGTCACGGATTTCGCGGGCACCGCCATCAGCACGGTGTCCGGATTCTTCAGCTTCCTGCTGAACCTCATGACGGTGATCATGACCACGTTCTACATTTCGGCGGCCGGCCCGAAGCTGCGCCGCGCGGCCTGCCAGTGGATGGCTCCCTCCGCGCAGCGCCGGTTCCTGTTTGTCTGGACCGTCAGCCAGACGCAGATCTCATCGTTCCTGTTCTCACGTGCCATCCTCGCCGTGCTCAACGCGTTCTTCACCTCGATCTGCCTGATGGCGTTGCACGTGCCGTATTGGATGCCGTTGGCGTTGTTCTGCGGCGTCGTATCGCAGTTCATCCCGATGCTCGGCACGTACATCGGCGGCGCGTTGCCGGTGCTGTTCGCCTGGGGCAGCTGTGGTTTGTGGCAGGCGATCGCCGTGGTGGCGTTCATCTGCGTCTACCAGCAGATCGAAAACCTGATCTTCGCGCCGAAGATCTCCCGCCGCACCATGGACGTCAACGATGCGGTCGCCTTCCTTGCCGTCCTGGCCTTCGGCTCGCTGTTCGGCGCGATCGGCGCGTTCCTGGCGCTGCCTATCGTCGCCTCGATCCAGACGATCGCCCGCACCTACACCAAGCGGTACGATCTGGTCGATTCGCCGCTGATGGACGATCCGGTTCCGGACAAGAAGTCGAAGCTGGTGGAAGGCGCCGAAGTCATCAGCGAGCACCTGCACGCCGTGCCGCGCGCCGTGCAGGGGTCGAGCGCGCATGTGCCGATTCCCGACGACGTGCGCTTCCTGCAGGAGCAGGCGTACAATATCACTCGGTCCGACGAGACCGGGGATGCCGACGAATCGCAGACCGTCGCCATTCCGAAGCACGTGTTGGACGGGGTCGATCGCAAGCCGCTGCGGGGAACCGCGGAAGCGGACGGAGCGCAGACGGAAGCCGGACCGCAGGTAGCGGACGGGTCGCAATCGCAGGGAACGGATGACAATCCGAGAAGTAGGTGGCGTTAATGGTATTGCTGAGCGTACTTGATGTCGTGCTGGTGGTTTTGGGTGGCGCCGGCATACTCTACCAAGCGGTCTGCATCGTCATCTCGCTGTTCGCCAAGCCGATCAAGTTCCCCGAAGCGCCGATGAACAAACGGTACGCGGTGCTGATTTCCGCGCGAAACGAAGCGAACGTCATCGGCAACCTCATCGACTGTCTGCATTCGCAAACCTATCCGAGCGAGCTCATCGACATCTGGCTGGTGGCCGACAACTGCACCGACAACACCGCCGAAGTGGCCCGAAACATGGGATGCCACGTCATCGAACGATTCAACAAGGAGCAGGTCGGCAAAGGCTACGCGCTGACCTATCTGCTCGACCAGATGAACGAGTCGGGCGCATCCGACCCGTATGACGCCTTTTTCGTGTTCGATGCCGACAACAAACTCGACAAGCACTACATCGAGGAAATGAACAAGGGCTTCCAAGCCGGTTTCAAAATCCTCACCAGCTACCGCAATTCCGTGAACCTGTCCGACAATTGGGTGTCGTCCGGTTCCGCGTTGTGGTTCATCCGCGAATCGCGCTTCGTTTCCGCCTCCCGCATGTGGCTCGGCAACAGTTGCCACGTGGGCGGCACCGGCTTCATGTTCTCCCAGGAGATCATGCGTCGCAACAACGGCTGGAAATTCCACCTACTCACCGAGGATCTGGAATTCACCATGGACAGCGTGCTGCACGGCGACCGCATCGGCTACTGCGGCACCGCCATCCTGTACGACGAGCAGCCGGTCACCTTCGCGCAAAGCTGGCGTCAACGCCTGCGTTGGAGCAAGGGCTTCCTGCAGGTGTTCCGCTATTACGGACCGGCGTTGATCAAGCGCGCGGTCAGGGAACGTGATTTCTCCGCCGTCGATTTCACGCTGCTGCTGTGCCCGTTCACCGTGCTCGGCATCGCACGCGTGCTGTTGGGCATGCTGTTCGCCGCCTGCGGTTTCGTGACATGGCAAAGCCAGCTGAATTCGCTGACCGGCTGGACATCCGGCATTGTGATATCGGTGATCGGCATGATGGGACTCGCCGCATTGACCATCGTGGCGGAACGCGATCACGTGGGCGCCACCAACAAGGAGCTGCTCGCCTACGTGCTGGCCTTCCCGATCTACATGCTGAGTTATGTGCCGATTTCGTTCCAGGCGGTGTTCGCCAAGTCCGAATGGAAGCCGATCGAGCATAAGGGCTGAGGCTTGCCCGCGGCGGTGTGAACGGTCATGAGATGTTTCGTGGCGATCCATACGGTGCGGATGGTGAAAAGATGACGAAGAGAGGGTGTGGTTTGGCTATGGATGACGCTGGCGATTACCGCTATACGCGACGACGCCGAGCGATCACGGTGGCAGTTTCCGTCGTGGCCACCGTCGCACTGTGCGTCGGCTATGCAGTGGCCGACATGTGCGATGTCGCACCGGGCGTCCTCACATTGCGCCATGTCGAACATTCGACGGCCGCCGCTGCCGGCCGTTCGATCGAGGCGGCCGACGTGATCGCCGACATCGACGCTTCCAAGACCATCGATCCGGCCGCTGCGCGCGCGCTGACCGACGTGTTCCGAGCCTCAGCCGCCGGCTTCGGCGGCGAATTCTCCATCGCCATCGCCGACGCGTCGGGCAACGTGGTCGCGGAAAACAACATCGACGTGCCCCGCACGCCAGCATCCACCATGAAAACGTTGACGGCGTATGCGGCCGCCGTCGAGCTCGACATGGGCAAGACCCTGGACACGCAGACCTATCTGGAACAGTCCCAGGACGGCACCGCGCGGCTGGTGCTCAAAGGCAACGGCGACATGCTGTTGGGAGCCGGAGCGTCCGACGCGAACCACATCAACGGACGTGCCGGATTGGGCACGCTTGCCGGGCGGACCGCACAGGCGTTGCGGCAGCGTGGCATCACCTCCGTGACATTGGCTTATGACGACACACTGTTCGGCAACGACCGCTGGCCGCAAGGCATCGCCGAACTCGACACGGACCACCTGTACTACGCCCCGACAGCTTCCATGGCCGTGGACGGCGGCAGAAATTGGAACGGGACAGGTCCGACCAATCCTGATGTGTTCTCGGCGTATCCGGCATTGAGCATGCAGCCGGCGCGTGACGCGGCGCTGGTGTTCCAGCAGCGGCTGGCCGAACAGGGCATCACGGTTCAGGGATTTGTATCGCAAGGCACGGTTGCGGGGGCATCCCATCCGCTTGCCTCCGTGCGTTCGGCGTCGTTGAACGAGATTATGGCGTTCACCATGCGGCATTCCGACAATTCGCTCGCCGAGGAATTCGGCAGGCTGCTGGCGTTGCAGGTCGGCGCGGACAATTCGCCGGCTGGCGCGGTGCAGGCTGTGAAAAGCGTGCTGGAGCGCAAAGGCATCACTACGACCGGGCTCGACATGCGCAATTGTTCGGGACTTACGGAGGATTCGAAACTGACGGCGCGCACCCTGCTCGAAGTGCAACTGCGCAATCTGGCTGCGGGATCGGGGGCGGCCGCAGCCGAAGGAATGTCCGTCATGGGCTTCGTCGGCACCGCTGAGAGCCGTCTGAACGATGCTGACGAAGCGGGGCTGATCCGTGTGAAAACCGGCAGTCTGGGCGACGTGACTTCCATGACCGGCAATGTGTCGCGGTTGAACGGCGGAGCGTTGACCTTCGCGGTGATCGTCAACAATCCCACCGATTTCGCGGCGGCGAAGGCGGCCATCGACACATTCGTGGCCGGTCTGCCGAAGCTGTGAACGGCCACGTGTGAATCTTCCCAGCGGATATTCAGCATATAGCCAGAAACACGTCATTCGCATGTGCCAAGATGGTGGGCATGCGAATCGCTGACGTACAAGAAGACATTGATCACGAGCTGATCAGCAAAGAAGAGATCTCCGACATCATCAACCGTGCCGCGGCACAAGCCAGTGAAGACTATCGTGGCAAGAACCCGCTGCTGGTCTGCGTGCTCAAGGGAGCCGTGAACACGCTTGCGGCGTTCTCCCAGGCCATGAGCATTCCGGTCCAAATGGATTTCATGAGCCTGTCGAGCTACGGTTCCGGCACGGAGTCGAGCGGCAAGATCACGGTTCGTCAGGATCTGTCCACGGATGTGCGAGGACGCCATGTGCTGATCGTTGAGGACATCATCGATTCGGGCATCACCCTGGCTTGGCTGGTCGACGAGCTCAAGCGCCGTAGAGCGGCTTCCGTGGAAATTTTTGCGCTTCTGGAGAAGCCGGCACGTCGCAAGGTCAATGTTGATGTGAAATACAAGGGACGTGAGATTCCCGATGAATTCGTGGTCGGTTTCGGCTTGGATTACGACGAGTACTACCGCAACCTCGATTCGATCGCGGTGCTGAAGCCGTCAGTCTATGAAGGAGGTCAGGCATGAGTTTCCCTGGTCCGAACCAGCCGCCAAGCAATGGCGGCGGCAACAAGCCCAACGGGGGTAGTAACCCGTTCACCAATCCGTTTAGCCGCAACGATGACGGCAAGAACGGTGGCAGCGGGGCGAACGGCAACAAGTCCAACGGCCCCCGTCCGTTCTGGCAGTCGCCGTGGCTGTGGGTTGTGGTCGTGGCATTGCTTGCCGTGACCATGTTCCAGCTTTTCGCCGGTGCGGGCTCGCAGACCATCGACACCAAGGATGGCATGCAGATCCTCAACGGCAACACCGTCGAGTATGCGACGATCGTGGACAACACCCAGCAGGTCAAGCTCAAGCTGTCGAGCGATTACTCCGCCACTGACCCGGACACCGGACGTACGAAGAACTACGGCAAGAACGTGCAGTTCTACTACACGTATGCGCAGTCCGCGGCCGTGGTCAAGGCCGTGCAGAAGGCCGATCCGGCCAAGGGCTGGACCGCGTCCATGCAGCAGACCAGCATTTGGACCTACCTGCTCACCTCGCTGTTGCCGTTCCTGATCATCTTCGGCCTGTTCTGGTTCCTGATGAGCCGTATGGGCGGTGCCGCCGGCGGCATGTTCGGCATGGGCGGCAAGAAGAACAGCGGCAAACTGCTCGACGGCCAGACCCCGACCACCAAGTTCTCCGACGTGGCCGGCGAAGACGCTGCCGTGCAGGAGGTCGAGGAAATCAAGGACTTCCTCAAGGACCCGTCCCGTTACAAGGCTTTGGGCGCCCGCATTCCGCGCGGCGTGCTGCTGTACGGCCCTCCAGGCACCGGTAAGACGCTGCTGGCGCGCGCCATCGCAGGCGAGGCCGGCGTGCCGTTCTACTCCATGGCCGGCTCCGACTTCGTGGAGATGTTCGTGGGCCTTGGCGCCTCCCGTGTGCGTGACCTGTTCGATGAGGCCAAGAAGAACGCTCCGGCCATCATCTTCATCGATGAGATTGACGCTGTCGGCCGCAAGCGTGGCGGTTCCGGCATGAGCGGTGGCCACGACGAACGCGAGCAGACGCTGAACCAGCTGCTCGTCGAGATGGACGGCTTCGACAACGATACGAACCTCATCATCATCGCTGCGACCAACCGTCCGGATGTGCTCGATCCGGCATTGCTGCGCCCGGGTCGTTTCGACCGCCAGGTGGCCGTCGAAGCACCTGATTTGGAAGGCCGCGAGGCGATTCTGAAGGTACACGCCAAGGGCAAGCCGTTCGTGCCGGACGTTGACCTGCATATGATCGCCGTGCGCACGCCGGGCTTCACCGGCGCCGACCTTGCCAACGTGTTGAACGAAGCCGCGTTGCTGTGCGCCCGTGCCGGCGCCCAGCTCATCGACAACCGCGCCATCGACGAGGCCATCGATCGCGTCCAGGCCGGTCCGAAGCGTCGTTCCAAGGGCATGGCTCTCGACGAGCTGCGCAACACCGCATATCACGAGGGTGGCCATGCGCTGGTCGCGGCCGCCATGAACGACACCGATCCGGTGACCAAGGTGACGATTCTGCCGCGCGGCCGTGCACTGGGCTACACCGCGGTCATGCCAACCGAGGACCGTTACTCCATGTCCCGCAACCAGCTGCTCGATCAGATGGCGTACGCCATGGGCGGCCGTACCGCCGAAGAGG
>OJRJ01000720.1_pt1 | contig 12117 bp, 7 predicted proteins | sample 1599181 | NCBI WGS metagenome assembly OJRJ01 (sample SAMN03922540, study PRJEB24848) | human gut metagenome | isolation source: stool sample | host: Homo sapiens | place: Germany | collected 2010-05 | reverse complement strand
ATAACCTCCTGTGCGTCCATGTATGTGTCATTTACACTTAAAATTATGCACTCCATCGGGCAGAGCCGTATTCTTCACCCTTGCGGTACTTCTTGGCGTTCTTGCCCTTGCTGTACACGATGAGCCGGACAGCCACCGCACCAACAACGCCAACGCAGAGGTCAAACAGATGCAGGCTGGGGAGGGGATCTGCAAAAGCCGCCGTAAAACCGTCCGCAAAATGCAGGAGCTTTCCCGACAGGTCGGCACCGGCGGCCAGCCGGTACGCCTGCCCGCATTTTCCGAACAGGTACACAAAAATCAGATACGGGAGATTGAGGATCACCAGCTTTTTCACATCAGGCTTCATCGTTCCAGCCCCCTTTCCCTGATTTTCTCCTTGGCTCGCTGCTTGGTCTGCTCCGCTGTCTTTTGCTTCATGGCAGACAGCACCTTGCGGATGGAGGGCCGCTGCTCCTTGGAGAGTGTCTTTGCCGTAAACTCCCGGAACGCCTGTTCCAGATTGTCCGCATCCTTGGATTTGAAGATCACGACGTAGTGGGGCGGCTGGGTGGTCTTATCCTTTCGCAAGGCAAAATCCACGCCGTATTTCTTGGCACAAGGCTTGAATGCGCCAATGTTGGCCTCGGTGATCTCAATGTTGGAGAGGGCCGCCCCATGCTTTTTGAGCTGCTTTAGGCTCTGCTGGCCGTGGTGCAACATGGTCTTGCCTTTGGCCCGGTGCTGCAAATACTTTTTCAGCGCCGCTTGCAGCACTTGGGCCGTGAGCTTGCCCGTTTTCATGGACAGGGCAATGGTTTTCTGATTGACTTCTTCCTGCAATAAGCATCCCTCCTTGTCAAAAAGTCAAAAATGGCGTCTAAGGTGGAACCACCAGACGCCGCAGGTAACAACGGTTCAAAGCGCCTCCTTTTCCTCACAGGCTTTCATCCGGCGAACAGGAATAGTCCGGCAGGCCGGATTTTGGTTTGCCCCAATCCGGCTGCGCCATATCGTGCGCCACAAGGGACGTGTAGTAGTTACTAATGGTGCTGGGGGCATTGAACAGCATAGCCCGTAAATACTGCTTGATGTTGCGGACTTTCGTGGTGTTCTCCCGCAGGCAGTCAAAGACAAAGCGGATATGTTCACTGTTCAGCTTCATAAACTTGGACTTCACCAGCTCGGCGGGGTAATCATCCCCGGCAATACGGATGCTCTTACGGGAAGTACAGACGGTTTCCAGCATCAGATCAACGATCTCGTCAAGCTGCTCCCGGTCAATGGAACTGTCCTGAATGAGATAGTCATACTCGATATTCTCCAAAAGGATTTCCCGATAAATCTGTACTGCCGCATCCTTTCCTGTTCCTTTCCGTTCCGGCGGTGCAGCCGCCGCTTCGTCCTCCACAGGGGCAGGGGTCAGGGATGGGAAAGGAATGGAATCGGTACTTTGTCCATCTGTGTTTAATTTTTCTTTTCTTGGTAAGTTAGTTCTTTGTGTTTCTTTATTTAATTGCGTTGGATTTCCCGACGCCGGATTATCCGATGTCGGGTTATCCGATGTTGGATTTTCCAACACCGGGTTTTCCAATACCGGCTTATCCAACACCGGCTGCTCGTAAATGGTATAGACCATATCGGCCATTTTGCCCTTTGCGTCACGGCCCTGCTCCCGCCTGATATATCCGGCCCGTTCCAGCTCCCACACCGCCGTCCTGATAGCGTCGATGCTTTCCCGGTTGATAAGGGACAGGCCCTTTAGGGTGTAGTCCCAATCCTCCGGCAAGGACAGCATTTGTGACAGCAGGCCCTTGGCTTTCAGGGACAGGGCTTTGTTCCGTAGGTGGTGGTTGGACATCACCGTATAGCCTTTGTTCTTCTCCACGCGGAATACTGCCATATCGTCGTCAGCTCCTTTCACTGTGAATTTGACCGCAGCAAGGGCGGTCAGCTTGCCCGGCTGATAGGGACACTCTGCATACACGCAGTATTGATATTTCCAATCCGGGCGATAGAAGTGGCAACTGCCGCAATCCTCCGGCGCGTTCGCCCCGCCACCGTCGTAATGATCGAAACCGGGCTTTTCCTGCATCAGCCGTTCAAAGGCCCGGTCTTGGCCGGAAGTAAAGTACATAGCGTCACCTCCTTTATGAATTTGGGCATAAAAAAAGCCGCAGACTTTTTTCAAAATCTGCGGCAAGACCAGATAACAGAAAGGACGCTGCTATAATGCAACGTCCTTTCTGCTATACAATATAGTTAAATATTTTCATTTGCTATCGCGCGGAGGCAGTTGTCAGTTTTTTAGGTTTTCAAAAGTAGTAAATGGGTAGTAAATTGCTCGAAGCAATCCCAAAAAGTCCTTGAAAATCAAGCGTTTTCGGGTTTTGATAGTGTACTGCCGTGGCAAACGAATAATATTTTTGTCATCCCGTCATATCCTTTCAAACATCTTGAAGCCGCAATATTACTGTAATCCGTTATTTTATTTTTTCTTTTCAATCTTGTCCCCAAATTACGCATTTTCCATAAATTTCCACTCAAGTTACTGGCAAATGGTGTAATATGTAATACATGGTATAACAGCTGCAGCAAACCTCCGCCTGTTTATCCCGGCATTCTTCTTGCCCCGCCCGCCGCCAAAAGCTGCCTACAGGATACCACACGCAGCGCTAAATCACAACCAGATTCCCTGCACCGCCCCGTTTTCTGCAAAATTCTCTTGCAAGGTTTCGCACCGCCAACTATAATGTATTTATATATTATAAGTAAAGGCGCATGGCACAGCCGTTTTCCGGGCTTGCCGAGTGCTTTGGATTCCAAACAGAAAGGGGGGCCGCCCGATGCCTCGCATTGCCGTGGTGGATGACCAGCCGGATATGCGGCAGCAGCTGTGCAGCATGATTGACCAATACAGCCGCGAGAACAACTGTATGCTGGAAGTTACCACTTTTTCGGACGGTGCCCAGATCATAACCAACTATTGCAAGGGGTTCGACATCATCTTTCTGGATATTGAAATGCCGGAGCTTGGCGGCATGGACGCTGCCGAGCGCATTCGCACGGTGGATCCGGATGTGGTGCTGGTGTTCGTTACCAACATGGCACAGTACGCCATTCGCGGGTATGAGGTCGACGCCCTGGATTTTGTGCTCAAACCGGTCAATTATTACCAGTTCAGCACCAAGCTGGCCCGCGCTTTGCAGCGGGTGCAGCGCCGCAAAGGCGGGCAGATTGCATTACAGACCGCTGGGGGCGTGCAGCTGCTGAACACCGAGGACATCTACTGGCTGGAAACGCGGGACCGTATGCTGCATTACCATACCTCCACCGGGGTATGGTCCGTGCGTTCCAGCCTGCAAAATGCTGAAAAGCAGCTGGCCCCCTACCACTTTGCCAAATGCAACCAGTGTTACCTTGTCAATCTGCGGTATGTGCGGGCGGTCCAGAACGATATGGTCCAGGTTGGGGAGGACCGGCTGGAAATCAGCCGCCGCCAGCGGGCTGCCTTCCTGGCTGCGGTCGCCGCCTATGTTGGGGGTGCCATGTAATGCTGCCAAATCTCCAACAATTTCTTTCTCTTCTTGTCTGTGGGATACAGCTTTGGGGCGCAGCACTGACCTACTGGCTCCCGCTCCGGCACTCGCCGCACTTTTGGCAGCGGGCGCTGCTTTGCCTGATTCCCTCCATTCCCCTTTCCACATTTTTATTATGGGCGGATCACACGCCTTTCTCGCTGTTCCTGCGGGCGGGGGCGCATATTCTGTTTTGTATGTGGATGATTTTCGCTTCCCACAGCTGCACCCAGTTGGACTGGTCCGGCGCCAATTATTGCGCCATCTGGGGAATTTTGAGTGCCCTGACGACATTTGAGTTATGGCAGCTTCTTGTCTGGTGCCTGGCACAGGTAAACATATTCCTGCCATTGGATCAGCCCTCTGCTTTGCTGCTGCAACTGCTGTTTTTTGCCGCTGCGTACTGCCTGCTGCGGGTAACTGTTGCCCATTCCATGCCATATGAAGGCAGCTACCACATCGGTCCCCGCCAGCAAATCAGCGCTATTATTCTGGGCGGCATGTTCGTTCTGCTGTTTTTAACAATGCAGACCGTCACCAACTCCGGAGTATCACGGGAAACTTCTATCTTCATTATTGTCCCCCTGGCACTCTGCCAGCTCTACTGCATCACCCTTTTATATTTGCAGACTGAGCTGTTCAAAAAGGCGGCCATGGAAAAAGAGATGAACTCGCTGAACATGCTGTATGAACGCCAGCGCCAGCAGTATCAGGTGGCCAAGCGGAACGTACAGATCATCAACCGCAAATGCCATGAGCTGAAAGTTCAGATCGCTGATCTGCGCCGCATGGCCCCCAACGCCGCGCTGCAGCAGAGCCTGAACGAAGCCGAAGCCGCCGCCCGGCAGTATGACGCCAGCACCCAGACCGGCAGTGAGGTTTTGGATGTTGTGCTGACCGAAAAGAGCATGCTGTGCGAAGCCCACCACATCAGCATCAACAATGTAGCGGACGGTACCTGCCTGCACTTTATGGATCCGGCCGATCTGTACGCTCTGTTTGCCAACGCACTGGATCATGCCATTGAGTTGACCCGCAAGCTGCCGGAGCCGGAAAAGCGGATGATTGACCTGCTGGTCTGCAGGCGGCAGGGGTTTGCTGTTCTGAATATCATCAGCGCGGTGCCCGATGGCCCGGATCCTGGCCGCGAAACCTGCGATGAGTTAAAGATCGTCAAGCGCATTATCCAGAAGTACAATGGTTTTTTGACTACCGAATCCAACGGTGGATTTTTTGCGATAAAAGCCGTTTTCCCGGTCCAATAAAGTTCCCTCAAAATTTCAGGTATAAGATTTACGCCCTTGCATTTGTACATATTGCACAAATGCAAGGGTTATTTTTTTGTCAGGCAAAAACCGTTTATTCCACGCAAATGACCGATTATGCAAAACCCATTGCGACATTTTTCGCTGTTCGTTACAATAATAACAGCAAAAAGAAAGGATGGCTGCGCCATGCGAGAAATCACCAAAATCATGAAGGGTTGGGAATTCACCGGCCCCGACGGCACCACCACAACGGTGGACCTGCCGCACACCTGGAACGCCCGCGACGGTCAGGACGGCGGCAATGACTACTGGCGCGGCACCTGCATCTACCGCACCCGTTTCGCTGCTCCCCAGTTTAACACCGCCTCCCATCAGGTCTGGATTCAGTTTGACGGCGTCAACGCCAGCGCCCATGTGGTTCTGAACGGCTCCCCCGTCTGCAACCACGACGGCGGCTACTCCACCTTCCGCGCCAACATCACCGAACTGCTGCGGGATGAAAACGAGCTGACCGTGGAAGTCGACAACAGCAAAAACGACCGCGTTTACCCCCAGAAAGCTGACTTCACCTTCTATGGCGGCATCTACCGCGATGTCAGCCTGATGGTGGTCAGCAAGAACCACTTCACCCTGGATTACTTCGGCGGCCCCGGCATCCGCATCACCCCCACTGTGCAGGGCGCAGATGCCAGCGTTCAGGTTACCACCTGGCACGACGGCGAAGGCGAAGTGAGCATTGAGTTGCTGGACGCTGCCGGCAACACCGTTGCCACCGGCAAAGGCCCCGACATCACCCTGACCATCTTCAACGCACACCTGTGGAACGGCGTTAAGGATCCGTACCTGTACAGCTGCAAGGCCCGCCTTGTGGTGAACGGCACGGTGGAAGATGAGACCACCACCCGCTTTGGCGTGCGCAGCTTCAAGGTTGACCCCAAGAAGGGCTTCTTCCTGAACGGCAAGTCTTACCCGCTGCACGGCGTTTCCCGCCATCAGGACCGCAAGGGCCTGGGCAACGCCATCACCCGCGAGATGCACGACGAAGACATGGCCCTGATCAAAGAGATCGGTGCCAACACCATCCGCCTGGCTCATTATCAGCACGACCAGTACTTCTATGACCTGTGCGACGAGGTCGGCATGGTTGTTTGGGCCGAGATCCCCTACATCAGTGAGCACATGCCCAACGGCCGCGGAAACACCATCAGCCAGATGAAAGAGCTGATCATCCAGAACTACAACCACCCCTGCATCGTCTGCTGGGGCGTTTCCAACGAGATCACCATCTCCACCAAGGACAAGAAGGACATGCTGGATAACCACCGCCAGCTGAACGACCTGTGCCACGAGATGGACAAGACTCGCCTGACCACCTTGGCCTGCTACGCCATGTGCGGTCCCTTCAACCGTTCGGCCCACATTACCGATATGGTCAGCTGGAACCTGTACCTGGGCTGGTACGTTCCGGGCTTTATCCTGAACGACCTGTGGATGGGCTTCTTCCATCTCTGCTTTCCCAACCGCCCGTTCGGCTACAGCGAATACGGCGCGGAGGGCATGCCCAACCTGCACAGCACACACCCCCACCGCGGCGACCACACCGAAGAATACCAGGCCAAGTACCATGAGTACATGCTGCGCTGCTTCAAGCGCCACCCCTGGATGTGGGCCACCCACGTTTGGAACATGTTTGACTTTGCTGCAGACGCCCGTGACCAGGGCGGCGAGCCGGGCATGAACCACAAGGGCCTTGTGACCTTTGACCGCAAAACCAAGAAGGACAGCTTCTATCTGTATAAAGCATGGTGGAGCGATGAAGCCTTTGTGCACATCTGCTCCAAGCGCTTTGTGGAGCGCACCGGCAGCACCGCTACCGTAAAGGTTTATTCCAACCAGAGCACCGTTGCCCTGTATGTAAACGGCAACAAGGTAGGCGAGCAGACCGGCGAGCATGTTTTCACCTTCAAGGTTCCCCTGAACGGCGAACTGCACATTCAGGCCGTGGCTGGTGACCGCACCGATGAGTCCGTCATCCGTCATGTAGATACCCCCAACCCGGAGTACAAGCTGCACAAGACCAAATCCAAGAGTGCAAACTGGGTATAATCTATTTTGAACACTCTGTATTTTGTTCTTGCTTAATACAGTTTGTTATAGAGCATTTTCTAACAGGAGGAGAACACAATGAGTAAGAAACCCAAAGTTGGGATGTGGTCCGGCCTGACCGCCGTTACCGCCGTCCTGACCGCAGGCGCCATTGTAGGCACGACGGTTGCGTTCCATTATACGACCACCGTTAATAACTACCTGGACGCCGACACCTACAAGATCATCAAGGGCGACAGCGACGAAGACACTGAGTACTTCAAGAGCGATTTCACCTCTGATGAAGAGCGCGAGTCCTATGAGGCTGAGCTGTGCGCACAGGTTGAAGCCGAAGGCGCAGCCCTGCTGAAGAATGACAACAACGCCCTGCCCCTGGCAAGCGGCGCAAAGGTCAGCCTGTTCGGCCACGGCTCCGTGGACCTGATGTACGGCGGCACCGGTTCCGGCTCCGTTGACACCAGCAAGGCTCCCAACTTCAAGCAGGCTCTGGAAGATCAGGGCATCCAGGTCAACAGCACCCTGTGGGATCTGTATTCTTCTGACGATATGATGAAGAACTACAGCCGCATCACCCCGGCTGCCATCTCCGATACCCTGGAAGCCAACACCCAGTACGCTGTGAACGAAGCTCCCTGGAGCAAGCTGTCCAGCGCCGAGTCCAGCTTTGCTGACTACGGCGATGCTGCTATCGTCGTGTTCTCCCGTTCCGGCGGCGAGGGCGCTGACCTGCCCAGTGGCGAAAACGGCACCAATGATTCCTGGATCAAAGGCCAGGAGGGCGACGGTAACTACCTGGCCCTGTCCGCTGAAGAAAAGGAACTGCTCCAGAACCTGAAAACCCTGAAGGACAACGGCACCTTCAAGAAGATCATCGTTCTGATCAACTCTTCCAACGCCATTGAGATGGATTTTCTGAACCCGGAGATCTGCGGCGAGGATTACGGCATCGATTCCGCTATGTGGATCGGCGACGTGGGCCAGACCGGCATTAACGGTGTTGCCCAGCTGCTGGCTGGCGAGGTTACCCCGTCCGGCAGCCTGGTTGATTCCTACCTGTATGACAACATGGCCAACCCCGCCATGTACAACTTCTACACCCAGGCTTACCCCAACGCAGCAGATTACAACCTGCTGACCGATGGCCCTGATGTGCAGGGTATGTACAGCGTGTATCAGGAAGGCATCTACCTGGATTACCGTTACTACGAGACCCGCTACGAGGACGCTGTTATGGGCACCGGCAATGCCGGCGACTACAACTGGTCCACCACTGTTGCCTTCCCCTTCGGCTATGGCGACAGCTACACCACCTTCGAGTACAGCGATTTCAATGTGACCGAGTCTGCTGATGCTTTCAACGTCACCCTGAAAGTCACCAATACCGGTTCCACCTACTCCGGCAAGGAAACCGTTCAGCTGTACTTCCAGAGCCCCTACACCGATTACGACAAGGCCAACGGCATCGAGAAGGCTTCTGCTGAGCTGTGCGGCTTTGCCAAGACCGATATCCTGGCTCCCGGCGCTTCCGAGACTGTCAACATCACCGTTGACAAGAGCGAGCTGCGCACCTATGATGCCAACAACGCCAAGACCTATATTGTTGACGCTGGCGACTACTACTTCACCGCTGCCACCGATGCACACAACGCTGTGAACAACATCCTGGCTGCCAAGGGCTACACCGTTGAGAACACCGATGGCCGCATGACCGCCGATGGCAACGTTGCCCTGACCTACAAGTGGACCAACGCCGCTCTGGACAGCACCACCTACGCCACCAGCGAAACCGGCACCGCCATCACCAACCTGTTTGATGAAGCAGACCCCAACAAGAGCAGCAGCGAACCTGGCGAAGTTACCTGGCTGAGCCGCTCCAACTGGGTTGCCACCTTCCCCACCCAGCCTGTTGTGCTGAACGCAACCCAGACGCTGGCTGATCACCTGGCTTTCACCCGTTACGACGGCAGCAAGGCTGACAGCGTTGAAATGCCCACCCTGGGCGCTGACAATGGTCTGGCTCTGGTTTCCATGATCGGTGCCGACTATGACGATCCCCAGTGGGATACCCTGCTGGATCAGCTGACCTTCAACGAGATGGTCAACACCATCACCCTGGGCTTCCACAACACTGCCGCTATTGAATCCATCGGCAAGACCCGTACCAAAGACGAAAACGGCCCGCAGGGCCTGACCGCAGCACTGACCGGCGGCGCTTCCGCTATGTGCTACACCTCCGAAGACGTTATGGCCGCCACCTTCAACGTTGACCTGATCAACGATGTGGGCCGCTGCATTGGCGAAGACTGCCTGGCCATGGGTTACTCTGGTCTGTATGGTCCCGGCATCAACATGCACCGCACCGCTTACTCTGGCCGTAACTTCGAGTACTATGCTTCTGATCCGTTCGTTGCCGGCACCATCTGCGCTGCCGAAGTCAACGGCATCCAGTCCAAGGGCGTTTACGTTTACCTGAAGCACGTTGCCCTGAACGACTCTGAATCCAGCCGCCGCGGCGTGAACACCTGGCTGAACGAGCAGGCTGCCCGCGAAATCTACCTGGAAGTTGCCGACAAGGCCGTCACCGATGGCGGCGCCTGGAGCGTTATGTCCGGCTTTAACCGCTGGGGCGCTTATTGGTGCGGCGCTTACGATAACCTGCTGACCGGCTTCCTGCGCGGCGAACTGGGCATGCGCGGCATGATCATCACCGACTACTCCGGTTCCAGCAAATACATGGATCTGGCCGATGGTCTGATTGCCGGTTCCGATATCTGGGATAGCCCGGACCCGACCATCCACACCACCCTGGCTCCGAAGTACGAGAACGATGCTTACATCGTGACCGAAATGCGCGAATCCATGCACAAGATCCTGTACACCGTTGCCAACTCCAATGCTATGAACGGCTGGTCCTCCGCTGACCGCCTGAAGGTCATCACCCCGTGGTGGAAGACCGCCCTGTACGCTCTGGACACCGTTCTGGCTGTTCTGACCGTGCTGTGCATCTGGCGCCTGGTTGTTGCCATCAAGCGCAAGAAGACCTGGACTGCTGAGCAGGCTGCCAACACTGCAAACGCTCAGAATCAGCAGTAAGGTTTAGGGCAACACCGCACAATTCCCGCCTTGCGGCTTAAGCACCGCTCCGGCAGCTGCGGCACGGCATCTGCGTTGCCAAAATGCTCGATAAGACTCCAGTATTATCTGCGCTTTTGGCTTAGCATCTGCCGCACCTCGCTCGCCGTATCGGCACTTAGAATTATGCGGTGTTGCCTTAGCCTCCGCATCTTCCCCCTTTTAAATCGTTTATGCCCCCGCCCGTTTCGGGGCGGGGGTCTTTGTTATGAAAGGAGAATGCCTCCATGAGTGAACAAAACTCTGCGGCGTCTGCCAGCGTTAACCGCGCCAAGCCTTACCAGCTGATGCTGTTCCCGCTTAACAACGGCGCTACCAACGTGTACTATGTTCTGGTGCTTTCCTACATTGCCACTTTCGGCAGCAAGGTTCTGGCCCTGAGCATGATCTTCGCCTCCGTGATGGTCACCGGCATGCGCCTGTTTGACGCCATTACCGACCCTATCATCGGTGCCCTGATGGACCGCACCAACGGCAAGTTCGGCAAGTTCCGCCCGTTTATGGTCATCGGCAACCTCATCATGGCTGTCAGCATCCTGGTGCTGTACGGCCTGACCCCGCTGATCCCCGCCTCCATGGAATGGGCACGCTATGTTGCCTTTGTAGCCCTGTACGCCATCTGGGTCATCGGCTACACCTTCCAGACTTCCTGCACCCGTTCCGGCCAGACTGTTCTGACCAACGATCCCAAGCAGCGCCCCCTGTTCACCATCTTCAACACCGTCGGCTCCCTGCTGGGCATGGGCGCCATGCAGTTCTTTGCCCCCATCCTGGCCAAAAACTATGAGGGCGGTTACGCTTCCGCCGGTTTCTTCCGCACCCTGGCTCCTGTCGGCATCGTGATCTCCATCGCCCTGACCATCCTGGCTGTCATCGGCATCTGGGAAAAGGACCAGCCGAAGTACTTTGGCATCGGCGGCCAGAAAACCGAAAAGATCAAGGTTGCCGAGTATGTTGCCATCATCAAGGGCAACACCCCCATGCAGCGCCTGATGGTGGCTGGTGCAGGCTGCAAGCTGGCACTTTCCATTGCCACCAACACCACTGTTCTGTGCATGCTGTACGGCTGCATGATGGGCAACTATGATGGTCTGTACCTGCCCATGATGGTTCTGGGCTATGTGTTCAGCGTTCCCTTCTTCCTGCTCACCGTGCGCACCAGCCAGAAGAAAGGCCAGAAAGCCAGCCTGATGCGCTATGTCAGCGTTGCGCTGATCTGCTACATCGGCGTTCTGGTGCTGCTGCTCCTGTGGGGCAAGGGCGATGCCTTCACCCTGTCTCTGATGTCTGACGGCAAGGTTTCCATCAACGTTTACACCATCCTGTTCATCGCTTTGTTCGGCATTGGCTATGGCGCTTATTACGCTACTGCCGATATGCCCATCCCCATGGTTGCCGACTGCTCTGACTACGAGACCTACATCTCCGGCAAGTATATCCCCGGTATCATGGGTACTCTGTTCAGCCTGGTTGACAAGCTGGTTTCCAGCCTGTCCGCTACCGTGGTTGGCGTGGCCGTCAGCTTTATCGGCCTTGACAGCCTGCCCACCCAGTACGACCCGTACACCCCCGGCATGAACGTGGTTGTTATCGTTCTGTTCTGCGTCATCCCCATGATTGCATGGGCTGCTACCCTGCTCGCCATGAAGAACTACAGCCTGACCGGCGAAAAGATGAAAGAGATCCAGGCCGTCAACGCCTGCCGCCGCGACGCTGTTGCGGGCGGCATGAGCCTGGAAGACGCCATGCAGAAATGGCAGACCCTCGACCAGCTGCCGGCCCAGTACCGCGCAAACTAATTTTGCTGTTTTCTCCTCCTCTGATACCGGTTTGATTGCGCCGGTTATTTAACTGAAACACCGGGCGCCATATGGCGCCCGGTGTTTTGTTTTGCCGCAAATCAAACGTTTCACATCAAAACAGCAGGCGTGCTCCCTGCCTCAAGGGGGGCCCGCCTGCTGCTGTGGCTGTATGTTGTAAGAGAGAGAAATGCAAGAGAATCTTAAGGCAATACCGCATAATTCTAAGTGCCGATACGGCGAGCGAGGTGCGGC
>OJRJ01000718.1_pt1 | contig 12125 bp, 11 predicted proteins | sample 1599181 | NCBI WGS metagenome assembly OJRJ01 (sample SAMN03922540, study PRJEB24848) | human gut metagenome | isolation source: stool sample | host: Homo sapiens | place: Germany | collected 2010-05 | reverse complement strand
CTTACATCCTTTTTCAGGAAACTTATCATAAAGAAAGCTATGAAAAATTACATCCAACCGGACCAAAGCATGATTATGCATATCATACCGAAGCCATGGACCGTGCCATGGAAGGCGGCATCGATGATGTTGGCTTAGGTGTACTTTTTGGATTGGAACTTTACAAATATGAATTTGCAGGACTTCTGATGCATGCAGAACATTTGGAGGCAGTGCATGGAGTAGGACCACATACCATCAGCGTGCCACGAATCAAACGTGCCGATGACATAGATCCGGATGTATTTGATAACGGCATCAGTGATGATATTTTTGCAAAAATCTGTGCATGTATCCGTGTGGCAGTTCCGTATACCGGAATGATTATTTCTACCAGAGAGAGCCAGGCGGTGCGTGAGAAAGTTATCCGCCTTGGTGTATCCCAGATTAGTGGTGGTTCCAAGACTTCTGTAGGTGGCTATGATCATCCGGAGCCGGAAGACGAGCGTTCTGAGCAGTTCGATGTCAGCGATACCAGAACTCTGGATGAGGTAGTACACTGGCTGATGGATATGGGTTATATCCCAAGCTTTTGTACCGCATGCTATCGTGAGGGAAGAACGGGAGACCGTTTCATGAGTCTGTGCAAGAACCAGCAGATTTTAAACTGTTGTCATCCGAATGCACTGATGACATTGAAGGAATATTTGATTGATTATGCTTCTGAAGATACCAGAAAAATCGGAGAAGCGTTGATTGCTAAGGAGATAGAAAAAGTACCAAATGAAAAAACAAGAGAAATTGCAAAACGTCATCTGAAAGAAATTGAGGAAGGACAGCGCGATTTCAGATTCTAGGAGGTCTTTAGCAATGTCATTGAATGAAACACCAAGTGCAAACCGGATACATATCGGTTTTTATGGCAAAAGAAACAGCGGAAAATCTTCTCTGATTAATGCATTTACCGGTCAGCAGGTAGCAATTGTATCGGATGTAGCGGGAACCACAACGGATCCCGTCTACAAGCCGATGGAGGTACATGGTATCGGTCCATGTGTATTTATTGACACGGCAGGAGTGGATGATGTAGGCGAACTGGGGAAAATGCGTGTAGAGAAGACGGAAAAAGCTGCAGAGAAAACGGATATTGCGGTGCTGTTGTTTTCCGGGGAGGAATATCAGGCAGAGTTAGAATGGTTCCACTATTTTAAAGAAAAGCATACACCGACCTTATGTGTACTGAGTAAAGCGGATACACTGACAGATTCAGATTCCATAGCAGCACAGCTTAAGGAAGAGACAAAACAGGAAATTCTTGTTATCAGCTCGAAAAGCAAGGAAGATATAGAAAAATTTAAAGAAGAATTAATAAGACTTGTGCCGGATGATTATGGTGAAGAAACCATAACCGGAGCACTGGTAGAAGAAGGAGATTTGGTTCTTCTTGTTATGCCGCAGGATATCCAGGCACCAAAGGGTAGACTGATTCTGCCACAGGTACAGACCATCCGTGATTTGCTGGATCATAAATGTCTGGTAATGAGCTGCACAACGGATAAGTTAGAGGATACGCTGGCGGCGCTGGCGCGACCACCGAAGCTTATTATTACCGACTCCCAGGTTTTCCGTACAGTATATGATAAGAAGCCGCAGGAAAGTCTTCTGACCTCATTTTCCGTATTGTTTGCAGAGTACAAGGGAGATTTCGCTTACTACAAAGAGAGCGCAGCAGCCATTAGCAGTCTTACGGAAGAATCAAAGGTACTGATTGCAGAATGCTGCACCCATGCACCACTGAAAGAGGATATCGGCAGGGAGAAAATTCCGGATATGCTGAGAAAACGTATCGGAGCAGGACTGACAGTGGATATCGTCAGCGGAACAGATTTCCCAAAAGACTTATCTAATTATGATTTAATAATTCAGTGCGGAGCCTGTATGTTTAATAAAAAATATGTCATGACGAGAATTGAACGTGCAAAAGAACAGAAAGTTCCAATGAGCAACTATGGTGTTGCCATTGCATATCTGTCTGGAATTCTTGATAAAATCAGCTATTAGAAATGATGAAAGGAAGCGTAACTATGTCAATCGAACGCGCGCGAGCATATTTAAAAGAATTTGGAATGGAAGAGCGGATTATGGAGCTGACAGAATCCAGTGCGACAGTGGAACTGGCAGCAGAAGCACTTCATTGTGAGCCGGAGCGTATTGCAAAGACGCTTTCTTTTCTGGTGGGAGAACAGCCGATTCTGATTGTAGCTGCAGGAGATGCCAGAATCGACAACCACAAATATAAGACAACCTTCGGAACCAAAGCAAAAATGATTCCGGCAGCGGCAGTGGAAGACTATATCGGACACGCCGTTGGCGGAGTCTGCCCTTTTGGAATCAAAGATGGTATAAAAGTATATCTCGATGAAAGCCTGAAAAAATTTGAAACAGTATTTCCGGCATGTGGTAGTGGAAACAGTGCCATTGAGCTGACAATCCCGGAACTGGAGCAGTGCTCCGGATATTCAGAATGGGTTAATGTCTGCAAGGAGGAGTAATAGTAGGCAGGAACTTTAGTAAATAAGACGGCATAAGCGTCGGAAAAGTACAGCAGAGGAAATGGGAGCGTGTTATGTTTCAGTTACTTGAACTAATCGAAAATGAAGAGGACAGGGAATTTTGCAGAAAGTTGAGTGAGCAGTTTGACTCTGCAATGTACCATGTGGCATATGGAATTTTAAAGAATTCTGCAGATGCGGAAGATGCTGTGCAGGAAAGCTATATTGCAATTATAAATAATTTGGATAAAATTTCTCGTGAAAACTGTCATAAAGCGTGGAACTATATTGTTACTATAGTTAGGAGCAGAGCAATTAATGTATATCGTAGGCGGAACCGCGAAAGCAAAATGGACGAGGAAACGATTGAAAATCTGCTGCAGGAGTCTCAGGGAGACGGAGAAATCTTTGAACTTCCGGATGGCAGCAGCATGTCAGAACTTATCGGCAGAATGAAATATCCATATAAGGACGTATTATATTTACGATATTATAATGAATTGAGCTATGAAGAAATTGCAACTGCTCTTGACACAACAGTTGACAATGCAAGACACATTTCCAGCAGGGCTAGGAAGAAACTGCAGGAAATGTTAGAGAAGGGGAATTCATTATGACAGAACAGGAACTGAAGGATGCTATCACATCGGCGTGTGAGGCAGATTATAAGCGCGCAATGGCTGCACCAAAGCATCGCTTTTCAAGGACATTTCGAAAGAAAATAAAAGTGCTGCTGCAACAGGGCATGGGAAAGCATACGATACCGGCACTTTATCCGGTGCGTGGCAGACGGCGCGTCATTGTGGTTGTGGCAGTACTTATATTGATTCTCGGAACAACCGTAATGGGCAGAAGTTTTTTCCAGAGTCCGCTCGGAAAATATATTCTGACCGGGTATACCGACCATGTGCAACTGAATCTGGGCGAACCGGAGAATCTGGAAATGGTGCCAATAGAGGACAATGAGAAGAACACAATGGAGATTGGTGCTGAACCGGATTCAGAGGAAGATTTCGAATTTGTCTGCAAGAAACCGCAGTGGGTGCCGGAAGGGTATACACTGGAGAAAGAGGTTCATGAAGAAGGCTGGGGAACATATGAACAACGTTATACAAACGATAAGGGACAATGCATGCTGTATCGGCAGATGAGCAACGATATAGTAGATAATCTAGGAATCAGTTCCAATGGAAATGAACAGCAGGAAGTTATGATTAAGAATGTGAAAGGATATTTTATTCCCGATGATGCACAGGATGAAGGAAGAGGGAATTTCGTTTGGGAAGATGGAAAGTATCTTTATATGATTGCAGGAGATTTCACAAAAGAAGAATTAATCAGGATGGCAGAAACAATAAAATAGTAAGTGAAATAAAATGTTGTTGAAAAAAATAAAAAAATTGGAAGAAATTGTCATAAAACCTCTTTTTCGTTTGTTGCATAAGTAGAACAGGTGGAAAGGAGGTTTTGTAATGGAAAGAAAAATATTAAAAAAGAAAATCCTGAGTATTGTTTGTGCATTATGTCTTTGCATGTGTATGACTGGTGGTAGCACCGTAGTGTATGGAGCAGATGTGGATAGCTGTGTAGACAAAATAGCAGAAGCAAGATATGCCAATATTGCAGCCTATAGTACAGGACTAAGGTTGAATGGTTCTACATTTACAGCGCGTGCAGAGGTTAATGCCAAAGTAAAGGCATCTATATCAACTACTATGACATTGCAGAGACAGTCAGGTACAAGATGGTCAGATGTAACAAGCTGGTTTGATTCTACAACAGGCTCTGGCTTAATTTTGACTAAGAATTATGTCGCTGGCACGAGAGGAAATTATCGTGTACGTGCAGTTTATACTGTGAATGGTGAAACAATAACAACATATAGCAGTACAGTTGCCTATTAGCAGTAAAGGGAGAAAGTTATTTCGAGATATAAGAATGAGCAAAAAATACGAGAGAAAAGCACGAGAGGCATGAGCAATATTTATATCGATGGTAAAATCGGTATATCAGAGGATGAAAAATGAACATATTCACAATCAAAATCATAGCATTAATCCTGATGCTGATGGACCATATAGGCGAGTTCTTTCCGGACTCGCCTATATGGTTTCGATGGCTGGGAAGATTAGCGGCACCGCTGTTTTTCTATGCACTGGCGGTGGGGTTCCAGCATACAAGAAATCGAAAGAAATATCTGCTGCGTCTATATCTGGCAAATGTCGGAATGGTATTTTTTAATCAGATTATGTGTATGCTGCAGAGAAAACTGGACTATGTGGCGTATCAACCGAAAAATCATAATATATTTACAACCCTGTTTTGCGCGGGAGTGCTCATATGCATATGGGAAAACCGGAAAGAGAAGAAAAAATTTCTTACATACATTGGAATATATATTTTCTGGCAGGCGATGCTGATAAAACTTGCAATTCTGGTAGAGACGTATGATTACTTATGGTACGGCAATGCGCGCTTAGAAACTGTTTTGCGGACAGATTATATTTTTCCTCTTCTGGGCGGAATCTGGGATGTGGAAGGAGGCGTATTCTTTATTGCATTGGGAGTCTGTTTGTATTGTGCAGTAGAGGACAGGTGGAAGCTTACACTGTATTATATTCTATTTTGCGGAACATATCTGTTGATGTGCGAAGGAGATATCCTGTATCGGATAATGAATCGATTTTCTTTCTGGGGCTATCATAAATTAGCGGATATCATATATGTGGGAAGCTGGAGCACGGGCATTCCCCTTGGAACATCGGATTTATCCCTGCTTACGGAGTTCTATCAATGGATGATGATAGGCGCATTGCCAATTATGCTGGCGTGCAACGGAAAGAGGGGAAAAAGCCTTAAATGGCTGTTTTATGCGGCATATCCGCTGCAATTTCTGGTATTGTATGGTATAAGTTATTATAAATAAGAAAGGTATATCGGCTGCTGCCGGTATACCTTTTTTTGCGGGAAACTTGCAAGTAGTATTCCTTTGATTGAATTCTTAAATCAAGATTTATTTACTACAGGAATTGCGGTACTGTACCGGTGTCATCTCGTATTTCTTTTTAAAGAGGCGGTTGAAATGCTCTACATTCTGATAACCCACGGAGTATGCAATGTTTTCAACAGTCATATTTCCGTTCTTTAAAAGAGTTCTTGCTTTTTTCATGCGGACACCCTGAACCAGTTCAACGAATGTTTGACCGGATTTTTCCTTAATATATTTGGAAATGTACGGCTCAGAGAGATGGAACTGTTTTGCCATATCCTCTAAGGTAACGGTCTGGTAGTTTGTCTGAATGTAATTCTTCATTTCCATTAAGCGCTTATCCTGAATCTCAACACTGGATTTTATGGAAGGAACCTGGTTTACTGCAACAACCAGTGCGCTGATAGAGGATCTGATGATATCGTCGTCGATGCCAACACCCCAGTACATCTGACCATAGCAGGTGATTCCTACATAGGACATAGCTTTGGAAGAAGAACCATGGCTCAAAGCGTGCTCTTCGTATACGGACAGCTCATAGCTGATGCCGAAGTACTGTTTGATAATGTTGCTGACAGCATCCAGACGGCCATTTCCGTTGGCACTTACCAGGTGGTTCTGTCCACCATGAACAATAGTAGCTTCTGCCATAATACCATCCACCTGTTTGAAGTGGCATTCTTCAATCTGGAAGTAAGGCTGGCGTTTTACATACTTATCTTCAAAGATTTCATATACCCACTGTGGAGACAGCTCTTTGTGCTCTTCATCGGAAACATGTTTTACCAGATAACCGACTTCCTCACGCATTTTCTCTGGCAGAGAAATGCCAAAGTTCTGTTTCAAAATGTAGTTTACGCCACCTTTACCGGACTGGCTGTTGATACGGATAACGTCAGAATCGTAAGTTCTGCCCACATCCATTGGGTCAACCGGAAGATAAGGGACAGACCACTCGTTGAGTTTTTTCTCTTCACGCCATGCCATACCTTTGGCAATGGCATCCTGATGGGAACCGGAGAAAGCGGTAAATACCAGATCACCGGCATATGGCTGACGTTCGTAAACGTGCATTCTGGTAAAACTTTCATATTTCTCACGGATTGCAGGCAGGTTAGAGAAGTTAAGTTTCGGATCAACGCCGTGTGAGAACATATTCATGGCAAGTGTGATGATATCTACATTACCGGTACGCTCACCATTACCGAAAAGAGTTCCTTCGATACGGTCGGCTCCGGCAAGAATACCAAGCTCTGCGTCACAGACACCGCAGCCACGGTCATTGTGTGGATGCAGGGAAAGTGTTACGGCATCACGATATTTCAAATGTTTGTGAATGTATTCTACCTGAGTGGCAAATACATGCGGCATTGCATTTTCGACAGTGGTTGGAATATTAATGATTGCTTTATTAGAAGCCTTTGGCTGCCATACATCAAGTACTGCGTTGCAGACTTCCACGGCATAGTCCACTTCAGTTCCCGGAAAGCTTTCCGGGCTGTATTCGAAGGAGAAGTTACCTTCAGTCTCAGAAGCCAGTTTATTCAAAAGCTTTGCCCCGTCAATGGCGATCTGTTTTACTTCCTCTTTACTCTTTTTAAATACCTGCTCACGCTGTGCAACAGAGGTAGAATTGTAAAGATGAATGACTGCGTGCGGAGCACCTTTTACCGCTTCAAAGGTTTTCTTGATGATATGCTCTCTTGCCTGGGTCAGAACCTGGACGGTAACATCGTCCGGAATCATATTGCGGTCGATTAAGGCGCGCATAAAGTTGTATTCTGTCTCGGAAGCAGCAGGGAAACCAACTTCAATTTCTTTGAAACCGATTTTAACCAGCATTTCAAAGAACTGCAGCTTTTCCTCTAAGCTCATCGGCTCAATCAGAGCCTGGTTGCCATCACGTAAATCAACGGAGCACCAGATAGGCGGCTTGTCGATATAATCCTTCTTTACCCAGTCATAAGTACATTCAGGCGGCATAAAATATGCACGCTGATATTTTTCATATCCTTTCATATTGAACCTCCAAAAAAATATTCTGATTATGTTGCAGTGTTACTCGCGTAAAAAAAATCTTCCGTCTCTATCATTCGAAGATGAATCATAGAGACGAAAGAAAACTTTCGCGGTACCACTCTATTTCATGTTGTTACATGCACTCATTGGCACTATCATGCCATTCCCGGGTAACGGTGGGAGTCCGTCGCGACCTACTATAGGGTTCAGCCGGCAGCTTCAAGGCGAGTTCACTGTATTCCTTCTGCCGTCTTGCATCAACCGGCGGCTTTCTGAGAGAATTCCTGACAGTTACTATTCCTTTTCATAGCCTTTTTCAAATGTCTTTGGTAATACTAACACAAAAAAGTGCGTTTGTGTATGATTAAATTTAATCACTTATATTGATATATTTTAATAAGGAATCTGACCGCTCTTGCTATATTTATTCCAAACACTCTGATACTGGAAAGTTGCCACAATAGCATAAATTGCTGCCACAAGAATCAGCCATCCGCCAAACGTTCCTGACAAAAGGAATACGTAAATGGTATTAATGACGCCATAGACACAAAGTAAAATAGAGCATACACGGCTCTGCGCAAGATGAATAGCAAGTCCGAGTCCGAGCATAATTGCAGCATCAATCAGTGAGGTATAAGTATGTAAAAAAGCAATAAGAAGCAGATTAATTCCTACACATATATAAATGATAACAGAAGAAGCAATAATATTTCCTCTGTATTTCTTGCAGAGTGGAGAATGATAGAAATCGTGTTTACTCATTCCCTGTGGAACCTGATTCGGTGCAGCGTATGGATTGCCATAAGGATATTGCTGAGCATTGTTAAACTGAGGCTGTCCATTATAAGGGTTCTGCTGAGCATTGTTAAACTGAGGCTGTCCATTATAAGGGTTCTGCTGAGCGTTATTAAATTGGGGCTGTCCATTATAAGGATTTGGCTGTCCGTTGTATGGACGCTGGTTTGGCATTGGAGCCGGTGCACCGCAGTTCGGGCAGGTTCTAAAGTTATCCGGATATTGTGTTCCACATGATTGACATTGCATAAAATGTCTCCCCCTTTTGTATTCATTATATTATATAAGGTAATGCAGATGTATTGTATTCAGGTCGTTGACAGAATGAAATCATCTTTCTCTCAAAAACCTTAAAAATATCATCGAATCACCTATATCATATTATTCTATCTGTTTTCCTGATATCTGTAAACAATAAAATAAGAAGAAATCCCCATCTGCCTTACACGCTGGCATCAATATGCGCAGCTTTTTTGCGGAGCCCGGAAAGATGGATATTAATTTCGCGTCGTACAGATTGAGCAGTGACAGGTTCTTCACCAGACTTATCGTCATGCTCTGCTTTGACCAAATCGGCAGTGTGCTTATCTGAGCCATCATCCGCTACACCCACAGACTCTTCGGCAGAATCCGAACCGGAAGAGATTTCTGCATTATCGGTAGAATCGGATGTCGTTGCATCGGTTGAATCGGCAGAACTTTTATCCTTATCAGCTGGACTTACATCTTCGTAAGGCTCTTTGTCCGGTTTTGTCTGATATTCCGGCGTCTTGGTATAATCATTGTGTTCTTTTTCAATGGCATAGGTACGCTTTAAAATCTGCTCTAACATAGCCTTTTTCTTGGCTTTTGGAATGTGGGGGTCATTGGAAACTGTCTTAACTTCAGACATAAACTGCCCCATTTTATAGAGTTTTAGCTTTTCAACGTCCTTTTTGGTACGGCAGTTTTGAAGCTGTTTACGGTAAGCTGCCACTTCTTCCTTTAACTTTTCATGTTCCTTTAAAGCATCCGGATTGACTTTTTCTAAATACTGTTCTTCCTCCGGAGTTAATTCCTGACCGGAATCTAATTTTGCCTGAAGCTCCTGCTGGAAATTACTTTCATGCATCTGGGAAATCTGTTCCTGATAATGCTGTAACAGGCGTTCCTCCTGGGTCAGCTCCTGGTTCCGTTCTTTTTTGGTAGGCCGCTGCGGGAGCCCCTGTTCCTTCTTGCGTTGGGAAAGAACCACAAGTGAGTTTTCGAGTTTGAGATTCATATCTTTTCCTCCTTGAAAAGTTCTGTGAAAATCCATTTTCACATATGCCGTTAATGAGAATCTACTATATAAATAATATCGGCAAAATAAAATAAGACTTTACAACAAAACAAACAATTGCTATTCTAAATATTAAGTAATTTAAGAGGAGGACATTTTATGTTTAACAGTAACGTGCTGTGGATTCTTGCGGCATTTGTGGTATATATGGGTGTGATGATTGCCATAGGTGCGAAATATATGAAAAGTACAAAGAATTCAGAAGATTATTTTCTTGGAGGAAGAGGCTTAAGCGGCTGGGTGGCAGCATTAAGCGCACAGGCATCTGATATGAGCGGATGGCTTCTGATGGGACTTCCGGGTGCGGTATATGCATTTGGAACCGGTCAGGCATGGATTGCTATTGGACTGTTTATTGGAACGGTCTGCAACTGGATATTTATTTCCGGAAGACTGCGCAGATATACCATCCGTGCCAATAACTCCCTGACTTTACCGGAGTATTTCCAGAATCGTTTCCATGATAAGAAGAATGTGTTGTTGTGTATTTCTTCTATAGTAATAGTCGTATTCTTCCTGGTATATACTGCATCTGCATTTGCAGCAGGCGGAAAATTGTTCCATGCAGTAACCGGTGTTGATTATACCGTAGCTTTAACCATCGGTGCAGTTGTTATTTTACTGTATACCTTCATGGGAGGTTTTATGGCAGTATGTGTAACAGACTTTATCCAGGGAATGCTGATGCTGGTTGCACTTCTTGCGGTGCCTCTGATGGCATATGCGGTGGTAAGTGGCAATGGCGGATTAAGAGAACTTTTAGATGCCAGCGGAGTAGCAGGAGGAAGCGATTCCTATATGAGCCTCTGGCAGAATGGTGGAGAGCCATATCGTGCCATCGATATTATTTCACAGCTCGCATGGGGATTGGGATATTGCGGAATGCCTCATATCCTGACCAGATTTATGGCGGTAAAGAGCCAGAAAGAATTAAATAAATCCAAAGGTATTGCAATTGTCTGGGTAGCATTATCCTTAACCTTTGCCTGCATCATCGGTGTGGTTGGAAGAGCGTACCTGTATCCGGAAGTGCTTGGAAGCGCCGGGGCAGATTCTGCGGAAAATGTATTCATTAATATGATTACACATTTGTTTACGAAGCAGTATGCATTGCCGTTTGTTGCAGGAATCTTCCTGTGCGGAATCCTTGCAGCAATTATGTCTACTGCAGATTCACAGCTTTTAGTAACTGCATCTTCCGTATCAGAAGATATATACAAAGGTGTAGTAAATAAAGAAGCAAGTGATAAAAAGGTTCTTATGGTCAGTCGTATTACCGTAGTGGTAGTTGCGATTATTGCTTATATCATTGCACTGAATCCGAACAACTCCATTATGGGACTGGTATCCAATGCATGGGCAGGCTTTGGCGCTGCATTTGGACCACTGGTAGTATTGTCACTATTCTGGAAGCGTACGAACAAACCGGGAGCAATTGCAGGAATTGTATCGGGTGGTGTGGCAGTTATCATCTGGGATTATATTCCTTTGATGAAAAACGCAGACGGTGCCATGGTAACACTTGGAACCGGAACCGGAATCTATTCCCTTCTGGTAGGATTCTTCTTAAGTTTAATCTGTATCGTAATTGTGAGTCTTTGTACCAAAGCTCCAAACGAAGAAATGCAGAAAGAATTTGCAGACGTTGCTGACAAGAGCATAGAATTATAATAGAAAAGAAAAGCTGTTTATTTGCAATAGGCAAAAGGGTGCCGGCAAGTAAACAGCTTTTTATAATGAAAAAACAAGGCAGAAGTGAAAATACCGCAAAAAAGATAGAAAATGGATTGTACGAAAAAAAATACAATTTTTCTGAAAAAAGTATTGCAAAAGCGAAACCTGTCGTGTATACTAATCCTTGCTGTGACATGATAGCAAAGAAACGTGAGGTTGCTGCCTTACAAAAGGCAGGTTTTCCGTGGAGCGAATGTCAAGTTAGGAAACTGGCGACAAGTCACTGTATCACGAATATGGTCTACAGAGGTAGAAACAACGTGTGTAAAGCTTATGACACACACGGAGAAGTGTACAGTCACCGCTTGTCGTACTGAATTAAAGTGCGAAAAGGAGGCGACTTTTTTTATGGCAAGTCAAGTAATGAGAATCACATTGAAAGCTTATGATCACAAATTAGTAGATTCATCAGCAAAAAAAATCATCGAGACTGTAAAGAAAAACGGATCAAAGGTGAGTGGACCGGTGCCGCTGCCAACTAAGAAAGAGGTAGTTACCATTCTTAGAGCAGTACACAAGTACAAAGATTCAAGAGAACAGTTCGAGCAGAGAACTCATAAGAGACTGATTGATATCATTGCTCCGACCCAGAAGACAGTTGATGCACTGTCCAGACTGGAAATGCCTGCTGGTGTTCATATCGACATCAAGATGAAGGCAAAATAATTAATCTTGTAAATGCATAAGCATTTAGCTATTTATTATATGATTACCCGAAAGGGCAATCCGCTAT
>OJRJ01000716.1_pt1 | contig 12167 bp, 7 predicted proteins | sample 1599181 | NCBI WGS metagenome assembly OJRJ01 (sample SAMN03922540, study PRJEB24848) | human gut metagenome | isolation source: stool sample | host: Homo sapiens | place: Germany | collected 2010-05 | reverse complement strand
GAAGGCACCGATGGCAAGAAGATCGACGCCAAGGATCAGGTTCCGATCTCCCGTAAGAACTTCATCGAGCTGTGCGAGAAGCTCACCGCCCAGGACGAGAAGCAGTTCGAGGCGCTGTGGCGCTCCCTCGGCCTGTCCATCGACTGGTCGCAGACCTACCACACCATCGGCGAGCATCCGCAGCGCGTGGCCCAGAAGGCGTTCCTGCGCAACCTGGCCCGTGGCGAAGCGTATCAGAAGGACGCTCCGGGTCTGTGGGACGTGACGTTCCAGACCGCAGTGGCCCAGGCCGAACTGGAATCGCGCGAATATCCGGGCTTCTACCACAAGGTGGCGTTCCGTTTCGAAGACGGCACCCCGATCTACATCGAGACCACCCGTCCGGAACTGCTGGCCGCCTGCGGCGCGCTGATCGCGCACCCGGACGACGAGCGTTACAAGCAGTATTTCGGCCAGTACGTCTACTCCCCGTTGTTCCACGTGAAGGTGCCGATTCTGGCGCATAAGGCGGCGGAAATGGACAAGGGCGCCGGCATCGCCATGTGCTGTACGTTCGGCGACGTGACCGACGTCGAATGGTGGCGCGATCTGAACCTGCCGCTGCGTTCCATCATCCAGCGCAACGGCCGCATCGTCATGGACACCCCGGATTGGATCGAATCCGAGGAAGGCAAGCGTATCTTCCAGGAGACCGCGGGCAAGACCACGTTCTCCGCACGTAAGGTCATCGTCGACGAGCTGCGCGCTGCCGGCGATCTGGACGGCGAGCCGACCCCGACCAAGCGTATGACGAACTTCTACGAGAAGGGCGACAAGCCGCTCGAAATCGTCACCTCCCGCCAGTGGTACCTGAAGAACGGCGGCACCGACGAGAAGCTGAACGCCGAGCTCATCGCACGCGGCAAGGAACTGAACTTCCACCCGGACTTCATGCGCGTGCGTTACGAAAATTGGGTGCACGGCCTGAACGGCGATTGGCTAATCTCCCGTCAGCGCTTCTTCGGCGTTCCGTTCCCGCTGTGGTACCCGGTGAAGGAGGATGGCACCGCCGATTACGACCATCCGATCACCCCGAGCGAGGACCGTCTGCCGATCGATCCGACCGACGATGTGCCGGAAGGCTACACCGAGGACCAGCGTGACGTGCCGGGCGGCTTCACCGCCGAGCCGGACATCATGGACACCTGGGCCACCTCGTCGCTCACCCCGCAGATCGTGACCCGCTGGGAGGAGCCGGGCGAGGAGAACCAGGCGATCTTCAATGCCACCTTCCCGATGGATCTGCGTCCGCAGGGCCAGGACATCATCCGCACCTGGCTATTCTCCACCATGGACCGCGCGCACTTGGAGAACAAGTGCCTGCCGTGGGCCAACACCACGCTGTCGGGCTGGATCCTCGATCCGGACCACAAGAAGATGTCGAAGTCCAAGGGCAACGTGGTCGTGCCGGACAAGCCGATCAAGCAGTTCGGCGCCGACGCGGTGCGTTACTGGGCCGCCGCCGCACGTCTGGGCCTGGACGCCACGTACGACGAAGGCCAGATGAAGATCGGCCGTCGTCTTGCCATCAAGCTGCTCAACGCCACCAAGTTCGCGCTGGCCATCGGCCGTGAGGACGAGAACCATCACGTGGGCGCTCCGGCAGTCGCCGCATGGAACCCGGCCGACGTGACCGAGCCGATCGACCGTTCCGCGATGTCCAAGATGGCCGCCGTGGTCCGCGAAGCCACCGACGATCTCAACAACTACGAGCATTCCAAGGCTCTGGAAGTCATCGAGAACTACTTCTGGCAGTTCTGCGACGACTACATCGAGCTGGTCAAGAACCGCGCCTACGGCACCGCCGATTCCACCGGCAACGTGCCGAGCGAGGCCGCGGTGAAGTCCGCACGCACCACGCTGGGCCTGGGTCTTGATGCGTTCGCGCGCCTGCTCGCCCCGTATCTGCCGTATGCCACCGAAGAGGTGTGGAGCTGGATGCATGAGGGCGAGGGCTCCGTACACCGCGCAGCATGGCCTGTGGCCGACGTGTACGCGGCCGCCGCCGGCGACGCATCCGCCGATCTGCTTGCTCATGCCGGTGAGGCTCTGGCCGCGCTGCGTGGCATCAAGTCGAAGGCCAAGGTTTCGATGAAGACCCCGATCTTGTCTGTGACGCTTGCCGTTGCCGACGATGTGCGCGGGTCCATCGAGGCCGCGCTGGGCGATATCGCCGAAGCTGGTCGCGTGACCGGACCGATCGCCTTCACCGCACCGGCTGCCGCCGAGGGTGAGGACGAGGCCGCCGATGTGACGGTCGCCGAAAGCGAGCTAGGCGAACCGCCGGCCAAGAAACCGAAGAAGTGAGTCTCTGAGGTGAGCCGCCAGCGGCTTTTGTAGCGCAGCCGCTCACTTCACCCACATACGAGGGGCCTTTCCTTTGCATGAAGGAGAGGCCCCTCGTATATCCCGTCACTGTCTGCAACTAACCGTGCCCCCTTTTGCTCATATTCAGTCAAAATCGCGGGAAAAATGCTTTCGTGAGCGAAAAGGGGTATAAATCGCAGGCAAAACGGTCGAAATCATATCCCCTTTTGCTCACGTCCGTGCAGAATCGCCCTAAATCGCAAGACGTGCGCGCATAGAACCGTCCTTATCCCGTTCTCGGCTGTTCTCAGCGTACATTCCTGCCCCTGCGCACAAACCCGTACGCGAAAAAATGGTTTTTATGGGCGTAATCTCAACGAATGCACAAGCGAAGGCGGAAATCGCAATCAAAACCCCGAAACGTACCACGTAAGCGACGGAGCACTATCGGATTTAGCGCATCGCACAAACCGCGTGCTCTACAGCACCGGAACGGACAGGAGGTACTGCGGGCCAGCGGACGAATTTCCGGAACCGTTCCCACCCAATCCAGCCTGCAGCGCATCGTCGAAAACTTCCGCAGCGGCGGCCAATTCGACCGTCTCGTCAATCAAATCGCCATTATCCGGCGTGAAACCGGTTTTCGCCAAGCCATAGCCGGTAATTGGTAGCGAGCTGGCGGACGAATCCGCCGAACCGTCGGACGAATCGCCACCGCTGTTCTTCGAAGAGCCGTCCACTCCCCCGACTTTCGCCACATTCTTCGACGTGGTGTCCGCTGCGGCGCCGAACGACGGACGTAGTCCGCCCGCGTAGCTCATCACATCATCCATGCTGATGGCGTTCTTGTCATCGACCAAGCTGGTCGAATCGGCGGTGTTGTTCTTCGCCTGCGCGCGTTCGGCCTTGCGTTGCGCACGGGACCGCCGTTTCTCGGCTTTCGCGCACAACGATTGGCTGGCGGAGGCGGAACGCAACGTGTCCAGCACAGAAGCGTCATCGGCAGCGCCCGATTCGGACGTGTCGTCATCCGAATCCAGCTGGTCGGCGAATCGCAGCACGATCTGGTGGAATGCGCTGGCCTGTCCGGTGTGCTCGCTGGCGTCCGCCAACGCGGTCATCGCCGCGGACACCTTGTCGGACGCGGTTTTGAGCTTCTCATTGTCTTTGATGCCGGCACGCACGTCGGCGATCGCCTGGGTTTCGTAGCTGCCAGCCGTGCCTGCGGTGGCGCCCAGTTCCTTAAGCCGAGCCGTGTATGCGTCGGTGAAATCCATCGAATACGGGATCATGGCCGCGGACAGCTGCGATTGGCCGGCACTGTAGTCTTTGGAGCCGCGCTGTTGTTCCTCGCCGGCGCGCTTGGTGAGCTCGTTCACCAAGCCGGATGTGCCACGCTGTTCGATGGTGCGAATCACCTCGTCGACGGCGTCGGCCGTGCCGATATGCCGGTATGCGGCGCTCACGTCGTTGACGGCGTTGGCCAGGTCTGCCACGGATTTAGCTACGGAGGTATCGCCGTTCAGTTCGGACGCGGTGCCGAGAATGGCGGGAAGCTGTGTGGCGTTGCCGATCGAACCGGACAGATGCGTGGTGTATGAGCCCACGTGCGCGTCGATGTAGCCGTCGAACGCCTGATCGTGCGCTTTGGAACGTACGGCGATGGTCTGTTTGGCAAGCACTTTCTCGTTGTCTCTGAGCTGTTCCAGTTGGGCGATGAGCTTGCGGTTGCGTTGCGAGCCGACGTTGGTCAGACCGTCCACCAAGGTGGTTGCGCGCTTGGTCAGGTCAGGCAGTGATTGCTGAACGTTGCCTTCCACCGCGGCGATGGACAGTGAGCTCATGGTGAAGTGCTTCGCCGTCACGTAGGCGTTGAAGGTCAGGTCCTCGCCCGGTTTGCCGACCGCAGCCACCAGGGTCGAGGTGTTGTCGGATGAGACGAGCACGCCGTCATCGGCGGTCACGTCACTGCCGACGCGTCCGGGAATGGTGAAGGCGACGATTGGCGTCAGATTGGCGGTCACGTCGGGTTTCGTGGCATGCAGGGCGATGCGTATGCCGATCATGCCGGAAGCGCCGGAAACGTCGGAAACGCTTACGTCGGGCCCGTTGAGGGTGAAGGAGGCGGATATTTTCCACGGCAATGCGACAACGCCTTTGGGAACGCGTTTCGACGTGGAGGATCCGCTGTTGGTCAGGAAAAGGCGGCCTGGTTTGTCGATGGAGGTGTAGGCGCTCATCACGTCATCATGCGATGCATCGGCCGCGTACTGCCCATTCTGTTGCAAGGCCGATATCGCGTCGTTCACGCCGACTGCCGCGACGGGAGCGGCGGTGATGACGGCGACCGCGATCGCCGCGGCAAGCGGGCGTCGGGCACCGGATGGACGGTTCGCGGTGGCGTGGCGCATGCCGGACCTCTCAATCGCAATCGAAACAACTTTCCAAGGCATTTAATGTAGTGCCCGGCATGCCCGTCGGCAATGGACGTTCGCGCGGGGCGCGCAGAAAACGGACGGCTCAGGCGAAAACGTCGAGTACGCCCGGGTCTCCCCCGTTTTCGGCGATGCGCTTGTGGCGGCGCTTGGCCTCGGTCACCACGAATTCGCGGTACATTTCGGCGATTTCCGGATCCAGTCCGGCTTCGTCGGCAATGCGATGCAGACGCTCGATCTGGGCATGTTCACGCTGGTAATCGGCCGGCGCGAAGCCCGCACGCGCCTTGAGCACACCCACCTGCGACGTGTATTTGAACCGTTCCGCCAGCAGCGAGACGATGGCGGTGTCGACGTTGTCTATCGATTGGCGCAGCGAGGCGATTTTAGCCACCACATCGGCCACTTCGGGGTTGTTTTGCGCGGTGCGCGCGTCGATGATGGTTTCGGATTCGGTTTCTTCTTCTGGCCGAAGCCAGTCATGTTCGCTGTCGCTCATGGGTATAAGCCTACCGCGCACCCTACCGCGGCATCTGCCGAACAGCGGTCACTTCGCGAAGTAACGCTGCAGCACGATGGTGGTTTCGGTGCTGACCGACACCGTGCGATGGATGAGGTTCAACAGCTCTTCGAGCTTGCTGGGCGATTCGACGCGAACGGTGAGCATGAAGCTGGGCGAACCGGCGACGGAATCGCAGGACATGATGCCGTCGATGTTTTTGAGCTTGTCTGGAATCTCGGCTTCCTGGGAGTAATCGATGGGCGTGACCGCGATGTAGGCGTTCACCGCAAGGCCGCGGCGCTCGTCATCGATAACCGCCTTGTAGCCGCGGATCACGCCGCGACGCTCAAGCTTCTGCACGCGCGACTGCACGGCGGACACGGACAGGCCTGTCGCCTCGGAAAGGTGGGACAGCGTGGCTCGGCCATCCTTTTCAAGCATGTCGAGGATTACGCCATCGGTCGCGTCGAGCTGGCTCGCAACCGTACGTGCGTCTACCGGACCATTGTCACTGTTGGTCATTCATACCCCTTTTCCAACAATCCACTGCACCGGCCGCAATCGACCGTCCCCACTGCAGTTCCATGTTCTTTTTCTTCCTTACCATACCCACTACCGCGCACATACCGTCGCGGAATCGCCGCAGTTTATCCGGACGGCGCAACGCTGTCATGAAATATCTTTGTTTTATTTAGCTCATACCCCCATATCGACCATATATATATATATATATATTTTTCCCATTTATCTTTTCTCGTCGTATTTTTACCTATTTTTTAATTGACAACGTTGTCCAAAAAGTGGCCAATTTCACGAAATTCGTCGAAACGTACGCATAGGAAAGGGGCTACACGGCGATTGCCATGCAGCCCCTCAAACCTTCAGATTCGCTTGCAGCCGACGACTTAGTTGCCGTTGGTGGCGTTGCCGCTCTGCTGGATGAGCGACGCCATGAAATCGCGGTTGGTCGCTGTCTTCTTCAGGCGTGGCACGAGCGTCTGGTAGGCCTGTTCCGGCTCGAGGCCGCCCAGCAGGCGACGCAGACGGTAGATGATCGGCAGTTCCTGCGGATCGGTGATGAGCTCCTCGCGGCGGGTGCCGGAGGCGTTCACGTCGATGGCCGGGAACAGGCGCTTGTCGGCGAGCTCACGGCTCAGGCGCAGTTCCATGTTGCCGGTGCCCTTGAACTCCTCGAAGATCACCTCGTCCATCTTGGAACCGGTTTCCACCAGCGCGGAGGAGATGATGGTCAGGGAGCCGCCGTTTTCGATGTTGCGGGCGGCGCCGAAGAACTTCTTCGGCGGGTACAGCGCCTGCGCGTCCACACCACCGGACAGGATGCGGCCGGAGGCCGGCGCGGCGATGTTGTAGGCGCGGGCCAGACGGGTCATGGAGTCGAGCAGCACCACCACGTCCTGGCCGAGCTCCACGAGACGCTTGGCGCGTTCGATGGCCAGTTCGGCGACGGTGGTGTGGTCGGAGGCCGGACGGTCGAAGGTGGAGGAGATGACCTCGCCCTGCACCGTGCGTTCCATGTCGGTGACTTCCTCCGGACGTTCGTCCACGAGGACGACCATCAGGTGGACTTCCGGATTGTTGGTGGCGATCGCGTTGGCGATGTTCTGCAGGGTGATGGTCTTACCGGCCTTCGGCGGGGACACGATCAGGCCACGCTGGCCCTTGCCGATCGGCGCCACGATGTCGATGAGGCGGCCGGTGAGCTTGTTCGGCGTGGTCTCCTGCTTCAGGCGTTCCTGCGGATACAGCGGGGTGAGCTTGCTGAACTGCGGACGATGCTGCGCTTCCTCGACGCTCATGCCGTTGATGGAGTCGATGGACTGCAGCGGCACGAACTTCTGACGCTGGTTGCGACGTTCGCCTTCACGCGGGGCGCGGATGGAGCCGTGCACGGCGTCGCCCTTGCGCAGGCCGTACTTCTTGACCTGGCCCATGGAGACATACACGTCGTTCGGTCCCGGCAGGTAGCCGGACGTACGCACGAACGCGTAGGAGTCGAGCACGTCGACGATGCCGGCGACCGGCACGAGGTCTTCCTTCGGCTCGTCGCGACGCTGGTCGCGGTCGGTGCGATCCATACGATCGTTGCGCTGGTCGCGGTCGGCGTTGCGGTCCATGCGGTCGGCGCGATCGTTACGGTCGTTGCGATCATTGCGATCGCCCCTGCCGCGACGCTCGTCACGCTCGTCGTAATCGCGGTCACGGCCACGCATACGGCGGCCACGGCGATCGTTGCGTCCACGGCTGTGACGGTATTCGTTGTCTTCGGTCTCGTCGCGACGCTTATCATCGTCGGCGTCTTCCTGCGACGGCAGCGTGGCGAGGATGTCATCAAGGTCGCGCACGACGTCTTCGCTCTTCGGCCCGTCCGCCACGCGACGGCGGCGACGCGGCTCGAAATCGTCCCTACGGTCGTCATCACGACGGCGACGGCGGTCATCCTGCTTCGGAGCGGCATCGTCAAGGCCCAGTTCGGCGAGCAGGTCGGCGCCGGCTTCGGCGTCACGATGGCGACGACGCTTCGGCGCTTCATCGTTCGGCTTCAACGCGTCCACCGCTGCCACGGCATCCGCGACTTCGGAGGATTCCGCGGACTTGGCCTGCTTGGCACGGACGGGGCGTTCCTCCTGCTTGGCTTCATCGGCCTTCTTGTCCTTTGCCGATTTGACCTCAGCGTCTGCGGCGGGAGCGGACTTTGGCGCGCGCACGGTGACGCCGGCCGGAGCCTGGCCGCCGGAACGGGCGGCTTGAAGTGTTGCGATCAGTTCGGTCTTGCGCATGGTGGAGACACCACGAAGTCCCATCTGCTTGGCGAGCTCCTTGAGCTCGGGCAGTTTCATATCATCGAGATTAGGGCTTGTTGCCACTGGTAGTTGCCTTTCCTTGGCTTCCACAGGCATGCGCCCGCGACAGCTGCAAAAAAGAATTGCGGAAAATTTCCGTCGAATGAAAAGTCCGCCGCGAAACATCGCGGTTTTCGAACTGTCCTAACCATACAACGCAACCCAGACCAACGCAAAGCGGGCACGTGCGGTCCGCCCGTGCGGTTCGCGCACCGCGCAATCGCAATAAAAATCGCAATGAAAAAGCCCATGCCAAAAAGCATGGGCTTAATCAAAGTTACGCTGCGAAAAATAAATAACGCGTGCGAAGACGCCCGTCTGAGGCCGAAGGCGTACAAAGGTACGTCGAGCGCCGGAGAAAGGGCGTATACGCACGCGTTATTTATTTTTCTACTTTTCTTCGTGGTAGGACTTGTCAGTGTTGACCGACCACACGTTGTCTTTCGACGTTTCGCCGCTCTTGATGTCCTTGACGGCTTCGATGGCGGTGGCCATGGAGTGGTCCATGTTGTTGTAACGGTGCTGTCCGTTACGGCCAACGCAGTACAGGTTGCCGAAGGAGTCGAGGTAATCGACGAGTTCGGGCATGCGGTCGTAGGTGTCGAAGTAGGCCGGGTAAGCCTTCTTGACGCGTTCGCGGTGGGAGTCGAGCACGTCCTGCGGGCCGTTGATGACCTGCATGCGGGTGAGCTCCTGGATGGCGAACTTGGTGGCTTCCTCGTCGGTCATGTTCCAGAAGGAGTCGCCTTCCTCGCAGAAGTATTCGAGGCCGATCCACACGGTGTTGTCGACGTCCTTGACCAGGTACGGGCTCCAGTTGTTGAAGATCTGCAGACGGCCGACCTTGTAGCCCGGATCCTGCACGTAAATCCAGCAATCCGGCACGATCGGCGGGTTGCCGAGGGTCGGAATGTCGGTGGTGTTGGTCAGGCGCAGGTGCTTGACGAGCAGTCCGACGGTGACGAAATCGCGGTACGGCAGGCCGTTGGCGATTTCGGTCATATCCTTCGGAGCCGGCTGGTCGGAGGCGTCCACGGCGTTGACAAGGTCCTTGACCGGCATGGAGGAAATGAAGTCGTCCGCGGCCATTTCAGTGCGGTTGCCTTCGGAATCCTCGTACACGACGGATGCGATCTTGCCGTCCTTCTGGCGAATTTCCACCACATTGGCGTCGGTGATGACCTTCACGCCGGCGGCTTCGCAGTTGGATTCGACGGTTTCCCACAGCTGGCCCGGGCCAAGCTTCGGATACCAGAATTCCTCGATGAGGGAGGTTTCGACTTCGGAGTTGTCGCGCTTCTTCGGCAGGAGCTTCTGGAAGGCGTTCTTCAGCACGCCCATGATGCTCAGTCCCTTGACGCGCTGCGCACCCCAGTCGGCGGAGATTTCGGACGGGTGGCGGCCCCACAGCTTCTCGGTGTAGCCCTCGAAGAACATGGAGTAGAGCTTACGGCCGAAACGGTTGATGTAGAAGTTCTCCAGGTTGGTTTCCGGCAGCTTGTGCACCATGGACTTCAGGTAGCTGAAGCCGGCGACCATGGTGAGCTTGAAGCCCATGGCCTTCAGGGTGTTGGCGCTCAGGGAAATCGGGTAGTCAAGGAAGTGGCGGTTCCAGTAGATGCGGGACACACGGTGGCGCTTGAGCATCACCTTGTCTTCGATTTCCGGATCCGGGCCGCCCGGCTCCATATCATGCTCGCGGTGGAGCTTCTTGTCATCATAGCTGGGTGCGCCCTGCAGCGGCAGAACGTCCTTCCACCAGTCCATGATGCGGTCGTCCTTCGAGAAGAAGCGGTGGCCGCCGATATCCATACGATTGCCGTCATGCTTGACGGTGCGGGAGATGCCGCCGAATTCGCGGGTGGCTTCCAGCACGGTCACGTCGTACTGTTCGGAGCCACCGTCCTTGACGAGCTCCCAAGCGGCAGTCAGGCCGGCAGGGCCGCCACCGATGATGACCACGGATTGCTTTTGCGTCACTTTGAAGTCTCCTTACAAACAAAATCGAAGATATTCTACCCGAAGGTAGGGAAACGCACAGCGCACCTGTGCGCATACACACAAAATCACCGCCAAGTCCGACAGCAATCGCCCTGATAGAAGGAAAACCAGCCGTACGGCTTCCGCCGAAGACTGGTTTTCCGTAGGTCCGCTACATGCTGTCGGGAATGTCGATGTCGGTTTTCTGCACTTCCTCGACGTTCACGTCCTTGAACGTGACGATGCGCACGTTCTTGACGAAACGGCTGGAACGGTAGACGTCCCACACCCACGCGTCGGTCAGCCGCACGTCGAAGTAGACGTCCTGGCCGGCGGAACGCACGTTGAAATCGACCTTGTTGGCCAGATAGAAGCGGCGCTCGGTCTCCACAACGTAGGTGAACAGTTTGATGACGTCGCGGTATTCCTTGTATAGGGACAGCTCGGCGTCGGTTTCGTAGTTGTCGAGGTCCTCGGCGCTCATCGTCTGCCTTCCGTGTCGCGCTTGCGGCCACGTCCAAGCGTGCGCCACCAAGCATCCTTCGAGGTTTTGCGCTCATCCGAGCTGTACGGCCAGTTGTTGTCGGCATCGCCGGCCTTCTGGTCCGTCTTCGCCGTTCCGGATGCTTCGTTCGGCTGCGATTCCTGCGATGGCGCGGCAGACGTCTCGTCGGCGGAGGTCTGCGCCGCGTCTCCACTCTGGCCTGCCGCTGCGGCATCGTCCGCATCGCCCTTATGTACGGAGTTGAGTTGGATGGCGATCGAGTGTTCGCGGGCGCTCAACGCCTCCTTGACGCCCGGATTGTCTTCGATCACGTGCATGCCGAACGCGTCGAGCGAGCGGATCGGGTCGAATTCGTCGACGAGCGTGTCCATGACGATGAGGTCCTGGTAACGGTTCTCCGACGCGTTCCACAGGGCATCGCGCGAACGGCCGGACGGCACGAAGCCGAGCGACTGGTAGACGGATACGGAACGCGTGTTCTGTTCCGGCACGGCCACCCAAATGCGGTGCATGCCGAGGCCCGCCGGTTCCGGCGCGAAGCCGTACGTCATCACGCGGGGCATGATGTCTCGCGAGTAGCCGCGGCCGCGGTAGTCCTTGCCGAGCACCACTTGGATGCGGGCGGAACGCGCCCAGCCGTCGATGTCGATGAGGAAGATCATGCCGATCACGTTGTCGGAAGAGGCCGCGTCAAGCTCGCCGTCGCCGTCATGGTCGGCTTCGGTGACGATGGACCATGCGATGGTACGACGAGATTCCGGATCCCCCACGCCGGATTCGTTCGATTTTTCGCCATTGGACCATGCCACGGAACGACGCACCCACGCGTTCACAGCGCCACGTTCGGCCACGCGGTCCTTGCCGGTGATGCCGGATGCGCCGACGTACGCCTCAATGACCTCCATGCGTGCGATGTCGTCGATGGTGGCGCGGCGCAAGTGCACCATCTCGCCCTTGATGGGCGGAATGACGATGCGTTCCGGCAGCTCCCTCACCCGCTGGTCCGTCGTCTGTTCCTTCGCTGTGGTTTCAGCGTACTCTGACATGATTATCGTTTCCTATGTTTCTCGGCGCGGTCCCTCGCCGCACCCATACCGACGGTATTGTACCCGACTGAACGCCAGCTGGGAGTTTTGTTAGGCAAAATCCCCGTGAAACCTCCCCAGCCGACGCGTGAATCGTACGAAAAGGCATGTAAAAGCAGATAAAAAGCAACAAAATGCAGAAAGGCGTGCGTTTTTACGATTCCTCTCATCGCAAAAACGCACGCCTTTCGATGCCATCAATCAGGCAACGTTCGGCAATCGCCGGAATGTCACTTGATCTTGCCCATCACGATCTTGGTGACGGCCTTCGCGTCGGCCTGGCCGCGGGTGGCGCGCATGACAGCGCCGATAATCGCGCCCATCGGCTTCATGTTGCCGCTCTTGAGCTTCTCGACGATGTCCGGGCTGGCCGCGAGTGCCTCGTCGACGGCCTTTTCGAGCGCGCCGTCGTCGGAAACGACCTGGAAGCCGTGCTTCTTGACGACCTCGTCC
>OJRJ01000711.1_pt1 | contig 12266 bp, 8 predicted proteins | sample 1599181 | NCBI WGS metagenome assembly OJRJ01 (sample SAMN03922540, study PRJEB24848) | human gut metagenome | isolation source: stool sample | host: Homo sapiens | place: Germany | collected 2010-05 | reverse complement strand
CACTATCCTCTTCGTCGGCAGCGTCAGATGTGTATAAGAGACAGTCGCTATTCTGGCTTATTTGATTCTTTTCATGTTATTTCTATCCACGCTCTCCTTGCGGAGAGCGACTCACGCAATTTTTTATCGATATCGAATGTCTGAATTTCTATCCACGCTCTCCTTGCGGAGAGCGACCGCCATTGGCAAGTAGGGCAAAAACGATTCTTGCAATTTCTATCCACGCTCTCCTTGCGGAGAGCGACGGCGTACATTATGACAACTATAATCTGCATTGTGTTATTTCTATCCACGCTCTCCTTGCGGAGAGCGACTTTCTATTTCTGATTCTGCTCTTGTTCGGCTTAAAATTTCTATCCACGCTCTCCTTGCGGAGAGCGACCATGCGGTAGACATATCAGCGAGACGGGAAGCAAGCATTTCTATCCACGCTCTCCTTGCGGAGAGCGACAAGGATACTCTAACAGATGACGTATCAACCGGCGGATTTCTATCCACGCTCTCCTTGCGGAGAGCGACCGTAATGCACGCCCTGAAACTCGCCGACCTTGTGCTATTTCTATCCACGCTCTCCTTGCGGAGAGCGACCAACGGACATGAGACAACGCTTTATAGAGTTGTGATTTCTATCCACGCTCTCCTTGCGGAGAGCGACCCGCCAGACGAAACATCATCAGTTAAAGTATCAATTTCTATCCACGCTCTCCTTGCGGAGAGCGACCAACATGAAAGTGCGGATGATATGTATTAGTATGAATTTCTATCCACGCTCTCCTTGCGGAGAGCGACGGTGGGGCGTGCGGAAAGCTGTCGGCTCGCTTATGGATTTCTATCCACGCTCTCCTTGCGGAGAGCGACATTCAAAATGCCAGTGCCTGCCTGGATATATTCATTTCTATCCACGCTCTCCTTGCGGAGAGCGACTTTTGACAGCTCTTAATAATATTAATAGTTCAGTATTTCTATCCACGCTCTCCTTGCGGAGAGCGACCCGTTAATATTCAGCGTCCAACCGCGAAAAACGATTTCTATCCACGCTCTCCTTGCGGAGAGCGACGTAATGGACACCCTCATACTCGCCAACGCGATGCTATTTCTATCCACGCTCTCCTTGCGGAGAGCGACCCGGATCTGCCAGGGGGATAAGTTCTTGCACGGCAATTTCTATCCACGCTCTCCTTGCGGAGAGCGACATTGCGAGTGACTTCCAAAACACGAAGCCAGCCGAATTTCTATCCACGCTCTCCTTGCGGAGAGCGACCTTCGGCAAAATCAACACCAGAGGAAGCAAAAATGTATTTCTATCCACGCTCTCCTTGCGGAGAGCGACGACAGGGCGAATTTTACGCGCAAAATTAAGTCCAATTTCTATCCACGCTCTCCTTGCGGAGAGCGACGAGATACCGTATCAGCGCAAGATACACGAGAAGAATTTCTATCCACGCTCTCCTTGCGGAGAGCGACGAGCCAACACCCGCCAGAAACAACAAGAACAACATATTTCTATCCACGCTCTCCTTGCGGAGAGCGACAATGGACACCCTCATACTCGCCAACACGATGCTATTTCTATCCACGCTCTCCTTGCGGAGAGCGACGAAAATAAGCCCACACAGCGCGCCGGATAAGGGCAATTTCTATCCACGCTCTCCTTGCGGAGAGCGACGTAAAATTACTATTACAGTTGATGAGGGTACCCTTATTTCTATCCACGCTCTCCTTGCGGAGAGCGACCAACGGACATGAGACAACGCCTTATAGAGCTGGGATTTCTATCCACGCTCTCCTTGCGGAGAGCGACACTGAACCTCAATAGGACGGCCAAAACGATTATATTTCTATCCACGCTCTCCTTGCGGAGAGCGACCATAATCACCAGAGCCGGAAACAACGCCATCGGCATTTCTATCCACGCTCTCCTTGCGGAGAGCGACAAGCCCGCCGAGCATAACGCCAGCAGCCAGCAGGAATTTCTATCCACGCTCTCCTTGCGGAGAGCGACGCCACCAAACATGATCAGGGAGCCAACACCCACCAATTTCTATCCACGCTCTCCTTGCGGAGAGCGACCAGACCAATAGACGTACCACAAAACCAAATTTTAATTTCTATCCACGCTCTCCTTGCGGAGAGCGACAGCAAAAGTGCACAAAACAGTGGGGCACTTTTGCGCATATGAAACAAATTTTATGGGGATTGCATCTTCATGCTGACAGGCAAGGCTGTATTTTACCCTTTCTGCCCCTGTTTTTTCCATATTTTCTGGTGCGAAGGAACCGGGAATTTTATGATTGCCTTCCCCTCGCACTAAGCAAACAAGATTCCATCCTGATCAAAATCCGGGTGCAGACCCACATGCTCGACTTTGCTTTTGTAATGGTTTCCCAGTTGATAAAAGCGCAGGCTGTCCGATTCCGAATCGATCAGTTCGGTCAATTTTGCTTTGAACATCGTGTATTGCGCGGCATCCAGCAGGCACTCAAATACGGAGTTTTGCACCCGCTGGCCGTAGTCTACACAGACTTTTGCTACTTTGCGCAGCCTGCGACGACCGGCGGCTGTTTCGGTGTTGACATCATAGGTTACAAGCACCAACATAACGGCACCTCACTTCCAGAAAAACGGTGGGTACACTTCCAGGTCGCCGCGCAGAGCACGGGCCAGCAAAAGCGCCTGAACATAGGGCACCAGCCCCCAGGGCAGTTTTTCTTTCAAAAACGGATGGGTGATCTCTTCCTTCTTTTTGTTCTGCCATGCGGTCAGGAAAGCTTTGCGGCCATCATCCGTCAGCAGTACGGCACCATTTTCCTGTTTTTGCAGATGTTTTGCCGTGATGATCTTTTGATTGATGCAGCTGATGACCAGCCGGTCTGCATAAACCGCCCGCAGTTCTTCCATCAGGTCAAGTGCCAGACTTTTGCGGCCGGGGCGCGGGCGGTGCATAAAGCCAACATAAGGGTCCAGGCCCACAGCGGTCAAGGCGGATGCACACTCCCGCGCCAGCATGCTGTAGGCAAATGAAAGCAGCGCATTCACATTGTCCAGCGGTGGACGGCGGCTGCGGCCCTCAAACACAAAATCCTGCTTTTGCTGCAGAATCAGGTCATTCAGGCAGTCAAAGTAGCGCTGGGCTGCCTCGCCTTCCAGGCCGCGCAGCTGTTCTGGATCATCGCTGGTCTGTATCAGCGGCAGCGCGGCGGCCAGCTGGGTGGAGGTGCGTTTCAGTTTTTCGACCGGGACACGCTGGGGATGATCGCGGGTTGCGCGTTCCAGCACCCCGCGTGCGTTATACACTTTACCAAGGATAAAGCTCCGGGCATAGCGACAGCTCTGGGCCGGGTCATCCGACACGCGGTACTGCGTCTGACGCAGCAGCACATTGCCGCGTTCTTCCCCCACGGTGCGGGCCTGAAATCTGCCATACGGGTCAAAAAAGCAAAGGTCAATGCCCCGCCGGGCACAAGCTCCCATCAAAGCGGGGCTGGCACCTGCGTAAGTAAAGCAGACGATGCCTTCCAGCGTATGCAGGGCATAGCGGTGGGTTTCCTGCTTATTGCGGGTAACAACAAGGTTTTCGCCATCCAATGTCAGGTAAGCGTCCTCATTGATGACAAACAGGGTGTTGAGCAGCTTTCTCATGGCGCGCCCTCCTCAATATGCTCCCGCAGATACGCCGCCGGGTCTGCCTGCTGATACAGCGCCGGCAGGCAAAGCTCTTTCAGTGAGCAGGCATTGCAATGCTTGCCGGGTTTGCTTTTTGGGGTATAGCCGCGCGCAAACAGGCGGTTCATCTCATCCGCCATGGTCTGCGCGGTGCTGCGCAGTTCCGGTGTCAGGGAAACATGTTCCCGCTGCCGGGTTTCTTCATAAAAGATTTCCCCTTCCGGCACCTCGCACACCAGCATTTCTTCCAGCGCCATGGCCTGTGCGCAGAGCTGCAAACGGTCGGCATCGTTTACCTTGCTGCGGCCATGCTTATATTCCACGGGCATGGGCTGCCACAGGCCGCGGCGGCCCTGCAATGACACGCCGTTTGGATCCTTGTGAAACTCTACCACATCGCAGTCGCCGGTCAGTTTTAAGCGGTGGCTGACGACCCTCATACCGCGGGCGATCAGCAAATCGCCGCGTTTTTCCGTCAGGGTAACATCATGGCAGCGGGTATGCTGCAGGCGGCCTTCGGCGGTGCGTTGGTTTTCGGACCATTGTTGTTCCAAGTGTATGAGCGCCCACTGACGGCGGCAAAAGCTAAAATGCTGGATACCGGACATCAGCAGGTAATCATCTGGGGAAGCCATTACGACAGCCTCTCGCACGTTACCCCTGCGGGAAGATTTTCATCCACCGTTACCACATAGTCATGGTAACTGCGCGGGAAGGCTACCCCTTCGGCACGCGTGACATGCACTGCATCAAACAGTTTATAGGACGGCGCATTACCCAGTTCCGAATCATGCTTGAACACGATCAGTTCCCGAACTGCCATTTTGCCGCGGGCTGCGCTGTGGTCATTTTCAAACATATTCAGGATTGCCTGCCACAGCAGCTGCAGGTCATCCTCTGAGAATCCTGTAGTTTTGCGGGCAAGGTTGGCCGAAACATAACCCTCTGCACGGTACAAACCATACGGTATCACATACTTGCGGCCCATCTCAGTGCCTTTTCGCTCTGCATCCGCTTCGGTCGTAATGGCAATACGGGTAATGGTCACTTCCTGCGGGAGAACAGGGTCTACCGAGCGTGCAAAGCTCAACTGAACAGGGCCGCGTACCTGCCCGCAATTCAGTGCGCCTTTTACGAAAGTTGTCATAACGGCGCCAAAGGTGCGGATATCATAGAAATTTTGGCACATAAAATCTCGGATTTTACGGTCCAGTTCCGGGTCATCTTTCTTGGCGACTTTCAGGGCATCCTTGGCATCAGCATCAATGCCCAAGTATTCGAGTGCTTTTTTATCGCTGCGGTTCAGGGGGACCTGATCTTTAATGTAAATCTGGTATCCCGCTTCATCTTCTTTGGCCACTTCGACATAGTTGCGAATCTTACGCTTTAAGCAGACATCTGTAACAATGCCATATCCCGTTTCCGGGTCAACGCGCGGCATGTTGCCTGCATCCGGATCGCCGTTCGGATTTCCATTTTCAACGTCAAACAGAATTACAAAATCATACCGGTTTTTGATTGCCTGTGCCATTGTTATTCCTCCACTTTCTTTGTATAGCGTTCCTGTGTCTGATGGTAATAGCCAAGGATAAAAGCGCCTTGTTCCGGCAAGGTCAGCCGTGCGGGAAAGCTTCCTTCCAGTTTTCCGCCCGCCAGCGCAGCGATCTGCTTATCGTAATAAATCTTTTGTGGCTTGCTCATTTTTTGCATATGCTTTTGTGCCAGCATCAGAATTGTCGGGAATACAGTAGCTGGGGTGGATGCCGCCGCATTAAAATAGCGGTCTTTGATGGTTGTATTGATATCCGGGTTTACCGCCATCTGGATTGCTTCCAGCACAGCAAAAAGCTGACCCATAACATACGGTTGATAATTTGTTTCCTTGTTATTTTTCACAGTTAATACCTCCTTTGGGCAACGGGGATCTTCATTACGCAGGTAGTATGCTTTTATAATAGCGGCACGGCCGCGTGTTACTTTTTGCTCTGCGCGGATACGCATCATAACGCCATCCAGCAGGGTTGCCGGGTACCTTGTATTATTCAGGATTGCACGCAAGACATCGCCTGCCAGCTGCGGTGATGCCGATGGGCTGCGGGAATTGGTGTTGACAGTTTCCTGCAGTAGCCAGTACAGCCCCAGCCGCGGGAATTTATCATAAGCAGGGCGCACAATCTCTAAGCGGTCATAATGCTTCTGCACATTATCAAGCAGCGTTTGAAATGTATCCTGCCAGAAAAAGCGAACCGAGAGGCGCGCCGCATTAGGGGCCAAGCCAAGCACATAAAAGTGCCTTTGTGGGTCAAGTGTCACGTTCTGCCACTCTACACGCTGTCCATGGACCAGCTTGTCCACTGCATTTCGCACATCGCTTTCGCTGACAGGCGCATCCATGGCAAACAATGCATCCATTGCTACCTGCTGGTAGGCGGTCTCACCACCTGCTGCCCAGCAGACAATGGTGGTATCGCCCACGCGCTGAACATGTTCCCTGTCTGCCAGCAGATAGTTTAATGCCTGTGCATAGGCAAAGGCCGCATAACTGCCAACCGGCGCATTGCCCCCCTGTTCATGTCCGTATGAGCAAAAAGCGTCCGCATTAAAAGAAACAATCGATGCGCCGGAAGACTGTGCCCCGGTCACGCCTTTAATCGCCGGGTGCAGGCGGGCAAGCGGTGCCTTTTGCCCTGTAACCAGGCATCGGATTTCCGGTGCATCCGTGTTCTTATCACACTGCCGCTGCCAGGCTTCCTGTATTTCCGGATCGTCCTGAACATAGTTTTCCCGAATCAGAAATACCAGATTACCACCCTTGTAAAGTTCCTTGAGACTTTGTTCCAGCGCTGGATTCTGCTCCGCCGCCTTGGGGTCCCAGTTTATAAAAAAGTTCCGCACTGCCTGTGCCGCCTGACCGGGAACATTTTGTAAAATGGCAAGATGCAGCTCCTTTGCAGCGGCAAAGCACTGCATTGCACGCTCCGGTTTGCCTTTTCCGTCAATGCCGAGCATGTAAGCACTGTTATCACACAAAAAATTGGCTGCCACACCACTAGAGCGTTTAACCTGTTCCGGAACTTGCAGCTGACATGGAGCAAGCACTGTTTTTTTACCGCGCTTTTCCTCTTGATGCAAGGGGTGCAATGCCATCAGTTGGCCGTTTTCATCCAGTTCCAAAGCCCAACTGACTTTTGCACTTGTCCAACCGGGGCGTGTGATTTTGTCATTTGCCAACAAATCTTCATAGTATTGTACCAAAGCCTGTAAAATCATCGGTACACCTCGCAGTCTGCCACATTCAACACACCATGTTCCAATTTTGCATGGAAATACATCGGGGTTATGTTCTGCGGGTCAGTGTAGTTAAAGTCATATAGCATGAATCCCAAATCCCGTGTTTCCTCAATGGTCGGGATTGGCCCGCCGGGCCATGCGCGGAATGCGGCAGGAAATTCACGGCACCCAAAATAGGGAGTATGAAAACACTGACCCCTGGACATGCGCCGGGTAACAATATCCTGGAACTTTCCCGGATTGTCGCTCGGTGCCGCACGGTCAGTCATCTCAAATTCTGCCTCAATCACATAATGAACGTCCTGCAACACCATGGCTGCACGCTGAACGATCTGCTGGGGCGTGGCAATGTAAAGTTCTTTTCCTGTGCCCTTCATTGCACTGCGCACATCGGAACAAAGAATTTTGCTTATTACTTCGTTCCGACGGATGTTGGTAAAGCGGATTGGGTTCATAACATAGATTTTCCGGATTTTCCACCGTAAGCCAGGGTGGTAATAGATTGCTTCTACTATGCCGCGTGCCGCGGAAGGGGTGAGGACTTCATATGAAACCCTTTCGACTTTTAGCTCAGGCCTCGAGAGCAAAGCATAATTCCCCCATACTTCCAGCTGGATCATCTGCATCAACTCCTTTGCATTTCTATTTTCAGTTGTTTTTAATTTACATTTTTGCTATAGTTTCAATATACGCTACTTGGCACCAAATGTCAATCCTTTTATCATGTATACTTTTTGTTTGCTTTTCATCCGGTTTTCTTTTATAATAAGTTGCGTCGGCAGCTTATGCCGTGGATAGAAATAGTTGATTTTACTTTAGCGCACAAAAACGGCAGGGCAGGCTCCCTGCCGTTTTTGCTTTATGCAAACCAGGCTGCTCCCGTTTCAGCTTCCATAGCAAGGCCCGTGTTGTTATCGTAAAGGCTTCCGTCCGTTAATTCCCATATGCCTTCACTGATTTGGCAAACCGCCCCGGCATTCTCCAGCGTTTTCAGATGATCCGGGTAAACCGGAACACCATATTGCCCCAGTTGACGGAACAAAGTTTTGCTTACCTCTCCTGCACGCAATCGTGCAAGCAAATGTTCCCCTTTCCCTTGGGGAATGTATACGGTCACGGCAGGTGTTTCAATTAAGCGGAACCTCTCTGCCGCTGTTGCAAAGGGGAAAATGCGCCCTTCCATATCCTGCTCGAACCCTTGCAGAATTTGCTGTTCATCCAGTCTTTTATCTCCTTTTAAGGTACGGTAAAACAGAAAGTATGTTTCGATTGCTTCCAGAGATGCCAGATCTGCATATTTTTTCAGGACGCTTTGCGTTGCGGATACATTCTGTTCCAGCATGCGCGGTACATGCTGCCCTTCCAATGTGAAAATCTGTACCAAGCTCTGCTCCGCCGGGCGTCTTCCCTCTCGATTGCAGCGCCCCGCCGCCTGCAAAATGGAATCCAAACCTGCTTCCTCGCGGTACACAGCCGGGAAATCCACATCAACACCCGCTTCGATCAAAGAAGTTGATATCACACGGCAGGGCAGCCCATCTTTTAAGCGTTCCCGGATTTCCTGCAATAACTGTTTGCGATGGGCTGGGTATAGCAATGTTGTCAGGCAGTAGCTGCCCTCTTTGGGCAGGTTATTGTATAATTCCTGTGCTGTTTTTCTCCGGTTTACAATACACAGCACTTGTTCCTGCGCTGCCAGTTCTGCGCCAAGCTGGCTTTGTTCCAACTCTCCGCGCATTTTTAGCGTTGTACGCCGGAATGCCTGATATTGCTCTTTGGGATGTGGGCAAAGCTCCGTCATCTGCAGCCCAGGCGCCAGTTCATCAAACAAGGGCTGCAAAGCTGGTTGTGTGGCCGTGCAAAGCACCGCTGCTGCGCGGTAATGCTGTACCAGCTGCGCGATTGCCGCAACGCAGGGGCGCAAATAAGGAACCGGCAGGTTTTGTGCTTCGTCAAAAATGACCACGCTATTTGCAATGTTATGTAATTTACGGCATTGTGACGCATGGTTGCCGTAAAGTGATTCAAAGAATTGCACGGATGTGGTAACCACCACCGGAGCATCCCAGTTTTCCGCCGCCAATGCTTTGCGGTAGGCTGCCGGCTCATCATCTTCCTTGGCAGAGTAGTCCACCCCTGAATGGTGTTCCAAAACATTTTCTGCTCCTAATATTTCCGAAAACACATCCGCGGTCTGGTCAATAATGGATGTATAAGGGATCACATAAATAACCCGGTCCATATGGTTCTTTACAGCTAGCGAAAGCGCAAATGCCAATGACGCTACCGTTTTTCCCCCGCCTGTAGGAACGGTCAGGGAATAAAGGCCGCGCCGCCCTGTTTGCCCTGCCGTTGTACAGGCACTCAAAATTGAACTGCGGCGCTGATTCAAGGTTCCTTGGGGATGGCTCCATTTTGCGGTATATTGGTTCAACCTTTTCAGCAGTTCATCCATTGTCTGGCCTTGTCCGCGCGGTTTAGGGCTGCTCATAAAGTTTTCCGTATCCAGATAGTCCGCATCGACCAGGCAGGAATACAACATCCGGATATAAAATGCCTGTGTAAAACGATTTTCCTTCATCATTTCCGGCTGGGGCGGTATGGACGGCAGTTTAATCTCATTCGTCCATTGGGTATAGGGTTCAACGCTCTTTTTCAATCGCCCAAACATTGTCGCATCCTGCGCGGTATCGCTTCGGCCTCCTCCATCCGGCAGGCCGCTATGGTGTCCCGCAATAGCAAAAGCCAGTGGGATTTGACCATATCGGGCAGCCACCTGTGCACCAGCCGTTGAGTGATCCACTTTTTCTCCACCTTGCAGGCGCTTTTGAAACTTTGTACTATATTTACCAATATCATGCAGTAATCCAAGCCAAGTTCCCTGTTGCTGGGCATCAAAGGCTGCTGCAAATTGCCCACATAGGACTGCCGTTCCCTGCAAATGGTCCGCTACCGTTTGGACGCGGGTTCCGTCTTCACTGATATGAGCCAGCATCTTTTTCTCCTGGTGCATAATCAAACTCCCTTCTGTTTTGCTTTTCTCTATTATAGCAGATCACTCATCCCATAATTCGGACTTTCACTCCAGTTCTGCAATCTTTGTCATACTATCCAAATTTATCCATGTAGAATTGTTAGCTATTCCCATTAGCAGATATTTTTGATAAAATAAGATATTATAGGGTTTGTGAATTCACTTTCTTATATTGCTTCTTCATCTTACCGAAAAATCATTTACGCAAGGAGTGAAAAACCATGAAAAGGAAGTTATTCTCATTTTCCGCCAGTGTTATCACCGCAATAATGCTTACCGCTTGTGCTGCAGCGCCAGAAAATAAACCTGCTTCCTCCGCTGCTCTTTCCCCGACCAGTGAAGCTGTTGCCACAGCTATACCATCCACTAGCAATGCCAACTGGAAGTTACCGCCGCAATATGATTTTGACGAGATGATTCCTCTCTTCTCCCGCGAAACCCACACTGCCGGTTACGCCGCTGCCCGAAATCTGTACGCTGTGCGCAAGGGCGAACGCTGGAGCCTGTTTAATGCTGCCAACTGTAATGCTTTTCTGGAAGCTTTGTCAGAAAGCATCCCGTACCTGTATGGTGAGCAGGAGCTCTCCATTGGGGTAGATGATACATACGATTACCAGAAGCTGAATGCCTTGGAAGAACAGATTAACCAGGAGCTGGTTGCCCAACAAATGCCTTTTACAACCATGCTGGGCGGGCACGGCGGGTATGGCATCCAGTGGATTTTAGGTGACAGCCAGATTTACCGTTCTGCTATTGGTGTCTATACATTTAGTGGCACGCCCATCGAACAGGTGTATGCTCCTGATTTGGTTGGCATCCAGCAAGGCATTTGGGATGATGAATATGCCGGTTATCTTGTTGACAATTCTGCACCTTTTGCCGTTGCGGATAAAAACGGTACAATTTTAACCGATTTCGACTACCAGGATGCCTGCATGGCCGGTGAATCTTTAATCGCGGTAAAGGATGCAGCCGGTAACTGGGGATATTGCGACCAAAGCGGTGCTTTAGTAATCCCCTGCATTTATCAGCCGCAGATGAGTTTGTCCATCATGAACGAAACTGTTGAATATCCTTACGCAGACTTATCTGGCATGGTAGTTGTGAAAAATCAATCCGGACAAAAGCTAGTTCTGGATGTTTACGGCAATGAGATAATTTCCGCTGGGCAATATGAAGATTTAGCCCCCGCGCGCGATAGCTGCGTATGGGCAAAACAGAATGGCCTTTGGGGCTTGCTGCAAGTACAGGATTATACCGAAAACAATGCCAACGTTATTCTGCCGGATGGATGCGTTGCACCAGATGTAACGCTTAGCCGAATTGATAGCCTTTGTACCTACACCACTGCTGATCATGGGCTGGTTATGCGTAAAGGTCCCGGTACAAATTATGAAAAAATGGATAATATCCCCTACGGTATCATCGTATGGGAATGCGGCTATAGCAGCAATGTGCCTGACTGGGTTGTTGTATATTACAGTGGGATTTATGGTTGGGTCAGTGATGAATACTTGGCTACCACTATTTATTCCACCAGTAAATAATAAATAAAAAAGCAGGTGTTCATGTAGAAACGATATCGTCCTCCACGTGAATACCTGCTTTTTATAGCTTCTTCTATTATATCTGTTCTGTGCCGCTATTTGTCTCTGTATGAAATAAATAGCCGCTATATGCATTTGAATGAAGTGTTCTGTTTGTTTGCTTTTTTACCTAAAAGAATCGCGTAGGAGGCTCTCTTAACTAAAGAGCCGACCTCTCACACCACCGTGCGTACCGACCGGTACACGGCGGTTCAACCGCATAAGTGCAAGGACTCGTAGTAGCGCCTGAGGATACTAAAATATCCTGCTTCTGCGAGTCTTTCGTTTGCAATGGAACCTTTTAATACAGGACTACCGGCGATACGCCAATAACCCAGTCTGGAATTGCCCCACTGGTACTATTCCAAAATTCTTCGTTTGAGTTTCATTACTCATCGATATAATCTTTATCGAACCACTCGCCTAGCGAGTGGTTTTAGATATATAAAAAAGCACCTTAGCTTACGCTAAAGTGCTCTTCCTGGTGACCCGTGCGGGAATCGAACCCACGTTAACGGCGTGAGAGGCCGCTGTCTTAACCGCTTGACCAACGGGCCATAAAAAAGAGAAGCCGGCATCTACCTATTTTCACAGGCCGTTTCCAGCCAACTATCTTCGGCACAAGTGAGCTTAACTTCTGTGTTCGGAATGGGAACAGGTGGAACCTCACCGTCATCGTCACCGACCATATG
>OJRJ01000704.1_pt1 | contig 12451 bp, 8 predicted proteins | sample 1599181 | NCBI WGS metagenome assembly OJRJ01 (sample SAMN03922540, study PRJEB24848) | human gut metagenome | isolation source: stool sample | host: Homo sapiens | place: Germany | collected 2010-05 | reverse complement strand
TAGGGGGCTTGTCAAGAACGGTATTCGTGAACCGCTATGACAGGTTTTTGAGGTTGTGTCAATAATTTTTCGCAGGTTTGTGAATGCGGCTCATGGCAAAATCATGGTTTCTTTGAAAGTTTTCTTTCCTATGTGGAAATTCGAAAAGAAATCATTTACAATTTATTTGATACTGATTTTCATTAATTTATTTCAGGGTATCCTTGCAAAGGAGAATATATGAAAACAATTTTGGCTGTTTCCGTTTTTGCTTCGTTGTCTCTGCCTGTGATGTCTGTTGCGGCATCGGTTTATGAAATGCCTGCAGTTCTGGTAACGGCGGAACGGACGGAAGCGGAAATCAGGAAAGAACCACAGTCTGCGGAGATCGTTACATCGGAAGACATAAAGCGTTCCGGAGCGTATGATATGAGATCTGCCCTTTCGTCCGTTTTAAATCTGAGCGTGGAGCGGTCACGTCCAGCAAAAAATGCGGGAATGGGCGGCCATCAGGTGATGCTCCGCGGTATGAATACGAATCACACACTGGTTCTGGTGGATGGGAAACGTATGGCTGATGAGGATACAAGTGTGACACAGAATTTCTATGTTTTGGATCGGATCAGCGTAGATCGTATCGACCGGGTGGAAATTGTCCGCGGAGCATCGAGCGCCCTTTACGGTTCTGACGCCATGGGCGGTGTCATCAACATCATCACGAAGAAGCCGGAAAAACGGGAAGTGACTGTCAGTGCTGCAGCAGGGACAAATGAATTGAAAAACAGCTATCGTTTTGATTTAGGGAAAGAAGGACAGTGGAGCAATGCTTTTGATGTGTCTTTCATAAAAATACGTCCTGTTTCTTATAAAGAAGACAGCAAAATGTTTATCACATTTCCCGGTATGCCGCCGTCTCATGGGGGAGCCGCCGTTTTGACAAAAGGGATCAATATACCGGATGCGGGAAACCGCCGGCTGTTCCACTGGACAGGACTTTACGATTTTGAAAATTCCGTGCAGGGCCGATTGCGTTTTGATGCAGGATATTTCAATGAATCTGTTCATTCATCGTATGCTGATGCCGATTTGCGCATGAGGGGCATGAAGGTGCCTGTATATAGAGGACGGCGGGAAAATATCAGCCGGGATGGATTTGATTTCTCCGCGGAGTATACGGGTCGCACGGGAAAAAATGATTATATGGTTCGTGCGGGTATGAGCCGTATGAAGAAAGATTCCTATTCCTATAACGGAAGGCACCTGCAAGGACTGCCGCCGTTTCTTGCAGGACACCTGAATCGGTATTTCCCGAAAGAAAACAGCGACAATGCGCGGTACAGCACTTATTTCCTTGAGGCAAAGGATACGGTGAAATCGGAACGTCATACTTTTACGTTCGGCGGGGACTATCGGAATATTGCTTATGAAGGGACTCGTCTTGCTGATAATGCGGCAGGTCTCTCCAAAAAGAGGGAATCCCACTCCGCAGATCATGTGGCGGTGTATGTTTCCGATTTGTGGCAGGCAAATGACCGGCTTTTCATTACGCCGTCTCTGCGTTTTGAGCATCATAACCGCTTCGGTTCGTCTCTGTCGCCCCGTCTTGGGCTGACTTATGAGCCGGACAGCCGTACCCGGTTCAAGGTGAATTACGGGAAGGGATTTAAGGCGCCGACTATCAGTGAACTGTACATCAAGCTCCATCATTTTGTGAATGTTTACGGTAATCCTGATTTGGAGGCGGAGAAATCCCGCAGCTGGGACGCCGGCATTGAATGGGAACGGGGCAGGAGTTTCGGCAGGGTGACTTATTTTGATAACCGGGTGAAGAATCTCATTGATGCGCAGCCGTCAGGAAGGAATAATGACTGGTTCTATCAAAATATCAGCCGCGGAGATATCCATGGGGTAGAAACGGAATGGGGCTACCATGTGAGCGGCCGCCTTACCTTTAAAGCAGGCCACGTGTACCTTGACGCAAAAGGTGCTGTGACAGGAAAGGCGGAAGCACGTCTCGACAACCGCGCGAGAAATACCTTCAGCGCCTGTTTTCTCTATGACGATCATGAGAAATACGGCTGGAGCGGATCAGTAAAGAGTTATTTCCTTGGTGATTATCAGTTTGACGGAAAGGATTATTCTTACCACACATTGGATATCTCTGCCCGGAAGAAATGGGGCGAAAAATTTTCTGCTACATTGGCACTCTACAATATCTTTGGCAGGAAGGCAGATGATCTTTACCTTGGCGGAAGGGAATGGGTAATTGGAGCGGAAATGAAATTTTAAAGGAATGACCGCCGGCAGGAGTACCGCGGTCAGGAAAGGAAAATGATGGGAGAGGTGCAAAAAAGGGGACTGCTTTATGAATTAAAAGGCGGTTACCGCATTGATATGACAGAAGAGGAATACCGTGAAAAGCGGGAAGAACTTGGGCGGATTGCCGCCCGACTCCATGTGAATCTGGATGTCCTCGACCTGCTGGAAAAAGATTATAGAATGCGTCTGATCGTTTTGTCGCTGGCATCGTATTTCGGCTTTGAGAGAATTACGGGCAGGGAGCTGCTGGAAGCAGCCTGTTTGGAACCGAAAGAAGGCGTGAATGATATTAAAGCGTTTTTCCACAAGGCGGGCTGGATGCCTTACTATCTGGAATATGCGTTTAATGACGGTGTGAAAACGGATTTTCATGACATTGCGGAATTCTTTTTTGATGATGTGGAACTGTACATGGACATGTCGGAGTTTCTATCCTATCTTCGTCTGTCCATGGCGGTACGGTTGATTTAAGACAGAAAAAGAGCCATAAACGGAAATATATTTCCCGATTACGGCTCTTTTATTTTGCCTGATTTATTTCTGTTCCATCTCGGACTGCTGAGCAGCTTTGCGTTCCTGTATTTCCAGATCAAAAGATTTCTGCATACGGACGTAACTCTGTCTGCGTGCCCTGGCATCTTTTTCTGTTTTTTCAAAGAGGGCTTCCGCTTCTTGCGGGAAGAGCTTCTGCAAGCTTGCATAGCGGACTTCGCCTAAAAGGAATTTACGGAAATCGCCTTTCGGTTCTCGGCTGTCCAGATGGAAAGGGTTCTTTCCCGCATCCAGAAGCCGGGGGTCATAGCGCCAGTTACACCAGTAACCACATTCCACGGCTGCTTTCTGTTCTGCCGATGCTTCGCCCATGCCTGCCTTGATGCCGTGGTTGATACAGGGGGCGTAAGCAATGATAAGGGACGGACCGGGATAGGATTCTGCTTCGTGGATGGCTTTTACAGCCTGGTTCATGTCGGCTCCCAAAGCGATCTGTGCTACATAAATATATCCGTAAGACACGGCGATCATGCCGAGGTCTTTTTTCTTAGTCTTTTTGCCTGCTGCCGCAAATTTAGCGATAGCTGCGGCAGGGGTGGATTTCGAGGACTGGCCGCCCGTGTTGGAGTAAACTTCCGTATCCAGTACGAGGACGTTGATGTCTTCTCCGGACGCAAGGACATGGTCCAGACCACCGAAGCCGATATCGTATGCCCAGCCGTCGCCGCCGAAGATCCACTGGCTCTTTTTAATAAAATGATCTTTCAGGGCGAGGATTTCTTTATATTCCGGATGAGAAGAGACTTTTGCGTTCAGCGTGGCTTCCAGTTTTTCCGCCCTGCTCCGAGTGCCGTTCCCCACATCCTTTCCGGCAATCCATTCTTCTATAGCCGTTTTTGTGTTTTCATCAGAAGAAGGAAGTACTTCATTCAGTTTCTCCTCCACCCGTCGGCGCAGTTTGATTTCGCCCAGGTGCATGCCGAGGCCGAATTCCGCATTGTCCTCAAAGAGGGAATTTGCCCATGCGGGCCCCTGACCTTCCGCATTGGTGCAGTAAGGCATGGAAGGAGCGCTTGCTCCGTAAATGGAGGAACAGCCTGTGGCGTTGGCAATAAGCATTCTGTCACCGAAGAGATTGGTGACCAGGTGGACGTAAGGCGTTTCACCGCAGCCTGCGCAGGCACCGGAAAACTCAAAGTATGTCGGTTCAAACTGGGAACCGCGGACAGTGAATTTATTCATCGGGTTTTCCTTACGGGGGAGCGTGATGGCGTAATCCCAGTATTTCTGCTTGTCAAGCTGCGTTTCAATCGGTTTCATGACGAGAGCCTTTTTCGGGGCGGGGCATACATTGGCGCAGATATTGCAGCCGTAGCAGTCTTCAGGGCTGACAATGATTCGATACTTCAGGCCTTTTTTCGGTCCCGGCAGATCTCTGCAGATGAAGCCTTCCGGCGCGCGTGCCTCTTCTTCCTCGGTTACGATGAAGGGGCGGATGGCGGCATGGGGGCAGACAAAAGCACACTGGTTGCAGGAAATACAGTTTTCAGGAATCCATTCCGGTACCTGGATGGCCGCGGCAGGACGTTCGTAATGGGATGTGCCTGTAGTGAAAGTACCGTCTTCCCAGCCTTTAAATGTGGAAACGGGAAGATCATCTCCTTCCTGCCGGTTCATGACGTCGCAAACGTCTCTCACGAAATCGGGACGGTTTATTTTGGCAATAAAGCCGCCTTCGGTTGCATGCGCCCATTCTTCGGGGATGGGGATCTCAACGGCTCCTGCGATACCCGCGTCGACAGCCGCATTATTCATGTCGACTACGTTCTGGCCTTTCCGCCCGTAGGAATGTTCATTGGCGTCTTTCAGGTATTTCACAGCATCTGCTTCGGGAATGATCTTTGTCAGATGGAAGAACGCGGACTGCATAATCATATTGATCCGTCCGCCGAGACCGATTTTCTTCGCGATTTCAAAAGCATCAATGATGTAAAATTTCGCATGGAGAGAGGCCAGCTTCCTTTTCAGCGCTGCCGGAAGAGCGTGTTCCAGGTCTTCCGGTCGCCATTGGCAGTTCAGGAGAAAGATGCCGCCCTGTTTGAAGCCGCGGAGCAAGTCATACTTATACACGTAGGACGGGCGGTGGCAGGCGATATAGTCCGCTTTGCGGATGAGGTAGGGTTTGCGGATCGGATCGGGACCGAAACGGAGATGGGAAATGGTCACGCCGCCGGATTTCTTGGAATCGTAAGCAAAGTATCCCTGGGCGTACATATCCGTGTGGTCGCCAATGATTTTAATGGCGCTCTTGTTGGCGCCGACGGTACCGTCTGAGCCGAACCCCCAGAATTTGCAGGAAACAAGTTTGCTTTCTTTTTCGGGAACAGGAACGGGGGTGAGAGACAAACCGGTTACGTCGTCTTTGATGGATACAGTGAAATTATGGCGCGGCATTTCAGCTTTCAGATGTTCATAGACGGCCATGATGTCTTCCGGAATGACGTCTTTGGAACCTAATCCGTAACGGCCGCCGCAAACCTTGATATCTCTTCCTGCCGCAGTGACGGCGCTCTGCACATCAAGGAAAAGCGGTTCGCCGATAGCGCCCGGCTCGCGTGTGCGGTCGAGGACGGCAATCTTCTTTACCGTTTCGGGAAGCCGGTTTATGAAATGGCTGACAGAGAACGGACGGTACAGGTGGACATTTACAATCCCCACCTTTTCGCCGGCGGCATTGACGGCGTCAGCCACATCTTTACAGATATCGGAAACGGAACCGATGGCGACAATGACACGGTCCGCGTCAGGCGCGCCGTAGTAGTCGAAGAGGTGATATGTCCGTCCCGTAATGGCGCTGATCTTATCCATATAGCCCTGCACGATATCGGGAAGCGCGTTATAAAACGGGTTGGCTGCTTCGCAGTGCTGGAAGTAGATATCGGGATTTTCCGCCGTGCCGCGGATGACGGGTCTGTCCGGATCCAGCGCACGGGCGCGGAATGCGGCGAGAGCTTCCTTGTCGATGAGCGGTTCCAGTTCGTCGTACTCCATGACTTCCACTTTTTGTATTTCATGGCTTGTGCGGAATCCGTCGAAGAAATTGATGAAAGGCACGCGGCCTTTAATGGCCGCCAGGTGGGCAATGCCGGCAAGATCCATGATTTCCTGTACGTTCGATTCAGCAAGCATGGCACAACCGGTGGCTCTCGCGCTCATTACGTCCTGATGGTCTCCGAAAATAGAAAGGGCGTGGTTTGCAAGGGCGCGGGCGGCGATATGGAAGACGCCGGGAAGAAGTTCGCCGGCTACTTTGTACATATTCGGCAGCATGAGAAGCATTCCCTGTGACGCGGTATAGGTAGAGGTAAGCGCGCCTCCCTGCAAAGCGCCGTGAAATGCGCCTGCCGCGCCTCCTTCAGACTGCATTTCCGCCACATGGACCGTGTCGCCGAAAATATTCTTCTTTCCATGGGCAGACCATTCATCTACAGATTCCGCCATCGGTGACGAAGGGGTAATCGGGTAGATGGCAGCTACTTCTGTGAATGCGTATGAAATATACGCCGCGGCTGTATTGCCGTCCATTGTTTTTACATTTCTCACAGTTCAACACTTCCTTTTTTAAATATCCGCCGGGCAACTCCCATGCGGGACGGATACGGGTTCGGTTCATAAATATTCCTTGCAAGATATAAAAAAATTATGTACAATTACATTATGAGAAAATCGCATAGTTAAGTCAATTAATGCTATATAATCATAATTGTTTACACATAATTTTTCAGCAGGAAATTATGAAATCTATGTTCATTATAGAGGAAATACGATTTTTGCACAAGAATGACAAGGTGTACATTTTTTAAGAAAATATTTCAAAAGTAAGGAGCGTGTATTATGGACTATCGGCACTTGAAGTATTTCATGGAAGTAGCGGAAGAAAAAAGTTTCAGCAAAGCGGCGAGGAATCTTCATATTTCCCAGTCCGCCATCAGCCGCATGATCAAATCACTGGAAGATGAATTGGGGATCATCCTTTTTATCCGCAATGCGAAGACAGTCGAAATTACTGCGCCGGGAAGCATCTTCCTGAACTACGCGAAGCGCTGCCTTTTCGCTTTTGAACATTTAAAGAGCGACTTTGAAAATGAATTCAATCTGAAAAAGGACACGATCCAGATCGGATTGCCGCCGATTACGGACGCGCATGTTTTCGCCAAGCTCCTGGGCGAATTTAAAAAAACCTATCCGCAGATTTCCATTGAGCTTTACGAATACGGCTCCAAGGTAATCGAGACCTCCGTGCAGGAAGGACGCATTGATGTGGGCATCATCTGCACCATTCCGAATAAAGATTTTGAATCATTCTTCCTGTCGGATGATAAAATGTGCGTCGTCATGCCGAAAGGTTATCCGCTGGAAGAGAGAAAAGAAATACCTATGAAACTTCTTGCCGATTATCCGCTTGTCCTCTATCGCGATGATTTCAATTTACATGATGATATCCTGTCGAACTGCAAGAAGATCGGATTTACGCCGAAAATTGTTTTTGAGACGAGCCAGCGCGATCTCATGCTCCAGACCGTTTCCTCGGGACTGGGAGTGGCGATCCTGCCAAGCCGCCTTTGTCCGCTAAACAGTGCAGATGGAAATATAGCCGTCCGCCCGCTGACGGAACCGAAAATGACCCACCACCTGTATGCGATTTGGAAGAAAGGGCGTTACCTCTCCAGAGCGGCCCGGTTGTGGATTGAATTTACAAAAGATCATTTGACTCTTCTCAATAAAGAAAAACTTGATGACGAAATAAGGGGATAATTTTCGTGGACAGGTGGAAAGAAAAACTTTGTCTGGAACATACTTGGTATCTTTATCTGTGTGTTTTTCTCCTTCTTGCTTTCATTTCATGGCAGCAGTCCCTTATTGCGGATCTGCAGGAACGGATGATGAATGTGGAGGCCAGCCGGTATGATGACCAGCTGAACAATATCGAATGGGCGGCGACACTGGCACTGGAGCAAAATAAAGAACAGCAGAAGGATATTTATTCTCTTCAGAAAGCCAGCGCGGATTATCAGTTCCGCATCATGGAGCTGGAATGGGATGTGTATGACAAAAGATAGTATGAAGCGGCGGCTTTTCCGGCTGCCGTTTTATATTTCTACTGGAAGTTTATTTTTCCGCCTTATGAAACAGCGGGACATAACTGCAAAAACTTAAGGTTCGTGATACAATAAATGACGACTGTAATTATTTATCAATAATGTATTATTTGCTTTGGCGACGGGAGTTTTTATGCTTGGACAAATACAGGGACTGCTGATGACAATGCGCCTTTGGGATGCGCTGGATATACTTGTTGTCGCGTTTTTCTTTTACCGGATGTATATCCTTGTCCGTGATACGCGGGCGACCGCTCTTTTGAAGGGGCTCGTGTTCCTCGGACTTTTCACATTGTTTGCAGGCTGGCTCCAGCTCCATGTAGTCAGCTGGATACTCGATAAACTTATGACAGTGCTCATTGTCGCGCTCCCTGTGGTATTCCAGCCGGAACTCCGCCGTGCTCTGGAACAGCTTGGCCGCGGCAAATTTTATATTTCTTCCCGCATCATGGATGAAGCGGAATTAGATGCTGTCATTGATCATGTGGTGGAAGCGACGATGACCATGGCGAAGAATAAAGTAGGAGCGCTTATCGTTTTTGAAAGGACAGTAGGGCTTGACGACCGTATTGATACAGGGATCCGTTTGGAGGCCCTCGTGTCAAAAGAGCTTCTTGGAAATATTTTTATCGTAAATACACCGCTCCATGACGGCGCCGTCATTATCCGCGACAACCGCATCATGGCGGCAGGCTGCCTTTTGCCGCTTACCCGTGACAGGAGCCTCTCCTCTGAACTGGGGACACGCCATCGCGCGGGAATCGGCATGTCTGAACAGGCGGACTGTGTCGTGGTCATCGTCAGTGAAGAAACGGGAACGGTTTCCTATGCTTACGGAGGCCATATTTACCGCCATCTCGAAGAAGACGGCTTGCGGAATATCCTGCGGAACTTCCTTGTGCAGGATAAAGCGAAAGGCGTCGGTAATGTATTGCAGAAATGGAGCCCGCTGAAATGAAATATACAAATCTGCGGTGGTGGCTTCCTAAATTCCTCTGCCTCATGGCGGCATTTGCTTTCTGGGTATATGTCATGAATGAGCAGAATCCTCTTGTGGAAAACTCTTATACCGTTCCGGTCGAAGTGCGTAATTTGGATCGTTCTCTCGTAGCCCTTAATGTACCCCAGCGGGTGAAAGTGAAGATCCGCATGAACCGCAGCGATCTGGTCAGCATGCGGAGTGATAATATCAAAGCCTATGTCGATCTTGACGGATTTACGGACGGCGATTATCCGAACACACCCATCCATATTTCCGTACCGGGAAATGAAACGGTGATTTCCCAGGATCAGACATATTTCGATTTATTTATCGACACCTATGCAGTGAAATCGCTGCCGGCGCAGGTGGAATTTATCGGAGCGCTTCCGGCAGGTTTCAAGGCGGAGCGGAAATCCACGACGCCGGAATATATTACTGTCGCGGGAGCCAGCAGCCGCACGGCTCTTGCCGACCGCGCCATTATCTCTGTCAATGTGGCGGGGAAAACAAAAGATTTCGACGAGTTTGATGCGGTGAATATTCTTGATGCAGATGGAAATACGGTAACGGGGATTGACATCATGCCTACCCGTGTCCGTGTTTCCGTACATATGTCGGAAGACCAGAAGACGGGAAATATTCCTTTCAAACCGATAGTAAAAGGGGAACCGGCAGAAGGATACAAAGTCTCTGAAATCACGGTGACGCCGCCGGTGGCCACTGTCAAGGCACCGGAAAGCTATTTCGATAAAAATACGGTGGTGGAACTGGAAGAAATCGATATCACCGGAGCAAAGGAAAGCGTTACCAAAAAGATTGACATACCGAAACCGGAAAACGGTATGATTATTCCCGGAGCCGTTACGGTACATGTGAAAATAGAAAAAGAATAAACGGCTTGACGGGAAAATATATTCGCTGTATCATTTGAAAATTGCAGTGCAAAATAGTAAGAAATCAATCGCGGAGGATTTAGAATGGTCACATTGTTCGGAACAGACGGCGTACGCGGCGTGGTAAATTCCACACTCATGCCCGAATTAGCATTCCAGCTGGGGCGGGCGGCAGGCGCCTATTTCTGTAGGGAGGAAGGAACCCATCGCGTGCTTATCGGTATGGATACAAGGATTTCAGGAACCATGGTGGCAGCCGCTTTATCGGCGGGGCTGTGCGCGTCGGGGGTGAATGTGGACTTGGCAGGCGTGATTCCCACACCGGGTATCGCATACCTGACACGGACAGAAAACTATGATGCCGGTGTCGTTATATCTGCTTCCCATAACCCGTTCCCCGATAACGGAATCAAATTTTTCGACAGGAACGGGCATAAACTGCCGGATCAGGCGGAAGAAGAAATAGAGAATATCCTTCGCCATGACGAAGAACTGGCACGGCCTACCGGCGAAAAAGTCGGATTTATCCGCCACCGCAACGAGCTTGCGTGGAAATATAAAAATTATATCCTTTCCACAGTGAAAGGGGATTTCAAAGGGATGAAAATCGTAACGGATTCCGCCAACGGCGCCGCCAGCGGATTCCTTCCCGACATCCTCCGTGAACTGGGTGCGGAAATAACCGCCCTCTACTGCGAACCGAACGGCGTGAATATCAATAAAGACTGCGGCTCCACCCACATGGAAACCTTGCAGAAAATGGTCGTCGAAATGGGGGCGGACTGCGGCATTGCCAATGACGGCGATGCGGACCGCTGTCTTTTCGTCGATGAACAGGGGAATATCATGGATGGCGACCATCTCATGGTGATTAACGCCCTGCGTATGAAGAAAGAAGGACGGCTCAATGCGAATATGGTCGTAGGCACCGTCATGAGCAACCTAGGTTTTGGAAAGGCGCTGGCGGAACACGGATGCCGTACCGTGGCGACCAATGTAGGCGACCGCTATGTGCTGGAAGAAATGAAGGCGCACGAATATTCCCTTGGCGGTGAACAGTCTGGACACATTATATTCCCTGAATTTAATACCACCGGCGACGGTCTTATCACGGCCATGCAGACACTTATGGTTCTCCGTGACCATGACGGCCCCCTTTCTGAATTAAATCATCTCATGACCACCTATCCCCAGCTGCTGAAAAATGTAAAAGTGTACAGCAAGAACGGATGGGAAGAAAATGAACAGATCCGGGCAGCTGTCGAGGCGGCGAAAGACGAACTGGGAAATGACGGGCGTATCCTCGTCCGTGCGTCAGGCACGGAACCTCTTATCCGCGTCATGGGAGAGGGCAGTGATAAAGATCGGCTCGAACGGGTGATTGATGACATTGTTTCCGTAGTAGAACAGGAACTCGGAGAAGAATAAATGCAGGTTTGGTGAGCATATATTTTGTAGCTCTGTATTTATTGGGCCATACCGAAAATTAAAAGTGGCTGCTTCATGCAGACCGCTCCTGCTTGGAAGAAATAGCGGAAATAGAAAAATACCATTGCTTTCCTGAAGTACCAAGGGGCAGTTGCCTTTGCGAAATAGGAAAACAATGGTATTTCTGCATGTAAGAATAACTTTGATTCCTCTATGCTTTTTTCCGATTTTCATTTTCTGGTATACTGGAAGTGATAAATGGGGAAAGCAAGCATCCGGCGTAGGGAAATGATTACCGGCTGCCGGGCGGAGAAAGGCCGGCGGGTTTTTCCGTTTATCGTTTAGACCGTTCTGTCAGCAGAGGATCAGAATCGTTTTTCAAGGTATCATGTAATTGTTTAATTAATAGTTTGAGAGAAAAGGAGGATCTTATAATGAATGAAGCCATTGTTGAAAAAGTAAAGGCGTTGATTGCGGCTCCCAGCTGCTATGCGGGATTAAAGAAAATTGCGGAAGAGTATATCGCCGCTCTTGGCAGTGATCGGGAAAAGGAAGCCGGGCGGAAACTGGTGGCGGAATTGGAAGCGGATGTGCTTTCTATTGATGATGTCCTTGCGTTTTTTGAATCGGATGCAGGGGAAAAAACATTTGGCGCGGAACAGGCGGCGGCTTATGCGGCACATGCCCGGGAAGTGAAAGCGAAGGGCGGCAAGTGGTGCGACTGTCCTGCCTGTGCGCCGGGAAGAGAGATTCTGGACAGGAAAGAGGAGCTCTGCTGAAACATAGTAATCATTTTATGAAAAGAGAGAATATCCGGGAAGCGGGTACTCTCTCTTTTTTGTTTCACCTGATGATGGAAATGTCTTTCCGTTTTCTTTTCGGTACGTAGTATTGGCGCTCTTCATCAAGGTAGTATTTTATGGAGCCGTCTTCAGGAAGTTCCACGAGGCTGCTCTTATGGGAGGGATAACCGAGGGCAAGAGCCAGTCTGGGATTCCATGTTTCAGGGATAGAAAGTATTTCTTTTACTTTCTCAAATTCCACGTTTCCTATGATACAGGAACCTACGCCGTAGATGTAAGCATTGAGATTCATTGTCCTTACAGCGATGCCGATATCTATGCCTGTCCACGGGGTTTCCCGTCCTTCCGTGCAGAGAATGATAAAAGCGGTGGGCTGTTCGCCTTCTTTCGGCTGTC
>OJRJ01000682.1_pt1 | contig 13086 bp, 10 predicted proteins | sample 1599181 | NCBI WGS metagenome assembly OJRJ01 (sample SAMN03922540, study PRJEB24848) | human gut metagenome | isolation source: stool sample | host: Homo sapiens | place: Germany | collected 2010-05 | reverse complement strand
ACGCGACTCGGCGGCACCAGCGAAGGCGATTTCGCGCACTTCAACCTCGGCGGCAAATCCGGCGACAAACCGGAACACGTGCTCGCCAACCGCAAGGCGCTCGCCGACGTGCTCGGCGCGAAAATCAGCCTCATCAGCCAGGTGCATTCCGGCGACGCGGTGGACGTGGACGAATCATTCGTCATCAACCAGCCGTTCGGATTCGACGTGTCCGGCACGAAGAAGCCGGAAGACGAGACGGACGGCGAAAACAACGCGACGGGGAATGACGGTGAGCCGACCGTCATCGAAGCCGACGGCCAAGTGACGTCCCGGAAGAACGTGGCGCTCGGCATGTTCGCCGCCGACTGCCTGCCGGTGCTCATGGCCGATCCCGAAGCCGGCGTGATCGGCGCAGCGCACTGCGGCCGTCGCGGTCTGCAGAAAGGCGTGATCGGCGCGACCATCGAGAAGATGGTGTCCAAGGGCGCCCAGCCGGAACGTATCGTCGCCACGCTCGGCCCCTGTATCTGCGGCGACTGCTACGAGGTCGGTGGCGACATCGCCGACGAATTCGATGCGCAGTTCCCGGGAACCTTCACGTTGAGCCGATTTGGCCAGCCGGGAATCGACATCGCCGCGGCCGCCCTGCAGGAGCTTGCCAAAGCGGGCGTGCCGGCCGACAACATCGTCTCATCCCGTCCACGCGTCAACGCGGCCACGCAGTACCTGTCCGAAGACGAGGAACTGGCCGGCATCTGCGCCGCCGATGGCGAAGGCGATCCGAAGCTTTCCGAACGGTTCAACAAGATCCGCCGCAGCCTGTGCACGCTCGAAAACCCGCTGTGGTTCTCGCATCGCCGCGCGTCGCTCGCCAAAAAACAGCATGAAGGACGCATGCTGGCGCTGATCGTACGCGAATAATCACCATACGAGCCATACAAGCCACGCGATTCGCGTGGCCACTGTTGCGGATTGCGTGCAGAACCCGCCGTGGAACGGGGTGGCATGCGGCCGCGGCTTTACGGTGGAGCATATGAGTAAGGGAGAGCAGATGCAGGAACAGAAGATGCCGGTCGTGGCCGTGGTGCTGGCAGCGGGATTCGGCACCCGATTCGACGAGAACAACCCCAAGCAGCTGGTGTCGGTGGGTGGCAAGCCAATCGTCTGCTGGAGCATCGAGGCATTCGAAAACAACGACCGCATCAGCGACATCATCGTGGTGGTCAACGAACGTGTCGAAGAGACGGTGAACGAGCTTATCGACGAAGCCGGCTACGCCAAAGTGCGGGCCATCGTTCCCGGCGGCGCCGAACGCGTGGACAGCACGCTCGCCGCCTTGGACCTGCTCAAACAGGCCGGCATTCCCTCCGGCGCGAAAATCCTCATCCACGACGGCGTGCGTCCGTTCGTCGAGGAGCGGTCCATCGACGGCTGCATCGACAGCCTGGACCAGTTCAATGCCGCCACCGTGGCCTACGCCTCCACCGACACGATTCTGCTCACAGAGGATCTGGGCGACCGCAAGGTGGTCAAATCCGTGCCGGAACGTCCGAACACCTTCCGCGCGCAGACCCCGCAGGCGTTCCGTTTCGGTACCATCGTCAAAGCCTACGAACTGGCCGCCGCCGACCCCGACTTCCATCCGACCGACGACACGCGCGTGGTGGTGGACTACCTGCCCGACGAGCCGGTCGCCATCGTGGACGGTTCCGAAACGAACCTCAAAATCACCACGCCATCCGACATGCCGATCGCCGAAGGCATCGCCCGCAGCCTCGACCCCGAACACGCCAAGGAGGAAGCCAAGGCGCGCATGCACGCCGTGTTCGCCGAGGCGTTCTCCCAGATGCACAGCCGTTGATTTTCATCGAACGTTAAGTCCGTCGACGTGTCGGTAGACTTAACGTTCAACACATTCACCACGTACACTGGAAACCATGCAGCAGATCAACATCGTCATCTCCGGTTTCACGCCCTATGAAGGCATCGACGTCAATCCGGCCGTGCTCGTGCCGGCGGCGGTAGCCAAGCAATGGGCCGATCCGGCGCAATCGCAGGCGATCTCCGAAGAACTGCTGCAGGACATCGCCGTCACCGTCACCAACGTCACGCTTCCGGTGAGCTTCGCCAAAGCCTGGCCCACGCTGCTGGAAGCCATCGAACAGGCCAAGCCGGACATCGTCATCGCCACAGGGCTCAAGCGCACCTCCCGTGGCATTCTGCTGGAACGATGCGCCACAAATCTCATGGATGCGGCCAAGCCGGATGCCGACAACGTGATTCCGCCCCGCCGCCCGATCGACCCGGAAGGTCCGGCCGCGTACTGGACGCGCCTGCCGTTGCGGTCGATACTGCGCGATTTCGCCAAACACGAGATTCCCGCCGCGTTGAGTTCCGACGCCGGTACGTTCGTATGCAATTCGCTGTTCTACCATCTGCTCAACTGGTCGGCGGGCCAGGAACGTCGCATTCTGTCGGGGTTCGTCAGCCTGCCGATCGTCAACGGTCGGCCGCACGAACGTGGACTGTCGATCGAACAGCAGACCGCTGCGGTCGATGACGTGCTGCGTGAATCGGTACGATACTTCCTGCAACCCTCGTCAAGCGACATTCTGCTTGGCTGAGGACGGCTCCGCTTTCTACGGCACGATTTTCTGCGACATGTGAGTCATGCGGTTTCGACACGTGGTCGCGGACATGCCGCCATACCCCCGACAGACTTTTTCGAACGATTTCTGTGCTCTCTGTGAGAATAATGCATTTCGTTCTGCGTGCCGCCTGCTGACTGAGATAGAGTACTGAACGAGTGCGCGCTGGCAGATGCGCGAAGTGTAGGGAATTCGTGAAAGGAAAAGGGCATGGTTGAGCAGTTCCCAATCGTGTTGAGGGGGTACGACAAGGATCGAGTCGACGAGGCGTTCGCTTCGGCTCAGGAGACGGTGAACCGTCTGCGTGAGCAGGTCAAGGCCGACGACCAGACCATCCTTGAGCTGCAGGCGCAGCTGCAGGAGGAAAAGAACAAGAAGGCCGCTCCGAAGTCCTTCGCGTCACTGGGCGCCAACGCCCAGCAGATGCTCGCCAGCGCGGAACAGACCAGCGCCGAGCTGCTTGAACGAGCCAAGAAGGACGCTTCCGCGGCCCGCGCCACGGTGCAGCTGCAGGCTGAAACACTGCTGAACAACGCCAAAATTGACGCCAAGCGCATCATGGACGACGCCAACGCCAAGGCGGCCAAGGTGCTCGGTGACGCCAAGGACGAATCCGAAGCCATGAGGGCCAATGCCCAGCATGAGGTCGACCAGATGCGCAGCGAGGCCCAGAAGGCCGTGGTGGCGCAGCGTCAGACCGTCGATCTGGAACTGACCAACTCCCGTGAGGAACACGGCAAGCGTCTTGCCGCCGAACGCGCCACGCAGGAACGTGAGATTTCCGACATGCGCACCGAGGCGACCAGCAAGATCGCCGAACAGCGCAAGAACGCCAATGAGGAGATTTCCCGCCTGAAGAGCGAGACCAACGACCAGATCGAATCCACGCTTGCCGAAGCCAACAAGAAGCTGGCGGACGTGCGCGAGCGGGTGTCCAAGATGATGACCGACGCGCAGCGCCGTGCCGCCGAAATCACCGACACCGCCAAGGCGAAGGCCCAGGAGATCACCGACGAGGCGGAGGTGCACCGCACCAAGACCATCAGCCAGGTCAACGCCGAAGTGGAGCAGATCCGCGCCGACATCTCCGCCCAGCAGGAGGAGGCCACGAAGAAGGTCAATGAGCTGCTCACCGACCTGAACGAGCGTCGCGAGGCCGCCAACAAGCAGGCCAGCGAGTTGATTTCCTCCGCGCAGAAGACCCGTGACGAGGCTGAGGCGTACGCTTCCAGCAAGCGTGACGAGGCGGACGCGAACGCGGCAAGCATCCTCAAGCAGGCCACCGAAGACGCTGACGAGCAGATCAACGAGCGTCGTGAGGCCGCGAAGAAGGAACTGGACGGCGTGCAGCAGCGCATCGCCGACCTGCAGAGCCGTGAGGCCCAGATCACGCAGCGCGTCAGCGAACTGCGTGCCATGTTCTCCAACGCGTTCTCCGGTTTCGGCATGAACGACCTGTCCGTGGTCAACGCAGTCGATGAAGGCGAGCCTTCCGACGCGCAATCTGATGACGACGCGCAGCACGACGATGAGACCGCCGCACCGGCAGACGCCGACACGCAGGATGCCGTCGAGAACGATTCCGCAGCCGAGACCGAGCCGGAAGGCGACGCCGGATCCGCAGACGCTTCGCAGAACAACTGAAACCATAGAAAGGGAATGGATAATGACCGACATCACGCCATTGAGCGGTGATGAACTGAACAAGCTCGTCGACGATTTCGAAGCAAGCGAGCACAATCGCATGGCCATGAACGCCGTCACGGCGGCCGGCATCGACAAGGTGGCGCGCAACTACGATCGCGCCCGTCTGATGCAGCGTCGTTTCTCCACCGTCGTGGACAACGGCACCGTCACCCATCAGGACCGTTCCGGCCGTTGCTGGCTGTTCAGCTCGCTGAACGTGGCCCGTTTCGTGGCCAAGCAGAACATGGGTCTCAAGGAGTTCGAGTTCTCCCAGAACTACGCCATGTACTACGACAAGCTCGAACGCGTCAACTACTTCCTGAAGGACGTGGCCAAGCTGGTGCGTGCCGGCGAGCCTGCCGATTCGCGTCTGATGCAGCATCTGCTGTCCGACGTGATGGGCGACGGCGGCCAGTGGACCATGGCCATGAACGTGTACAAGAAGTATGGCGCGGTGCCGAAGGACCTGTTCCCGGAGACTGAATCCTCCAAGAACACCGGTGAGATGAACGTGCAGCTGCGCCGCATGCTGCACACCGCGGTTGCGCATATGTACGCTGATCCGTCCGCGATCGATGCGATCATCGCCGATGCGGTCGCCGCCGGTCACCGTATTCTGACGATTCACTTGGGCGAGCCGCCGAAGAGCTTCGATTGGGAGTGGACCGACAAGGATGGCGAGTTCCACCGCGATGGCGAGATCACGCCTGTCGAGTTCTGGAAGAAATATGTGGGTTCCGCCGATTTGGAAAGCTATGTCTGCCTGGTGGACGATCCGCGTCAGGAGCACGTCAAGGGCAAGAAGATCGGCATCGAGCATCTGGGCAACGTGGCCGGGGGAGACCCGACCGAGTACCTCAACGTGCCGAACCAGTTCATGAAGGACTGCGTGCGTCAGATTCTTCAGGAACAGGGCATTCCGGTATGGTTCGGCGCTGACTGCCATCCGATGATGGACCGTGAGAACGGCGCGTGGGCCACCGACCTGTTCGAGTATGGCCGCGTGTATGGCGTCGATTTCGATCTGGACAAGGAACAGCGTGTCCGTTTCGGCGATTCCGCGATGAATCACGCGATGGCGTTCGTCGGTGTGGATGTGGATGAGGATGGCCACACCACCCGCCGTTGGCGTGTGGAGAACTCGTGGGGAGACAAGATCGCCGACAAGGGCTACTTCACCATGAGCGACGACTGGTTCACCGAATACGTCTACGAGGTCGCCGTCCCCAAGGCCCTCCTTCCCGCCGAATACCTCAAGGCCCTAGAAGAACCCGCCACCATGCTCCCCGCGTGGGATCCGATGGGCGCATTGGCCAAATAGCGCGCGGAGCGCGCGCTGGCCAATACGCGCCGAGCGAATAGCGGAAGCCCGGTGGGCTTCCGCCGCGAGGGAAAACGCCGACAGGCGTTTTCGAGGCTGCAGGCCTCATCGCCTCAGCCCGGCAGGCCCCATGACGCACGTTTCCCCCAAAAAAAGACCCAACCCGGACTCTCCGTCCGCGTTGGGTCTTTCCTATATCGCTTTCTTCGTCCCACGTCACCCCCACCCATTCCACCATGCAGTCGCCCATCCCCATATTCCGTCCCCATCCGTTAAGGTAACGACGGTGGCGCTATCGCGCTACGCAAGCATAATGATGCAGGGGAGGAACAGAAGCGATGGCAGGTCTTCGCGGTCCGGATAGTTCGAAGGATGCACAGCTGTTGGATGAGCGCGCCGTGTTTCCGGAGACCGTGGATGTCAATATTCGTCAGCTAGACCCGATTCCCGCGCCCCGATATTTCCTTAAGGAGCTTCCGCTCACCGACGAGATGAGCGATCTGGTTCTGAAGTCCCGTCAGGAGATCCGCGACGTGCTGCACGGCCGCGACGATCGTCTGCTGGCCATCGTCGGCCCATGCTCGATCCACGATCCCAAGGCGGCGCACGAGTACGCCGAGAAGCTGGCCGCCGTCAAGAAGGAGCTTGATGATCGTCTGGTCATCGTCATGCGCGTGTATTTCGAGAAGCCGCGCACCACGATCGGTTGGAAGGGTCTGATCAACGATCCTGATCTTGACGGCCAGTTCAATATTCGCAAGGGCATGTTCATGGCTCGCAAGGTGCTTACCGACGTGCTGGGGCTCGGCTTGCCCGCCGCTACGGAATGGCTTGATCCGATTACCCCGCAGTATATTTGCGATCTGATCAGCTGGGGCGCGATCGGCGCGCGTAATACGGAAAGCCAGGTGCACCGCGAGCTGGCGTCCGGCATGTCCATGCCGATCGGTTTCAAGAACGCTACGGATGGTTCCATCAAGCCGGCGGCCGATTCGTGTTTCGCGGCCGCTTTCGAGCATCATTTCCTCTCCATCAATCTGGATGGTCGTGTGATTTCCGCGGAGACCAAGGGCAATCCCGACTGCCATCTGGTGCTGCGTGGTTCCTCGCATGGTCCGAACTACGATGCCGCTTCCGTGGCCCAAGCGTTGGCGGATCTCAAGGCTTCCAAGGCTTCCGGACCAAGCGAGCATGGTCTGATCATCGATGCCGCGCACGGCAACTGCGGCAAGAACGAGGTGCGCGAGGCCGAAGTGGTCGAAGAAATCGCCGCACGCGTCGCGGCCGGCGAACAGGGCATTCTCGGCATCATGATGGAAAGCTTCCTCAAGGCGGGCAATCAGAAGCCCGCGCCGCTCGACCAGCTGGAATACGGCAAGTCGATCACCGACGCATGCGTGCCGTGGGATCGTACCGAGCAGCTGCTGCACACGCTTGCCGACGCGGTCGACGCGCGTCGCAAGCTTGGCTGATGTTTCTGCACCATCGTTGCTATCCTTGGGAAAGGAAGCGACAAGGAGAGCGAGATCATGCAGCAGCAGCTGAACACGCCTGAGGATTTACGTGCCATTAGGCAGGCCATGGATGAGGGCAAGAATCCGCTGGTGGAGACCGACGTGCCGCGCTGGGAGGACCAGGTGGGCATCAGCCGCATCGTGAACCGCCGCGTGCTGGAATTCGAAGTGTTGCCCACGCCGGCGCAGGTGTTGGGCGACCTGCCGTTGAGCGAGCAGGCGCAGGAGATCGTCGCCTATTCGCGTGATGAGATTCGTGCCTGCCTGTACGGTCAGGACGATCGCCTGCTGGTGGTTGTCGGTCCGTGTTCCGTTCACGATCCGAAGGCCGCGCTCGATTACGCGCGTCGCCTGTCCGCGTTGAAAGGCGAGTTGGATGGCGAGCTGCTGATCGTCATGCGCGTGTATTTCGAGAAGCCGCGCACCACGGTCGGTTGGAAGGGTCTGATCAACGATCCGGATATCGACGGCAGCTGCAATATCAGGAAGGGCTTGCTGTTGGCCCGCCGCACGCTGCTTGGCGTGCTTGACGAGGGTTTGGCGGCGGCCACGGAGTTTTTGGAGCCGACCAGTCCGCAGTATATTTCCGACGCGATTAGCTGGGGTGCGATCGGCGCGCGCAATACGGAAAGCCAGGTGCACCGGCAGTTGGCGTCCGGCCTGTCCATGCCGATCGGCTTCAAGAACGCCACGGACGGTTCCATCAAGGCTCCGGCCGATTCCTGCTTCGCTTCCGCACAACAGCACACGTTCTTCGGCATCGACCATCTCGGCCGCGCCGCCGTGGTCAAAACGCTCGGCAATCCCGACTGCCATGTGGTGTTGCGTGGTTCCTCGCACGGCCCGAATTACGATGCCGCTTCGGTGGCCAAGGCCATGGACACCATCCGCGCCGAAATGCCGGCCGATTCCGCTGCGGCACATGGGCTGATCGTCGACTGCTCGCATGGCAACTCCGGCAAGGACGAGCATCGTCAGGCGCAGGCGGTGCGTGACATCGCGGGCCGTATCGCCAAAGGCGAGCAGGGCATCACCGGCATCATGATGGAAAGCTTCATCGAAGGCGGCAACCAGAAGGCCGCGCCGCTCGACCAGCTCGTCTACGGCAAGTCCATCACCGACAAATGTCTGAGCTGGAACACCACGGAACAGCTGCTACGCGAGCTTGCCCATGCGGTGGCCGCGCGCCGCTGGAAGTGACCGATTCGATTCACTATCCGCGCGATTGCAGAAAATTCGGGAAACGCGAATCGCAATCGCGTAAAACAACACTCAAGACAGCACGTAAGACAGGGAGGGTGCAATGACCGCAATCGCCATCATCGGCGCCATGGATGAGGAAGTCGCCAATATCGCAACGGCACTGAGCAACGTCACCGTCACCGAGGAAGCCGGCGTCAAGGTGACGCGCGGCACCCTCGAAACCAACAAGGGCACCGCCGTCAACGTCGCCGCGACCGTCGGCGGCATGGGCACCGTCAACATCGCCGCCACCACGCAGCATCTGATCGACGCTGACCAGCCGGACGCCGTGATCTTCTCCGGCATCGCGGGCAATCTCAACACGAATCTGCACATCAACGACGTGGTGCTCGGCGGCACCCTGCGCTATCTCGACACCGACATGCGATTGGTGGGCCAGTTCAAGCCCGGCACCGCCGACCGGCCCATCGAGGAATACCATAGCGACGACCGTCTGCTCGAACTGGCCGACCAGGCGCTGAACGACTTGAACATTCACCATATCGTCGGCATCATCGCCACCGGCAACTATTTCGTCGATGATCCGCAGAAGGTCGAGCAGGTGATCCGTGAGACCGGCGCGGACGCGGTGGAAATGGAAGGCGCCGCCGTCGCGCATGTCGCCGCCCGCAACGACGTTCCCGCATTGGTGATTCGCGCGTTGAGCGACAACGCGGACACCGACTACGAGGATTTCAAAACGTTCGACATTTCCGAATACGCGGACACCGCCGCGAAACTGACGGTGAACATCGCCAAACGCATGTAGCGTTCATGTGGCGTTGCGAAACGCCTAACGTTGCGAAAAGCCGTTTCCACATCCCGTTTGCCGCATGACCCGTCATCATGCATCGTCATATCGGCAAACGGGACGTCTCATATTCCGATATGCTGCGTTTCGGAAGATGAACGGCAGGAAAACTTCCGGTGGCGTGAGAGAATCGCATACGCGAAAGCCTCTCCGAAGCCGCTAGTCTTAAGGAAGAACTGAGGATTATCGGAAGGTGAACGCATGACGTTGGAGCAGATGCTGGCAACGCCGTCGGTGGTTGCGGCATTGGTGGTCGTGGCCGTGGTCGTGTTCGTCGTGGCGTTCCTGCTTGGCCGCAGACGAGGCTTCCAGGATGTGCAGGACGGCGTCGACCCCAATGATCCGAGCCTGTTCGGAGCTGCGAAGAACGCGTCCCTGTTCGGCCCCCGCGTTCCCGTGCAGTCCACGGAACGCCAGCTGGTGGCCGTCATGCCCGAAGCTTTGGTGGTCGTAGACTCGCTGGCCACGGTCCAATACGCATCCCCGGCCGCGCGGCGCTTCGGCATCATCCACGACCAGGCGATGGCGCTCGCGGAAATCCGCGACATCGTGAAACTGGTCTCCACAGACAGCGTGGTGCGCGAACGCGAACTGACCATCCCCCTGCACGGCCGCACGCGAACGGGCGTGGTGAACACGAACGGCAAAGGCGTCGAAGCCGGCAAGCCGCTGCCCGAAGACACGCTCTACCTGCACGTGCGCGTCGGACAGATCGCCGACAACCTATTTGCGATTTTCATTTCCGACATGAGCGAGCAACGCCGTTTCGAAATCATGCGGCGCGATTTCGTCACCAACGTCTCGCACGAACTGAAAACCCCGGCAGGCGCGATTTCTCTGCTCGCCGAAACGATCGGCGACGCGGCCGACGATCCGGACGCGGTGAAATACTTCTCCGGCCGAATCTCCAAGGAATCCGAACGATTGACGGAACTGGTCCACCGTCTGATCGACCTGCAGAAAGCGCAAAGCGCGGCAGCGATGCTCAACGCGGAACGGCTGTCCGTGCTGTCCGTGGCACGCGAGGCGCTCGCCGAAAACCAGGTCAAGGCCGAATCGAAGCACATCAGCCTGGTCCTGTCCGTGAACGGCCGGCAGGTGCTGATGCATGCGAACGCCGAGGAACTGGCCAAGGAAGCCGAACAGAACCTGAACGTGTTCGTGGTCGCTGACCATGAGACCATCAAAACTGCGGTGAAGAACCTGGTGGAGAACGCCATCAACTATTCGCCGGAACATACCACGGTGGCCGTCGGCATCGGCATCGAATCCGGCAAGGTGGCGATTCGCGTCGTGGACCAGGGCATCGGCATCCCCGCGGCGTCGCTCAGCAGAATTTTCGAGCGATTCTACCGCGTCGATCCGGCGCGCTCCCGGGAAACCGGCGGCACCGGCCTGGGATTGGCCATCACCAAGCATTGCGTCGAGGATTGCGGCGGCACCATCTCCGTATGGTCGCGCGAGGGGGAGGGATCCACCTTCACCATCACGATGCCGCAGGCTTCGGGCGCTGCGGAACCCGACCATCCGGCGGATTCGGCGAATGATAACACCCGTGAAAAGAAACAGTCCGGCCACTCCACCACAACAGAGAATGAGGAGAACCACTGATGACGCGAATTCTGATCGTCGAGGACGAAGAGTCGTACCGTGAGCCGCTGGTCTACCAGCTCACCCGTGAAGGGTACGACGTGTCCGCCGCGGCCACCGGTGAAGAAGGATTGGAACTGTTCACCAAGGGTGGTATCGATCTGGTGCTGCTCGATCTGATGCTGCCCGGTCTTGACGGCACCGCGCTGTGCCGTCGGATCCGCGAGCAAAGCCGTGTGCCGATCATCATGCTGACCGCGAAAAGCGCGGAAATCGACAAGGTCGTCGGCCTTGAAATCGGCGCGGACGACTACATCACCAAACCGTATTCCTTCCGTGAGCTGCTGGCACGCATCCGCGCGGTGCTGCGCCGCAACCAGATGGTCGCCGAATCCGGAGAAGCCGCCGACGACGATATTCCGCTCGTATGCGGTGACATTTCCATGAGAATCGGCCAGCATGAGGTGACGGTTCGCGGCGAGAACGTGTTCTTCCCGCTGAAGGAATTCGAACTGCTGGAATACCTCATGCAGAACAAGGGCCGCGTGATGACCCGCCACCAGCTGATCGACCGCATCTGGGGCTCCGACTATGTCGGCGACACCAAGACGCTGGACGTGCATGTCAAGCGCGTGCGCGCCAAAATCGAGGAGGACCCGGGCCATCCCAAGTATCTGACCACCGTGCGCGGCCTCGGATACAAGATCGATACGCCAAGCGAATGATGATGAAAGGCTTGGTATAGCGCGCATTCGCATCGTGCTTGCAAAGAACGGTGAACGGAAGGAACGTCGAACGGCGAAGGTGTCGTAGACTGTTCATCTTCCGTTCACCGTTTTTGGTTTGGGGCGAGTGAAACGCCCAATAGGCTGGAGATTGTCATGAAGAACGATGGCGACAACAGAAAATCGAAAAATCAGAAACACACGCCATCTGAACGTTGACAGAGGGAAAAGAATAATGCGTAACTCCATTCTCGTACGCTCCATCGCCGCTGTGTCCGGCATTGTGATGCTGGCTTCCGTCGCGGCTTGCGGTGACAACACCACCGCTTCCACCGATTCTTCGGCCAAGTCCGATACCAAGACCGAAACCGTTTCCGGCAACTTCTCCGGCGCTGGCGCTTCTTCCCAGCAGGCCGCCGTCGAAGCTTGGATCGCCGGCTTCCAGGGCACCAACCCGGACGCTAAGGTCGCTTACAATCCGTCCGGTTCCGGCGCTGGCGTGTCCACCTTCCTGACCGGTGCAACCGTATGGGCCGGCTCCGACGCTGCTCTCGCCGATAACGAGGTCGAGCAGTCCAAGAGCGTGTGCGCTTCCGGCACCGCCTTCGACATCCCGGTCTACATTTCCCCGATCGCCGTCGTCTTCAACCTGCAGGGCGTGTCCGGCAAGGGCAAGACCCTGAACATGGACGCCGAGACCATCGCCAAGATCTTCGACGGCAAGATCACCAAGTGGAACGATGACGCCATCAAGAAGCAGAACCCGAAGGTCGATCTGCCTGACCTCGACATCACCGTGGTGCACCGTTCCGACAAGTCCGGCACCACCAAGAACTTCCTGAGCTACGTCAAGGACGCCGCTGGCGACGCATGGAGCTACGACCTCGGCGAGAACTGGCCGAACGAGGTCGGCCAGGGCGCCAAGGGCACTTCCGGTGTGATCTCCACCGTGCAGCAGGCTGACGGCACCATCGGTTACGCCGATGCCTCCCAGGCCGGCGATCTGGGCACCGTGGCCGTGAAGGTCGGCGACGATTACGTCCCGTTCTCCGCTGAAGCCGCCGCCAAGGTCGTGGACGCCTCCCCGCTCGACGATTCCGCCAAGGGTGACAACCGCGTGGTCGTCAAGCTCGACCACAACACCACCGAGAAGGGCGCCTACCCGATCGTGCTGGTCTCCTACGACGTCGCCTGCCCGGCATACAAGGACGCCAACACCGCCAAGTTCGTCAAGTCCTGGCTCACCTACGTGACCAGCGACGAAGGCCAGCAGACCGCCGCTTCCGCAGCCGGCTCCGCTCCGATGTCCAACACCCTGCGTCAGAAGGTCGTCAAGTCCATCGACGCCATCAAAACCAAGTGAGCCCATCACAGTGGGGCGATCGCTTTCGGTGATCGGTGACTGACCGTAGGTTTCAGGCCGCAGCCGCGTAAAAAACGGCTGCGGCCTGAAACGATACCTACGGACGATACGCAAAACCAGAAAAATCGAAAGCAATCGCAAGCAATCCAAAAGGAGAACCCGTGAGTTCGCAAAGCAAAACGGCACAGCAGCCGGTGAGCGGCA
>OJRJ01000603.1_pt1 | contig 15153 bp, 17 predicted proteins | sample 1599181 | NCBI WGS metagenome assembly OJRJ01 (sample SAMN03922540, study PRJEB24848) | human gut metagenome | isolation source: stool sample | host: Homo sapiens | place: Germany | collected 2010-05 | reverse complement strand
GCGGCTCGGTCTTTCCCGACAATAAGACGTTTCGGAAGCTGCGTTTTGCCCGCTGTCTAAAAAAATGGCAGCCTTTTTAGCTTCAATGTCTAATACGGAACTTTTGGAAATTTGCCAAAAATGGGCGCAAAAAAAGCAGCAAATCTTTTTCGGATTTACTGCTTCATGTGCCGCTGCGGGGCGGCGGGATATTCAGTTTTTATGTTATCGGTCAAGCCGGAACTTGAACAGGCTTTCAATCAGCTTTGTTCTGATGTAGTCCTCCATATCAGAATTATAATAGCCGTTCATTTTGGAGAAATAGCGGATATACCCGGCATATCGGTCAAGGACAGCTTGTATCGCTATGGGGTCGCCCTCATGTGCTTTTATTATCGTGTCATAGGGGAGAAGTAGGCTACTCATGGGACAGCACCTCCATTTCTTCTTTCAGCCGCTTCAAGGCAAGCTGGATATGCCGCCCGATTGTGCTGCGTGTCCAGCCGCTTTGTTCTCCGATTTCTTTCTGCTTCAAATGCTGGAAGTAATACAAAAAGATTTCCTCCTGCGACTGTTCCGGCAGTTCGGCAAGAGCCGCCGCAAGGGAACAGCTATCTAAAAATATCGTCTGCCCCCGGACGGAGAATGGATAAGTTTCGCCATAGTCTGGCACTTGAAAATACTCGTCTATGGTGCTTAGTGGAACAAACTTTTCTTCGGTCAAGTATTCAAGGGAGATTTCCCGTTTCCACCTCGCTGCCAGCATACGGGCAGCGTCAAAGGACGCATGGCGAATAACAATCCGGCAATAGGTATCATGGGTATAGCGGATATGTTCTTGATAGGCTTCGTATTCAGTCATGGAAAATCCCCCTTTCTTCGATTATGGGAAAGGGCGGCAGCATTTTTTGCTGTCGCCCCTTGATTACCCATTTGCGAAACCGGGCGGGGCTGTCAACGGCGGGCTTTAGCCCGTTCATCTTGACCGTTGACTGCTCCGGTTGGGTTTGCTATTTGTGTTTTAATCACTTACCTAAAGAAATTATTTTTCTTTCCACGACTTTTCAAGAAAATCTGTTAATTCTGGGATTTCCATCTGTTTTAGACCAGTTATATTTCCATTTCTATCTCTTTCTGTAATAATGCCAATATCACCGTTTGCAGAGTGTACCTCAGTTCCTTCAAAAGTTCCATCGGTAGCCCGGTTATCAGCAAAATAGCAGACTGACTTACCATTAAAAAACAGCTGGTTTTCGTCAGAATTATAGGTTAAACCGTATTGCTCATACTGTTCTAAGTTATTAGCAGTTTCTTCGTAAATCTGTTTGTTGATTAGTTCATTAAATGCCTTTTGTTCTTCCGTAAGCCCTTTTTCATAGTCTTGGTCAGTGGTATCCCGAACATTTTCAGCTTTGCTTTTTTCAGGTTGAGTTGAAGAAAAAACAGCATATACGCCACCAACCATCAAAAGCATTACGGCAAGAGTGAGAATAGGAACAATTATTTTTTTCTGTTTCATCATAATATTAAATCCTTTCTTTTTGCAAGTTGATAAGTATAGTATAGTGTTTTCCTCCTTTCACCCATAAGAGCAGCACCATCACAGAATGTTACACATGATTTGCAGTTTTTTAAGCTCTAAAGTATAAAGAGTAGCTACCTCACACAAAGATAGCTACCCTCAAATTTTATGCAGCTTTACTCGAAAATATCTTTTGGTGCAGTAGGTAATAAATCGCCTTTCTTCCAAATAAGCTCACAATTATTAGGTGTACCATAATATACAGCAATGTAGTCCTTTTTTTCATGGTTAAACCCATAATTCATTATTTCGGTTTCTCCATCGGATAATTCTTCTTTGATAACCGTTCTTAATACAGAAATATACAAGTTTCTATTTTCGTCTGTGTAAGTCTTAATTGTTCCTCCACAGTATCCGTCAAGTAGTTCTAATCTAAAAGTAATCTGTTCATCGGTCAGTGAATATGCCGAGATTGAAATTTGCTCTGGGCTTACCATGCTATTTTGTCTTATAAACAAGGCATAATATGTTCCAAATATCGCTGTAAGGACGATAGTCGTTATTACAATTCCTATGATAAATGACCTTAATAGTGAACGTTTCCATGAATGTGCCATCTTCCCCATGACACTGCTTTGTATGCTTTCAGCATTTTCCTTTGTATCAACCACACATTCTGTTTTTAGTTTCTGAAAAATATTGGAACACTTTTCACATTCCTGCAAATGCTCCTCAATCATTTTTCTGCTGTCTGCTGAACAAACTTCATCATAATACAGCGGCAACATATCTTGAATGATGTCGCATGAAATTTTACTCATAACTTTCCTCCTTTACTTGTTCAATGATTTTTAATTTAGCTCTATGAAAGGTTACTCTTGCCCAACTTTCTGTTTTACCAAAAAGTTTTGCTATATCCTGATAACTTAATTCTCCTAACACCCGTAAAGAAAAGACTTCCTTATATGGCTCTGGTAAATTGTGTAGCAGTTTATGTATTCCAAACGCCTGCTCTCTTTGTCCTAACAAAATCTCTATGGAATTAGTATCAACTATTTCATTCTCTACAGAATTAAGGTCGATATTTCTTTTCCTGTGCTTCTCATACAAGAAAAATGAATGCTTCGCAATTTGGCACAGCCAAGTCGTTATTTTACAGTCACCTCGAAAGTTCTCATAGCTTTTCATAGCCTTAAAAAAAGTATCTTGCGCTAATTCTTCTGCAAGTTCTTCATCGTGGCAAAGAGCTAACAGATATTTATATACATCTTCAAAATATAAGGTATATATGTCACTAAAATTAGGGGTATTCAATTATGCACACCTCCTTTCAGCAATAAGAGTAGGCAAGTAACATTTTGTTACAAAAAATATTTGAAGATAACATCAACAAAATATATTATAGCGTGACCGTGTTTGATTTTCAATTTCTGTAAATGCAGAAACATGGAGTGTTCCCCAAATTATACGGAATAGCAGGGGTACTGTCATATCTAATTTATTGTTGCTTCTTTACCAACCATGAGCATTGGCACCGGGATTGTCATTGCCATAACCTTCCAGAAGGTTGATGACACCCCACACGCCGAGACCGGCACCGAGGGCGATAACGAGGGTCTGGAGAACGGTGATTGCCTGATTGAAAAATTCCATAAATAAAGTTGGCCGGAATCAGTTTGAAAAGTTTGATTTAGTCATGGTTCATAGGCATACAAAAGCCGGACAATCTGCCGCCCGGTTTCCGGGCCGGCTGACTCCGGCCATCCTCCTTCTACATTATTTATAATAGAGATCGTCCGCTTTGTACGCCGATGGCCCCAGCGGGGCGGTGGTGGCGGGTAGATAGGACCCCTCCTTTCATAGCGGAACATCATTCGCCAGATGCTGCGTCGATCTCATACACGTCGCAGACCTGGTTGGGTTTGAGCTTCAGCCGGACCTTGAGGTAGCCTTCGATGTCAAAGGCATTCTTCGGGTCGGCGTCAGCGGTGTACTTGTAGTTGGGGTGCTGGGTGATGTCGTACTTGTCCGACAAAAACGGACGCACCCCGCGCAGCTGGAGGATGCACTTGCCGCCGTCCATGACGGCCAGCTCATCTTGGCTCATCAAAGCCTTCCCCAATTTTTGATAGTTGAGCGAGTGGGAAGTCTCCCGCCCACGGCTCTCGCCGGTGTTGTAGGTGTCGATGGTCTCCTTGCCCAGCACGGCCTCCAGCTCCTTGAGGGTGGTTGGCTCCTTGCCGCCCAGGAAGATGGAGGAATCCATGTTGCCGATGATGGTATCGGCGTTGTCCTTGTAGATGGCCTTGAGCTGGCTTTGTGCCTGCAATACCAGGCAGGCGGAGATTTCCCGGCTTCGGATGGTGGCCACCAGCTTTTCCAGCTTGGGGATCTGGCCGATGTTGGCGCACTCGTCGATGAGGCACCGCACATGGACCGGCAGCCGCCCGCCGTACACATCGTCGGCTTTCTCACACAAGAGGTTGAACAACTGGGTGTAGCACATGGAGATCAGGAAGTTAAAGCTGTCATCGGTATCCGACATAATGAGGAACAGCGCCGTCCGGCGGTCGCCCAGGGTGTCCAGCTCCAGCTCGTCGTAGGACGTGACCTCCCGCAGCTCGGCAATGTCGAACACCGCCAGCCGTGCGCCGCAGCTCACTAAAATCGACTTAGCAGTTTTGCCCGCGGCCAATTTATATTTGGCATATTGGCGCACCGCAAAGTGGTGGGGGTCCCGCTCTTTCAGCTCGTCAAACATCAGGTCCACGGCATTTTTGAACTCCTCATCGTCCTCTCGGACCTCCATGCTGTTAATCATCTCAATGAGGGTGGAGAAATTCTGTTCCTCCACCGGGGCCTCATAGTGGATGTAGCCGATCAGCGCGCAGTACAGCAGCGTCTCGGCCTTGACCCAGAAATCGTCCCCGGCCTTGCCCTCGCCCTTGGTGTTGGCGATCAGCGTTGTCACCAGCTTCAAAATGTCCTTCTCCGAATGGATGTACGCGAAAGGGTTATAGTGCATCGACTTCTTGAAGTTAATGGTGTTCAGCACCTTGATCTGGTACGGCTCATACACGATTTTGCCGTGTTTGTCCTTCACCGGCTTGCCGTCCTTGCCCAGCTTGGGCGCACCCCGCTGGAGCATTTTGCCGCACTCCACCAGGATAGTGCCCTTGGGGTCGGTGACCACATAAGAACTGTGCATCTGCATCAGGTTCGGCTTGAGCCAGAAACGGGTCTTGCCGGAGCCGCTGCCGCCGATGACCAGCACGTTTTTATTGCGGGCATACTTGGGGTTCTTGGGGCGGCTGGACATGGTGAGCCGCTCGGTCTGGGTCAGAATGACATTGTTCTGGAACACCGGGTCGATGTAGGGGGCAATATCGTCATGGGTGCCCCAACGGGCCGACCCGTACTCCACGTTGTGGCGGTACTTCTTGGCGTTCTTGCCTTTCAGGTACACTGCCAATCGCAGGCCAGAACCACAGCACAGGCCAACAGCCAGGTCCAGTGGGTGCAGGCTGGGCCACCAGCTTGCCAGCGCCACCGGCAGGGTGGAAAAGAACGAGAGCATCTTGGCGGACGCATCCGCGCCGGTCGCCAGACGCCAGGCTTCGCCCAGGTTGGTGGCGAACAGGCCCAGCAGGAAATAGGGCAAGTTCAGAAGAACCAGCTTTTTTACATTCAGCTGCTTCATCGTTCCAGCTCCTTCCGGCGGGTGCGGTCCACCACGGCATTTTTGACCAGCTCTTTGAACTGAGCCAGTTTTGCCAGCACAGACGGGCGCTCGGTTTTCTCGGCCTTTTTGACCTTTTGGCTGGTGTACTCGGTAAAGATCGCCGTCAGGGCGTCGGCGTCGCGGGCCTTGAAGAAAATCAGGTACTTGGGCGGGGAGGCGCTGCGGTCCTTTTTCACCGCATAGTCCACGCCGTACTTACGGGCGATGCGCTCAAAGTCCCGGATGGACGGGTCGTTGATCTCGATGTTGGAGACACCTTGGTTCTGCCCGATGAGCTGCTTCACGGTCTGCTTGCCCTTGGGGGTGACGGGGGAATCCCGGCTGCGCTGCTTTTCCAGCTTTTTCTCCCTGCGGTGGGCCATGTACTTGGATATGGCGGCCTTGAACAGCCTGCCGGTGAACTTGGTGCCGCTGACGATCAGCGTCAGGGTTCTGTTTTCCACTTCCTCCTGCATAGGTCATCCCTCCCTTCATCGGTTATGCAGTGGGTGGTCTTGGATACTAAGGCGGGACCACCAGCCGCCGCAGCAAATATCTCTGCATCGCAGGTCTCCATCAACGGTCAGGCCGATGTTTGCTGCGCCCCTGGCCCCGCACTGTCAGGATGCCGTCCAGCGTGGTGGCTGTGATTCGCAAGCGCTCGGCTGTGGCGATGTCGTTCTTTACCGTCTCGTCGATACTGTGGCCGCAGACCACCAGCACATGGGAACGGCGCAGATAATCCCGCGCTATGTCCAGACCGTCCTTGTGCTCCTGGGGAATCTCGTCCTTGAGGAAAGCGGGAAGGAACAGCACCGGGCAAACCGGCGAATATCCGGCATCGTATACCTGACGGCAGTAGGCGGCGGCGTTTTTGGCGTTTTCGTACTGGCTGGCGCTCCAGGGAGCGGTTATGTAGGCAAGTGGTCGCTTCATGGCAAAATTCCTTTCTCCCGGCTATTCCGGGCAATCAAATAGCGGCCTCTTACCAGCCGCCTACGTGCATATCGTGGTTAACCTGGGCCGTGTAGTGGTTGCTCATGGTGGTGGGCGCGTTGAACAGCACGGTCAGCAGGTACTGCTTGATGTTGCGGACCTCGGTGGTGTTGTTGTGCAGGCACTCCATGACAAACTCGATGTGGGAGCTGTCCAGCTTCAAGAACCGCGACCGCACGACCTCATGGGGGAAGTCCGCCCCGGCGATCCGGGTGGTCTTGCGTCTGGCGCAGACCGTTTCCACAATCAGCTCCACGATCTCGTCCAGGTCCTCCCGATAGAGTGGAAACTGCCTGCACAGGTGGTCGTACTCGATGTTCTCCAACACCAAATCCCGATACTCCTGCATTTCCTCCACCGACATCGCATCCCGTCCTTTCCGTTCCGGCGGCCTGGCCGCCGCAAATCCCCGGAAGGGAATGGAATCGGTACTTGGTACATCCGTTGTTTGTTTTTGGGTCTTTGATTTCTCTATATTTAATTCTGCGGGCTTTTCCGTATCCGGGTCAGCCAGATACGGGTTTTCCGTACCTGGTGAAGCCGTATCCGGCTGGGGCGTATCCGGCACTTTGGGCTGGGGCTGCTCATAGATAACGTACTCGGTGTCGCTGATGCGGCCCTGCCGGTCCCGCATCTGGTGGCGGACGATGTACCCGGCGCTCTCCAGCTCCCGCAGCGCCCCGCCGATGGCGTCCACGCCCTCCTTACAGATCTTCGCCAACCCTCTGGTGGTGTAGTTCCAGTCCTCTGGCAGAGATAACATCATGGACAAAAGCCCCTTGGATTTCAGAGACAGCGCCTTATCACGCAGGTGGTGGTTGCTCATCACGGTATAATCACGGGTCCGTTCAATACGAAAAACGGCCATTTCATCACTCCTCTCGGCATTTATGGCATGAAAAAAGCCGCAATCTTCAAAAGACTGCGGCGGTCAGGTGCGATAGTTCCGGCTGCGCCAGGAATAAGGCGGCTTTGGCACAGGGGGCCGGGTAAAAACGTCCTGCTCACTCACAAAGGGCAGGCGCTGCATCACCCGGTCGATCTCGGTGCTTTCCATGTCATGCTGGGATTGGCAGTGTTCGCGGATGGCCTCTTGAATCTCTCTAACGGTACACATAGTTCAGTCCTTTCTTGGCAGGTGGTGGGTTTACGGGTGACGGCGTTTCTTTTTTGGCTTGAAATCGAGGATATGCCCCTCGACAACGTGGGCATACCGCTTAATTTTGATTTGCTGGCTGCGCTGGGCGTCCAGGGCCTGCCGGTAGCCGTCCTCGGTGAGAAACAGGCGAACCTCATCGCCGGGGCTACCGTAGGGGGTACGGGGCTTACGAACTGCAAACTCGATCATCCAGCGGGTCTCATTCTGGAATCGCTCCACAGCCAAAATGTTATGTCCTTTCAGCTCACGGGCTGAAATATCCCTCATAGGCAACTCCTTTCTCAGCGTTCGTGCTGTTGCTGGCGCTTGCGCTGCCATGCCTCCAATAGCTTGATGATGGTCTCCTGCATCCGCTGGGGCGTGTAGCTCCGGGGAAAATATTTGCGCAGAGTGTCGCTGGTGAAGGTGATCTTGTCCAGGTCGCTTTTCTTTTCCTCGCCCATGATGACCCGCATCATGTCGAGGGTCAGGTGGCCCTCCTGGCTGTACTTTTTCAGCCGCTGGGCCTGGGAGAGAGAGGGCGTGGCCTGTTCACTGTCCATCGCGTCCAGAAGCTGCGTCTGTTCCTCTTTTTTGAGGAAAGACAGCTCATAGGCCGGATTGAAGGCAATTTTCTTTTCATCCACCATGTCCAGCAGTTCGGGAATCAGCTCGGTGAGGCGGATAAATCTTTTGATTTGAGATTTACTGTCAGGGCTGTTCTCAGCAATTTTCTCTGCGGCGGTCAACTTCGGCCCAAGTTGGGCCGAAGTTAAATCTGTTCTGGCCCCCTGGTGCTTGATGGCCTCCAGCTTCATCTTATAAGCAAAAGCCCGCTCACTGGGGAGCAGGCTTTCTCGCTGCAAATTGCTGTCAACCATGATAATGGTGGCCTGATCGTCGTCCAGGTCACGGACAATGACCGGCATGGTATCCTTGCCAGCCAGTTCGCTGGCCCGGTGACGCCGGTGCCCGGCGACCAGCTCATAGCCGCCGTTCGGGTCCGGGCGGGCGATGGCCGGGACCAGCACGCCATACTGCCGGATGCTGTCGGCGGTTTCCATCATGGCCTCATCGTCCTTGACCTTGAAGGGGTGGTCCTTGAACGGGTGCAGCTCGGACAGGGGGATTTCCAGAACCTTTTCCCGCTGGGCGTCGGCCCGACTTTCCTCGGTGGAAAACAGATCATCGACCGATGCCAGCTCTACTTTTTTCGCGCTGCTTTTCAAGTTTCAACACCTCCTTTGTCAGATTGCGGTAGCCCTCGGCCACCTTGCCGCCGGGGTCGTGGGCGAAAATGCTCTTGCCCTCGGCGCTGGTCTCCTTGGCCCGGACGGAATGGGGTATCTCGGTGCCGAACACCTTGATTTTGCTGCCGTAGGTCTCCCGCAGCAGGGCGGCGATCTCTTTGGCGAAGTTGGTGCGGTTGTCCACCATCGTCAGCAGGATGCCGTCGATCTGGAGCTTGGGGTTCAGCTGCCGCTTGACCTTGCTGATGGTGGACAGCAGTTGTTCCAGGCCCTTGGCAGGTAGATACTCCGCCTGGACAGGGACTATGATCCTGTTGGCTGCCGCCAGTGCATTGACCGTGAGCATCCCCAGGGAGGGCTGGCAGTCGATGAGGATATGGGAATAGTGTCCCTTCACGGTGTTCAAGTACTGCCGTAAGATGGTTTCCCGGCTCATGGCGTTCACCAAGCTGACCTCCATGCCGGACAGCTGGATGTCAGCGGGCATCAGGTCCACGCCCTCCGGGTGGTGCAGGATGCCCTCGCCGGGGCGCAGCGGCTCGTTCATCAGGATGCGCCCCATCGCGTCCGAGAGAGTAAAGGGCAGCTTGTCCGGCTGGGAATTTCCCAGGCTGATGGTGAGGCTGGCCTGGGGGTCAGCATCCACCAGCAGCACCTTCTTCCCGGCCTGGGCCAGCCCGATGCCTAAGTTGGCGCAGGTAGTCGTCTTGCCGACGCCGCCCTTCTGGTTGGCAACGGCGATGATTTGCGTGTTCATAGAAAGCATCTCCTCCTTTGAAAAATGCGCATAAAAAATAGGCGCTCATCTCTGAACGCCTAAAAGTAAGCAACTGCCTGTTTTCTTGACAAGTGTGTCAAAGCGAATATAATGGTTGGTGTAATCGGTTTGGAATCGTTGATCGATTTGGAGATATGAAATTTTTATGAATGCGATTTGGTAGCCAAAATCAAATTTCGGCTACCAGATTGGCTACCAACAAGTAATTTGGCTGGTAAATAAGATTAAACGATTCGTTACAATATCTAAAGTCAATCTTTTGTTTACGCTTAAGAATTATAAGTATTTGACAAAATTTAGCGATATTTCAATTTTTTTGAGTAACTCATAACCGCTTGGTCCCGGGTTCAAGTCCTGGATGGCCCACCAAAGAAAAGCTTCTGCCGTAAGGTGGAAGCTTTTTTATAGAATGGCAGACAGGGATATAAAAGCAACGACTTTGCCACTCCCTATGAAAGCGATTGTTTGTGGCGTAGATTGCAGTTTTTTGGCGGTTATGTTACACTAAAATAATAGTGTGGAAATGGTAAGGAGAAAAAATAAATGGAAAAACAACACAGCGGCCGGAGCTCATTTTCCGGCAAACTTGGCTTTGTCCTGTCGGCAGCCGGCGCCTCGGTTGGCTTGGGCAATATCTGGCGGTTCCCATACCTGGCGGCAAAATATGGCGGTGGAATTTTTCTGCTGATTTACATTCTGCTGGCGGTCACCTTTGGCTATACAATGATTATGGCAGAGACAGCGCTGGGACGGATGACCCGGAAAAGTCCGGTTGGGGCCTTTGCAGCTTCTGGAAAGGGACGCTGGCGTGCATTTGGAGGATGGATCAACGCGGTAATTCCCATTTTGATTGTGCCATATTATTCGGTTATTGGCGGTTGGGTTATCAAGTATCTGGTGGGGTATATTACCGGTCATGGCAGTGAGCTGGCACAGGATGGGTATTTTTCCTCTTTCATCGCCAATGGCGCTTCGGTGGAAATCGTATTCCTGCTCTTTACCCTGCTTACACTGGGCATCATTTTTGCCGGTGTCCGCAATGGTGTGGAGCGTGTTTCCCGGATGATGATGCCGGTACTGGTGGTGTTATCAGTAATTATTGCAGCTTATTCAGTAACACGGCCCGGTGCGCTGGAAGGAGTGAAGTACTTTTTAGTACCGAATCCGGCCAATTTTTCATGGATGACAGTGGTTACAGCCATGGGCCAGATGTTCTATTCTTTGTCCATCGCAATGGGTATTTTAGTAACATTCGGCTCTTACATGAAAAAAGATGTGTCCATTGAGGGATCTACCAAGAACGTTGAGATTTTTGATACGCTGATTGCAATGATGGCCGGGTTGATGATCATTCCGGCGGTGTTTTCGTTCTCTGGTGGTGACCCGGACACCCTGCAGGCCGGTCCCGCACTGATGTTTATTACGATCCCGAAAGTTTTTGAAAGCATGGAACTTGGTTCGCTGGTGGGCGTGCTGTTCTTTGTGCTGGTGCTGTTTGCAGCGGTGACAAGCTCTATTGCATTGACAGAAAGCGCAGTATCGACTTTTGAGGATGAACTGGGATGGAGCCGCAAAAAGGCTGCGGCAGTGATTGGGATTATTATGGTGCTGCTTGGAAGCTTGTCGGCGCTTGGCTATGGCCCGCTGTCGGGCGTGACCGTTATCGGGATGCAGTTCCTTGACTTTTTCGACTTCCTGACAAACTCAGTTATGATGCCCATTGCGGCCATTGCAACCTGCCTGCTGGTGACCAGCGTGATCGGCGTGGAAAAGATTGAGGAAGAGGTGACCCAGAATGGTCAACCTTTCCGCCGAAAAAAGGTTTTCAATTTTATGATCCGCACCCTTTGCCCGGTGTTTGCTGCCATCATTCTGGTAAGTTCTGTGGCGAATGCCCTCGGGTGGATCTCGATGTAAAAGAATTTGATATTATCATACCATATGGGAAAATGGATTTACACCCCCTCAATATGATTTACAGGCGAAACCTTTGGCGGCCAGCGGTTGAAAAAGGTGTATACCAGAAAACCGCTGAACACCGCTATGCCGCTGCTGCCGCCGATGTGTACCATTTTATCCTGGATAAGATGGTCGATACCCGCCCCGGCAGCGAATAGTTCTGGCAGACGGATAAATACGGCACCCCCGCCCACAAGCCCATTGTGGAGCCGTGGAAGTGCCCTTACCACAATGGCCGGATGTGCATGGACCTCATGAGAAGGAACCCCGATGTCAATGTGTAAACTGCACTCTGAATTTTACCGCCAGCAGGCAAAGCTGGATGCCCTGCTGACCCGCCGCTGCCACACCATCACCGAAGGCAAGAACGGCGAGGGCGCGACCTACATCAAGACGGCACAGGGGCTGACTGCACATTGCCCATGGCGTGCGCAACACTGCGGAGGGCCTGCGCTATGTGATCTACCTGTTTGTGACCGATTTGAAAGAGCCCTGGAAAGTGATTGCCGAACCGGCCGGATTTTTGATCGCGCCGCGTGGCTGGGAGCGCGTCAGCGATGTTTCCAACGTGGTATTTACCAATGGTGCTATTGCGGATGATGACGGTAAGGTGTATATTTATTATGCCGCCAGTGATACGCGCCTGCACGTTGCTTCCACGACCATTGGCCAGCTTTTGGACTTTGCATTCAAAACCCCCGCGGACCCGCTGCGCAGCCGTGACTGCGTGGCCCAGCGTGTGGCGCTGATCGAAAAAAATCAGGCATATCTCAATCAGCAAGACCGGTAATATCCTGTGCCCGTGGCCCCGGCGGGGGCGTCCACCCTGGCGTAATCTGGCTGCCCATGCTGGCGCTGCTGGCTTTGCTGGTGTTGGATGTCAGCGTCGGCGCGCAGTTTCCGGTGCCGTGGGGCGGGTTGCTGACCCTGCGCGGTGCGGCTAGCTTTTGCCTGGATTTCGTCCCCCCGCCCGGAAGTTGTGGACGGCATCTGGCAGCGCCCTGAATGGCCGTGGAAAACCCTGTCCGCGTCTGATTCTGCAGGGGCTGGAGAAGACTGCAGCCTATCAGGATGAGGCAGGGAAACGGTACACCGGCTTTATGCTGCAGACCCTTGGTCTGCCTCTGCCCGGCGATTACGGCCAGGTGCCCGCAAAGCTGTGGTACCTGCACAAAGTGTAATGCGCAAAAATTGTGCGTCAACCTGAAAATGATTCCGCGATATGACCCTATCATTTTATAATGTGCTGTGATATAATGAGGTAAATCGACAATGTCAATTCTAAAACTGACCCCTTCCTGCAAGGATTACCTTTGGGGCGGCAGCCGCCTGCGCACCGACTTTGGCGTGCAGAGCGATTTGAACCCGCTGGCGGAAGCCTGGGTGCTTTCCTGCCATCCCGATGGCCCCAGCTATCTGCCGGACGGCACCATGTTGGCGGACTACCTGGCCGCCCACCCGGAAGCGGCGGGAACAGACTGCAAAAAGTTTGAAATGTTCCCCGTTCTGACCAAGTTCATTGACGCCAAGAATAACATTTCCATCCAGGTACACCCCTCCAACGAGTATGCGCTGGAGCACGAACACCAGTACGGCAAGACCGAGATGTGGTATGTGCTGGACTGTGAACCGGGCGCGTTCCTGTATTACGGCTTTGACCATGAAATCAGCCGGGAAGAACTGGAAGAGCGCATCCGGAACAATACCCTGACCGAGGTGCTGAACGCCGTGCCGGTGAAAAAAGGCGATTGCTTCTTTATCCCGTCCGGCACGCTGCACGCTATCTGCAAGGGTGTTGTGGTGGTTGAAGTGCAGCAGAACTCCAACGTGACCTACCGTGTGTACGATTACGGCCGCGTGGGGGCGGACGGCAAGCCGCGCGCGCTGCATGTAAAGCAGGCGCTGGAGGTAATGCGCCGTACCCCGCCGGAACAGCATGATTTCAGCCCCCATCTGGCAAAGTGCGATTACTTTACCGTGGATGTGGTGGCAGGTGGTCACACCGGCACGGCGGACGAGACATCCTTTGTTTCGCTCCTGATTACCGAAGGGGAGGGGTGCCTGACCTGCGGCGGCGAAACGGTGCAGGCAAAAAAGGGCGACAGTTTCTTTATCACGGCGGGCAGCGGTGCCTATGCTTTAACGGGCAGCTGCAAAGCCCTGCTGACAACCGTTTGATTATTACCAAAGCAGAGTGAACAAGAACCCCGGCCTGCTGTGCAGCCGCGTATGCGGAACGCCGGCTGCGCCAAAACGGAGGCAGGGGAACCATGAACACAATAAGCTGCGTTTCTCCTTCAAATCCCTGTCCGGATGGTTCCCGGGCAGGGATTTATTGTAGTCGGAAACAAAACACAAAAAATACAGTTTGTATATTTATCGAAAAACAAAACAGAATGAGCGATGCGCGCGGCGAAACGATTCGTCACAATATGCAAAAAAACGCCTGAATATTTGTTAAACATGTCGAAAATTGACCTTGCCCCCGGTGGGGGAGTCTGCTATACTTGTGAAGCATGAAAAAATGAGAACCGGGCTGTCTGTGCAGCCCGGAAAAGCAAAAAAAGATAACGATAAGGCGTCTTGTTTTGCGCAGGGCGGTAGTGGGGGCACTGCCGGACAAAAGAGGAAAGCATAAATGAAACTGATATTTGAATTTGCCCGCATTGCGGCGTTCTGCTTTGCGGGGGAGGTTTGCCACCTGGTGCTGCCGCTGCCCATCCCGGCCAGCGTGTACGGGCTGATGCTGCTGCTGGCGGCGCTGCGCTTTGGGGTGGTCAAACTGGAGCAGGTGCGCACGGCGGCGCTGTTTCTGACCGGCATTTTCCCGCTGCTGTTTGTTCCGGCGGCTGCGGGCGTGATGGATCTGTGGGCGGATTTACAGGCCATGCTGGTGCCGGTGCTGCTGGCCTTGATCCCCATTACCATTTTGGTCATGACGGTGTCCGGCTGCGTGACCCAGCGCCTGGCAGAGCGGAAGGAAAAAAAGCAATGATCACACAAGTTTTGGAATCTTCCGCCGTATGGGGCGTGCTGCTCACGCTGGCTGCGTTCGGCCTGGGGGTGCTCATCAACAAGCGCACCGGCAAGGCAATTTTCAACCCGCTGCTGTTGGGCACGGCGTTTGTCATCGTGGTGCTCAGCGTGTTGAAAATCCCCTATGATACATACGCTGCCAGCGCTTCGCCCATCAGCTACCTGCTGCTGCCCGCAACGGTCAGCCTGGCAGTGCCGCTGTATGAAAAATGGGATCTGCTGTGCAAAAATCTGGTAGCCATTGTGGCCGGTGTGCTGGCCGGAGTTATGGCCAGTCTGTTCAGCGTGCTGGCACTCGCCCTGCTGCTGGACCTGAACCATGAGCAGTACATCACCCTGCTGCCCAAGTCCGTTACCACTGCCATCAGCATGGATGTTTCCCGCGAGCTGGGCGGCATTGCCACCCTGACGGGCGCCATTGTGATTTTGACCGGCATTGTGGGCGCGCTGGCGGCGGAAACCGTCTGCAAGGTGTTCCGCATTACCAACCCCATTGCCAAAGGCATCGGCATTGGTACGGCGTCCCACGCCGTGGGCACCAGCAAGGCGCTGGAAATCGGCGAAGTGGAAGGCGCGATGAGCGGCCTTTCCGTTGCTGTGGCCGGTATCATGACCGCCGTGCTTTGCCCGCTGTTCTCGGAATTGATTCACTAAGGCAACACCGCACAATTCCCGCCTTGCGGCTTAAGCCCCGCTCCGGCAGCTGCGGCACGGCATCTGCGTTGCCAAAATGCTCGATAATGTCGGGTTGCGGTACCCGCATCGTGCTTCGGG
>OJRJ01000585.1_pt1 | contig 15561 bp, 9 predicted proteins | sample 1599181 | NCBI WGS metagenome assembly OJRJ01 (sample SAMN03922540, study PRJEB24848) | human gut metagenome | isolation source: stool sample | host: Homo sapiens | place: Germany | collected 2010-05 | reverse complement strand
CCTCCTGATGTCGGCCCTGAGCTGGGCGTGCCTGTCCTTCGCGCGGCAGTACTCATAGGAGCTCTTCGAGATCCTCAAGGAACCGGTGAGCTCTCTTAAGGGGCGGTCGGTCTCCAGCCTCAACTTGTCGATCAGCACGGTCTTCTCCATGTTGCTCATCGCGTCGAGGCTCCCTGCTTTTAAAAGGTCGATGGCCCCTTCAGGATGTCGTTCTCCAGCTCGAGCTGCCGGATCCTCTCTTCGGGGCCGCCCCCGAAGCCGGTGTACGCCGGCTCGTCGCCCTCGGGCTTTCTCGAGCGACCGCCCATCCGCGCCTCCGCGATTTCCCTGCAAGACGCGCCGCCCCGAGCCATCTCCATCGCCTTGCCCCGGACCTCGTCGCCGTAGGGCTCGAACTTGGCCCCGCGGGACCTCTGCCGCGGATTGGCCGCGGCTGCCGCCCAGCGGCGCAGGGTTCTGCCGGGCACGCCTGACATCCTGGCGGTCTTCTCGACGTCGCCGGTGAGCCTCAGCATGACGAGGGCTTTGTTCTTTGAGTCGTGGCTGTACATACGGACTCCTGACTGGACCAAACGGTCCAACTATTCGTCCGCACCCCCCATGGGGGAGTAAATGGCGAAATCGCAGGTGAAGGGGAGTAAAACGGCAAAGAAAAAGCCTCCGTCCCAACGCGGGAACGGAGGCCAGATTATCGTATTTTACTCACCGCCGTTGCTGGCGGCTTTGCCGTGAGTCGCATACGAAACGAAACTCAACGGCACAGTGCGGCACTCAAAAGAGCAGGCCAAAGCCCTGTCGGCTCACTCCCATTCGATGGTTGCCGGCGGCTTGGAAGTGCAGTCAAGCACCACGCGGTTGATCTGACGGCATTCGTTGGTAATACGCGTCGAGATGGTGGCGAGCACGTCGTACGGGATACGCGACCAGTCGGCGGTCATGGCGTCTTCGGACGACACCGGACGCAACACGATCGGCGAGCCGTAGGTGCGTTCGTCACCCTGCACGCCCACGGAATGCACGTCGGCAAGCAGCACGACCGGGCACTGCCAGATGTCGCGGTCGAGGCCGGCCTTGGAAAGCTCCTCACGTGCGATGGCATCAGCTTCGCGCAGCAAGTCAAGACGTTCCTTGGTGATTTCGCCGATGATGCGGATGCCGAGACCCGGACCCGGGAATGGCTGACGCCAGACAATCTCATCCGGCAGACCGAGTTCGGTGCCAATGGCGCGCACCTCATCCTTGAACAGGGTGCGCAGCGGCTCGATGAGCTGGAATTTGATGTCCTTCGGCAGGCCGCCCACATTGTGGTGCGATTTGATGTTGGCCGCGCCATCGCCGCCGCCGGACTCTACGACGTCCGGATACAGCGTGCCCTGCACGAGGAATTTGACTTCCTTGCCGGAGGCACCGGCCTCTTCGATGACCTGACGCTGCGCCTTCTCAAAAGTGCGGATGAACTTCTCTCCGATGATCTTGCGCTTCTTCTCCGGCTCGCTCACGCCCTTCAACGCGGTGAGGAAGTCTTCGGAGGCGTCCACGGCGATGAGCTTGATGCCGGTGGCCTCGACGAAATCATGTTTGACCTGCTCGGCCTCGCCCTTGCGCAGCAGACCGTGGTCCACGAACACGCAGGTGAGCTGCTCGCCGATGGCCTTATGCACCAGAGCCGCCGCGACGGCGGAGTCGACGCCGCCGGACAGGCCGCAAATCACCTGGGCGTCGCCGACCTTCTCGCGGATTTTCTTGACCTGGTCCTCGATGATGTTGGACGCGTTCCAGTTATCGCCGAGGCCGGCGCACTTGTGCAGGAAGTTCTCGATGAGCTTCTGGCCCATCGGAGTGTGCTTGACTTCCGGATGCCACTGCACGCCGTACAGTTTGCGGGATTCGTCCTGCATGGCGGCGACCGGTGCGCCTTCGGTGTGGGCGAGCACTTCGAAGCCTTCCGGCGCGGTCTTGACGGCCACGCCATGGCTCATCCACGTGCTTTGCTCTGCGGGAGAGCCGTCGAGCAGACCCTCCGCCTTGTCGATGGTGGTTTCCGTTTTGCCGTATTCGCCCAGGGCGGCCTTGTCGACATCCGCGCCCAACGCGTATGCCATGGCTTGGAAGCCGTAGCAGATGCCGAGCACCGGAACGCCCGCGTCGAACAGCTTCTTGTCGACGCGCGGAGCGCCCGGTTCGAACACGGAAGCGGGGCCACCGGACAGGATGATGGCCTGCGGATCCTTGGCCAGCATCTCATCGACCGGCATGGAATGCGGCACGAGCTCCGAATAAACATTGGCCTCACGCACGCGACGTGCGATCAGCTGGGCGTACTGGGCTCCGAAATCGACAACGAGCACAGGACCTGCAGCCATAACACTCTCCCTTTAATATGAGGTATCAAGAAACGAACAATACTAACTGCTCTATTGTGACGTTGCAAGGAGACATTGGAAACACGTGAACGGAGAATGAACGAATCTCACAATTGCTTACTCCCACCTACTCAACACGCCGCGTGTGTATCTAGGGAAACGAACGTGGGAAACATGTGTTAACCGACTAAAAACGTTGATTTTGAGCCGTTTTTCAATCTTTTTGAGAGAGTGTGAAGTACGCACAAAAATCCCGATAAAAGCACACATTTGCGTACAGAAAAATAACAATTGAACACACAGTCGCAAAAAAACAGCAAAAAGTCGAACCGCGCTCGTAATATGTGCAAGTGACTGGAAATGAGGCATACCGCGTAACCGCAAGGTTTTAGGCATGGCTCATGACCTAAGGAAATAAACAATCGCACATCACAGTGCAGGAGTACAGGAGTACACATGACGAGTCCTGTTATTGGCACCCCTTGGAAGAAGCTGAACGCTCCGGTTTCCGAGGAAGCTATCGAAGGCGTGGATAAGTACTGGCGCGCAGCCAACTACCTCTCCATCGGCCAGATCTATCTGCGTAGCAACCCGCTGATGAAGGAGCCTTTCACCCGCGAAGACGTCAAGCACCGTCTGGTCGGTCACTGGGGCACCACCCCGGGCCTGAACTTCCTCATCGGCCACATCAACCGTCTCATTGCTGATCACCAGCAGAACACTGTGATCATCATGGGCCCGGGCCACGGCGGCCCGGCTGGTACCGCTCAGTCCTACCTGGACGGCACCTACACCGAGTACTTCCCGAACATCACCAAGGATGAGGCTGGCCTGCAGAAGTTCTTCCGCCAGTTCTCCTACCCGGGTGGCATCCCGTCCCACTACGCTCCGGAAACCCCGGGCTCCATCCACGAAGGCGGCGAGCTGGGTTACGCCCTGTCCCACGCCTACGGCGCTGTGATGAACAACCCGAGCCTGTTCGTCCCGGCCATCGTCGGCGACGGCGAAGCTGAGACCGGCCCGCTGGCCACCGGCTGGCAGTCCAACAAGCTCATCAACCCGCGCACCGACGGTATCGTGCTGCCGATCCTTCACCTCAACGGCTACAAGATCGCCAACCCGACCATCCTGTCCCGCATCTCCGACGAAGAGCTCCACGAGTTCTTCCACGGCATGGGCTATGAGCCGTACGAGTTCGTCGCTGGCTTCGACAACGAGGATCACCTGTCGATCCACCGTCGTTTCGCCGAGCTGTTCGAGACCGTCTTCGACGAGATCTGCGACATCAAGGCCGCCGCTCAGACCGACGACATGACTCGTCCGTTCTACCCGATGATCATCTTCCGTACCCCGAAGGGCTGGACCTGCCCGAAGTTCATCGACGGCAAGAAGACCGAGGGCTCCTGGCGTTCCCACCAGGTGCCGCTGGCTTCCGCCCGCGATACCGAGGCCCACTTCGAGGTCCTCAAGAACTGGCTCGAGTCCTACAAGCCGGAAGAGCTGTTCGACGAGAACGGCGCCGTGAAGCCGGAAGTCACCGCCTTCATGCCGACCGGCGAACTGCGCATCGGTGAGAACCCGAACGCCAACGGTGGCCGCATCCGCGAAGAGCTGAAGCTGCCGAAGCTGGAAGACTACGAGGTCAAGGAAGTCGCCGAGTACGGCCACGGCTGGGGCCAGCTCGAGGCCACCCGTCGTCTGGGCGTCTACACCCGCGACATCATCAAGAACAACCCGGACTCCTTCCGTATCTTCGGACCGGATGAGACCGCTTCCAACCGTCTGCAGGCCGCTTACGACGTCACCAATAAGCAGTGGGACGCCGGCTACCTGTCCGCTCAGGTCGACGAGCACATGGCTGTCACCGGCCAGGTCACCGAGCAGCTTTCCGAGCACCAGATGGAAGGCTTCCTCGAGGGCTACCTGCTGACCGGCCGTCACGGCATCTGGAGCTCCTATGAGTCCTTCGTGCACGTGATCGACTCCATGCTGAACCAGCACGCCAAGTGGCTCGAGGCTACCGTCCGCGAGATTCCGTGGCGCAAGCCGATCTCCTCCATGAACCTGCTCGTCTCCTCCCACGTGTGGCGTCAGGATCACAACGGCTTCTCCCACCAGGATCCGGGTGTCACCTCCGTCCTGCTGAACAAGTGCTTCAACAACGATCACGTGATCGGCATCTACTTCCCGGTGGATTCCAACATGCTGCTCGCTGTGGCTGAGAAGTGCTACAAGTCCACCAACAAGATCAACGCCATCATCGCCGGCAAGCAGCCGGCCGCCACCTGGCTGACCCTGGACGAAGCTCGCGCCGAGCTCGAGAAGGGTGCTGCCGAGTGGAAGTGGGCTTCCAACGTGAAGTCCAACGATGAGGCTCAGATCGTACTCGCCGCCACCGGTGATGTTCCGACTCAGGAAATCATGGCCGCTGCCGACAAGCTGGACGCCATGGGCATCAAGTTCAAGGTCGTCAACGTGGTTGACCTGGTCAAGCTGCAGTCCGCCAAGGAGAACAACGAGGCCCTCTCCGATGAGGAGTTCGCTGAGCTGTTCACCGAGGACAAGCCGGTCCTGTTCGCTTACCACTCCTATGCCCGCGACGTGCGTGGTCTGATCTACGATCGCCCGAACCACGACAACTTCAACGTTCACGGCTACGAGGAGCAGGGCTCCACCACCACCCCGTACGACATGGTTCGCGTGAACAACATCGATCGCTACGAGCTCCAGGCTGAAGCTCTGCGCATGATCGATGCTGACAAGTACGCCGACAAGATCAACGAGCTCGAAGCCTTCCGTCAGGAAGCCTTCCAGTTCGCAGTCGACAACGGCTACGATCACCCGGATTACACCGACTGGGTCTACTCCGGTGTCAACACCAACAAGCAGGGTGCTGTCTCCGCTACCGCCGCAACCGCTGGCGATAACGAGTGAGCCTAGGCTATTTGGCCTGATTGCTTGATAAAAGCCCCAAGGGATTGTTCCCTTGGGGCTTTTTCGTATTACGGTGCGATATGCTTGGCTTAAAACAGCAAAACCGCTAGCGCGTGTCAGTTACCGTTTGCGCATTACAATTGCTCATTGTGCGAACGATGTGGTATCGCACCCGAATAATGTGAAGTACATAGGAGACACCGTGAGTTTTACCAGCGTCACCATCATCAGTCCCGAAGCGGCTAACGGCCGTAATGTTGTCGCCCTTGGAGTCACCAAGACACTTGCCGCAGCCGGCAAGACCGGAGTGTTCCGTCCGGCGGTCTGCAGAAAAGACACCTTCACGGACGTGCTGATCGAAGCTTCCAATGCCGGTTTGAGCCGGGAACAGTCCGTCGGCGTGTGCCCCAAGCGCGCTCGTAACGATAAGGAAGGTTCGCGGGCGGATATCGTTGCGGCCTACACCCAAGCCGTAGAAACAGCCCGACCGGATGCCATGGTGATTGTCGGCACCGACAGGTCAGCAGTCAATGATCCCGCGATGTTCTCTTTCAACGCTGACGTCGCGGCAGACCTCCAATCGCCGGTCCTGCTGGCCGTATGCACTATCGAACGCACACCGGAACAAGTCAAAAGCACGGTTGAGGCATCCACCAAGGTCATCGAAGACGCCGGGAGCAAAGTCGTCGGCGTGTTCATTACTGGGTGTGACGACACGCAGCCGGATCCGCTCAAAGCATGCTTCGTCGACTACCCGGTGCCGGTGTGGACGCTACCTGCCGTCGATTTCAACGACGATGACGCCATCAGCAAGGCAGACGAAGCGTTCGCGACGAACGTCGACGCCGCGGAACTGACCGCGGCACTCGAATTGCCATTCGACGCCCCGACCACACCCTATGCTTTCCAATACGGTCTGCTGGGCAAGGCGAAGGCGGACAAGAAGACCATCGTGCTGCCGGAGGGCAACGAGGATCGCATCATCAAAGCCGCCGATTATCTGCTGGAACGCGACATCGTCGATCTGATCATCGTCGGAGACGAAAACGCCATTCTCGCCCGTGGCCAGGAATTGGGATTGAAATCGCTTGGCAAGGCGAAATTCCAAGCCAAGGATGATGAAACGGTGTTGGAACCCATGGTGGCGAAGCTGTGCGAGCTGCGCGCCAAGAAAGGCATGACCGAAGAGCAGGCGCGCAAACAGCTGGCCGATGACAGCTATTTCGGCACCATGCTTGTGGTGATGGGCATGGCGGACGGCCTCGTGTCCGGTTCCGTCAACTCCACGGCCAATACCGTGCGTCCGGCCCTGCAGGTCATCAAGACCAAGCCAGGAACATCGTTGGTATCCGGAGCGTTCCTGATGTGTTTCAAGGACCATGTCGCCGTGTTCGCCGACTGTGCCATCAACCTTAACCCCAATGCCGAGCAGCTCGCCGAAATCGCGATCCAATCCGCCGAAACGGCCAAGGCGTTCGGCCTTGAACCGAAGGTGGGCATGCTGTCCTATTCCACGCTGGGCTCCGGAAAAGGACCCGACGTCGACCTCGTCGAGGAAGCCACCACCATCGTCAAAGACAAGGCTCCCGACCTTGCGGTGGTCGGATCGATCCAGTTCGACGCGGCATGGTCTCCGACCGTGGCCGCGACCAAAGCCAAGGGCGATCCGGTGGCGGGCCATGTCAATGTGTTCGTATTCCCGGATCTGTGTGCGGGCAACATCGCATACAAGGCGGTACAGCGTTCCTCGGGAGCGGCCGCCGTTGGACCGGTGCTGCAGGGTCTCAACCGCCCGGTGAACGATCTGAGCCGTGGCGCCACGGTCCAGGACATCATCAACACCATCGCCCTGACCGCCATCGAAGCCCAGTAATCGGGCATTTTGTAGCAAGCAACGAGTAATCTAAGGTTTTGGAAAGTCGCGTAAGCGGCACATCGATTAACACATGGAGGATGCCCACAATGGCGAAAACCGTCCTTGTCATCAATTCCGGTTCCAGCTCTATCAAGTATCAGCTGGTTGATCTTGAAACCGGCGAAGGTATCGCTTCCGGTCTGGTCGAGAAGATCGGCGAGCCGGTTGACGGTCATTACAAGCACGAGTACAACGGCGAGAAGCATGAGCTCGAAGAGCCGATTCACGACCATGAGCAGGGTCTGAAGCGCGTGCTCGGCTTCTTCAACGAGTTCGGCCCGAAGCTCGCCGACGCAGGCATCGTGGCCGTCGGCCATCGCGTGGTGCAGGGTGGTTCCATCTTCCCGAAGCCGGCTCTGGTCAACGACAAGACCATCGGCCAGGTCAAGGACCTCGCCGTGCTCGCCCCGCTGCACAACGGTCCGGAGGCCAAGGGCGCTGAGGTCATGCGCTCCCTGCTGCCGGATGTTCCGCAGATCTTCGTGTTCGATTCCTCCTTCTTCTTCCAGCTGCCGAAGGCTTCCAGCACCTACGCGCTGAACAAGGAAGTCGCCCAGCAGTACCACATCCGCCGTTACGGCGCCCATGGCACCTCCCACGAGTTCATCTCCTCCGTCGTGCCGTCCGTCATCGGCAAGCCGGCCGAAGGCCTCAAGCAGATCGTGCTGCACATCGGCAACGGTGCTTCCGCCTCCGCCGAAATCTCCGGCAAGCCGGTTGAGACCTCCATGGGTCTGACCCCGCTGGAAGGCCTCGTGATGGGTGGCCGTACCGGCGACATCGATCCGGCCGTCGTCTTCCACCTGATTCGCAACGCCCACATGAGCGTGGACGAACTGGACACCCTGTTCAACAAGCGTTCCGGCATGATGGGTCTGACCGGCTTCGGCGACCTACGTGAAGTGCATCGTCTGGTCGAAGAGGGCAACGAGGACGCCAAGCTGGCTCTCGACATCTACGTGCACCGCATCGTCGGCTACATCGGCAACTACACCGCTCAGATGGGTGGCGTCGACGTGATCACCTTCACCGCAGGCGTTGGCGAGAACGATGACGTCGTGCGCAAGATGGTCTGCGACAAGCTCGCTCCGTTCGGCGTCAAGCTGGATGAGGAGAAGAACGCGACCCGTTCCAAGGAACCGCGCATCATCTCCACCCCGGATTCCGCAGTCACCATCTGCGTCATCCCGACCAACGAGGAGCTGGCCATCGCCCGCAAGTCCGCCGCCATCGCAGAAGAAGGCAAGGACTCCTACGGCAACGTCTTCTCCAAGTGAGTGATGTGTCACGTTTCGGCTGGTAGAGGAACGTGACGGCAAACGGTATGAATCTGCGCCGCCGTGCCTGATAATCGATATCATCGGTCAATCAGGCACGGCGGCGCAGTGCGTTGGGCCCCCTTTTCCGCGATTCGCAAGGGATTGCTTGGTAGTACGATACGACAGGTTGCACTGTACCGTGCAATGATGTAAGAGAGAACGGTTGGTTATTCGTGGCTGCTAAACGACGTTTCGTCGGTTTGGACGGGCTTAAAGGCATAGCCCTTATTGCGATTGTGCTGTATCACTGCGATGAGCTTTCGCTTCAAGGCGGGTTTTTCGGTGTGGATGTGTTCTTCACCATCTCCGGTTTCCTGATTTTCTCATCGCTGCTCAATCGTATCGATTCAGGTAAAGGCTTGGAACTGGGGGAGTACTTCCTCAAACGGTTCCGCCGGATTTATCCCGCGCTGTTTGCTCTTATCCCGATCTCGGTGACGTTGGCATGGCTGGTGAACCGCGACATGCTTGTCGGCATCCGGAACCAGATCATGACCGTGCTTCTGGGATGCTACAACTGGTATGCCATCAGCAGCGGAGCCAGCTATTTCTCCCAGATGAACCCTGACATATTCCGTCACCTATGGTTCATGTCGTTGCTCATGCAGTTTTATCTGATCGCTCCATTCGTGGTTTTGCTGCTGCGAAAAATCATCATCAGATGGGCTCCGGTATGCATACTGACAGCCCTTGCCGGAGCAAGCGCGGTATCCATGGGACTGCTATACCACTCTGGCGCTGACCCCACACGTGTGTATTTCGGCACCGACACGCACGCCATGGGCCTATGGCTCGGTGCCGCGCTGGCTTGGATACTGCCGATTCTCAGACATGAGCATGGGCGAGCCAATGAATCGCGGATAATGGAACGATTCCATAAGATATGGATTCAATTCGGCCCGATAGTTGCCTTTGGCTCATTGCTGGCATTGCTGTGGATGATGCGGCATATCACTCAAGGCCCAGCGGCGTTCCATGGCGGTATCTTCGTCGCCTCCGTGCTTGCTGTGATGCTGATCGCAGGAACCATACCATTCGGATCCTGGATGCAGGATCTGCTTGTGTTCAAGCCGCTTGCCGCTTTGGGCCATTATTCGTATGGCATTTATCTGTGGCATTGGCCATTATGGCTGCTGCTGAGATCCCTGCTGCCCCAGTGGGGCGCATGGCATGCCGACAGGCTGCTGTCCTTCACCTTCATCCTCACCGTGCTGTTCGCGTTCGCATCTTGGCAACTGTTCGAGAAGCCAGTCGCTCGTGCGGGATTCATCGCGTTGATTCGTCCGATCAGTGGAGACGAAGCCGAGCATTGCGGCCGTCTGATATCCACGGTCGTGGTGCTGGCATGCTCATGGAGCTTCTGCGGATACGCTGTGGCGACGGCATCGGAACAAACCAGTGTGGCGCAATCCTTGGGTATCAGCGCCAGGCTGTTGCAGCAACGCAATCATGCCGCTTTGGAACGACGCAGAACACCGATGCCAAGGAAGCCACGGCATAAGATGCCGGATGGTTCGCAAATGGCCGCCATCGGAGATTCGGTGATGCTGGCGTCCAGCAAAGGATTGCAAGACACGTTCCCCAACATCATTGTGGATGCCGAAGTCTCACGGTCGATGGCGAAGGGACAGGGTCTTGTCGATCAATTGAAAGCGCAAGGAAATCTGCGCCCCTGGGTCTTGGTGGGACTTGCCACCAACTCCGTGGTGACCAATGATCAGCTTGACGATCTGCTGAATGATGTCGGCCCCGATCATGTGCTGGTGCTCATTAACGCGCACGCTCCCGTTTCATGGGTTCCCGGCACCAATGCCGTGTTGAAGCAATTCGCCGCGGCGCATTCCAACAACGTCGTACTGGTCGATTGGGACGGGACCATTTCCCAGCATGCTGACGAACTTGCCGGAGATGGCATCCATCCGGGAATGTCCAATACGATCTACGCGCAGGCGGTCAAGGATTCAATCGCCGCTTGGATCAAGCAAGGGCACTGATTGATGCGTTGACGACTTCCATACGAGGTCCGCCACATGCCGTCGCATATGAATGATCCCCATTCCGTGGAAATCGGAATGGGGATCATTCATATGCGGACGATGCCGATATTAGGGAAATCAGGCCTCCTGATGCTGAGGAGCGGACAGGAAGTGCTCCTCGCTAGGCAGAACGGCGTTGAGAATCACAGCCACCACGAACGACACCGCGATGCAGTTGGAAGCGAAGATGGACTGGAACAGCGCCGGGAAGTTGGCGAAAATGTCGCCGACCTGGGTGAAACCGATGCCAATGGTCAGGCTCAACGCGGCGATGGTGATGTTGCGCTGCGTGTAACCGGCCTCGGAAATCATCTGGAATCCGGACAGGATGATATTGCCGAACATCATGATGGTGCAGCCGCCAAGCACAGCCTGCGGCAGGGAGTTGAAGACCTCTGCAACGGCCGGAACGAAGCTGGCAAGCACCAAAATCAGACCGCCGGAAAGAATCACCTTGCGGTTGACCACCTTGGTCATCGCCACCAGACCGATGTTCTGCGCAAACGAAGTCAATGGCAGGCAGCCGAACAAACCGGACACGGAGGAGATCAAACCGTCGCCGGCAATAGCTCCGGCGGTTTCCTTGTCGGTGGGCTGACGGTCGAGACCGACCTTGGTAAGCGCCGCTGTGTCGCCCAACACCTCAACCGAGGAAACGACATACAGCAGAGCGAAGGAGATAATCGCACCCGGATCAAACTCAAGCTTGAACGGCATGAAATGCGGCACCGACACGACCTGCAGATTGGCGAAACCGGAGAAATCGACCTTTCCCATGAAAATCGCGACCACATAGCCCACGACAAGGCCGAACAGCACGGAAAGCTGCTTGGCGGTGCCCTTCATGAGCAGCTGGAACGCAAGGCAAGCCACCAGCGAAATCAGGCCAAGCGTCAGATTCTGCCAGCTGCCGAAATCCTTCGCGCCGGAACCGCCGCCGAAGCTCGTGGCGCCGACGGACAGGAGCGAAAAACCAATCGAGGTGACGACAATCGCGGAAACGATCGGCGGGACGAAACGACGCCAATACTTGGCCGTCAAACCAAGCACGACCTCCAACAGGCCGCCAAGCACCACGGCGCCGGCGACTGCGCCATAACCCTGATGCTGCGCGATCGACATGGCGGCCGCGACGTAGGTGAAGGAAATGCCGGTGACCATCGGCAGACGGGAACCAATCAGCCACACACCGTACAGCTGCAGGCAGGTGCCGAGACCTGCGACCAGCAGGCCGGCCTGAATGATGGCGGCGGACTGCGCGGCATCCATCTTGGCGGCCGTGGCCACCAGGAAGATAGGCGCGAGATTCGCCACGAACATGGCCATGACGTGCTGCAGGCCGAACGGAATGCCCTTCCAGAACGACACCGGTGCGTCAAGACTGCTCAACGCCTCAAAAGACACGCCTTTTTTAGTGTCTTTTGCCTTTGTCTTTTTTTCGGTTTTCTCTGTGTTCTTCTCTTCGCTCAACTGTTACATCCTCTCTTATAATCGTCTGAGCGTACTGAAAAAATCAGGAGCGGAATTCGATGGTGCCGTTTTCCGGATCCATCGATTCGACGATTGCCAGGGAATCGACGTCGTACCCTTCCTCACGCAGCTGGTCGCCACCGCCTTGGAAGCCCTTTTCCACGGCGATGCCGATGCCTTCCACAGTGGCTCCGGCCTCATGGCACAGCTCGATCAGGCCTTTTAACGCCTTGCCGTTGGCAAGGAAATCGTCGATCAGCAGCACGTGGTCGCCTTCATTGAGATAGCGCTTGGACACGATGACAGGGAACTCCTTCTGCTTGGTGAAGGAATACACGGTGGTCGTGTACTGGTCGCCGTCAAGATTGATGGACTGCGCCTTCTTGGCGAACACCACCGGGACATTGCCGAAATGACGGGCCACGACACAGGCGATGCCAATGCCGGAAGCCTCAATGGTCAGAATCTTATCGATGGTCTTGCCCTTGAAATGCTCGGCCCAGGCGGCGCCCATATGGTCGAACAGCTCGACATCGCACTGATGGTTGAGGAACGCGTCCACTTTCAGCACATTGCCGGGCTTGACGGTACCTTGTTGCGCAATGCGCTCTTCAAGTTCCTTCATGAAACCCCTTAATCTTGTCGGCCGCGAAAGCGGCATCAGATGATGGCATACGGCGAGCCGTATATAGGAGTTCAGCATACGCGCCTCAATTGACCGTGCGAGTCGGACCCCTGACCTGCTCATGTGATAAACATGAATGCTGCGAACAAATGTTTGAATATGAGCGTGCGCGAAGAAAAGAGGAATCGGTGGAACAGAGCATGGGACCTGTGATGTGCGATCCGCGGAGCCTGATAGAGGGACTCAACCCCCAACAGGAAGAAGCGGTGAAATACTACGGCCAGGCATTGCTCATCGGCGCCGGCGCAGGCTCAGGCAAGACCCGTGTGCTGACACGTCGCATCGCATGGCTGCTGGCGCATGGCTTCTGGGCAAGCAGCATCCTCGCCATCACCTTCACCAACAAGGCGGCCGCGGAAATGCGTGAACGTCTCGTGACTTTGGTCGGGCCGGAAGCCGAACATATGTGGATCTCCACCTTCCACTCCGCCTGCGTACGCATCCTACGCCGCGACGGCAAGGAAATCGGCCTTAAATCGGGCTTCTCGATTTACGACACCGCGGACAGCGAGCGACTGGTCAAACTGATCGCAGCCGACCTGAACATCGATACGAAGCGGTATACGCCACGCATGCTGCTGGGCAAGATATCCGACTGCAAGAACGCGTTGGTTTCCTGGAAAGACCAGCTGAAAAAAGCGAACTGCGATTACATCCCGGGACAGCGCGGATACCAGGTGAGCGCCGGCGACGTCGACGAACTGGTCGCCGTCGTCTACGCCGAATACCAGCATCGTCTGGCGCTCGCCAACGCAGTCGACTTCGACGATTTGATCATGCGCACCGTGGAATTGCTCCAAACCTGCCCGCAGGTGAGCGAATACTATCGGCACAGGTTCCGTTACATCTTCGTGGACGAGTATCAAGACACCAACCATGCCCAATATGTGCTCGTACGTGAATTGTCCGGCATCGATTCGGACGAACAGCCCGACCCGCAGGCGAGGGGAGCGGGCCGTGTGGGACCGAGCTGGATTACCGTGGTGGGTGATTCCGACCAATCCATCTACGCGTTCCGAGGTGCGGACATCCGTAACATCCAAGACTTCGAACAGGATTTCCCGAACGCCAAAACCATCATGCTCGAACAGAACTACCGTTCGACGCAGACCATCCTCGACGCGGCGAACGCGGTGATCGCGAAAAACGAAAACCGCAAGCCGAAGAAACTGTGGACGGCGCTTGGTCAAGGCGACAAAATCGTCGGCTATGCCGCCGACAACGCACAGCAGGAAGCCGGATGGATAGCGAACGAAATCGCACGAATCCACACCGAGGAAGACGTCGCTTACCGTGACATCGCCATCATGTACCGAGCCAACGCGCAGTCACGTTCGCTGGAAGAGGCCATGATCAACGCCAATCTGCCGTATCAGCTGGTCGGCGGCACCAAATTCTATGAACGTAGGGAAGTCAAGGACGCCATCGCGTATTTGCAGGCCATCGTGAATCCCGCGGATAATGTGAACGTGCGGCGTATCCTCAATGTGCCTAAACGAGGACTCGGCGCACGCGCGGAGGGATTGGTGGCCGGCTACGCGGACGCGCATGGCCTCACGTTCTTCGAATCCATTGAACATATGGACCAGATTGAAGGCATGACAGGCCGTACCACCAAACCGTTGGGCGCATTCCGTGATCTGATGCACGAGCTGGCCGATTTCGCCAAGGAACATGATTCGAAACCATCCGAAGTGGTGGCCGAAGTATTGGATAAAAGCGGTCTTCTGGAGGAATTGCAACGTTCCGAGGATCCGCAGGATGCTTCGCGTGTGGACAATCTTTCCCAGTTGCAGTCCGTGGCCGCCGAATTCGAGCAGAACACGCCGGATGCCACGTTGGCCGGTTTCCTGGAGACCACGGCATTGGTCGCCGACTCGGATCAGTTGCCGGGAGAGGGCGAGGATTCCGGCAAGGTCACGATGATGACCTTGCATACGGCCAAAGGTTTGGAATATCCGTATGTGTTTCTTACGGGTATGGAACAGGGTACGTTCCCGCACCAGCGTGCCATGGAGGACACCAGCGAGCTGTCCGAGGAGCGTCGTCTGGCATACGTGGGCATCACCCGTGCGAAGCGTCGGCTGTATGTGACCCGTGCGGCGGTGCGTGCCCAATGGGGGCAGGCCAATGACATGATGCCCAGCCAGTTCCTGGATGAGATTCCGGATGAACTCATCGATTGGAAACGTCGTGAGGCCGGTGTGGAGCGCATGCGCGCCAGCTGGGGAGATGACGACGAGTTCGGCGGGTGGGACGATGATGACGATTTCGGATCCACTTCCTTCGGCGAATCGATGTACGGATCGTCGACATACGGTTCCTCATCGTATGGTTCTGGTTCTCGCGGATCGCATCCCACTTATGGGTCGTCTCATGGATCGCACAGCTCGTATGGTTCCGGACGGTCCTCCTACGGCTCGGGAAGCCGCCGTTTCTCTGGCGGATCGCACTCTGGCTCGTCCTCATACGGTTCGTATGGCTCATCCCGGTCGTCATACGGTTCCGGCAAGCCCTCCGGCAAATCCGGTAAGGTCACCACGCGCCGCGCCAAGCCAAAGGATCTGACGAAATCGGCTCCGGCAAGTTCGTTGGACGGCAACAACGGATTGAGCATTTCGGATTTCCAGATAGGCGACAGAATCACCCATGACCATTACGGTTTGGGAAAGGTCATCGAAACGCAGGACAAGGGCGCGAATTCGGTGATCACCGTCGATTTCGGCACGGATGGCGTCAAACGATTGCTGCTTCGTGTGGCGCCTATTGAAAAGCTCTGACGGCTTTTCCAATAGGCGCCCCTCGTGGCGGCGCCGTTGTGGGCTCATAACACGGATTG
>OJRJ01000468.1_pt1 | contig 20290 bp, 20 predicted proteins | sample 1599181 | NCBI WGS metagenome assembly OJRJ01 (sample SAMN03922540, study PRJEB24848) | human gut metagenome | isolation source: stool sample | host: Homo sapiens | place: Germany | collected 2010-05 | reverse complement strand
CCCGAAGCACGATGCGGGTACCGCAACCCGACATTATCGAGCATTTTGGCAACGCAGATGCCGTGCCGCAGCTGCCGGAGCGGTGCTTAAGCCGCTAGGCGGGAATTGTGCGGTGTTGCCCAAGGTCGTTTCTTTACGTTTCGTCCGGGCGGTATTCCAACAGGTCAGCGGGCTGGCAGTCCAGCGCTTTGCACAGGGCTTCCAGGGTGGAAAACCGCACCGCTTTTGCTTTGTTGTTTTTCAGGATGGAAAGGTTGGCCGGGGTAATGCCGATGGTTTCAGCCAGCTCCCCCGCCCCCATGTGGCGCTTTGCCATCATCACATCCAGGTTGACGATAATTGGCATCTTCTGCGCCCCCTTACACGGTATAGTCCAGTTCGTCTTTCATCTTAACGGCCTGGGCAAACGCATTTTTGATGACCCGCACGATCAGCGCCATAAACGCCGCCGCAACGCCAATGGCAAAGATGAACGGCAGCCCCAGCACAGCACCCACCGGCAGGCAGAGCGCTGCAGCCCAGGTGCAGCACCAGCTGATGCGCCGCAGGGCCAACACGTTGGCAGGGGTAAACACCTCTTCTTTTTCAATGCGCGCCAAAAACATGTACAGGTTATACAGCATCCACAGGGCCAGCGCGGCGCTGCAATAGCCCAGCCCCAGCAAAAAATACCCCAGCTTTGGCCCATGCACCAGCTGCAGCGCGTGCACCGCCAAAACCCAGCTGACGATGCGCGGCCCGCACAGCACCATCACCACGCACCCCATGGCCGCCGCCAGGGTGGCGAACTTGGTCAGCATAATGCTTTTGTGGTCGTTCCAGCCAAAAAAGTTTTCTGGTAATTGACGCATTGGTCATTCCCCCTGATGTTTTATGGTATATCCGATGCTGTTATCATAGCATATATCGCATCGTTTTACAATACATTTTTATTGTTTTTCAATATATTTATTCTGTTTTACAATGCGTTTATGCTTCAGGTTCCTGCACCAGCTGCCCTGCGGCAGATTTTCTGGCTGAAAATGCGGCAAAAAGCTTGACTTTTTCTCCCATACCTGTTACAATATTTAAGCTGTAACAGGCAAATTGAGTATTTGTGCCCGTAGCTCAGTTGGTAGAGCACCTGACTTTTAATCAGGGTGTCCGGGATTCGAATTCCCGCGGGCGCACCAAAAAGCACCAGACAAATTTTTGTCCGGTGCTTTTTTGTTGTGTCATTCAAGATTCTCAACATTGTGATTCCTTTTGGGCTGCTTAGCCCGCTTTTCATTTCCTCCAGATCATCACCCTCATCCAGAACAGGTTGGCGAAGATCCTGTCGGTGCCGGTGGCCACCATGGCCGGGAACAATGCCCAGGGCAGCACCACCCGATGGCAATATGCCCCCGCATCTGCCGCGTTCCTGGAATACATTCGCTCTCGGCTGGGGGATGCCTTTTGCTGATTTCACCCATACCAACAACAAACACCGTGCCGCCATGCAGGGGGTTCTCCTGCTTGCGGCACGGTGCTTTGTTGTATCAGGCTATTGTCGGGTTATTGTTTCTTTTTGACAAGCTGTCTGCCCACGGCCCACAGCCAATCCAATGCGGCGGCGGCAAGGGCGGGGTACACGATCAGGCCGAACAGCTGGTACCAGGTGGGGATAAAGTAATCTGCCCCGCCGGGCAGGGTGCTGGCGGCGTTCAGGGTAATGCTTTGCGGAGTAAAGGTCAGGCCCACGGTCTTGTTTTCATCGGGGCTGCAGGGGTCCAGCCGCAGTGCCACGATCTGGGTGCGCGGCAGGGTGTACACATAGGTGCCGTCTGCCAGCACTTTGGGGAAGACGCGGCGGTCCTGGCTGTAGGGCTCCCCCGTTTTTGTGGTGTAATACAGGCACATTTCGCGGGAATCGCCGTCAAACTCCACGTTGTAGCTCACGGTACGCACCACGCGGCCGGATACATCCTCCAAAATCATCTGCGGGTCGCCGCCTATGGTAATCAGCTGGCCCTGGGGTGCGCTGTTCTCCCCCGGCTCCCCCCAGGTCAGCTCGGCCAGCTGCCAGCTTTCAATGGGGATCGAGGTTTCAGTCAGGGTGCCTTTTGCCTTGGCGGAGCTGTCCCCCGCAAAGGCCACCGCACCCTGCACCAGCCAGAACACCAGCACCGCGCACCAGCACAGCACCGGCAAGGCAAAGCGATGGGCAAACAGTCGGTTCAGGCGGCTTTTCCATGTCATCTCTTTCATTGGGCCGCCTCCTTGCTCATCTGCATTGTGACCGGCTCATACCCGGCATCCGTTACGCGGTAGAGCAAGGTCTGCCCCGCCTGCGCAGCGGCCAGGTGGTCGGTAAACAGGTTCTGATAGCTCTGCACAAAGATATCGTCGATCTTTTGCAGGTAAAGCACCGTACAGCCGTTGGCACGCACGGTTTCATCCAGGCGTTCAGCGGTGTAGGGGTGGTAGTAGCGCTGCTTCACGCCCTCCTCCTGCGGTTCCAGCTCCGGCAGGCCGAAGGTTCCGCCGCCGCCCTCCTGCGTGGCCCCCACGCCGGAGTAATCCACCAGGACGGGGTAAAAATCAAACACGGCAGAGAACCAGTGTTCGCCGTTATCCCCCTGGCTGACAAAAAACACGCGGTCGTTTTCGTTCAGGTAATCGCTGCGCAGCCAGTCAGCTTCGGCGCGGGCGGTCTTGCGGTCGGCGAATTCGCCATCCGAGAAGCCCAGCACCGAAAGCTGCGGCAGGATCATGCCGTTCACCCGCACCAGCATGGCGGCGGCCATCAGCAGAACACCGGCCTGGCCCGCCAGGGCAATCCAGCGGCGGGCCGGGGCTTTCTGTTCGCCATCCGCGGTTTGCAGGGCGGTGCTCCAGCAGGCCAGCGCCATAAAGAACCAGCCGATATAGTAAGTATAGATATAGCGGTTATAATCCACCAGCCCCACGGCCTGATCCGGCTTGAAAATAAAGCCATAGCTGAGCGCCAGCATGAGGTTATACCCCACAAAGCATGCAAGGGACAGCACCCCGATGCAGCCAATGCGCAGCTTGAGCTGGCGGCCTCTGGCGCAGATGGCCGCCACCAAGAACACCAGCAGAATCAGCACCACAACATTGCGGCCCTGGCCGATCATGCTCAGCCGACCATCCGAAGTCCAGAACTGGTGGCCCATATCGGCCATGGCTTGGGTGAACTGGCTCTGGCGCTCGGCGTAAAAGCCCTCCACCGGTTGGCCCAGCAAAATCTTGATGCCGTTGATGACCACAGCGGACAAGGGGGCGCTGGTTTCGCCGGTGCCGCCCTCGCTGGCACTTTTGGCAACCAGAATGCCCACATAGCGGATGTTCCAGAAATAATAGATCAGCATGGGCGCGGCAAAGCAGGCAATGGCAAAGCCGGTGCGGCGGGCAAGGCCCTTTTTGAAGGGGTGCTCCGCAAACAGCCAGGCATCCACAGCCATCAGCCCCGCCGCCACCAGGGACAGCACAAAGGTGTTGGCCTTGATGTTGGCCGCCAGCGCCAGTACCGGCAGTACGGCCCACTTGGGGCCGCCGGTTTTGCGCAGCGCCAGCCACAGCGCCACAGCGCCGCCCAGTGCAAGGCCCGCGGGCACATCGCCATAGGCGGTCATATAAGTGGTATCCAGATAGATCGTATGGTTATACACCGTCAAAAACCAGGGGGCAAACCAGCAGATTGCTGCCAGCGGCACCGCAATGCGGTACTGGCGGAAGTTCAGCCCGCCCAGCACCGCGGCAAACACGGCGGCGGCCAGCACATCATACGCCACATAGATCTTCCAGTCTGCATAATGGCCCAAAAACTGGAAGAAGTAGGAGAGCAGCGGCAGGCCGGGGTTCTGGGTCTGGGGCCAGGGGGTTCCAAGGGTAGCCAGGGCATACAGGCGGTTATCCGCCTTGGTCACCTTTACGGCGGTAGCCCACAGGCTGAGTTCATCATACTTGGTTGCCAGCGGCTGGCGGATGAAAAAGTACACCGCAAATGCCAGCGCCATGCCCCAGAACAGCACCGCCCCCGGTGTAACCAGGCGGCGGTAGACCGGGCGCTGGCCTTTGTGGGGCACCAGCGCCCACACGCCGCTGCCCGCAAACACCGCCCACAGCAGCACAGTGCCGGGCAGCAGCAGGTTTGCCATGCCCGCAGCCATCAGCCAGGCAACGGCAATGCCCAGCGCGCTCAGCGGGGCCAGCGCAGCATGCAGGTTACATTTGAGCGTTAGGAACGCGCAGAACAAAAACAGCACCGCCAGCGCGGCAAAGATGCAAAGCAGCTCCATAGAATCACCATTTTATACAACATAAAAGCCCTGCGGGTGTGCCCCCAAGCCATGGGCGCACCGCCCCACAGGGCTCTTTTTTACTTTTTGCGGAAAACATCAACGGCAAGGCAGGCAAACGCAGCCCCCACAGCCGGGGCAAACAACAGCAGCAGCCATTGGCCGCCGTTTGGCACAAAGCGCAGGTACCACGGCTGCACCGGGTTGAGCACCACGCCGTCCAGCCGGGTAGGCACGCCGCCCACACTGTCCGGGTCAATGCGCAGCCCGGTCACGGTAAGGCCGCCCAAGTCAAAGGTATACTGGTTTTCACCGCTCACGCGGGCAAAAACTTTCTGGGTCTCGCTGTACTCGGTCTGGCCGGGGCGCAGGTAATACAATGCTACGCTGCCGGACGGTAGGTAGTGCACGGCGTCCAGCTCCGCCGTTTCCAGCCAGGCTTCGCCCCGCCAGATGATGTGCGGGTCGTTGTCGGTGGAAAGATACCAGCCGGGTTCATCCACCGGCGCGGTATGCCATTCATCGTCATCATAATTGACAAAGCTTTCAAATTCCAGGTCATCCACCGTCAGGGTGCGGGTCACCATAGTGCCGTCTGCTTTATGGTTCAGCATCACAGCGCTGCCCACCAGCACGTACACCAGCCACACAATAACAGCGGCGGCATATGCCAATATCAGCAGCTGCTGGGGGCGCAGCGGGCGGCCCGCACGGGCGGGGGCGGCAAAACGCTTGGTTGGGCGTTTATCTTTCATTGTACCACCCCGCTTTCTGCCACAGCCACCGGGGTAAAGGCGATAGGCTTGCTGCGGCCTTCAAACCGGTAGAGGGTTGCGGGCATATTCGCTTTCAGCCCGCCTTCGAACCGGATGCTGAACTCCCGCTCCAGATAGTCGTCCGCGCGGTCGATCAGCAGGTAGTCGATCTGCTTTTCTTCCATATAGGCGGTCAGAGAGTCTGCGGTGCAGACCGCCTCAAAGTCATACAAGGTCCAGTTCAGGCTTTCCACCAGGTTCATAAAGTCGGAGTCCCACCGGCTGGAATAATCATCGTTGCCCCACCAGGTACCGCCATAGCCGTTGACCACCTTGGCGGTCAGCTCATACTTGTAGTAGTACCAGCGGGTGGCATCATCGCCCTGACTGATGACCAGCACGCGGTCCGGCCAGTCCAGCACGGTGTTCATTGCTTCAGCGCGGTTCTTTACATCGCGGCGCAGGGTGTACAGGCTGTCGGCGTTGGTCCAGAACCCGGCTGCGGGCACACCGCGCCAGGCAAAAATACCCAGCACTGCCGCAGCGGCCAGCCCCAGCGCCGCACGGCCCAGCCGCTGCGCCGCGCCGCCGCCCTGCCCCACCGCAAAGCCCAGCACACAGAAGCCGTACAGCATCCACCCCTGCAGGTAGGGCGCGATATAACGCTCATAGTCCTTCAAGGCGGAGCCTTCGGCCTCGGAGAAATTGTAGAAGTACAAAATCAGGTGGAAGAGATACAGCGCGGCAAAGCAGAACGCCCCGCCCACAAAGCCAACCACGGTGCGGCGGCGTGCGGCACCGGCAGGCGCTGCCACAAAGGCCGCCGTGAACAGCAGCAGAATGCAGCTGACGGCCATGATGGGCGCGCCCACCAAACAGACGCGGCGGTACAAAAATGCCTGGCCCATGCTCTGCATGATCTGGGCAAAGCGTTCTTCGCGCCCAATGCCCAGCAGCTGCTTGATGCCGCCGGTCAGCACAGCACCATAGCTCAGGCCCGCGCTGCCCACGCTGGCCCCAGTGGTTTCGGTTGGGGTCACGGCGGCGGTATAGCGGTTCCAGCTGATAAACACCGCCAGCACCACCGCCGCCAGAATACTGCATTTTGCCAGCGATACGCCGAAAATGCGGCCAGGCTTTGTATCCGGGTGCGGCGTACCGAACAGCTGATCCAGCCCGATCAGGAACGTAACGATCAAGGCATAGGCAAAACCGATATCTTTGGTCATGGTCAGCACGGCAAGTGGCATGGCACAGGCAAAAAAGCCGGTTTTGCGCCCGCCCGCCGCGGCATACAGGCACAGGGTTCCGCCAAACAGCAGTGCCAGGGGGGTATCCGCCATGGCGTTGGCGTACATGGTGGATGGGGTGCCCGCCGGAACCACGCTGAAAAAGAACGGCAGAAGAAAGCCCGCAGCAAACACCAACACAGCACCCGCCCAGTTTTTGCGCGGCATGGCTGCCGCCGGGGCAATGCAGGCCAGGAACAAAATATCCAGCCCGGCCAGGCACTGCCATTCATAAAACTGGCCCGGTACGCGCTGGAAGAGATAGGAAACCAGGCTGGTTGCCGGGTAAGTAAAGCTCGCCGTCAGGTTGATGGGATCCGCCACATACAGCGCAGCGCGCTCCGCCACCATCTTGGGGGCAAGGCCCCAGGCGGTAAATTCATCCCACTGGGTAAACATGGGCTGCTGCAAAGCAAACAGCACCCACAAAAAGCAGCTGCCGCCCACAAACAGCAAAAAGCCGGGGCTGAACAGCGCCCGCCGGATAGCCCGCCACCCGGCACGCACCCCAAAGTAGACCCCGCCGGCCAGCCAGACCGCCATGATGATAAAATGGCCGAACTGCAAAAGCCCCAGCAGGGAAAGCAGATACAGCACCACGGCCGACCCGCACAAGGCGGGCAGCGGCAGCAGGGCGGCATCGAACCGGGTGCATGCCGCCACGCACAGACAGCATGCGGAGAAGAACAGCAAAAACAGCAGGCCGAATACAATCTGCACGGTACAGCACCTCCCGGAATCAGAATTAAATTAGTAATTAGCAATGAATCATTAGCGGTGGATTGCCGCCCGGTGGGCGGCTTAGAAAATTGGGGCAAGGTAGCATATAAAGGCTGATTCTATACCCGAAGACTATCACGCAAAAGCCGCGAAAAACCGCAGATTTGATCGTGCCGCAGGCACACCGCCATTATTTTTAACTATTCTCTCATATACGCGTAAGCCAGCTCACGCGTATACGACGTACACCGGCCCCACAAAGTAGTGCTGGAAGAGCAGCACAGCGCCAAAAACGGCATAGCAGGCGCACAGCGGGGTGATGGCCGCTTCGGCCTTTTCTTCCGTGATGGCGGGGCGAATGGTTTTGCGCAGCAGTACGGCCAGGGCGGGCAGCAATGCCAGCCAGACGCAGAGGAAATACCGCGCCTGCAGCCCCACAATGCGCACCATGCCCACCGGGGTATAGGTGATATACATGGCTGCCATGGCACCGGCGGCGTACACCAGCGCCAGCAGCGCCGCCCCACCCACGCGGCGGCGGGTGGGGAACGCATCGGCGCGTTTTGGCTGCGCAGCAGCCAGCAGGGCGGCCAACAGCAGCACCAGCGGGCCGGTCAGGTTCAAAAAGCTGATGGGCAGGTCCTTCCAGCCGAACAGGCCGAGCTGCCCCATAAAGAAATCATTCTCTCCCAGGGTCCCCCAGAACGCAGCAATGGTCCGCAGAGGGTTGCGCAGCACAAAGGCCAGCTGTTCACCGCCGTTTACCGTGCTGCCGCCCTGGCGCTCAATGATGGGATAGTTATAGCGGAACGCCGTTCCGTACCATTCCGTCAGCAGGGTAACGGCCATAGCACCGCCAAAGCTGCCCAGCGCCCACAGCGGGCGGCGTCCCTTGGCATGCCATTCCCGTTTTGCCACCAAAAAGATGGGCAGGACCCACAAAAGGTTCAGGTACGGTTTGGCGATATTGACAAAGATGCAGGCGGCGGTGTAAATGCCCGCCGTTTGGGTGTTCCACTCCTTGCGGGTCAGCAGGGCAAGCATCAGGTAATAGCAGCCCAGCAGGGTTGCATCATAGCTCAGCGACGCCCCCATAAAAAGCGACATCGGCAGCAGCATAATGGCCGCAAAGGCCGGGCGGTAACGCTCCGCTTTGGCCAGCGTCAACGCGCACAACAGCGTGTAGGCCAGCAGGTTGACGATGCGCCCGCCATATAGGCAGCCCAGCGCGCCAAAGCCCAGCAGGCGTGCCAGCGCCATACCGACCGCGCCCGGCAGGAATGGAATGACCAGAAAGCTGACCGGCTCGCTGACCGGGTCCGGCACAGAATCCCGCACATCGTGCGCCAGGTACAGGGCAAAGCTGTCCGCCATGCTCTGCACTGCGCCTTCTTTGCCGTATTGCTTCAGGGCATAGCCCGCGGTGTTATAGGCTTTTTCCGCCCCGGTATCGGGGTCAGTGCCCACACCGGCAGAGGTATGCGCATTCACCCATGCACCGGGGAACGCTTCCAGCAGGTAGGCCACATCGTCCGGGTAGGTGCGGGAAGCATCAAAATCAAAGTGCCCGGTGGAGATGGCATAGGTGCGCAGGTAATGGTCGGCTTCGTCCGGCGTTTGCAGCGGCGGGTTGGCAAATGCAAACAGCAGCCCGCACAAAAAGATGCACACGGCCCCTTTTGCCGCAAATCCTTTTGCAAACCGCCGCACACAATACCCGGCCAGCAGACATACTTCCAGAAAGGCCGCACACCCCAGTGTAACCACCAGGGGGGACACACGGTTATCCAACCCAAAGAACACCCGCCAGTAATAGGCCCACAGCACGCCGCACACGGCGGCGCACAGCACAGCCAGCCCCCACCGCACAGCGGCGGGCAGCTTTTGTAATTTTATTGGCATAAAACTTCCTTACAACCACCCTTACAGAATGTACTGGCCGACCTTGTACTGGTCCAGGTTGCCGCGCAGGAACTCGATGGTTTCGGCAAGGCCCTGTTCAAAGGTATACTGCGGTTTCCAATCGGTCAGGGTGCGCAGCTTGGTGGCATCGCCCAGCAGGCGGTTAACCTCGCTCTTTTCGGGGCGCAGGCGCTCGGCTTCGCAGACAATCCTGGCGCTGGGGTTGATCTGGGCAATCAGCTCATTGGCCAAATCGCCGATGGAATGTTCCACGCCGGTGGCAATGTTGATCTCCTGGCCAATGGCGGCATCGCAGTCCGCAATGGCCATAAAGCCGTGGGCGGTGTCCTTGACATAGTTAAAGTCGCGGGTGGGGGTCAGGCTGCCCAGCTTGATCTCCTGCTGGCCGGCCAGCAGCTGAGTGATGATGGTGGGGATGATGGCGCGGCCGCTCTGGCGCGGGCCATAGGTGTTGAAGGGGCGCACAATGGAAACCGGCAGGTCAAAGCTGCGGTAAAAGCTTTCGGCCAGGCGGTCCGCGCCGATCTTGGTGGCAGAGTAGGGGCTCTGGCCCTGGAACGGGTGGTGCTCGTCAATGGGCACATACTGGGCGGTGCCGTACACTTCGCTGGTGGAAGTAACCATCACGCGCTGGGTGCCCAGCTCGCGGGCGGCGTTCAGCACGTTCAGGGTGCCCTTGATGTTGGTATCCACATAGCTGTCCGGGCTGTGGTAGCTGAACGGAATGGCAATCAGGGCAGCCAGATGGAACACGCGCTCCTGCCCGCGCATGGCAGTACGCACGCCGTTGGGGTCACGTACATCGCCCATAAAGATATCCATTTCATTGCGGATCTCCGGGGGCAGGGTATCGATCCAGCCCAGGGAACCAAACGAGTTATACAGACAGAAAGCACGCACTTTCTCGCCGCTTTTTACCAGCTCTTCGGCCAGATGGCTGCCGATAAAGCCATCGGCACCGGTCACCATAACGGTATGGGACATTGTAAAAACACTCCTTTTTATATGGCAATACCGCCCGCAGGGCAGAACAATCCAATTATTACAAAATAGTATAACCGATTTGCGGCCTGATTTCAACCAATGCCCCGCCCAGCGTGCAAAAAAGTGCCGGGGCTGCCGCGGATCGGGTAGGCCTACATTAAATTTATATAAAGATTATTCCGTTTGTATCAAAGAGTTCGGCAATATGTTATAATAGGGCAATACCGCATAATTCTAAGTGCCGATACGGCGAGCGAGGTGCGGCAGATGCCAAGCCAAAAGCGCAGATAATACTGGATGTCTTATCGAGCATTTTGGCAACGCAGATGCCGTGCCGCAGCTGCCGGAGCGGGGCTTAAGCCGCTAGGCGGGAATTGTGCGGTGTTGCCATAGGATAAATACAGTGCTGGGCCGCCTTGCCGCATTCCCTGCCCTGTAGTGGAAAGGAGCCTGCACCCATGCCGCAACGCGAACCTGCCCTGCTTTGGCTGCGGGACTTCGCCCTGACCGCATTGGTCCTTGCGCTGTGTACGCTGACAAGCTGGGTATTTTTCCGGCTGGATTTTGTTTCTTCCAACTATATCCTGACCTATATCCTGGGCGTCATGTATATCAACGTCTTTACATCGGGGTTGGTGTACGGCGTTGTGGCTTCGCTGTTCTCGGTGATGCTGGTCAACTATATGTTCATTGACCCCTTTATGCAGTTCCGCATCCGGTCAGACGACATGGTAACGGCAGTGGTCATGCTCTGCGTTTCGCTGCTCTGCTCCTCGCTGACGGGGCGTATCAAGGTACAGGCCGCCCAAAGCGAGCGCAAAGCCTATGCTTCGCAGGTGCTGCTGGAAGCCAGCCGCAGCCTGTTGGGGGCCGAGGACCCTGACACCATTCTGCGGATAACGGCCACCCAGCTGGGCAAGCTGTTGGAGCGCCCGGTCTGCTTTGCCCCCGCACCGGAGCACATTGCACCGGGAACCCTGATTCTGCCCCCTCCCGCCCAGACGGATTACCGCAGTTGCCCGGAGCTGCATGAGTTCAGCACCTATGAGCACAATCTGGCATTATCCATCCTGGATGTGTGTTCCCTGGCGCTGGAAAAAGAAGCCTCCAACCGAGCCCGGCGCGAAATTGAGGAAGCCGCCCGCCAGGAACAGCTGCGCGCCAACCTGCTGCGCAGCATCAGCCATGACCTGCGCACCCCGCTGACAAGCATTTCCGGCAATGCGCTGATTTTGACCGAGAAAAATCCCCTGCTGACTGAGGAAAAGCGCCGGGAGCTTTCTGCCGCAATTTATGAGGACGCCAACTGGCTGAACCATCTGGTGGAAAATCTGCTTTCCATCACCCGGATGGAGAACGGCCAGGTAAAGCTGCGCATTCAGCCGGAGCTGATTCAAGACATTTTTGACGATGTACTGACTCATTTAGACCATGACGCCGCCCGCCACACCATTGTGACCAACGTGGCGGATGACCTGCTGATGGCCGATATGGACGCCCAGCTGATCGAGCAGGTGCTGGTGAACCTCATCAACAACGCCATCAAATATACCCCCGAACATTCCCGCATCGAGCTTTTCGCCGCGCCGGAGGGTAAATTTGTCCGCATCTGCGTAACGGATGACGGCCCCGGCATCCCGGAAGAAAGCCGGGACAAGCTGTTTGATATGTTTTATACCCTTGGCAAAACCCGCAGCGATGGCCGCCGCGGGCTGGGTCTTGGGCTGGCCTTGTGCCGTTCCATTGTTGCCGCCCATGGCGGTGTGATCGATGTACAGAACGCTGCACCGCACGGTGCCTGCTTCCGTTTTACACTCCCGCGAACTGAGGTGACCCTGTATGAATAAACCGCTGATCCTTGTGGTGGAGGATGACCTGGCTGTTGCACGGCTGATCTCCACCACACTGGAAACCCGCAATTATCAGTACCACCGTGTACAGAACGGAGCCGGTGCCCTGTTGGAAGCTGCTTCGGCACGGCCGGATGTAATTTTGCTGGACCTTGGCCTGCCGGATATGGATGGTATTGATGTAATCCGCAAGATTCGCGGGTGGAGCAACGTGCCCATTCTGGTGGTTTCGGCCCGCAGTGATGATACCGACAAAGTATCCGCTCTGGATGCCGGTGCAGATGATTACCTGACCAAACCGTTCAGTGTAGAGGAGCTTTTGGCCCGGCTGCGCGTGGCGCTGCGCCGTGTGCGGTATGATACTTCCCGCGCGGGTGACCAGGCCAGCATATACGAGAACGGAGAACTGCGCATTGACTATGCCGCAGGCTGTGTGTACCGCGGCGGAACAGAGATTCACCTGACCCCCATTGAGTACAAGCTGATCTGCGTGCTGGCCAAGAACACCGGCAAAGTGCTGACCCACAACTATCTGCTGAACGAAGTCTGGGGCAGCCCGGCCGCATCGGATACGCCGTCCCTGCGCGTATTTATGGCAACGCTGCGCAAAAAAATTGAGGAAGACCCCAGCCACCCCCGCTATATCCAGACCCACATCGGCGTTGGCTACCGCATGATCCGCCAGTAAAGTTTGACTTTCAAAATGTAACTGCAACAGCCCGTCCATCCGTTTGTTGCCGGATGAGCGGGCTGTTTCAATTTTATTTATTCGGTTTTCTCTGCTTTACTTGGCTGCGCGGCGTCCGCCTTTGCCGCCGGTCTTTTTGGCGCGGCCGGTGCCGGTCTGGGTGCGGGTGGACTTGGGGGCTGTTTTCTTGGGTTCCGGCTTTGGCATATCCTTTTGCAGCAGCTTATCCGGCACGGGCTGGATGCTCCACAGCTGGTTTTCGCCAAACACATCCTGCCAGATCTGGGCCTGGGTACCGTTATCGACCCGCATGCCTACCAGGTCAATGACCTTATCAGCCAGCACATTGCGGATCTTGGCCTTGCCGCCATCGGCGGGAACAATCTCCCACCGCTGGCCCTTGCCGGTGGTTTTCTCCCACTGGTGCACCCAGGTTCCGTTCACAACACCACTCATGGCCAGGTCCATCACCTTGCCGGTAAAGCGGTTTTTGATGCGGTACTGGCCTTCGGCGGCTTCCTCAAAAATCCATTGCTGCCAGGGCTGACCCTCATAGCTCCACAGGCGGATGGATGCGCCGTTCTCGGTGTTGAAATCGGCAACTTCCAGCACGCGGCCATTGGCGGCAGCGATAGTATAGCAGGCGCCTTCCCGAATGACGGTCTGTGCGGATTTTTTCATAGCGTTTTTCCTCCTTTGCCTGTGCGGCGCTTTTGGTGCCTTACAGGTTATGTATTTATTGTACATATTATAGCACATTCGCACAAAGCGGTTTTGCCAAAATCGTGTAAAGTTTTTTGGTAACACTGCACGCTTTTTCGGGGTTAGCGGGTGGTTTAACCAAAGGTGGCTTGCATTTTTCAGCAATCTATTCTATGATATTATATAAATAACTAATTATAGGAGGCACCCACCTTGAGGATCGCATTGATTGCCCATGATTCCCGCAAAGAGCTTTTGGCCCAGTTCTGCACAGCCTATGTGCGTATTCTGTCTCAGAATGAACTGGTTGCCACCGGCGTGACGGGCAAAGTGGTACACGATGCCTGTGGGCTGCCGGTTCGCTGCCTGTACCCCGGTGCACGCGGCGGTGCCGAGCAGATTTCCTCCATGATTGCCTGCGGCGAAATTGATATGCTGCTGTTTTTCCGCGACCCCGTCAACGCCCGGCCCAATGAGCCGAACGCCGTTACCCTGCTGCGCCTGTGCGATACCCGCGCCATCCCCGTTGCCACCAACATTGCCACTGCCGAGGTTTTGATCCACGGCCTGGAGCGCGGAGACCTGGCCTGGATCGAATTGCAGCGCGGGAGAAAATAACGAATATCCACGAAACCCCAGCAAGCATTTGTAGGGCAATACCGCATAATTCTAAGTGCCGATACGGCGAGCGAGGTGCGGCAGATGCTAAGCCAAAAGCGCAGATAATACTGGAGTCTTATCGAGCATTTTGGCAACGCAGATGCCGTGCCGCAGCTGCCGGAGCGGTGCTTAAGCCGCTAGGCGGGAATTGTGCGGTGTTGCCGTAGATATAACACGATTCCACAAATACAAAAAGCATGTGCTTTTTCCACCTTTGTCGGGCGGGAAATCACATGCTTTATTTTATTCTATTGCTTCCGTTATCTTTCAGGTAATTTTCAGCGCGCGCTGAACGCGGTAGACCAGGTAGCGGAACAGCCCAACGATCATGCTGCCCTCGCACCATAAATAGTTAGGCAGATTACGCCAGTAAAATTTGGGCTTTTTGATTTTGGGCAGGGCAATCTTGGCTTCCGCATAGCCCTTGGCATAATCATTGCCGAAGCCGCGGTGACGGAACATGATAACTTTCAACAAATAGCCCAGCAGCATGGGGATAAAATTGACAACCAGCATGACCACCGGCTGGTTTTTGTAGGGCAGCAGAATGCTGTTGCGGCCGCTCTGAATGCTTTTGAATGGGTTATACCGCACCGCGCCGGTGGTGGCACCGCAGATATGGCGGCACTTTGCGGTGGGGCAATAGACGTTTTTATAACCAAAATTGTTGGCGCGCCAGCTGAGGTCAACATCCTCATAGTAGGCAAAAAACAATTCGTCAAAAACGCCAATTTTATCCAAAATGGATTTTCTGTACAGTGCTGCGCCGCCACAGGCAGAAAAAATACGGCAGGGCTTCTGGTAGCGGCTGGCTTTCAGGCCGTCGCCGCGCTTGCAGGCAAAGCCCAGAATCGTCACATAATCTCCGGCGTCATCGGCCAGTTCCGGCTCGTAATAGCGCAGCATCAGGCTGGATACCGCAAAAATCTTTGGGTCGCTCTCAGCGGTTTTCAGCAGCTCTTCCAACCAGTTCGGTTCGGCAAAGGCATCGTTATTGAACAAGGCCATATACTCGCCTTTGGCCATGGCGATGCCTTGGTTGACCGCATGGGAAAAACCGGTATTCTCGCTGTTTTCGATCAGGTGGTAGCGGGAGTTACCGCAGTAGCTGCGGGCAATTTCGAGGCTTTCATCGGTGGAGCCGTTATCGATCACGATCAGCTCAAAGTCCTGCTCAGTCTGCGCCCAGATGGATTCGATGGAATCCCGCAGCCAGCCAGCACCATTCAGATTGGGGATAATCACGCTTGCTTTCACTGTGCTTCCCTCCTTTTAATAACCCATGCCGCCAAGCAGGATGGGCATGTAAGAAAGGCCAACGATCACACTGTGCGCCGCAATCAGCAGGGCCAGAATGACCAGGTCCCCCACCAGCCGCTTGATCATGCAGGCAGTGGCCAGCTTCTGGCGTTCCTCCCATTTGCTGCCGCAAAGGCTCCAGTAAATCATCATGATAAGGCCCACCACCGGGATGGCAAACAACAGCAGCGTTGCAAGGTAATGCCCAGTGCCCATCTCTTCCTGTTGCTCGCCCCCATACCACATGAAAAAGGGATCCTCTTTCAGCGGAAATTCATCCTCGTCTTCATCATCCCAGTATTGAACCATATCTGGGTCCACATGGATGGTATAGCGCGGGCGGCTGGCTTCTGCTTTGGTGGGGGGCAGCGCACGGCCGCAGCGCGGGCAGACGGTAGTTCCCTTGGGAGCCACCAGACCGCATTGTTTACAAATATGCAATTCCATTTATACGTCCCCTTCCAGGCTCAGACTGCGGTCCAGCGGTGTGGCAAGAATGATCTGGGTGTTGGTGTTGCCCATCTTTTGCAGGTGGGTCAGCAGGTGTTCCAGTGCATCAATGCCAGGGCAGCTGACCTTGACGATAAAGTTATAGCTGCCGGTCACGCGGTAGCACTGCAGGATCTGCGGTTCGCCCTGGATCATTTTAAGGAAATGGTCCCGTTCCGATGCCGCCGTCTGGATGGAAATCAACGCCTGGACTCGGTTATTCTCGCCGGGGTGGTGCAGGCGCACGGTATAGCCGCCGATGATGCCCTCCTGCTCCATGCGGTGGATACGGCTGGACACTGCCGGACTGGTCAGGTTGACCTGTTTGGCGATTTCCTTGACCGGCATGCGGGCGTTGCGCATCATAAGCTGGATGATTTTGCTGTCTAATTCATCCATGTCGAGTCACTTCCTGTCAGTTTTAGTCAATGAGCACAATAAAAATAAAATAAAGCAAATAAACCTTGTATGGCATTACAAAACCGAAAACCCTTTCATTTTCTGTGCATATGCTGAATTATTTTAAGTTATCTGGGCATCATTATAATAAAAGCAAAACAAAATTGCAAGTATTGCATTTGACATTTTAATAATCAAGGTTATAATGTACTTGTAACAAGAAAGAGAAAAACAGAGTATAACCCCTTTAAGTTCCCATTTATTACATTACCATCTTCTGACCTTTATATACTTTCCCACCCCTCTATGCACAAAAGCCCGCTTTTCAAGCGGGCTTTTGTGTTTTTACCTGCCATTTTGTACTCTGCTTTATTTTATGAAGCAGATTTAATTTGCTTTTTCTCCCATACCCTAGTATAATGATGGGTAGTTTGTCTATTTTTATCTTGTTTTGCAAAAACGGAAAGGACTCCGCTGTGAATACACGTCTGGTCGGCATTTTGATTGACTCTTTTCCTATGATTTTAATTAACGGCCTTACGGTCACCCTGCCGCTTACGATCATTTCTTTTGCGCTTGCGTTGGTCATTGCGCTGATTACTGCCCTTGTGCAGACCGCCAAAATCCCCGTTCTGCGGCAACTTGCCCGGTTTTATGTCTGGGTCATCCGCGGCACCCCGGTGCTGGTACAGCTGTTCGTGGTGTTTTACGGCCTGCCCAGCCTTGGCGTACTGATCGACCCGTTCCCGGCTGCTGTGGCCTGCTTTGCCATCAATGAGGGTGCCTACTGCGCCGAAACCATCCGCGCCGCGCTGGAATCTGTTCCCGCTGGTCAGATGGAAGCCGGGTACTGCGTTGGCATGACCTATCTGCAGACGATGCGCCGTATTGTGCTGCCACAGGCACTGCGCACGGCGTTCCCGCCGCTGTTCAACTCGCTGATTTCCCTGCTCAAAGATACCTCCCTTGCCGCAAACATTACGGTAACCGAGATGTTTATGGCCACCCAGCGCATTGTGGCGCGCACCTATGAATCGCTGCCGCTTTATCTGGAAGTTGCCTTTATCTACCTGATGTTCTCCACCATCCTGACGCAGGTCCAGCGCTGGGGCGAAAAAAAGCTGAACGCCAAGGGCTTCAGCCAGAATTCCTGAGGAGGTGCCGCCATGCAGGAGATGCTGAAAATCACCGGAATCCGCAAATCGTTCAGCACGCTGGATGTGCTGAAAGGCGTGGACCTGACGGTGCACAAGGGCGAGGTTGTTTCGCTGATCGGGCCTTCCGGTTCCGGCAAGACCACGCTGCTGCGCTGCGCCAACTTTTTGGACCAGGCCGAGGACGGCACTATGGTGCTGGACGGCCAGACCTACCATTTGGGCCATGTGCGCCGCACTGAGATGTACGAAGCCCGCCGCCACACAGCGTTTGTGTTCCAGAATTACAACCTGTTTTTGAATAAGACCGCGCTGCAGAACGTGACCGAAGGGTTGATTGTTGCCCGCAAAATGCCCAGGGATGAGGCCGAAGCCCGCGCCCAAAAAGCGCTGGAAAAGGTCGGCCTGGGCAACCGCGGTGCCAGCTACCCCAATCAGCTTTCCGGCGGGCAGCAGCAGCGCGTGGCCATTGCCCGCGCCATTGCCACCGACCCCAAGATCATCTATTTTGACGAGCCCACCAGCGCGCTGGACCCGGAGCTGACCGTGGAAGTGCTGGCCGTGATGCGGGACCTGGCCGCCGATGGCATGACAATGCTGGTCGTGACCCACGAGATGGGCTTTGCCCGCAATGTTTCTAACCAGGTCGTGTTCATGGAGCACGGCGTTGTGGTGGAACAGGGTCCCGCCAAAGAGATTTTTACCGCCCCACGCGAGGAGCGCACCCGCGCTTTTTTGCGTCTGGTGGAAGATAAATAAAAGTTTTTACATAACCAAGGAGAAGCACATATGAAACTGAAAGCATTGACCGCTGCCGTACTGGCAGCCGCCCTGCTGTCCGCCTGCGGTTCCTCCGCAGCGTCCTCTGCTGCACCGGCAGCGGATACTTCCAGCGAAACCGCTGCCAGCGCCGATAACTCCGGCGATCTGCTGGCCCAGATTCAGCAGCGCGGCGAGATCGTGTTTGGCACCGAGGGCACCTGGTCCCCCTGGACCTACCATGACGAAAACGACCAGCTGGTTGGCTTCGACATTGAAGTTGCCCAGAAGGTTGCCGAAAAGCTTGGCGTAAAGGCCACCTTTGTGGAGGGCGAATGGGACGGCCTGCTGGCCGGCGTGGACGGCGGCCGCTATGACAGCATGGCCAACGGCGTGGAAATTACCGAAGAGCGCGCCCAGAAATACGATTTTTCTGACCCGTACTGCTACATCCGCACTGCCATTATTGTAAAAAGCGATGATGACAGCATCAACAGCTTTGAAGATCTGAACGGCAAGACCACCGCCAACACCATTTCCAGCACCTATGCAACACTGGCCGAAAGCTATGGCGCCAAAACCACCGGCGTGGACGACCTGAACCAGACCATTGAGCTGCTGCTGAACGGCCGTGTGGATGCCACCCTGAACGCCGAAGTAACCTATTTTGACTACCTGAAAGAGCATCCCGATGCGAACATCAAGATTGCGGCTTTGACCAATGATGCTTCCCAGGTTGCTTTCCCTGTGCGCAAGGGCGATGAAACCGCCACCTTGCGCGAAGCTCTGAACCAGGCTATCAATGAGTTGCGCGAGGACGGCACCATTGCCGAGATCAGCGAGAAGTACTTTGGCACCGACCTGAGCCAGGCCCCCAGCGCGAACTGATTTAAGGCAACACCGCACAATTCCCGCCTAGCGGCTTAAGCACCGCTTCGGCGGCTGCGGCACGGCATCTGCCGCACCTCGCTCGCCGTATCGGCACTTAGAATTATGCGGTATTGCCTTGGGCAATCTGTCTTTATCATATCAGTAGGATGGGGGCATCCGATCCCGCCGGAACATTGGGTATGTAGATATTTCAAATTTTTGCAATGTTCATGGCATTACAGCAGAGCGTACATCATTCATAATGTTTCGGAACAGTCTTGAGCGTTCCGGGGCTTTGGGGGAAATCCCGTTATGGGCGATATCACCCACTCAACTATTTTTCCCATTCTTAGCTCCATAAAATACATTTTCCCACACCAAAAACCGCCCCGGAAAGGTTATGCTTTCCGGGGCGGTTCTCCATCATCAATAATTTTCCGCGTGGACTTCAAAGTAGCTCTGGGGGTGATTGCAGGTGGGGCAGACTTCGGGGGCCTGGGTGCCCACCACGATGTGGCCGCAGTTGCGGCACTCCCACACTTTTACTTCGCTCTTGGCAAACACTTCTGCCATTTCAATGTTGTGCAGCAGGGCGCGGTAGCGCTCTTCGTGATGCTTTTCAATGGCTCCCACCAGGCGGAACCGGGCAGCCAGTTCGGGGAAGCCCTCTTCCTCAGCCGTCTTGGCAAAGCTGTCATACATATCGGTCCATTCGTAATTTTCGCCCGCGGCGGCGGCTTTCAGGTTGTCGGCGGTATCGCCGATGCCGTTCAGCTCCTTGAACCACAGCTTGGCATGTTCTTTTTCGTTATCAGCCGTTTTCAAAAACAGTGCTGCGATCTGCTCAAAGCCCTGCTTTTTGGCCACGGAGGCAAAGAAGGTGTACTTGTTGCGTGCTTCGGATTCGCCCGCAAATGCGGTCATCAGGTTTTTCTCGCTCTGGGTACCAGCATACTTGTTCATAACATTCTCCTTATTCATAGTTTAAGATTTATTCCGAATCAAAGTTTTTGCATCAGTATATTATGCCTTGTTCTATAGCCTTATTATAGCACAGTTTTGAGATTTGTAAAGATAATTTTTAAGACTTAATATTAAATTTTATCCGTCGATTTTTAGTAAAAAAGCCAGTGCCGGGCAGAAATCTGCCCGGCACTGCTGAAAAAGTTCTTTGATTGTCTTAAATTTCTTTGCCCGTTTCAGGTTGTGGAATGATACCCAGATTTAAAACATCGGGTATCAGTAGCTGGCACCATAGCAGCCAATCTTTTTGGGGCCGGTGATGGCCTCCCCCGCTGCCTGACGGGTCGCAATCTTTTGCAGGGCCGCCGCCACGGTGGAGATGGTGATGGATTTGTTGCGGCGGTCCACAAACAGCTCGCCGCCACGGATGATATAGGGCAACACCGAACAATTCCCGCCTTGCGGCTTAAGCACCGCTCCGGCAGCTGCGGCACGGCATCTGC
>OJRJ01000460.1_pt1 | contig 21026 bp, 20 predicted proteins | sample 1599181 | NCBI WGS metagenome assembly OJRJ01 (sample SAMN03922540, study PRJEB24848) | human gut metagenome | isolation source: stool sample | host: Homo sapiens | place: Germany | collected 2010-05 | reverse complement strand
CATCTGCCGCACCTCGCTCGCCGTATCGGCACTTAGAATTATGCGGTATTGCCCTGAATTTTCGACTTTTTAGGTACACCATAGGCGAAGCTACAAGGCCCCGGCTCATGTGTATTTTGGAGCCATGCGGCGCAGCCATTAAAAACGCGGCCTCCCTGCCCGCGAAGGAAGGAACGATTTTTCAAGTGCGAAACTACGTCATCAAGCGTATCCTGCTTTCTTTTGTGATCCTGTTTTGCGTTACCTTCATCATCTATGTGATGATGCGCAGCCTGCCCAGCTCTTTTGCCGAGAACATGGCCATGCAGCTGTCCCAGGCACCGGGCGCAAAACCGTATCAGGAATGGCTGGATCAGCTCAACGCAGCCTATGGTCTGGATAAGGGCATCCTGCCCGGTTTCATGACCTGGCTGTCCAGCGCAGTGCACGGTCAGTTCGGTGACAGCTGGAAGTGGAACGTCCCTGTTGTTCAAAAATTCCAGGAAGTTATTGGTCTGTCTGTTGTCATGGGCGGCATCTCCTTTGTGGTGTCCATGATCATCGCTGTGCCCCTGGGCATCCTGGCTGCTACCAAACAGTATTCCCGTACCGATTACGTCATCACCGCTGTGGCTCTGGTGGGCATCTCTCTGCCCAGCTTCTTCTTTGCCACGCTGCTCAAGCTGCTGTTCTCTGTCAAGCTTGGCTGGTTTGACCTGTACGGCCTGGTCGGGCGTGATTATGCCCAGCTCAGCTCGTGGGGCCAGTTCTGTGACCGCGCCAACCATCTGGTGCTGCCCATCGTCACGCTGGTCATTGTTTCCATCGGCTCTACCATGCGTTACACCCGCACCAACATGCTGGAAGTGCTGAACGCCGACTATATCCGTACCGCCCGCGCCAAGGGCCTTTCGGAGCATGTGGTCATCTATAAGCACGCATTCCGCAACACCCTGATCCCGCTGGTTACCATCATCGGCGGTTCCCTGCCCGGCCTGTTCAGCGGTGCCTTGATCACGGAGACCCTGTTCTCCATCCCCGGCATCGGCTACATCTCTTACCAGTCCATGGTTGCGGGCGATATCCCGTTCACCATGTTCTACCTGTCCTTTATGGCGGTGCTTACCCTGGTCAGCAACCTGCTGACTGATATCATGTACGCAGTGGTTGACCCGCGCGTGCGCATTTCTTAAAGAAAGGAGACTGCACCCATGAGTGAGAATACCCAGAACAACACCCCCAAAAAGGAGCAGTACTCCCTGAACGACGACCGCCGCGTTAAGGTGCTTTCGCCCGGCGCGCTGGTTGCCAAGCGGTTCTTCCGCAACCGTCTGGCCGTTGTGGGCCTGACGATGCTGCTTGCCATGTTCGTCTTTTCCTTTATTGGCGGCGTGGTCAGCCCTTACGGCCAGGACCAGCAGTTCTACACCTACACCAAGATGTCCAAAGAGTATGTGGGTGTGACCCGCAACGATAAACTGCGCTTTGTTGTTGCCGATGGCCAGGAGTTCGGCTCCATTGCCCAGAGCAAGGGCAACGAGGCCATCAAGAAGGGTGAAGAGACCTTTACCTATAAAGATAACGATTACGAAGTGGAAACCCTGAGCGAGGACCTGTACGTCTTCCGCCAGGGCCGTACTGTGCTGGCTTATGCCTCTAAGGATATGGTCACCGCAGCGGACGGCGTGGCCGAGCTGAGCTTTGATGCCAAGCTGGCCGCCCTGACTGCCCAGGCAGCAGGGGAGACCACCTTTACTGCCGATGGCCAGGATTATGAACTGGACGCTGACGGCAATATTATCCAGAGCGGCAGCGAAGTTGCCTATATCGGCCGCTTTGTTGTTTCCGCTGCCGATGCCAGCGTGGTCATCAGCCGTGACTTCCGCGACCGCCTGGAAGAAGCCATTGACGATAATATTACCGAGTTCACCTACACCGATGCCGACGGCAGCGAAGCCGAGTATGACATCGTGTACGATGCCAGCACCGGCGTTTGGAGCGTGAAGCAGATGACGGAAACCTATGTGTTTGACCGTTACGCAAGCCCCAACAAGGAGCACTGGCTGGGCACCGATACCAACGGTATGGATATGCTGACCCGCCTGATGTACGGCGGTCGCGTTTCCCTGATCATCGGCTTCATCGTTGTTGCAATCGAAGGCTCCATCGGTATTGTCATGGGCGGTATCTCCGGCTACTTCGGCGGCTGGGTGGATAACCTCATCATGCGTATCGTGGACGTTTTCTACTGCCTGCCCTCCATGCCCATCATCATCATTCTGGGCGCTGCCATGGACGCCATGCGCATTGACTCCTGGACCCGTATGATGTACCTGATGCTGATCCTCGGCTTCCTGGGCTGGCCCGGCATTGCCCGCCTGGTCCGCGGCCAGATCCTCTCCCTGCGCGAGCAGGAGTTCATGACGGCAGCCGAAGCCTGCGGCATCAGCGCATGGCACCGCATCTTCCGCCACCTGATCCCCAACGTTATCCCGCAGCTGATTGTTACCTGCACCATGAGCCTTGGCTCCACCATCCTGACGGAAGCCACCCTGTCTTTCCTGGGTCTGGGCGTTAAGTACCCGTTTGCATCCTGGGGCAACATCATCAACGATGTCAACAACGCTTATGTTATGACCAACTATCTGTTCATCTGGGTCCCGGCCGGCATCTGCCTGCTGATCACGGTTCTGGGCTTCAACTTTGTGGGCGATGGCCTGCGCGATGCCTTTGACCCCAAGATGAAACGCTGATGAAAGGAGACACACACGATGGCTAAACAACAGGACGGTTACCTTTCCGCCAAGGAGTCGCGGCGTATCTCCAAAGAAAACCGCCGCATTACGGACCAGTACGAAAAACAGCGCAAGCGCAAGAATGTGCCGGAATCTGAGTACCTGACCCAGATGAAGAACCCGGAAAACGCTGTTGAATTTGATAACCTGCACACCTATTTCTTTACCGATACCGGCGTGGTAAAAAGCGTGGACGGTGTTTCGTTTGAAGTTCCCGTGGGTAAAACCGTGGGCGTTGTGGGCGAATCCGGCTGCGGCAAATCCGTTACCAGCCTTTCGCTGATGCAGCTGCTGCAGCGCCCCCAGGGCCAGATCGTTCAGGGCGAGATCCGCCTGAACCTGGGTAATGGCAAAGCCTATGATGTTGCCAAAACTCCCGGCACGGTCATGCAGCACCTGCGCGGCAACTATATTTCGATGATCTTCCAGGAGCCGATGACCAGCCTGAACCCGGTGTTCCGCATCGGTGCTCAGATCGATGAAGTCATTGCTCTGCATGACGGCGAAGGCAAGAGCAAAGAGGACATCAAAAAGCGCACCGTTGAAATGCTGGAGATGGTTGGCATCGCCAACAGCCAGGGTGTATATGAGATGTACCCGCATGAGTTGTCCGGCGGTATGCGCCAGCGTGTCATGATCGCCATGGCATTGGCCTGCAACCCCAAGGTTATCATCGCCGACGAACCCACCACCGCACTGGACGTGACGATTCAGGCCCAGATCCTGGACCTGCTGCGCAGCCTGAAGGACCGCATTAACTCCTCCATCATGCTGATCACCCATGACCTGGGTGTGATTGCCGAGATGGCAGATTACGTTGTTGTCATGTACGCAGGCCGCGTGGTGGAAAAGGGCACCGCTCAGGAGATTTTCGCAAACCCGGCTCACCCCTATACCATCGGCCTGATGGCTTCCAAACCGATCGTGGGCAAAAAGGTGGACCGACTGTACTCCATCCCCGGCAAGGTGCCCAACCCGGTCAATATGCCCAACTACTGTTACTTTAAGGATCGCTGCGAGATGGCTCTGCCCTGCTGCGATGGTGAATACCCCTGCGAGATCAGCCTGTCCCCCACGCACAAGGTCAGCTGCTACCGCTACTATGAAAATAATCGAAAGGCGGGTGAGTGACGATGGCACAGGCAGAAAACGCAAAAAAGCTGGACTATACCCCCGTCACCTATGATGATCAGTATATTCTGATGGTCAACCAGCTTAAAAAATACTTCCCCATCAAGGGCGGCCTGATGTCCCAGACCGTGGGTCATGTCAAGGCTGTCGATGGCGTTACCTTCAACCTCAAGCGCGGCCATACCATGGGTCTGGTCGGCGAATCCGGCTGCGGCAAATCCACCACCGGCCGTACAATCCTGCGCCTTGCCGGCGAAAAAACCGGCGGTCAGGTACTGTTCAACGGCAAAGAAGTGTACGATATGACCGGCAGGGAGCTGCGTAACCTGCGTACCAAGATGCAGATCATCTTCCAGGACCCGTTCTCCAGCCTGTCCCCGCGTCTGCCGGTTGGTGAGATCATCGGTGAGGCTGTGCGCGAGCATAACCTGGTGCCCAAGGCAGAGTTCAATGATTATATTGACCAGGTCATGGATAACTGCGGCCTGCAGCCCTACCACAAAACCCGCTATCCGCACGAATTTTCCGGCGGCCAGCGCCAGCGCATCGGCATTGCCCGCGCCCTGGCCCTGAACCCGGAGTTTGTTGTGTGTGACGAACCGGTCTCTGCACTGGACGTTTCCATTCAGGCCCAGATCATCAATCTGCTGAAAGAATTGCAGGATAAATATAACCTGACCTACCTGTTCATCTCCCACGATCTTTCTGTTGTTGAGCATATTTCGGATACGGTCGGCGTTATGTACCTGGGCAACCTGGTGGAGTACGGTGCAACGCCGGATATCTTCAGCCATCCGCTACATCCCTACACCAAGGCACTGTTCAGCGCCATTCCTATCCCGGACCCGACCATTCGCCGCGAGCGCATCGTGCTGCAGGGCTCCATTCCGTCCCCGGCCAACCCGCCCAAGGGCTGCAAGTTCCATACCCGCTGCCCCTATGCGACCGAGCGCTGCAAGACCGAAGCGCCGCAGCAGCGTGAGGTGGAACCCGGCCACTATGTTGTGTGCCACCTGTACGAAAAATGAAGCATAACGAACCCTTTGAGGATGACGGCCGCACCGTGGCCGATATGAGTGGCATTGAGCACGACAGTATCTGGCTGCCGCGCCGCCGCAAGCAGGGCCATACCCCCGCGCAGCAGCCCCAACAGGCTGCTGACCGTCCCTGGGAGGAAGACCCCCAGCTGACCGGTAAGGAGCGCCTGTGGGCGATCCTGGGTGCGCTGAAAGCTACCCTGCTGATTTGTGGTGTCTACCTGCTTGGCCTGCTGGCCCTGCTGGCGCTGCTGTTTACCCTCTGGCATTAAAAAATACCCCCGCCTTTGTTTTGGCTGCGTGACAGCTGGAATAAGGACGGGGGTGTTTTGTTTTGTGGGGAAAGGGCAACTTGCCCGGTAAGGTGGGGGCACCCGACCCCGCTGAGAAACGTAAATATTTGCTGCAAACCTACAAACATTTGTAGGGGACGATGCTTGCATCGTCCCGCGGATGAGCTGATGCGGTGAATTTTGTTAATGGTATTCGGGACAAGGTTTCGGAACGGTCAAGACTGTTCCCTACAGAAGCTTTTTTAGCATGTGGTGGATGATTTATGTTCCTCAAGGACGGGATGAAGGCATCCCACCCTACAGTGCCTAAATAAAAGTACAACACAAAAGCGCACCGCACACCCTATCCAAGGGGTTGCGATGCGCCTTTTATTATTCATTGCTTTCTTGATGGAAAATAATATTATTGTGTTATATTATTAAAGCTTCTGCTTCCTTCTTTTCAAAGAAGGAACAAAAACCCCCGTAAATCAATGCAGATGCAGATGGCGGGGCACGCCGTCGATGTAGATGGGGGTCAGCTCGGCCTGGATGAGGGGGCGGGCATAGTGATGGAATGCTTCGGTCACATGCATGCCGTCCGGGCTGATCCAGTCATCCGGCACGCGCTTTTCCAGGTTGGCAACCTTCTGCACATCTACCATCTCGGTTTCGGTGCGGTACGGCATATCCGAAATGCGGCGGATGGCGCACATCTTACCGGTTTCGCCGCGGTAAGCAGCTTCCACCGAAGCACCGCCCACTTGGTATGCCTCGGTAATGTCGGTGCGGCTTGCCAGATGGGAGGCACAGCGCTGCAGGGTAGAAAACTCGATCGCGCGGGTCTTGCAACCCAGGCGCACATGGATCAAATCCGCCAGGTAGCGGCTGGTGCCGGACAAAATGGCTTTATGGCCAAAAGCATCCAGCTGGCCTGCTGTGGATACCAAATCACACAGGAAAACGCCGTCCTTGTTTTTTACGCCCTCGCTGGCCGCAATGATGACATTGTGGCGGTCTTTTTCCAGCTGGGCTACTTTTTCCAGGAACACATTCTCGTCAAAGGGGCGCTCCGGCAGCAGAATGATGTCCGGGCCGTTGCAGTCAGCCCCGGCAGCCAGGCTGGCGGCACCGGCCAGCCAGCCGGTATGGCGGCCCATGATCTCGGCCACCGTTACGCTGCGGATGTTATACACGCTGGAATCACAGATGACCTCTTTCAGGATGGTGGCAATGTACTTGGCGGCACTGCCGTAACCGGGGGTGTGGTCGGTGTACATCAGGTCGTTGTCAATGGTTTTGGGCACGCCGATGAAGCGGATCTCGCTGCCCTTGGCAGCCCCGTAAGCGGAAAGCTTGGCAATGGTGTCCATCGAATCATTGCCGCCAATGTAGAACACGGCCCCAATGCAGTACTTGGCAAACAGCTCAAACAGCTGCACAAAGGGGCGTTCGTCCGTGGCGGGGTTGGGCAGCTTGAACCGGCAGCTGCCCAGGTAACTGGACGGCGTGCGCTTGAGCAGCTCAATTTCCATCTTGTCGTCAAGGCGGTCATCCAGGTCCACAATCTTGCCCTGCAAAAGCCCTTGAATGCCATACTCCATGCCGTATACATGGGCGGCACCCAGAGCTTTGGCAGCTTCATACACACCGGCCAGGCTGGAATTGATCACAGCAGTCGGCCCGCCGGACTGGCCGACCAGTACATTTGTTCCCCAAGACATAAGAAAGCCCTCCTTATTTTTGCAGCCATCATGCTATCTTAATATGATACACCCTAGTGTACACGAAAGTACGACTTAAAGCAAGTACTTTGCGCACCGGAGGTTTTACAGCTTCACGCCCATTTTTTCCAGCGCAAACAGCGCTGCGCCCAGGCTGCCGCACAGTTGGCTGTACTCGCTGACCTCCACCGGGGCTTTCAGGGCGGTTTCCAGCTCTTTCACAACGCCGCGGTTGCGGGCTACACCGCCTGTCATCATAAAGGGGGCCACGCCGCCGGTGCGGCGGGCCAGGGCAGCGGTTTTGCCCGCAACAGATTTGTTCAGGCCGTGGATGATATCCGCCGGTGCGGTGCTGCGGGCAATCAGGCTGACGACCTCACTTTCCGCAAACACGGTACACATGCTGGAAATGGTCACATCGTTGTGCCAGTCCAGGCCAAGCTCGCTCATCTCCGGCAGCTTCATCTGCAGGGTGCGGGCCATCATCTCCAAAAAACGGCCGGTACCGGCGGCGCATTTGTCGTTCATCGCAAAGGTTTCAACAGCGCCGCTTTCGCTCAGGCGGATCACCTTGGAATCCTGCCCGCCAATGTCGATCACGGTGCGCACGGCGGGGTCTAGATGATGAGCCCCGCGGGCATGGCAGGTGATCTCGGTCACGGCTGCGCCGTCATCGCCCAGAAACTCGCGCCCGTAGCCGGTGTATACCTTGGAACCCAGGTCGCTTTCGGCAATGCCTGCCATCGTCAGGGCCTGTTCCAGTGCCTGGCGGGCGCCGGTTGCAGCCCCGGCGCCGGTGGGCACAATGGCCCAGCCGCAGATCTTTCCGCTGCGATCCAGGATCACGGCATCGGTGCTGGCAGAGCCGCTGTCGATGCCGGCGGCATATTGTGCGTTGGTGTTCATGGCGGGGGCCTCCTTGTTTTCGGTATCGGGAACGGCGTTCAGGCTTTCGGCAAATGCGCCCAGGCGGGTGCTCAGCTGCCCGCCGCCGCTGGTAAAGGTCTGGCGGGAACAGTCGGTTTCAATTTTTAATACCGGCAGATGGAACTGCTCCGGCGCGGTCAGGCCGGGGGCGTAATAATCACAGAACTGCACGGTGTGGTACACAATGCCAACGGTCTGGCCGTCCACCAGGGCGGCGCGCTCACTGACCGGGGCATCCATCCGCATGCAGGGTATCTGGCCCAGCAGGGCGGCGGCGTAACTGGGCAAAAAGTCCTCCAGTGCGGCGGGGGCAACATCGGCAAGCTCACGGTTGCCGGTGCAGGTAGCATCCACCACGGGCAGGGCAAAGGCTTTCTGCACGGTATCATACAGCACGCTGCCGCCATGGGCACCCAGCAGGGTCAAATGCGGACCCTCGGCGTGGGGTTTGTGCACAAAAAAGGCGTGGGCGCGCTGGGCGTCGAATTCCTGCCCGGTGTACCGCTGCAGGGCATCCGCCAGCCTGCGCAGGTCCCGCGCAAAGCGGGCGCGGGTGGCCGGGGTGCTCTGGTGGGGGACGGGCAGCAGCTGCAAAAATTCCATCTTACCACTGGCAGCCAGCACATCGTAAACGCGCAGCATGGCATCGCAGCAGTTGGTCAGCACCAAAGCCCGGATGCCGGATTGCTCCACCTGTTCCAGCACAGCCTTGGCGTAACCGCACAGGTTGGCGTGGGCGCAGCGCTCCGCGCAGGAAAAACTTTCCGCCAGCGGATCCAGCGCCGAGAAGGTAGCCCCATACCCGGCAAACAGCTCCAGCGGGGCGTATTTGCAGGCATAATAAATCGTTTTGCTCATACCAGCGCCTCCTGTTTGCTGTGCAGCATCTCCAGGAAAGCATCCAGCCGGGTGGCGGTCTGGCCGTCCATCGTGTTGGCGCGGTCGCAGCCATCGCCGTCCAGCAGCAGCACCGGGTAGCCCTCGGCTTCCAGTGCGCTCTTGAACAGCTGTGCGGCCCCCATCGTCTGCTTGCAGCCCCATTGGCAGAAGTAGACCACCCCGTCGATCTGCTGCATGCGGCACAGCTCCAGCGCGCGCTGGATGCGGTGCTGGGCGCTGCCGTTAAAGATGTTGTTCACCAGCCGCGCGGCCATGCTCTCAAACGGTTTGTCCGGGTCCATGTAGCAGCCTAAGGTATCGGCGTTCATATCGCAGGTAATAAGCTGGTTTTCTGCCGAGAAATTCAGCCGCTCCCGCACGGGCGCCTGATAAAACGGCACGGCGTGCGCCCACAGCAGCCGGGTGCCGCCACCCATGGGGCTGGACTCGATATCAGCCAGCAGCTTGCGGGCGTACTGTTCAGCCTGCGGGGTGCCCAGCATGGTGTGGGTCACAAACACTTCGTAAAATTCGGAGGTGACATCGTTGTGCAGGTTCCGCCCGGCCTTGGCGGCCTGTGCCTGCTGCAATAGTTCCAGCGTGCGGCCGCTGTGGGCGACTGCCTGCTGCAGGGCCGCTTCGTCCAGCTTCTGGTGGGTCGCATCCTCCAAAAAGGCGGCGAACTCTCGCAGGCGGTCGGAAACTTCGGCCACAGCGTACTCATCGTGGTCATAGGGCACATCCAGATAAAAGTGGGGGATGCCGTAATGCTGCGCCAGCCGCCGGAAGGTCAGGTTGTTGGCATCGCAGGCAATGGAGGTGCAGGCAGTGAACAGCGGCTTGCCCGCCGTGCCGGAAAGCCCCATGCCCAGCAAAGCCTTGTGGTAGCTGCACAGCGTGGGGCTGATGCCTGCGCTCTCGGCATAATGGATAAAGCCGCGCTCGGCTGCGGCACCGTTCAGGTAACAGGCGGTGGCTTCGGCAAACATCGGCAGCAGGTGGAAGGCGTGCAGCAGTTCACAGGGCATAAAGATATTGACCAGCGCCGCCCGCTGCGGGTGGGCCAGGGGCGCAATCATGGCGTCCATGGCGATCTGTGCCGCATACTGCCGCGCGGGGGTGAGCTCTTTTTCCGGGGCAAGCAGCAGCTGCACATCCTTGGCGCGGTAGCCCAACAGCAGCAGCTGGCGGGCAAGCTCCGGCTTGGAAATGGCATCATCCACCAGCTGGCCAAAGCGGTCAACGATATTTGGCATAGGGGGTTATCCTTTCAACACATAGGTTTCAATGGCCTTGGCAACGCCGTCATGGTTGTTGTCGTCCGTTACATAGCGGGCGGCGGCCAGAACATCCGGTGTGGCGTTGCCCATCGCAATGCCGTACCCGGCGGCCTGGATCATGGCAAGGTCGTTGCCGGAATCGCCGCAGGCCATCACCTGGTTCATCGCCAGGCCCAGGGTATCGGCCAGCGTTTTTAATCCGCTGCCCTTGGTCACGCCAGGGGCGTTGATCTCCATGTTGTTGGGAATGCTGGAAGTAATCTCAACATTAAACCGGCTGGCAACAGCCTGCCAGGCGGCATCGCGGGCGGCATTGTCCCGATAGGTGATGCTGAACTTTTCCACCTCGTGCGGGTGGGCGGCGAACACTGCGTGCATGTCATCCACCACAATGCGGCTGTCGCGCAGGTAGCGGCGCAGGGCAGGGGGCATCAGGGCAAGGCCGTCATTAGCACCAAAATAATCGGTGTAGGCTTTGCCGCCGATAAAAATGCCCATGGCACCGCCCATTGCGGCCACGATATCATAAATGTCGCTGGCAAGGGCAGCATCAAACGGCAGGTTGACCAGCGGTTTGCCGGTGGAAAGCTCCACCACGCTGGCCCCGTTGGAAGTCAGGGCATACCGCACGCCGGGAATGCGCAAAAACGCTTCCGGCACACCCGATGCCACACGCCCCGTTGCGGGGATGACATCAACCCCTTTGGCAATGGCAGCGCGGATGGCTTCCAGCGTGCGGGGTGTGATCTCTTTTTCATCATTGAATACGGTGCCGTCCAGATCCAATGCAACAAGACGGATATCGGGCATAACGGACCCCTCCTTTGTTATATTTCACCAAAGATTTTAGCGCATTTTCGGTCATTTTGCAAGGGCGCCTTGCATTTGCTATGCCAAGTATGGTAAAGTGACATCAGCCCTTTGCATATTGGCACAGGGCAGGGAAGGGGAACGCGATGCAAACTGAACAACAATCGTTGCGTGCGGCAGCCGGGCAGCGCTTTTGGCAGATCGATGCCCTGCGCGGGCTGGCGCTGCTGAATATGCTGGTTTACCATGCCATGTATGACTGGGTGTATATTTTTGGCCATGCCAGCGGCTGGTACGATATCTGGTCCACGCACTGCCATGTGTGGCAGCAGTATATCTGCTGGAGCTTTATTCTGCTTTCGGGTTACAGCTTTACCCTATCCCGCCGCCCGCTCAAGAACGGCCTGCTCACGGCGGCCTGCGCGGTGGTGCTGACCGTGGCAACCGCCGTTGCCATGCCGGAGGAAGTCATCTGGTTCGGCGTGCTGCACCTGCTGGGCTGTGCGGCCCTGCTGACCTGTCTGCTGCACCCCGCGCTGGAAAAGCTGCCCCCGCTGGCAGGGGTTACGGGCAGCGCGGTGCTGTTTGCCCTGCTGAACCAGCTGCCGCAGGGCTGGCTGGGGTTTGAGGGAACGCACCTGGCGGCCCTACCCGCCGCCTGGTACAAGCCGAATCTTTTCTGGCTGGGTCTGCCAGATCTGACGGTGTTTTCCTCATCGGATTATTTCCCGCTTTTGCCGTGGGTGTTTTTGTATTGGGTGGGGTACTTTTTTGCGCGGTGGTTCCGCGCCCGCTGCACCGCGCAGCCCGGCCTGCCGCCCAAAGCCCTGCGCCCCCTGTGCGCCGTGGGCAGCCGCACGCTGCTGATTTATATGCTGCACCAGCCGGTGATTTACGGCGCTTTGCTGGGGCTGCACGCATTGGGGTTGGCATAAAGTTTGGGTAAAGAAAAAAGAAGAAAGAATAATGAATAATGGATGTGTGCCGCCCACGGCGTCACATTTTAACCAAGTCAGTTGCTCCGGCAAAAAGCATTCCAGCCAGAGCAGCCAACCTATTTTATTTGCGCCGCTGCGGGCGGCGCACCAGCATTATTCTTTATTCATTATTATTTATTATTTTGTATAAACTATTGCCCAGACCCCGCGTATGAGGGCAAAAAACTGAACTTTTTATGAAATTTCAAAAAGTGGGCCAGAACGCGTAAAATCGTGGTTGACAGAAGCCTATAAAGTATAGTATAATTTCAGTTACTGGTTGATTGTAATTTTGATTGACCGGCAAACTCCTGTCTCAGACCAAGGGAGGGAAAAAGATGTCGGAGATCCGTGTCAAAGAGGGCGAATCCCTTGAGAGCGCCCTGCGCCGTTTCAAGCGCAGCACTGCCCGCAGCGGTGTTCTTGCTGAGGTGCGCAAGCGCGAGGCTTATGAGAAGCCGTCTGTGCGTCGCAAGAAGAAGTCCGAAGCCGCCCGCAAGCGCAAGTTTAAGTAATCCGGAGCCATCGCAGCGGCTATGCCGCCGTTTTCGATAACCGTGTTTACCCAAAGGAACGGCAGAACAGGTTCGCAGAGATGCGGGCCTGTTCTTTCTTTATGTCTAAAAACCGGGGTGGCGCTTGCCCGCTGCCCCGCGCTTATAATAAGGTAGTTTGTCTATGCTTCTTACCCCTGAATATATTTTCCGTGCCATTGAGGCCATCACGCCGGAGTTCCTGCGCCAGCACGGTATCACCGCCCTGGTGCTGGATGTGGATAATACCTTGACGGGGGATGGCAGCCAGCAGCTGGATGCCACCGTGCAGCAATGGCTGGATACTATGCGTGCCGCGGGTGTGCGGTTGACGATTGTTTCCAACAATACCGCCGCCCGCGTGCGCCCCTTTGCGGACCGTGTGGGCCTGGCTTGGGTGCCGCTGGCCTGCAAGCCGCTGCCGGTCGGCCTGGCCGTTGCCCGCCGCCGCCTTGGCGTTCGCAAAAATCAGATGGCCATGGTGGGCGACCAGATCTTTACGGACCGCCTTGCCGCGGGGCTGTACGGTATCCCCTGCCTGTATACCATGCCGCGTGGGGGCGACCACCAGCGCGGTGTGCAGTTCAAGCGCAGGTTTGAACCCTACTGGCTGGACCGGTATTACCAAAAAGGGGGCCGCCTGTATGAGTGAAGCACCGCGCTTTGGCACGGCTGGGCTTTCGGACAGCTACCGTGTCCGCAGCTTTGACCCGCAGGCCATGGCGGAGTATACGGCTTCCTTTGGGCTGACGGCGTTTGAATACCAGTGTGGGCGCGGTGTGCGCCTGAGGCTGGATAAAGCCGCCGCCTTAAAAGAAGCGTTTGATGCAAAAGGCATCACTTTCTCGGTCCATGCGCCGTACTACATCAGCATGAGCAGCCTGGAGGAGGACAAGCGGCTGAACAGCGTGAACTACCTGCTGCAAAGCTGTGCACTGGTCAAGGCACTGGGCGGCCGCAGGGTCATCTTCCACGCGGGCAGCTGCGGCAAGCAGAGCCGGGAAGCTGCACTGGAAAAGGCGCTGGACACCATGCGCCGCGCCGTTCAGGCCGTGGATGAAGCCGGTTATGGCGACTGTATCCTTTGCCCTGAAACGATGGGCAAGGTGAACCAGCTGGGCACGCTGGATGAAGTGCTGGCCCTTTGCAGTGTGGATGAACGCATTATTCCCTGCGTGGATTTTGGACACCTGTATGCCCGCAGCCAGGGCACCGAGCTGAACGATGAGACCGCCCCGGCAGATTACGCCGCCATCCTGGATGCCATTGCCGCAGCCTTGCCGGGGGAGCGGGCCAAAAAGTTCCACGCGCATTTTTCCCGCATTGCCTACACCAAGGGTGGGGAAAAATGCCACCTGACTTTTGCGGATACCGAGTTTGGCCCGCCGCCTGCCCCGCTGATGCAGCTGCTGAAAACCCGTGGCCTGGCGCCCACCATTATCTGTGAATCCGCCGGAACCCAGGCCGAGGATGCGGCGGCGCTGAAAAAACTGTATGAACAGGGCTGAGAAAGCCCAAAAACAGCCAACAAAAGCCGAAAAAAACCAAAATATCACCCGAAAATCCCGCTAACCTCTTGCAATACTGGCGCTTTTCGGGTAAAATACTTACAGGTATGACAATGCAATGGCATTGCTTGATGGGCGGCGGGGCCGCTTTTTCAAACAGGCCCGATTCTAAAATTATGGAGGAGTTCCTATATGATCTCTGCAGGCGAATTTCGTAACGGTGTAACTTTTGAGCAGGACGGCCAGGTCCTTCAGGTCGTTGAGTTCCAGCATGTTAAGCCCGGCAAGGGTGCTGCTTTTGTGCGCACTAAGACCAAGAACGTGATTACCGGTTCCGTTGTTGAAACCAGCTACAACCCGACCGCTAAGTTCCCCCAGGCTTTCATTGAGCGCCGTGAGGTTACCTACTCTTACGAGGATGGCGACCTGTACTACTTCATGGATAATGAAACCTACGAGCAGATCCCCGTTGCCGCTGCCGATGTGCCGGAAAACTTCAAGTTCTGCAAAGAAAACGAAATCTGCAAACTGCTGTCCTACAAGGGCAAGGTTTTCAGCGTTGAAATCCCCAACTTCATCGAGCTGGAAGTTACCGAGACTGAGCCTGGCTTCAAGGGCAACACCGCTACCAACACCCTGAAGCCCGCTAAGGTTGAGACTGGTGCCGAGATCCGCGTGCCCCTGTTCATCAACGAGGGCGACAAGATCCGCATCGATACCCGCACCGGCGAGTATATGGAGCGCGTCTGATCTTAAAACAAATGGCCGGGCCGTGGTTTTTGCCGCGTCCCGGCTTTTTTGGAAAATTGCAAAAACAAACACCCTGTTTACAGTGCGTGAAGGAGGTTTTCCCTTATGGCTATGGATCTGAATGCAAAGGCCGCTTACATCCGCGGTATGATGAAAGGGATGGAGTTTGACCCCACCACCCAGGAAGGCAAGATCATTGTTGCAATGATGGACCTGCTGGAAGAGATGGCCGATGTTGTGAGCGAGCATGACGATGCCCTGGATCAGGCTTTTGACGAGCTGGACGCCATTGATGAAGATATGGATGATCTGGTGGACAACATCTTCGGCGATGACGATGAGGACGAAGATGAGGACGAGGATGACGACGGCGCATTTGAAACCAGCTATGAAGTCACCTGCCCCAACTGTGGTACCGTCAACATTGTGGATGAAGACACCCTGATGGACAGCGATAAGATCGTCTGCGCAGAGTGCGGCGCAGCTTTCGATGTGGAAGTTCTGCCCGACGATGCCGAGATGCCCGCCGATGCAGAAGCCGAAAGTACCGATGTGACCATCGAGTAAGCGGTTAAGTGCACAAAATAGAATAACAGATAGAAAATCACCCCTGTGGCCGGATTATTCTGGCCGCAGGGGTGATTTTTTGATTATTGGGGAAGAAAGTAATTTGCAGCGAGGTTGCAAACGCTGCCATAAACCTGTAGACGATGTGTAGGGGACGATGCTTGACCGTTCCGAAACCGTAAGACAATATATCATTATAAAATTTGTGATGCTCAATGATGTAAAAGCTCCGGCGTGGTCAGGTAGCAACGCCCTGCGGCACAGGGATGAAGTACAACAAAAACAGCCCGGTCCAAACGGACCGGGCATTGTGGGTTCCTGTTTACTTTTTCTCGTTCTTCAGCTGGTTGCGCAGCATGATATCGCCAAAGGTCAGGGCGTTGAACAAACCGCCGGCCTTGTTGGCCTGGCGCACAATGCGCGCCGGCAGAGGCTTGCTTTCATCGGTGGAAAGCAATACAATGTGAACCTTATCGGCCACGTCGGCATTGCCTTCCTTTTTGGTGGTCAGTACCTGCAGGTACACAACATAGGGATCATGCATAGAACCATAGTAAATATCGTTGCCGCAGCGCACCAGCGGGCGGCCCTTATAGGTCAGACTGGGGGTAAAAGCCATCTCTTACAACCTTCTTTCGCTGTTGTTGTATCCGAAAAGCCGAAAATATAGCCTGTTTCTACAAACACAGCCGGATTTTGCGTTAAAAGACCTTGGAATCCACAAAGGATTCCGGCGGCTTTTGCCTTAAATCCGTCTTGCGTTTGCGAAATATGCGTCATTTTCTTTGTTTTCAGCTACACCTTAATCAATAAAAAATATTATACCATACAAGATAGGGGATTACAAATCTAATTTTTCGCTTTCGATCTTTTCTTCGTTCAAGGCAACGCGCTGGGTCAAAATGCGCACCTTGCTGTCCAGCTGACTGAGCCGGATGGACATAAAAAACTGTTTGGCCAGCAGCAAAAAGATGATGACGATATAAACAAAATTGATGGGGCTCTGGAACCCAAGCAGATACGCCGCCCAGTAGGCAATGCCGGGAAAGATGGCCAAAATCAGCAGAATGCCGCTGAACAGAAGCCAGAAAATGGTATCTTCGATCTGCACCTTAGCCAAACGCACGCGGCGCAGAATATAGGTTGCGGTGATCAGGCTGCCCAACACAAGGCATATACGGATAATTGGCTGATCAAACATGGCTTACAGGCTCCTTTCCGGGTAAGGCGTTTCGGTGTCCCGCTTGCGGAACCACTGAATCAGCAAAATGGAGATGGACATTTTGACCATATATTCAATGCTGCGCCAAAAGGTCAGGTAGCTTTGACCGGCCTCGCGCTCGCCCATCGTAACTTGTACTTCGCGTACCACAGCGCCGTTTTTGATCAGGTAACTGATGGTATCCGGCTCCGGGCCATAGTTCAAATTTTGGGCAAATTCTTCCACCATGGCGCGGTTGAACAGCCGCATGCCGCTGGTGGGGTCGCAGATTGCACGGCCGGTGGTCAGCCGGATGGACCAGCTGATGATGTAACTGCCCAGCATGCGCAGGCTTTTGGGCTTTTTTACCGTCAAAAAACGGCTGCCAATCACGATGTCGGCCCCGCTTTCCAGCTCTTCCAGCATGGCGGCGATATATTCCGGTCGGTGCTGGCCGTCAGCATCCAGCTGCATGGCGCAGTCATACCCGTTTTCGGCGGCATAGCGCAGCCCGGTCTGGAATGCACCTGCCAGCCCCAGGTTGACCGGCAGATCGATCAAGCGGAACCCATGTTCCCGGCAGATGGCCGCGGTTTTATCACGGCTGCCATCGTTGACTACAACATAGTCATACTGCGGGTAGTTCTTGACAATGCCGTTGACGACCTTGACAATATTGGCTTCCTCATTATATGCAGGAATAACAATCAGCAATTTTGACATAACAAATGTTCCTTATCCACTTGCCCGGCAAACACCGGGCAGATGTCAGCTTTGGTTTATGATCCCCATCATTTTATCAAATACGGCATCCCATGTAAAGTGCGCGTACACATTGCGGTACGCCGCCTCGGCACAGGCATGGGCGCGGGCGGGATCATCCAGCAGGGTCTGCAGCCCGGCGCGGATGGTTTCCACCGTGGCGTCCTGTGGCTGGCCGGGCAGCACAATGCCGTGGGTATCGTCCGGCAGCAGCTCCTCGGTTCCAGCGGTACGGGTGCACACGATGGGGCAGCGGCAGGCCGCGGCTTCCAGCAAGGTGGTGGGAAAGCCCTCGGCATACCGGGTGGGCAGACAGTATACATCTGCCTGCCGCAGCAGCTGAACCACCGCATCATGCGGCAGGGCACTGGGGGTAACGGCCCCAAGGTCCGCCAGTTCCTGCTGCTGCGGACCGCTGCCAGCCGCCACCAGAACAACGCCCGGCAGCTGGGCCACGGCCTGGGCTAATAATCCGGCGCCCTTTTCGGGAATCAGGCGGCCCACAAACAGCACGATCTTACGGTCGCCAAGGTTCAGCTTGGCGCGCCAGTCTGGCGCGTGGGCGGCTTCCTGTTCCAAAGCAGCGGGGTCAATGGCGTTGGGCATGGTTCCTGCAGCCGTAATGCCAAAGGTGTGCAGCCAGCGGCAGGCAGCGGCGGAAACGCCATAGAACGGCGCGCCGGTGCTGCGCACCATGCGGCAGGCAATCTGCTCATACAGCCGCCCGCAGGCCCCCAGCAGGCCGCTGCCCATCGGCATGTATCCGGTGGAATGGTCAATAACCAGCATGGGGATACCGCGGCGCTTGGCCGCGCGGGCAGCCCAGACGCTTTGGGTGTACATGCGGGTCTGCACCACGCAGAAATCGAGCTTTTGCGCCCAGATTTGCGCGGTCAGCGCGTGGAAGCGCGCCCCCGGCTTGATGACAGGAAAGCGCCCGTTCATGACAGGCCAGACGGGCAGGCGGTAAATTTCAATGCCATCCCCGTCAATTTCGTGCTCCGGCAGGTTGGGCAGAGCACTGGTAACCACAATGGCGCGGTGCCCGGCGGCAACAGTGCGGCGGGCAAGGTTCCAGGTGTAGCGTTCCACACCACCCACCGTGGGCAGGTACTGCGCAGAAAAATAACAAATCGTCATCGGGCAATCACCGCAAGCATGGCGTTCAGCAATACCCCGGCGTTGACTACGCACAGGCAGCAGACCAGGGTGCAGGCGGACGGTTTGCCGCTGGCAACCTGGACCCGGCGGGGCAGGCAGGTAAGCAGGAACAACGGCAGCACGGGCAGAAGATACCGCCCCTGGAAGCCGTAAACGGTCTGGTAATAGGTCGGGGTCCACACAAGGCAGCCGGCAAAGGCCAACGCGGCGCACAGCAGCGCGGCCAGCGCACACCACACCCGGTAGCGCCCCTGGGGCAGCCCCGGCACGGGAACATCCTGCGCCGGAACGGCGGCATACCACAGCAGCAGGTAGAGCGCCAACACCCAGAACCAGGCCAGGTCCAGCGAGCTGTAACTTAAGCTGCCACCCACAAGGCCGCGCACCCAGTTGTCGGCATCCTGCACCACGCTGCGTACCAGCAGCATAGCCACGGCGGGCAGATTGTGCAGAATGTAACCGGGGGTAAAGGTGGTCTGGTCTTCCTCGCTGGGGGTGCTCTGGCTGTCCCGCACGGTACGGACAGCTTCGATCTCTTTGATCAGCACATTGCGGTCCAACGGGTAGCGGTCATCCTCCACGCCGGGGTAGATCTGGCAGGCGGAAAGCAGCTCTGCACATTCATCACTGCTGAACATGGACTTGAAAAAGTCTCGGCGGTCAGCAGTGGCCAGCCGTTCCCGGCACATTTCGGCGTCGGTGGTCATCAGGTCGCGGTTCAGGTAAACCAGGGAAGCCGCACTCATGAATTCATCATCGGTCAGGCTGGAATGCTCCACTTCCTCCGGGCTGAAGAAAAAGCTCTGGCCCAGAACGGCGGCGGTCACATCGCCCTCCTGCAAGGCCTGCACCCAGAACTCCAGCTCCTTCTGCGGGATCTCGGTCACGCCCTCCACGCAGTAATACAGGCGGCGCACAAAGTTGGAAGCCGTGTTTTCGCGGTACTCGGCAGGCATGTTGGCAAACCGGTTGGAGGTTTTGCCGTCACCCGCGGCAGGGGCGGCATGCAGGGTACGATTGTCAGCTGCCTCTGTTGCTGTATAAGAAACCGCGGCAGCCGGGGTAGAACCCTGTGCAGAGGTGGTTTCTGTCTGGGTAGTCTGATTTTCAAACCCGGAAGAACCGGCCACCGAGGTGACCAGCACCGCGCGGTTGATGCTGAGCGCCAGCAGCACGCATCCGGCCAGATAAGCGGCTTTTTTGGTTGCGGCGCTCTGGCCAAAGCGGCTGTTGGGAATCAGCAGGAACAACGCTGCCAGCGGCAGGTAAACCAGTTTGGCCGGTGCCAGCAGGATGCCGAACACCGCCAGCGGCAGCCACAGCCGCACCGGCAGCACCGTGCCGTCCTTGCAGCCAAAAATCGCCTGCATACATAGCGCAGTAAAGGCAAACGCCAGCCCCAGCAGCAGGGAATCCCGGCTGAAAGAAGCCGCCAGATGCAGCGTCATGGGCAGCAGGGCCGCCGCAGCGAATACCCGCCTGCCAAACGGCGCGGCTTTAACGGCCAGCGCCGCTAACAAAGCGAACACAATTAAATTTGCTGTGCGCCCCAGCATCAGCGCCGGAACAAAGCCAAGGTGAAAAACATATGCCAGGAACACCGCTGCCGCGCTGAACAGATACAGCGTGGGATTGCGGTCGGTCTGCAGTTCTTCCAGCGCCGTGTGGCTGTCAAAACTGTCAGGGGTGGTGGTGAACAGATTTTCGCTCAGTTCCTGCCAGCTGAACACGGTGGTCTTTTCGTTTTGCAGCAGGGGGGCAAAGTCGTGCTCGCGGCGGTAGGTCATATCCAGCGGCACATTGCCCATCCGCCATTCATCCGGCGAGAGCATGTTGGCCCATTTGCAGGCTAAAGTAAAGGACTGGTTGATGTGGTATTTTTCGTCCGGCGCGGCATAGGGCGGCAGCACAAAGCTGCACAGCATGCCAAAGCAGAGCACCAGCACAAACACCAGCCGATGCAGCGGCATGCGGCCCCGCATGGCAAAATAAATGCCAAGGAACACCACAACGCTGGCCAGCAGCCCGACCAGCAAAAAGAACCGGGTCAAAAATCCGCCAATCTGTTTGTAAGTCACCAGCAGCGCCAGCGTGCCGTCTACGGCTTCGCCGTTTACGGTAAAGGTATCGTTCCACAGCACAGCGCCGTTGCTGCAGCCCACGGTCAACCGGCCGGAACCGGTATACTCCGGTTTCAGGGTCACGCGGTAGCGGCGGCCTGCGCTGCCGGTCACGGGGGTATCCAGCCCCATGCCGGTGTACTGCCCGGCCACAATGTTCGCCATATCGCCGGTGGAGCGGGCCAGCACCTCGCCGGTGTCGGCATCGGCAAGTTCCAGGTGCAGCTCACCGGTGGGTTGGCCGTTGCTGGTGCCAAACACAAAGGCCATGGCCAGCAGGTCATTGTCGGTATCAAAGGTCTGGGCAGCGCCGTTGGCTTCGTCCAGCTCGGCGCTGTACTGGCTGTAATCATCGCTGATGCGCTCCGACAGGCTCTTGTCATTGTTGGGGCGCACCGCGGCCAACCAAACCAGCACCACGGCCAGCAGGCAGGCAGCAACGGCGCACAAGGCGGTGCCCAGCGGGCTTTTCAGAAAATCCTTTATTTTGCTCATACGGGCTCCTCCCGGTTTTGGTGGTTCAGCGTTCAGGGGGTGTCCAAAACAAACACCGGAATATTTAAGGCAATACCGCATAATTCTAAGTGCCGATACGGCGAGCGAGGTGCGGCAG
>OJRJ01000321.1_pt1 | contig 30257 bp, 22 predicted proteins | sample 1599181 | NCBI WGS metagenome assembly OJRJ01 (sample SAMN03922540, study PRJEB24848) | human gut metagenome | isolation source: stool sample | host: Homo sapiens | place: Germany | collected 2010-05 | reverse complement strand
CGCATCGTCGGCGCAGACCACGGCTTCCGGCTGTACGAGCGGCCCGTTGAACAGCCGCATGGCGCAATCGAAACCGCGCTGCACGGTACGTTCGCCGAACTGGTTCCAGTTTTCGCTGGTGGCAAGCCCGTAAGTGCGCATATGCGTGTGGAATGTGGCGAACAGTTCCGCCGATTCGAAAGACAGCTCGTTGCCGGCCATATACGCGGCGGACGCGATGCCCTGCTCGGCCAGATGTTTGACGATCGCCTCCATCGCGGCGTTTTCGTCGATGCCTACCACGGACACGCGCGGCGCGGTCTGCCGTCCGCAGATCTGCACGATCGGCAGCGTGTTCGCGTACTGGTTCAGCGTTCCGGCAAGGTCAGCGCCGGCTGCGGGCACCACGATCAGCCCGTCCACATGGCGGTTGGCCAGCGATTCGATGCGTTCCGCCTGCGCTTCCTGCGTGGCTCCGATGCCCAGCAGCAGTTGCTGCGATTCGGTGTCGATGGTCGGCTCGATCTCGTCGAGCAGTTGCGCGGAGAACGGTTCCGTGGCGCTCGGAATGATCAGACCGATGGTTTTCGTCACGTCGCTGCGCAGCGCGCTCGCCGCGTAGTTGACTGAATAGCCGAGTTGTTTGGCGGCTTCGCGCACGCGGCGGGCGATATCGTCGTCCTTGCCGCGTTTGCCGGACAGCACGCGTGAGACGGTGGCGATGGACACGCCGGCCGTCGCCGCGACGTTGGTGATTGAGCTGCCGCTGTCGGTTCTGCCTGCCATGCGCTGTCCTTTCCGTCGTGTCTGGCTTGCGTTTGCCGGCTCCCTAAGTGTTTTTCAAAATGCCCTAAAGGGTGCCCTGAACCCCTGTGTGCTTCTCGGCCAAAGGTCTGGTCTGATGAACCGGTTCGAGCCGCGAAGAGCCTATTAAGAATAGAACGACCGCCCGTCGAATATGGCGGGCGGTCGAAACGTTCGTACGTTAGTGCGTCAGCGCGTTATGCGCGGTGCGTCACTCGGCGTTGACGAGGATGTTGGCCAGGTTGTCGGCCACGGCCTCGGCGTTGTCGCCTTCGACGTTGATGACCACGGTGTCGCCCTGCTTGATGCCCAGACCCATGATGGACAGGATGGAGCCGGCCGGAACGGCGTTGCCGCCTTCCTTGGCGATGGTCACGGTCTGGCCGGAAGCGGTGACGGCCTGCGCGAACATGGCGGCCGGACGGGCGTGAATGCCGACCGGATCGTTGATGACGAGATTGCGGGTTGCCATAATGGTCTCCTTTGTTGTGGTTGGTGGTTGGTTTGCTTACGTTGGGTTGTCTCGATATTTACACGTCGATGTATATCGATTTTTGCATATCGATTGCATTATGCGGCTTTTGCCGGCATCTGCATTTCTTGCGATTATCATAGCACAGTTTTTACGAAACACAGAAAACGTTTACCGGTTTTGTTTTGCGGGAATTTCGTGTATACTAATCGCAGGCTGAAAATGATTTACCGGCAAAGACGGTGGGGATCATTGCAGTAACTCACCTACGCAAGGCAGGCATAATCCTGCAATCGTTTGCGTATCCATATTTTTTCCAAGGAAACAGGAAAAGGAGTTCTCATGAACATTAAGGGTGTTGGTATCGGTCGTGGCGTCGCAGTCGGCCCGGTCATTCGCATGGCCGCTCCGCTGCCGGAACCGTCGGACGCTCCGCGCGCCGAAAACATCTCCGCGGAAACCGAAATCGCCCGCGTCGAAAAGTCGCTCGCCCTCGTCAACGCCGACCTGAACCGTCGCGCCGAAGAGGCCGCCAACGGCGACGAAGGCGCCAAGCAGGCCGCCCCGATCCTGCAGGCCATCGCCATGTTCGCCTCCGATCCGTCCCTTGCGCAGTCCATCAAGGACCTCATCAACCAGGGCAAGACCGCCGAGCGCGCCGTGCTGGAAGGCTTCGGCGCGGTCGAAGACATGTTCCGCGCCATCGGCGGCTACCAGGCCGAGCGTGCAGCCGACCTGCATGACGTCGGCCAGCGCGTGATCGCCGACCTCATGGGCGCTCCCGCTCCGGGACTGCCGGTCAGCGAAACCCCGTTCGTGCTCGTCGCCGAAGACCTGTCCCCGGCCGACACCGCCGCGCTCGACATGAGCAAGACCCTGGCCATCGTCACCTCCCAGGGCGGTCCGACCTCCCACACCGCCATTCTGGCGCGCGCCCGTGGCATCGTCGCGGTCGTCTCCGCCGCCGAAGCCGCCGAACTTGAGAACGGCACCAACGTCATCGTCAACGCAGCCAAGGGTGAGATCGTGGTGAACCCGAGCGAAGACGAGATCGCCGCCGCCGAAGCCGCCAAGTCCCGTGCCGCCGCAGCCAAGGAACTGCGTGGCAAGCCGGGCGCCACCAAGGACGGCCACCTGATTCCGCTGCTCGCCAACGTCGGCAAGCCGTCCGACGCCGCGAAGGCGCTGGAATACGGCGCCGAAGGCGTTGGCCTGTTCCGTACCGAATTCCTGTTCATCGGCAACTCCGAGCCGCCGAGCGTCGAAGAGCAGACCAAGGCCTATACCGAGCTGCTCAGCCAGTTCCCGGGCAAGAAGGTCGTGATCCGCATGCTCGACGCCGGCGCCGACAAGCCGCTGCCGTTCCTGACTCCGGAAGACGAGCCGAACCCGGCCCTCGGCCTGCGTGGCCTGCGTACCCTGCGCGCCCACATGGACGTGCTCGAAGGCCAGCTCAAGGCGCTCGCCGCCGCCGACGCCGCAACCGACGCGAACCTGTGGGTCATGGCCCCGATGGTCGCCGACCAGCATGAGGCCGACTACTTCGTCAAGCTCGGCAAGAGCTTCGGTCTGAAGTTCGTGGGCGCGATGGCCGAAGTGCCGTCGATCGCCCTGATGGCCGACAAGGTGGCCGACGTGGCCGACTTCGTGTCCATCGGCACCAACGACCTGACCCAGTACACCCTTGCCGCCGACCGTACCCTCGGCTCCGTGGCCAACTATCAGACCGCATGGCATCCGGCGGTGCTGCGCGCCATCAAGATGATCTGCGACGCGGGCAACGCCAAGGGCATGCCGGTGGGCGTGTGCGGCGAGGCCGCGGCCGATCCGGATCTGGCGGTCGTGCTGGCCGGTCTCGGCGTCAACTCGCTGTCCATGACCCCGGTGGCGCTGGACGATGTGCGAGCCTCCCTCGCCGAAGTCACCTTCGAAGAGGCCAAGGCCAAAGCGGCCGCAGCCCTCAACGGCGACTTCTACAAGCCGGCCGAGTGATTTCCCTTCTTTCCTTCACTCGGCTATTCCGGACTTTGCGGCTGCGTCATCGCGGCCGCAGGGTTCCGCCACTGCAATGTGCCTATGAGAGCGATTCAGTTCTGATGGGCCCTGTTTCCCGGAATGACCCCGTTTCGTGCGATCGCCGCGCGGACGGGGTCGTTTCGGTTGCGGGTTGTGTCGATTGCTGCGATTGCGTCGATTGCGCCACCGGCGTAGACGCGTCATACGGCCGCGTCGCGTCACGCGCATGCGCGATACTGGAAGCATGAAGATTTCCGCAGATTTCACCGTCATTCCCGACGCGTTCGCCAAGGCGGCGCCGCCTGAGAACTGCATCGACGGCACTCCGATCGTTTCCTTCCCCTTCTATATCGACGAGCTCGACCCGTCCGTGCAGTTTCTGCATTGGGAATTCGTCGATCCCGATTCCATTCCGGTGTGCGGTTTCCAGTGGAACCATTGGTCGCTCGCCAATCTGCCCGTGGACGCGCTGATGTACGATTTCAACGATTCACATGCATTGGCGATTCCGGCCGATTTTTCCCGCACGGTTTCCGCGATGATTCCCGAGACGGTGCAGGGACGCACGTCCGCCGCATCGCCGTTGTTGAAAGGCCGTAGCGACGATCCCGCCGTCACCATGCGTTACAACGGTCCGTATCCGCCTGATCGGGATCACGAATACTACCTGCACGTATGGGGCACCACCGCGCCTCTCAATGGTCTCAATCAAGGCTTCTGGCTCAACGAGATGGAACGCGCGTTGCGTAATTCCGGTGCGATCGCGGACCAAGGCGCTATCTTCCTGACCGGCAAGGCGTGACCGGCGAAACCGGCGAGAACAGCCGGCAAGGCGCAAACCGCGTAATCGCAAGATAATACCAAAGAATACCGCAAACGTAAACAAAACAAACGAAAGGAACCTACATATATGGCATGCACCACGATTCTGGTCGGCAAGGACGCAAGCTATGACGGATCGACCATCATCGCCCGCAATGAGGACAGCGCGAACGGCGAATTCTGCCCGAAGCGCTTCATCGTCGTCAAGCCGGACGAGCAGCCGCGCCACTATAAGAGCGTGCTGTCCCATGTGGAAGTGGATCTGCCGGACGAGCCGTTGCAGTACACGGCCGTGCCGAACGCGGATCTGAAGGAAGGCATTTGGGGCGAAGCCGGCGTCAATGAGGCGAATGTGGCCATGAGCGCCACCGAAACCCTCACCACCAACGAGCGCGTGCTCGGCGCCGACCCGTTCGTGGAACTCACCCCAGCCAAGGGCAAGGAAGGCGAGGACGGCTACGAGCCGGAAGTGCCCGGCGGCATTGGCGAAGAGGACTTCCTCACCCTCGTACTGCCGTACGTCAAGACCGCCCGTGAAGGCGTGGCACGTCTCGGCGCTCTGCTCGAACAGTACGGCACGTACGAAATGAACGGCGTCGCCTTCTCCGACGTGGACGAGATCTGGTGGCTTGAAACCGTCGGAGGCCACCACTGGATCGCCAAGCGTGTGCCGGACGAGGCATACGTGACCATGCCGAACCAGCTCGGCATCGACGAATTCGACCTCGACGACGCGCTCGGCGACCAGGAGGAGCATATGTGCTCCGCGGACCTCGGTGAATTCATCGAACGCAACCATCTGGACCTGGCCGTGGAGAACGTCACCCCGTTCAATCCGCGTGACGCGTTCGGCTCCCACTCTGATTCCGACCATGTTTACAACACCCCGCGCGCTTGGTACATGCAGCGCTTCCTCAACCCGTACGACGAGCAGTGGGACGGTCGGGACGCCGACCACCAGCCGACTTCGGACGACATTCCGTGGGCCCGCCAGCCCGATCGCAAGATCACCATCGAGGACGTGAAGTACGTGTTGAGCTCCCACTATCAGGGCACCCCGTACGATCCGTACGGCAAGCTCGGCGACCAGCATTCGCGCCACATGTTCCGTCCGATCGGCATCAACCGTCAGAGCCAGCTGTCCGTCATGCAGATCCGCCCGTACCGCCCGCAGGTCAACCGTGCCGTGCAGTGGATCGCCTACGGCTCCAACCCGTTCAACACGCTCGTGCCGTTCTTCCCGAACGTCGACTCCACGCCGAAGTACCTTGAGGACACCACCACGCGCGTCACCTCCGAGAACTTCTACTGGGAGAACCGCATCATCGCGGCCCTGTGCGACGCCAGCTTCGCCGACACCGCCAATGCCGTCGAACGCTACCAGGAGAAGACCGGCGGCATGGGCCACCGCATGGTGTCCACTACCGACGGGCAGATCGACCGTCTGGTGGAAGACGTCATCGACGAATTCGACGCGGACGACGAGACTGGCGACGTGCAGCCGATGGAACCGGACGAAATCATCGAAGCCGTCCGCAACGGCGAGGCCCGCGAAGTGCTCGCCGCCGCCAACGAGACCATGGCCGCGCAGCTTAAGGCGGAAACCGACAAGCTGCTCGACTCCGTGCTCTACACCACCAGCATGAATATGAAGAACGGCTTCCACATGTCCGACTTCTGATATTTTCTGCGATTGCGCAATCGCAAGAAATTCTACGAAAACCCGCGTAGCAACCGGCTTCCGCACAGCGTTCGCCACAAACAGTTCCGTATGACGGTCGGCGCGCGTCCGCTGTGCGGGAGCCGGTTTTCTTTGGTGGCGCGTGCTTATTAGAATGGTGATTGTCTTTGCTTTTCCGCTCGTGCCGGCGCGCGTTGCATAGGCGATGTCTGTCGCGTACGTTGTGCGCCATACAGCGGAATGCTTTCCCAAGAAAGGAACCCAGTGACCAGCATTGAGGATTTCACCAGCCAATACGGTCTGGTGCAGAAGATTGATGCATTCGGCTATCTCGATTACCTGAAGAGCAATCCCGATGCGCCGCGCAAGCACGGCAAGGTCGTGCTCGTCACCGCCGACACCCCGCTGAAGGCGTCCCGCGGCGAAGGCAAGACCACCACTACGATTGCGCTGATCGATGCGCTTCGTGAGCGTGGCATCGACGCGGCAGCCGTGCTGCGCCAGCCGAGCATGGGCATCACCGCAGCCGGTTCCAAGGGTGGCGCGTCGGGCGGCGGCAAGGCCTCCCTGACCCACCCGGAGCTGATCGACTGGGGTCTGTGCGGTGAAATGGGAGCCATCGAGGCCGCCCAGAACCTGTTGGTCTCCTTTGCGGAGAAGGCTGTTGACGACGGCAAGCTGGACACCATCCTCGTACCGCGCGTCTCTGAAGTGCCGTCCCGTTCCCTGCGCCAGATCGCAGTGGACCGTGGAAAGGGCGACGTGGCTGAGCGTGTGGTGCTCACCCCGACCTGCGAGCTCATGCAGATCGTTGTGCTGTCGCGTTCCATGGATGAGATCTCCGAGCGCGTTGCCAAGATGGTCGCCGGCACGAAGGATGGCAAGGCCGTGACCTTCGGCGAATTCGTTGACCTGTGGCGTATCACCGGCATCCTCGGCGACGCCGTGAAGCCAGCCAAGACGGAGACCGTGAACGGCTCTCCGGTGTACGTGCACGGCGGCCCGTTCGCCAACGTGTCCATCGGCATTCCGACGCTGGTTTCCGTGGAAATGGCCTGCGCATTGCATGACGTGGTCATCGTCGAAGCCGGTTATGGTACCGACGCAGGTGCGCAGAAGTGGCTTGACATAGCCTGCCGCGAATACGACGCGCAGTGGCCGTCCGCAGCCATCGTCGTGACCCGCGCTTCCACGTGGCGCGACGATCCGGATCTGGCATGGCGCTACCCGTTCCACGTCCAGCGCCTCGAAGGTCTTGATATTCCTACCTTCCCGCTTATCAACCTGTGGGATGGCGAGGATGATCAGATTCCGGCGCTCAAGGACACCGCCAAGGAACTGGAATTCCGCGACCCGATCATCGGCAACCTGTACCGCGACGGTGGCGACGCGCTCGCCCCGCAGCTCGATGCGTTCGTCGATGCCGTGACGAACGGTTCTATGCCGGCCGAACCGCACAGCCACAAGGGCATGGCTCTGGTGGAGAACGTGCGTTGGGTGGCCGAGCATGCGTATGGCGTGCCGGCCGACCGTGTGGTGCTGAAGGACGGTTTCGCCGAGTCGCTGCAGTCCGCCGAGGGTCTGTGCGCCAGCGCGGGCATCGATTTCGGCTCGCTTGCCTTGGTCGCGGTGAAGTCCCCGGCCACCATGACCGACAACGATCGTGCTCCGGAAGCCGAGCGCACCGTCACGCTAAAGAAGGTCGAAGTGCATTCCGGCGCCGGCCTGGTGCACGTGAACCTCACCACGTCCCTGACCACGCCGATGCCAAAGATCGTCTGATTCGCTTGTGATTGCGCTACAAGATGATGCGTGTTGTATCTTCTCTGACGCTCGCTGATTTGGCTTAAATGCAAAAGCCGCTGGTCCTGTTCGGGCCGGCGGCTTTTGCATATGGCTTTTCGTATATGGTTGCCAAACGACGTTTTATTTGATGAGTAAACCGTTTTCTTGTGGTTTGATTGTCAAGAATGGCTATTTTCCAACGATTTTTTATTTGACGGTTATTTGGCAGATCGTGCCGGTCGGTGGCTTTGCTCGGCTTCTACGCGATGCGGCTTCTGTGCCGGCACGCTTTTGCTCACGAGTGGCAGGTTTTGCGATTTTCAAGCCTTTGCATCAGGAAAGGGGTATGATTACTGGCGATTTTGCCGGCTCTCACACCCCTTTTCGATCACGTCCCACCAAAAGAAACGGTTTCCTTGTTCTGAAGGGGGAGATTGGGAAAACCGTTCTTCGAGCCGCCCGCCCGTCATACGGGCAGGCCTCGAGGGAACGGGGCTTCGTCAGAAGTTTCCACCGTTCCAACCCCAGTCAGTCGTGGCGGTGTAGCGGATGTATGTGCGGTCGGCCGGAATGCCCAGCTCCTTGCCCAGCGCGGCCATGATCTGCTCCGTCAGCTTCTCCCAGGCGGAACCCGGCACGGAACGGCCGAACACATTCACTTCCACGTATGCGGCCGGCTTGGAATCGTCACCGCCGAAATAAATCGGCATATTGTCTTCGAACGGGCACATCAGCCAGCCTTCAGACTTGCCGGGAACGGCAGAAATCGCCTTGCCGTAGGCCGTCTTCAGCGCCTCGCGCTGCCCAGGGGTGGTGGATACGGAAACGTGCGTGTGGATGACTGGCATTGCTGCTCCTTGCAATCGTTGAAATATATTGTTCTTCGTTACCCAAGTTTAGGTGGTCTGCGCGCGAGTGTTAAATATCCCGTGTGAGAAAACTGATTGAACAGCTTATGAAATTCGGCATTGTGGGTGTGATCGCCTTCATCATCGACTGGGGTATTCTAAACATTCTCGTCGGCGCCTTCCACATGCACAACGTGCTCGCCGCCACCATCTCGTTTATCATCTCGTTGATCTTCAACTATGTCGCCAGCATGAAGATGGTGTTCAAGCATCGTGAGGACATGGCTCGCTGGATGGAGATCGTCATCTTCGTGGTCGGCGCGGTGATCGGCCTGTTTATGAACGACGCCATCATCTGGATTTCCACGTACGGCATGAACCATGATGCGTATGTCTCTCAAAGCGCCGAATATCTGATCCGTACCAACGTGGGCAAGCTTATCGCCACCGCCGTGGTGATGGTGTGGAACTTCGTGACACGCAAGTGGTTGTTGGACGATACGCATACCAACGCCACGAACCGTCTGAAGAAGAAGGAAAACCGCCTGAGCCCGGAGGAGCTGGAGGCCAAGTGGGAGAACAGTTTCTCGCACAAGCTGGGCGTGTGGTCGCTGGAACATACGCCGAAGGGCTGGCCGAAGTAGCTGGCGGCGTTTCGTATACGGCATACGAAAAGGCGCGTCCGAATCGGATTTTTATTGCGATTCGGACGCGCCTTTCTGCGGTTGGCGTACGTTTCCTGGGATTGCCGGCTCGGTTATACGGTTCACGCACTCACGTTGGTAAGCGTCGGCTGTTCGGTGGATTCTTTGATCTGCTTGAATCCAAGCATGGCGATCGCCAGCGACGTCAACGCCAACGCCGTCACCACAATGAAACCGCCCCGCGAGCCCATGCGGTCGATGAACTGTCCGGCGATCGCGGAACCGACCGAACCGCCGATCGAATTCATTGCGCCCATCCAAGCCATACCCTCCGTGAAACGTGTGGGCGGAACCAGGTGCAGCATCAGCTGGTTGCCGTTCACCCACGTCGGAGCCTGGCAGACGCCGATGCACAGGTAGATGATCATGATCACCCATAAATGCTTGGCGAACATGAACGAACCGATTCCAAGATTCACCACCGCAAGACAGAAGTAGAAACGCTTCCACAGTGGAATCGTCCAATTTTTCGCACCATACACGAGCGCGCCGATCAGAGAGCTGAACGAGAAGCAGGCGAATACGAAACCGGTGAACTGCTTCATATGCGCCTCTGTGGCGAACGCGACGATCGAAATGCCTGCGGCCGACTGGAACGCGCCCAAACCGAACCACGTCACGCACACCGCAATCAGGCCCGGACCCCAAATCGATTCCTTGCTGCCTGCCGCAATATCCGTGGCGGCCTTCTGCATCGCGGCCTTCACCTCAGCGGCCGTCTTGCCTTCCGCACGAGCCTTGTCGCGCGCGTATTCTACTGCCGCTTCGGTCTGCAAAGCCTTGGAACGGGCCGTTTCGCGCTCACGGTACTCCTTACGCGTCATACCGGCCTCGCGTGCCAGCTGCGTCTGCGACTTCGGTTCGGTGGTTAGCTCCGTCAGGAACATCAACGCGCCGACCACCACGCATATGCCGGTGAACGAGAACGCCAGCAGGCCGGAAATCACGGCCAGCGTGGACGCCAGAGGATTGCCGATCACCCACATGCATTCGTCGAATACGCCTGATAGGGACAGCGCGCGGTTCGTTTTTTCCGCATCCCCTTTGAGCAATGTGGTCCAACGTTGACGGCTCATCGCGCCCCACGGCGGAATCGCCGCCATGAACGGCACGATGCAGAACAGAATCCACGACGGCACGCGGGCGGTGATGCAGGACACCAGTGCAACCGCGGCGACCATCCACACGATGATTGTCGGAATCGACACCTGCCGTTGGCCGAACTTGTCTACCAGCTTGCCGAGCACCGGGCTGGTCACGGCCAGCGCGATCGCCTGCACTGCGGTCAACGCGCCGGCAAGCGAGTAGTTGCCGTAGTAGTGCTGCACGGAAATCGTGATCGTCATGCCGACCATCGGGAACGGCATGCAGGCGATTACCGATCCGATTGAGAATCGTGCGGTATGTGGTATGCGAAGCAGCTCCGCATACCCTCCGAAAAGACGTTGGCCGATGTCTTTGACGCCGACGAGGACATTGTTGGTCATGCTTGCCGCTCCTTTCCGCTCACGGTTTCGCTCGTGACGTCCGCAGCTTTGCGTCGCGTGCGGACTGATGGTGGTGGTTCCCCTGAATTATTGGTTAACCGCTTCCGATACCAGCTCGCTGCCCCAGCCGTCCGAACACGTCAATCGATTGACATGTTTGACATGCCGCACACGGGGAGAAAGGTGGGATGGTGCGTGTTGTTTGTGTGTCTTTGTTGACCAAGGCAACTTTATGCGCAGGTACCGTCGTGACACGCGGTACATTAGGGCAGGAACCAATATTCGAATCGACGAATTTTTTCACAGGGCCGGCGACCGGCGAAACGTGCTGAGCCAGCACGTGGCCGGCAGGTCCGAAACGCAAGAAAGGCGGCCAATATGCCGGCGACAACCATCCATTTCGTGCGCCACGGCAAAGTGGAGAACCCCGGGCACCTGCTGTACGAGCGGTTGCCCGGTTTCCACCTGTCCGACGTGGGCGTGCGCATGGCGCAGGCCACCGCGCATTACATCGCGGTCAGCCCGCAGCTGAACACCGTATCCGCCGTCTACTCGTCGCCGCTGGAACGCACGCGCGAAACGGCGGGGGAGATCCTCGAATCGCTGAATTCGGTACGTGGACTGCGCGGCGAGGAACCGCTGGAGCTGCAGACGGACGAACGCCTCATCGAAGCGCGCAACGAATTTCGCGGCAAGCGTATCGGCTTCGGCGAAGGCGCGCTGTGGAAGAACGGCAACTGGAAGCTGGTACGCAACCTGTGGAAGCCGAGCTGGGGCGAAAGCTACCAGTCGATCGCGCATCGCATGCAGGACTTCGCCTTGGAGAAAGTGGCGGAATATCCCGGCAAACAGATCGTGGTGGTCAGCCACGAATCGCCGATTTGGAGCTACCGGCACATGCTGGAAACGGGGCACCCCGAACACAACATGCTGTTGCGCCACACCGCGCTCGCTTCTATCACCTCCATCACTTACGATTGCAATACCGGGAAAATAATGTCCATTACGTACGCCGATCCGGCGGCGGACGTCGAATAATGTGAACCAAAACATGCGGTGGCTCAATCGCGGTCGGGGATGACTGCGGTTCGGGCCGGCCGCACGATATACAAGGAGAAAGTATGTCTTTTGTATACGACCAGAAGGTCGTCGACTCGATGTACGGCTCGCACGTGGTCTCCATGGCAGTTGACTACGGTGTCGATCTGGTCAAGATGTGGCCGTTGCAAACGAACCAGGAACTGGAAAACGATGTCAAATATGCGGAGAACCTGCAGGTGATGTTCTCCGGCATGATGACGCAGGTGCTGCTGAAACGCTCCGAAGAAGTCGACCAGTCGGTTGCGGAAGCCGTATACGAAGGCATGGATGTGCTTCCCGGCGTCGATCCGGAAATCATCCGCACGCTGATGGACGCCAACCGCGCCTATGACGTGATGGCCTCCTACCACGGGGTCGACGGCATCGAACTGTTCATGGAAACCGCCAGAATACTCGGCATCGACGTGGAGACCCGAATCGAAAAGGAAATCCAAGACCTCATGGAGAACCTCTCACGCACTATGCGCAGCGCCTCCGGATTCGAAGTCGACGATGACGTGGCGGAAAACGTCGGCATCTGCCAGTCGGCCACGGTGGACCGCAACGAATTCGCAAGACGCTACCTCGCCTCGATGACGGTTCTCGACGCGCTGATAAACCTCATGTGCTATGGCACCGACGATTCGCAGGAGCAGGCCATCCGCGTGCTGCCGGTGCTGCTGTTCGTCAACGCCATGCGCAACCAGCTGTCGATTCCGCCCACTTTCATCAACGCCGAACAGCTCATCAACCTGTTTGGTCTGCGTGACACCGCCCGCCAGTTCGGACGGCCCCAGTCGGTGTTCGACAGCTCGTTCAACCCGCTGACGTTCTCCACCACCGTCAAGTACCTCGCTTTCTTCGCGGGGCAGGAATGGCTGCGGCATATGAGGTTCCTGGAGTGGGACCCGAAGCAGGCCGAACAGGACGCCAAAGACGAGGACGAGCGCAAAAGCAGGGAAGCGCTCGCAAAGAAATACAATTTGACGAGCGATGGCGATAACGCGGCTTCCGACGCGGATTTGGATTCGTCTGCAGACTCGAATTTGTCTGAGGATTCGGACTCGTCGGAAGAGGCCGGTTCGGAGCCGACCGAGGAATAAGTGTTGCGGGCGGTCGTGTGACGTCTGACGGTGAAGGCTTTGCGTGTACTTGCGTTGCGTGCGCTTGTGCTTGCGCTCGAATTGCGCGTGGCCGTCGCCTATCCCACGCGTTACATCCGCAACGACGTCACTACCCGTAACGAATGATCTGAAACGAATAATCCCGGTATCCTGCGATTGCACAGGATACCGGGATTATTCGTTATTCGTTATGGTGTGCCACGTTTTGTGTGGCGATAAGGCGGGGATCAGAGCGGAATCAGAGCTGCTGATCGGTGCCGTTCGCCGGATCATTCGGTACTGCCGGAGCGTCCGAATCCGCCGGAGCGTCGGTATTCGGCTGCTCGTGCGGATGCTGGAACTGGGCCGGCACTTCCGGCATCGGTGGAATGGACGGTGTCGGAGGCATGGTCGGAACAGCCGGCATCGGAGGCATAGACGGTACGGACGGAGCCTCCGCCAGCGGATTCTGCTGAGGTGCGGCGTATTGCGGCGCGGCGTGCTGCTGCGCCGCGTCATACTGCGGTGCCGGAGCTGTGTACGAATCGGCCGGAGTCGCTGGTGCCGTGTACGGCGCGGCCGGTGCCGCATCCGCCGGATTGGTCGGCAGCGGGACGTTGCCGTACGAGGTGGCCTGCGCCGCATACGGGTCTGCCGGAGCCTCGCCCGTGGCGGGAGCCCATGCGTTGGAAGCCGTAGGAGCGTCGAAACGCGCGCCTTCCGGATTGGAATCGCGGGCCATCAGCACAAAGTAGAACACACCGCTGGCAATGAAGGCCAGCACGCCGAGGATCAGCAGGACAACGCCGCCGATGCTGACGCTGTTGCCCGCCTCCAACGACCTGAACGAAAGACTGCTGCCGATGATGAGGATCAGACCGATGGCGAAGAAGATTCCGGCGGCCGCCTGTGCCGCGTAGATGATGGCCAGCACGGTGCCACGCATGTTGATGTCATGCAGACGACGTACGCCAAGAGCGATGGTCGGCACAAGCACGACGAGTCCCCAAATGGAGGAGAACGAGTCTCCGACGGTGGCGATCACGCCGGAATCGGTGAGGTTCCTCAACGTGCGGAACACGAGACTCAACACGAAAGTGACGACGGTATAGGTGAGGAACCACCACCAGAACTCGCTACGCGAGGCGCGGCCCTTGAACACCGCGTACTTCTTGAAGAAACGGACGATCGCCTCGCCCAGGTTGCAGCCATATGCGGGCATGTCAAGCGGCGCGGTCAATGCGAAGAAGCTATTGCCCGACTGCGGTTGCGGTGCCGGCTGCCCGTAATTCGCGGCTGGAGCCTGGCCGTACTGAGGGGCCTGTCCATATTGAGGGGCCTGAGCGTACTGCGGAGCCTGGTTGTATTGCGGTTGCGGTGCTTGGCCGTACTGCGGAGCCTGACCATACTGAGGTGCCTGGTTGTAGTTCGGGGCGGCGTACTGGGGCGCCTGCGCCTGCCCGTAATCCGGCGTGCCGTACTGCGGTGCCGTCTGGCCGTAGTCGGGGGCAGGAGCCTGACCATACTGCGCTGCCGGCTGCGGCACCTGCGGATTGTATTGGTTGGGGTCCGTCATTAGAGTGCCCTTTCACAAAACGGTGACTAAAGAATAAAGAAAGTCGCTTCATACATTACTCCTTTGCCGATGTGAAGATAGGGAAAAATATTGCAGTATGGAACGCTGCGGAAGAAAAACGGCGATTGGGTCGTGGCACGTCCGGTTTGCGCGGCACAATGGAGCCTATGACTGAAGTTGAAAATACCAAACCGGAACTTCCTGAAAACGTTCGTGTGCGTTTCTGCCCGTCCCCGACCGGCATTCCGCACGTCGGCATGGTTCGCACCGCACTGTTCAACTGGGCTGAGGCCCGCCACACCAAGGGCACGTTCGTGTTCCGTATCGAGGATACGGACGCCCAGCGCGACTCCGAGGAAAGCTACAACCAGATCATCGAGGCCCTGAATTGGCTGGGCATCGACTGGGATGAAGGCATCAACGTGGGTGGCCCGGACGGCCCGTACCGCCAGTCCGAGCGTGGCGACATCTATAAGGACGTCGCAGCCAAGCTGCTCGAAGCCGGCTACGCCTACGAATCCTTCTCCACTCCTGAGGAGATCGAGGCCCGCAACGTGGCCGCCGGCCGTCCGAAGGCTTTCGGCTATGACGGCTACGATCGCAACCTCACCGAAGAGCAGAAGGCCGCGTTCCGCGCGGAAGGCCGCAAGCCGGCCCTGCGTATCCGCATGCCCGACGAGGACGTCGCTTTCGACGACCTTATCCGCGGTCGCATCGAATTCAAGGCCGGTTCCGTGCCGGATTACGTGATCGTGCGTCCGAACGGCGACCCGCTGTACACGCTGACCAACCCGGTCGACGACGCCATGATGCGCATCAACGTGGTGCTGCGCGGCGAGGATCTGCTGAGCTCCACCCCGCGTCAGATCGTGCTGTACCGTTACCTGATCGAGCTGGGCGTGGCCAAGGAAATGCCGCTGTTCGGCCACATGCCGTACGTCATGGGCCAGGGCAACAAGAAGCTGTCCAAGCGCGATCCGGAATCCAACCTGTTCCTGCACCGTGACAACGGCTTCATCCGTGAGGGCCTGCTGAACTACCTGGCGCTGCTGGGCTGGTCCATCGCCCCCGACCGCGACGTGTTCTCCATGGACGAGATGATCGAGAAGTTCGACGTGCGTGACGTCAAGGCCAACCCGGCCCGCTTCGACATCGACAAGGCCATCTCCATCAACGCCGAGCACATCCGCATGCTCGAACCGCAGGACTTCCTGAACCGTTCCGTGCCTTACCTGCACCGTGACGGCGTGGTCTCCGCCGATTCCTGGGATGCGCTGACCGACCGTGAGCGTGAGGTGCTCACCGCCGCCGCTCCGCTGGTCCAGCCGCGCGTGCGCCTGCTGGGCGAAGTGGCCGGCATGGTCGGCTCCCTGCTGTCCACCGAAGGCTACATCGAGCCGGACGCCGACGCCAAGAAGCAGCTGAAGGATTCCGCTCCGGCCGTGCTCGACGCTGCGATCGCGGCGCTGGACGCCGTTGCTGAGGGTGATTGGAAGACCGACTTCCTGCACGAGACGCTGAACAAGGCGCTGGTCGAAGACGGCGGCTACAAGCCGCGTCTGGCTTTCGGCCCGGTGCGCGTGGCCATGAGCGGCCGCCGCGTGTCCCCGCCGCTGTTCGAATCCATGGAAATCGTCGGCAAGGACGTTGCCATGGCTCGACTCAAGGGCCTGCGCGAGCACCTGTGAGCCGTTGAGCTGCTGACTGTTAGCTGAATGATGGAAACCCGCCGGAGTGATTCGGCGGGTTTTCGTTTATGCGGAAGGCTGGTGCGGAATGGCGGAAAATAGCGCGACACGCCGTAAGTTGCGCGACTGTGCTGTTTCGCGTATATTTATCACTCGTTGCGGTTCACAGCCTAGCTGAGAATCACAACGATAACTCAAGCCCCCGTCGTCTAGCGGTCTAGGACTACGCCCTCTCACGGCGCCAACACCGGTTCAAATCCGGTCGGGGGTACGACGGACAACTTTTCGAAGTTGCCACGCCTGCCAAATTGGGATGTGGTGTAATTGGCAACACAGCTGATTCTGGTTCAGCCATTCTTGGTTCGAGTCCAGGCATCCCAGCCAATGAGCCCTCGCAGATGCGAGGGTTTTTTGTTTTTCGCACCTGTCTGTTCACGTCGCTTTGGGCGGTGGGTTGATGGATTTTGCCGGATGCGATGTGGCAGCGCAATCTGCTGACGCCCTGCGTGAATCGCACATGTAATCGCCCAATGTTGCATTACCCTAGAAGTATGACCGAATTGCAGCATGCCGCCAAAGCCACGCGCCCGCGCATCCAACCAGCGGAAGAGGGGGACCGTCGACCGCTTTCCGTATCCGCACGGCTTGGCCGCCTGCAATTCCACCAGTCCGGCAAATTCCGCGTATTGCAATTCGCCGACATCCAAGACGGGCCGAAAGTCAGCAAAGACACCATCAGCCTCATCGAGGCCTCGCTTGACGCCACACGCCCCGATCTTGTTATTTTCAACGGCAACCAGATCGCCGGATATGATTCCGCATACGCGCTGACCTCCCGCAAGCGTCGCTGGGACGCGCGTCCGGCATCCGCATCGTCTGAAGCGTCCGGGGAACGCTATGCGGCCGCATTGGAACACACCCGCGAATTGGTGCGAGCCACCATCGAACAACTGGTCCACCCGCTTGCCGACCGCGGCGTGCCGTGGGCTGTGACGTTCGGCAACCATGACTTCCAGTGCGGGCTCGACAATGCCGAGATCGAAAGCATCTGCCGCGAATTCCCAGGGTGTATCAATCCGGAACGCGCTGCCGACGGCACGACGGGCATCGCCGTGAAACATGGTGTGAAACATGATGTCGGTGATATGGAACAGGACTTCGGATTGCCGGAACAGCCTGTGATCGCGTGCGCGCCCGGCACATTCGCGTTGTCGGTGACGGACGTCGATCGCACGTATGACGTGTTGGGCTTGGTCCTGCTGGATTCGGGCGATTACGCGCGTTCCGGCGGCTACGGAAGCCCGTCGGAAGCCGCGCTGCGCTTCCTGGCGGATGCGCCGGGGCTGATGGCGGCGCAATCGCAATACCAGCAATCGCCCCAATCGCAGCAAGATCGGCAAGACGCGCAGGAATTGCCGCACGAACCGCGCAAGACGCCGTCCACGCTGCCATGCATGGTGTTCCAGCATTTCCCGATCGAACAGTATTACCGCCTGCTCAAGCCGGTCGCGGCCACCGCTGCGCGCGCGATTGAAGGATACCGCAACTTCGCGGGGCGGCATTTCGTGCTCAACGAAGACAAAACGCAGCCCGGAAGCTATCTGGGGGAGGGCGTCAGCTGCCCGGATGCCGACAGCGGCGAATTCGCAATCCTTGACAAGGCGGGATATTTTGCGATTTCCGCCGGGCACGACCACCGCAACGCCTTCGTCGGTTCCGTGCCGGTCGGAACCGACGGTGACCGGCAGATGATGATGGTCGCCTCGCCGACCAGCGGTTTTGGCTCATACGGCCCGGTGCCGGCCAAGCGTGCCGCTCGACTGTTCGAATTCGACATCCGCCACCCGTACGAGCCGCGCACGCAGCTGTTGGAATACGACGAGCTGGTGGGCAAACCCAGCGTGGGCAAGGCCTACGCCTACGGCATGACCAGCGAATCGAAGCCCGATTCGGAAGGCATGGACCTGCTCCACAGGCCGACGTGGTGGAGCAAGACGTGGAACAAGCTGGTCTCGCTGTTTCGCCGGTAGCTGTTTGTTGACTAGTCGTTCCGCCGGTAGCCTTTCCGGCGGTGACTATTCCTTTTCCCGACTTTTAGCTTTGAAATGAATACAAAAAAGCTGACGATGGGAACTTTCCATCGTCAGCTTTTACGTTACGTATGCGACTGGTCGCGGACCTGTCAGCGGCCGGAAGACGCCTTGATCAGCGCGTCGGTCAGATACTTGCCGGCGGCCATGACCAGCGGCGCGTAACGGCGGCCGGGGTTGGCGCCCATACGGCCATTCGGGCCGGAAATTGAAATAGCGGCGATCACCTGGCCGGACGCGTTGCGAATCGGCGCGGAAATCGAACACACGCCCTCATCGCGTTCATTGATTGACTCGGCCCAGCCGCGCTTGCGGACGGCGGTGAGCTTGGCCGCAGTGAACTTGGCGTGGCGAAGACCCTGATGCAGACGTTCGGAATCCTCCCAAGCCAGCAGAATCTGGGCTGCGGAACCGGCTTCCATGGACAGCATCGCACCAACCGGAATGGAATCTCGCAGGCCGGACGCGCGCTCGACGGCTGCGATGCAGACGCGCTGATCGCCCTGACGGCGGTAGATCTGCGCGGATTCGCCGGTGCGGTCGAGCAGGGTCTGCAGAATCGGCGCGGCGGCGGTCAACAGACGGTCCTCGCCGGCTGCGGCCGCAAGTTCCGCGAATCGCGATCCGAGCACGAAACGACCGTGCTGGTCGCGCAAAACGAAACGGTGACGTTCCAGCGCGATCGCAAGACGATGCGCGGTCGGACGAGCCAGACCGGTCGCGGAAACCAGCTGTCCGAGTGTGGCTGGGCCGGATTCAAGAGCGTCGAGAATCTTGACTGTCTTGTCGAGCACGCCGACCCCGGAATGAATTTCGTTGCTTTGCGGGGTGGCTGCGTAATTGCCGTTTGCCTCGTTCGTGGCGTTCATGGCCTGCGTTTTGGGCATGGCGTTGCTCGTATTCGAAGAAGAAGTCATACGCTGAATTATGCCATCTCACATATTGAAATGCAAAATGTATGTGGTTCGCGACTGGAGTAAAGCAGATTATTTACCTTGCTTCCACCGGCTGGTGAAGCTGGGAAAATGCTGAAATTTCAACGATTGCGCATATGCCGTAAGAAGACGGGAAGTAACTTTTCCGCGTTTGCCGCGCTCGTCCCTCGTTCATATCTCATATACCGGCATGAAGGACCTCGAACCCGTTTCAAGCCCATAGGCTTATAGCACGAAGAATGCGGCAAGGCAATAGCCGCGAGGAAATTAGTGAGGAAAAATCTGAGGAGGTCCCACAATGGGAACTACATTGGCCGAGAAGGTCTGGGCCGATCATTTGGTGCGCAAGGGTAGCGATGGGGCTCCCGACCTGCTGTACATCGACCTGATGCTCATGCACGAAGTGACCAGCCCGCAGGCGTTCGAAGGTCTGCGTCTGGCAGGGCGCAAGCCGCGTCACGTCGACCAGCTGATTGCCACGGAAGACCACAACACGCCGACCGTCGACATCGACCGTCCGAATCCGGACGAGACTTCGGCGCTGCAGCTGAGCACGCTGGAAAAGAACTGCAAGGATTTCGGCGTGCGTCTGTGCCCGCTCGGCGACGCTGACCAGGGCGTGGTCCACGCGTTCGCTCCGGTGCTGGGTCTGACCCAGCCGGGCATGACCATCGTGTGCGGCGACTCGCACACCTCCACCCACGGCGCGTTCGGTGCTATGGCCATCGGCATCGGCACCTCCGAAGTGGAGCACGTCATGGCCACGCAGACCCTGAGCCTGAAGCCGTTCAAGACCATGGCCGTGAACATCGAAGGCGACCTGCCGAAGGGCGTCACCGCCAAGGATATTATTCTGGCCATCATCGCGAAGATCGGCACCGGCGGCGGCCAGGGCCACGTCATCGAATACCGTGGCGAAGCCATCAAGAAGCTGTCGATGGATGCCCGCATGACCATCTGCAACATGTCCATCGAAGCCGGCGCCCGCGCAGGCATGATCGCCCCGGACGAGGTGACTTTCGAATACCTGAAGGGCCGTCCGCACGCGCCGGAAGGTGAGATGTGGGACAAGGCCGTCGAATATTGGAAGACGCTGAAGACCGATGACGATGCCGTGTTCGACAAGGAAGTGACCATCAACGCCGAAGACCTCGAGCCGTACGTCACGTGGGGCACCAACCCGGGCCAGGGCGTGAAGATCTCCGGCGTGGTGCCGGATCCGGCCTCCTTCAACGACGAGACCGAGCGTTCCGCCGCCGAGCGTGCCATCGCCTACATGGGACTGAAGCCGGGCATGGCCATCAAGGACATCGCCGTGGACACCGTGTTCATCGGATCTTGCACCAACGGCCGTCTTGAGGATCTGCGCGTGGCCGCCTCCATCATGAAGGGCCACCACAAGGCCGACAACATCCACCGCGTGCTCGTGGTGCCGGCATCCTCCCGCGTGCGCCTGCAGGCGGAAAAGGAAGGCCTCGACAAGATTTTCAAGGACTTCGGCGCCGAATGGCGTAACGCCGGCTGCTCCATGTGCCTGGGCATGAACCCCGACAAGATGGTGGCCCGCGAACGTTCCATCTCCACCTCGAACCGCAACTTCGAAGGCCGTCAGGGCAAGGGTTCGCGCACGCATCTGGCGTCGCCGGCCGTTGCCGCCGCGACCGCCATCCGCGGCACCATCTGCTCGCCGGCCGACCTGTGAACCTTCTGCGAGCGGAAGCTGCGAACGCAATCGTAAGTAATCGAAATATCGAGATCGAATATCGATAGGCAATCGAAGGATTTGTTGACATGGAAAAACTGACTACCCTTACCGGCGTGGCCGTGCCGCTTCGCCGTTCCAACGTTGATACCGACCAGATCATTCCGGCCGTGTTCCTGAAGCGCGTGAAGAAAAGCGGCTTCGACGACGCCCTGTTCTACGCGTGGCGCCGCGACCCGGAATTCGTGCTGAACAAGCCGGAATACAAGCAGGGCAAGATCCTTGTGGCCGGCCCGGATTTCGGCATTGGTTCCTCCCGTGAGCACGCCGTGTGGGCGCTGCACGATTACGGTTTCCGCGTGGTGATTTCCTCCCGTTTCGCCGACATCTTCTACGGCAACACCGCCAAGAACGGCGTGCTGGCCGCAATTATGCCGCAGGAATCCATTGAGCTGCTGTGGAAGCTGCTCGACGAGGAGCCGGGCCGCGAAATGACCGTCAGCCTGGAAGACCGTACCGTCACCTGCGGCGATGTGACGTTGCCGTTCGAAGTGAACGACTACACCCGCTGGCGTCTGATGAACGGCTACGACGACATCGACCTGACGCTGCAGCACGAAGACGACATCATCGCATACGAGAAGATGCGCGCCGAAAAGTTCCCGTTCAAGCCGAAGACCCTGCCGGTCAAGCGCGAGCCGGAACAGCCGATCGAATCTGCCCGAGAGGGTGAATACCCTGATTGGCAAGGGCCGTTGGCCGATCGCGGCATCATCTGACGCGATGGCTGGTCGGCAGTGCAGTGCACTGCCGACAGGGCCTTGCCCGAGTCCGAAACGAGGGCAGCAATGAGCCTGCGCGCAGCGCAGTCCATAATTGCAGGACAGGGCCGTTGGCCGATCGCGACGGTAGCCCATTCCATCATTGGCTGACCGCAACCACATCTAACTTTTCCCAAGCCCGGCACCCAAGCCGGGCTTTTTGTTTACCTTCCATCACCTTTCCGCCAACAGCAAATTCCACAAAGCGGTGGCAAAGCGTGCGCAAAGCGGTGGTAAAATCATAATACGACGGCAAAGCGGCGGCAAAACGAGCGTAAAACGCGTGGTAGGTAAGGCGGTGATGGCCAATGGACGGTAGCGAGCACGATGATGCCTGGTGGTCCCGGGAGGTTCCTCGGATGCGTGAAGGCAACCGTTTGGAAGCGAAACGTGCCAAGGGCGGCCTGCCCCACAGTTTATGGGAGACGTACAGCTCCTTCGCCAATACCGAAGGTGGGCTGATTCTGCTGGGTGTGTCCGAGCATGAAGATCATTCTTTGTATATCACCGGAGTAGATGATGCGCGGAACATGGCGCAGGATTTTTGGAACATGGTGCATGATCCATCGAAGGTCAGTGCCGTTGTGCTGAGCGACAACGACGTGGTGATTCGCCATACCTCGCAGGGAGATGTTATTTCCATCGACATTCCTCGTGCGGCGAGGGACTGTATTCCCGTGTACGTGGGCCAGAATCCGATGACGGGCTCATACCGGCGTAATGGCGATGGCGATTATCTGTGCGATGAGGAAACGGTTCGTGCCATGCTTCGGGACAGTGACCTGCTTCCCTTGGACAGAACGATTGTTGAAGGCATGGGTGCTGACGCGCTCAACGCGGATAGCGTCGCATCATATCGTCGGCAGTTCAAGAACAGACGGCCCGGCCATCCATGGGTCGGATTGTCTGATGAGGATTTCCTGCTTCGCATCGAAGCGTTGCGGCTTGATGGTTCTCAGGTGCGTCCCACACGAGCCGGATTGCTGATGTTCGGTGAGGCGTGGCGAATCACGTCCGAATTCCCCTACTATTTCCTGGACTATCGCGAGGTCATGGACGACCAGGAGCGGTGGAACGACCGATTCACTTCGGACGATGACACGTGGTCGGGCAACTTGTACGATTTTTGGGGCAAGGTGGTCAATCGTCTGCGGTCGGCTGTTGCCCATCCGTTCCAGCTTGATGCCGATTTGCATAGGATTGATGACAATCTGATGGATAAGGCCGTTCGTGAGGCTGTCACCAACACGCTCGTTCATGCCGATTACTTCATTCGCCGGGGCACGGTGATCATCCAGTATTACGACAGAATCGTATTGTCGAATCCCGGCAGCCTGCGTCTTTCCTCCGAAGAGGTGATGCAAGGCGGCATTTCGGATACGCGGAATCCCACGTTGATGAAAATGTTCAATCTGATTGGCATCGGAGAAAAGGCGGGCAGTGGTTTTGACGTGATGCGTGAAGGCTGCCTGTTCGCAGGAACCGCCGCGCCGGAATTGGAAGTGTTCGACGATCCGGGGCGTGTGCAGCTTACGTTGTATCCGCGCAAGATCGCCGGAGATTCCATGATCGCCGGAGATTCCATGATCGCCGGAGCTTCTGCTGTTCCCGGAGTCTCTGCAGATGGCGGGGGCCCTGTTGGTGCGGAGTCGCCGACAATGCGGAATTCGGAGCATGGCACTGGTACGGTCCATAGGATTGGCGCTCGCGGGGCTGACCGTTTGAACGACATGGTCGGCACATTCGGCAAGAACGTGGCCCTACCTGCCGATTTCGGCAATGCGATCAGGCCGCAAAGCCAGTTGGAGAAAATCACCTATGCGTTGACGGTCGGTGGACCGCAACCCACCTCGTATCTGGCTGTGGTGCTGGGGCTTGGCCTCACCCGTACCCGGGAGATATTGGCCTCACTGGTGAAAGACGGTGTTATTGAACCAATAGGCGTCGGACGCGGACGCAAGTACCGTCTTGCCGAGCATACCGGCTCATGACGGCGTTCCGGTTCTCTGGACTTGACCTGGATCGAGAGCCCAAACTCGTCCGGGGAAGTCCTAGCCAAGGAGGTTTCCAAGGTGAGACGGGGCGTGCAGGCGGGACGTGTGTCGCGTTACAGTGGACATGACATTTCGTGTGTTCGCATCGCATATCCAAAACATGACACGAGAACAATTTCGGGGAGCAGTATGAGCCAGAGTTTCGCGCCGTTTTACGACGTCAATCGCACGTATGAAGACAACTATCTGCAGGGGCCGTTCGGTGCGTTCGCCGAAGTGATGAAGGGCGATTCCGCTGCCGGCGCCTCCGCGCAGTCTGCACAGACCACCCAGTCGCAGTCGTCCGACCAGGCCGAGGAATTCCTCGGCTTCCGCGTGAACCTGCCGTTTGGCATTCCCGCCGGTCCGCTGCTGAACGAGCGGTTCACCACCGCCGCCTTCCGCATGGGTTTCGATTTGGCGGTGTACAAGACGGTCCGCTCCCGCGCGTGGGGTTGCAACGCCTTCCCGAACGTGCTCGCCGTGCATCCGAAGAACGCAGACGGGTCGCTGGTTCCCGGCAGCGCCGAACTGGATGAAGGCGTGCTTGCCGACACCCGATATGAGCTTCCGATTTCGATCTCCAACAGTTTCGGCGTGCCGTCGCGTGACCCCGACGAATGGCAGCCGGACATGAAGAAGGCGATCGCCGCCGCCGGCGACGGGCAGCTGCTCGTGCCCAGCTTCCAAGGCTCCCGCGTGGACGGCATGGACCGCAAGGCGTACATCGCCGACCATGTCACCACCGCGCATCTGGTTACGGAAACCGGAGCCGGACTGATGGAAATGAACACCAGCTGCCCCAACGAAGGTCACAATCGCCTGCTGTGCCACGACCCGCATCTGGTGGGGGAAATCACGGAAGCCGTGAAAAACGAAATCGGCGATCGCCCGCTCATCGTGAAACTCGCCTACATTCCCAACGACACCGACCTGGAAACCATGGTCAGGGAAACCGTCGGACATGGCACCGTGCAAGGCTTCTCCACCATCAACACGATTTCCGCGCGCCTGGTGGACGCGAACGGCAACCAGGCGCTGCCGGGAGTCGGACGTGACCGTTCCGGCGTGTGCGGCAACGCCATTCGTGGCGCCGGTCTCGACATGGTCGGCAGGCTCGCCGCCATCCGTGAAAAACTCGGCTTCGACTTCGCCATCGTGGGCGTGGGCGGCGTGATCCGTCCTGACGACTACAAGGCGTACCGTGAGGCTGGCGCGAACGCCGTGATGAGCGCCACCGGAGCCATGTGGGATGCGAATCTCGCGCGCGAAATTAAGGAGACACTGCGCTGAATTCCGTTTTTCGCGAACATGCTACATGCCTTATGGCAAACTAAGCAGCAGTGTTTTTTGAGCTTGATCCAAAAGGGAATCGAAAGAGGTTGAGCGTGTCTGACAATAAGAACGACATTCTGCACGTCGAAGGCGGCAAGCCGTTGAACGGCACCATCAAGGTGCGTGGCGCGAAGAACTTCGTAAGCAAGGCCATGGTCGCCGCATTGCTGGCCCCGGGCACATCCGTGCTGAAGAACGTTCCGGAAATCCGCGATGTGCATGTGGTGTCCGACCTGCTGCGCCTGCACGGCGTGGACGTGACCGTGGACGGCGCGAACGGCGTGGTGACGATCGACGCCACCAACGTGCAACTCGCCGACGTGGCCGACGTGGACACGCTGTCCGGCTCGTCCCGCATTCCGATTCTGTTCTCCGGCCCGCTGCTGCACCGTCTGGGCGAGGCGTTCATTCCGGCGCTCGGCGGCTGCAACATCGGCGGTCGTCCGATTGACTTCCATCTGGAAACCCTGCGCAAACTCGGCGCGAACGTCGACAAGGAACACAAGGACGGCATTCACATCACCGCTCCGAACGGTCTGCATGGCGCGAAGATCCACCTGCCGTACCCGTCCGTGGGCGCCACCGAGCAGACACTGCTCGCCGCCGTGCTCGCCGAAGGCAAGACCGAGCTTTCCGGCGCCGCCATCGAACCTGAGATCATGGATCTGGTGAGCGTGTTGCAGAAGATGGGCGCCATCATCTCCGTGGACGTGGACCGCACGTTCCGCATCGAAGGTGTCAAGGAGCTCAAGGGCTACACGCACACGTCTCTGACCGACCGCATTGAGGCCGCCTCCTGGGCGTCCGCCGCGCTCGCCACCCATGGCGACATCTTCGTCAAGGGCGCCACCCAGCCGGAAATGATGACCTTCCTGAACGTGTTCCGCAAGATCGGCGGCGAATTCGACATCACCGACAAGGGCATCAGATTCTGGCATCCGGGCGGAGATCTGAAGCCGGTGGCCATCGAGACCGACGTGCACCCGGGCTTCATGACCGACTGGCAGCAGCCGCTCGTCGTGGCGCTGACCCAGGCCAACGGCCTTTCCATCGTGCATGAGACCGTGTATGAGAACCGTTTCGGCTTCACCAAGCCGCTGGTGCAGATGGGCGCCACGATTCAGCTGTACCGCGAATGCCTCGGCTCCCTGCCATGCCGCTTCCAACAGCGCAACTACAAGCATTCCGCGGTCATCTTCGGACCGACCCCGCTGACCGGACGTGACATCGACGTGCCGGATCTGCGCGGCGGCTTCAGCCACCTGATTGCGGCGCTCGCAGCCAAGGGCCCGTCCAACGTGCAGGGCATCTCCCTGATCGACCGCGGCTACGCCGACTTCCGCGGCAAGTTGGAAGCCCTCGGAGCCGACTTCGACTGATTCGCTGCGATTGGTTCGATGAATCGGCTGCGGCTGATTTATTGCGATTGACCAGTTGCGACTGGCTAGTCGCGATTGACCAGTCGCGCTGAACGCATACCACCTTTCACCGACACTCGCCTTACGCGGGTGCCGGTTTTGTTTTATCCGCGATTGCCGCTGCCGCAATCGCAAACCTGCTTTCCATACCTTCCACATCTTCCGCATATTCCTTTTACTGCCTCATCGCCCGTCTTTTCTGCATCATTTGACGGCCAAATGATGCAGAAAACGATGGTATGAGGTAGTAAAAGCAAAATGTCGTGGAAAGCAGCGCCGTCGAACGTATCGGCGGCCGGTGGCACAATGGAGGCCATGGCATCCAAAGGAAAACCGTCGCCGCGCTCCGCAGTGAAGCCGCTGAGCGACGAGCAAGTCGCAAAACTCGCGCGGAAGCATCATCTTGTAGACCCGACCCACGATTTCCCGACAGGCCCACGCAAAGCCAACACCGCGGAAATCGAAGCGCAGAACCCCAAAGCCACGCATCGCCTGCTGACCGGCTGCGACGTGGTGCTGCGCAATCACAGCAAAGTGAAGGCCTGGGGCTTGGAACACGTGCCGGAAACCGGGCCGTTCATCACCGCCGCCACACACGTGACCATGTACGACGTGTTCGTGCCGATGGTCTCGCTGTTCCATCAGGGCCGCCGCCCACGCTACATGGCCAAGGCGGAAATGGCCAAATGGCCGCTGATCGGCAAATGGTTCCAGCTGGTCGGCATGCAGCCCGTGCAACGACGTGCGGGCAAGGCAAAAGCCATCGAGGAAACGTCCGTGGAAATCCTCACCTCCGGCCGCCCGCTGACCGTATGGCCGGAAGGCACCGTGACGCGCGACCCGCAAAAATGGCCGATGAGCATGAAAAACGGCGTGGGTGTGATCGCCCTCGAATCCTCACGCCGACTCGGCTACCAGATGCCGCTGTACTGTGCCGTGACCTGGGGCGCGGCCAGCATCAACCACTGGTGGCCGTGGCCGCGCAAGAACGTGGTGATGTGCTACGACGAAGCGCTCGACTACGCGGACCTGCTTGACGGCTGCGATTCCTGGGGAGACGAAGTGCCGACGGACCGCGCCGACGAACTGACCCGCCGCATCCGCGTGCGCATGACCGAAATCATGGCCGAAATCCGCGGCGAACAGGCACCTGACGGCTACTGGGACTACCGCACCATGAGTCGCGTGAAAGACTGATTTTCCCCCACACACCCGTTCCGGCGGCGAACAAAATACGCGTGCGACCGGAACACGCGGCCGGTGTGCGTAGCCGGCGGTAGCATAAGACAACGTCGATTGAAAGCGGCGGCCGATGTGGCATACGCTCGGCCGCAAAAAGCAATCCAAATAATCCAAGGAGCAAAATTCATGGCGAATGTGACGGTACTGGGCGCTGGCGCTTGGGGAACGGCCTTCGGTCAAGTGCTTGCCGACGCGGGCAACAACGTGACCATGTGGGCCATCGAACCGGAAATCGTGGAAGGTATTCGTGACCATCACCACAACGGTGTGCGCCTGCCCAGCGTGGAAACGCTGCCCAGCAACATGACCGCCACCGGCGACCGCGCCGAAGCCGTGGCCAACGCCGACATCGTCATCGTGGCCATCGCCGCGCAGTTCGCACGCGTGGCACTGACCGAATTCAAGGGACTCATCCCCGAGACCGCGCTCGTGGCCTCCCTGATGAAAGGCATCGAACGCACCACCGGCAAACGCATGGACGAAGTCGTCATGGAAACGCTCGACCTTCCGGTGGAACGCTTCGCCGCCATTTCCGGACCGAACCTGAGCAAGCAGATCGCCGACCGCGAGCCGGCCGCGACCGTGGTCGCCTGCGCGGACATCGACAACGCGCGTACCATCGCCACCGCCTGCACCACCGACTACTTCCGTGCGTTCGTGACGCGCGACGTGATCGGCTTGGAAATGTGCGGATCGCTGAAGAATGTGGTGGCGCTCGCCGTGGGCATGGCCCGTGGCGCAGGCTACGGCGAGAACACCGCGGCCATGATCGAAGCCCGTGGCCTTGCCGAACTGACCGCGCTGGGCGAGGCGGCTGGAGCCGATCCGAAGACCTTCGCCGGACTTGCCGGCGTGGGCGACCTCATCGCCACCTGCGGTTCCCCGCTGAGCCGCAACTACACGTTCGGTTCCAACCTTGGCAAGGGCCTGAGCGTGGAAGAGGCCACCAAGGTGAGCAACGGCGTGGCCGAAGGCGTGCCGACCACCGACGCGGTGGTGGCGTTGGGCAAGCAGTACGGTGTGCCGACCCCGCTCGCCACGGCCATGAGCCACGTGCTGGACGACGGCATCTCCTGCGCGCAGATGCTGTCCGAACTGTTCGGCGAAGGCATCACCGAGGAGTAGCAGCCGGCTTGTATGCTGGATGCTTGGCAAAAATCCTGAGAAATTATAAAAGTTAAGGAATAAAGGCTATAAATATGGCAAAAAAGCGCATTGTGGTGATGTACGGCGGCAAGGCCGACGAGCATTCGATTTCCTGCATCTCCGCTGCGAGTGCGCTGCGCGCGCTGGACACGGACAAGTTCGAAGCCATTCCGGTGGGCATCACCAAGGACGGCAAGTGGATCGTCAACGGTGAGAATCCGCTCGGATGGAGCCTGGACGAAGGCCTGCCGACCGTGGAGAAAACCCCAGGCGCCAAGGACGTGGTGCTTGAAGTGGCTCTCGGACAGGACGGCTTCTTCGCCCGCGAGGATGACGGTACGCTGACCCCGTTCGGCCATGTGGACGCGGTGTTCCCCGTGCTGCACGGGCCGTACGGCGAGGACGGCACCATCCAGGGTCTGTTCGAAATGATGGGCGTGCCGTACGTGGGGTGCGGCGTGCTCGCCTCCGCGGCCTGCATGGACAAGCATTACACGAAGGTGCTGCTTGCGGCCGCCGGCATTCCCGTCGCGCCCGGCATCACGCTCGACGCGCGTTCCTTCGACAAGGCTTCCGAATTCAAGGCCAACGCCGATGTGATCATGGCGCAGGTTAGCGAAGCCGGCTTGCAGTATCCGCTGTTCGTCAAGCCGTCCCGCGCCGGCTCCAGCTTCGGTGTGACCAAGGTGGAGCATGAGGGCGATGCGGCCGAACTCGCGGCCGCCGTGTACGAGGCGTCCCGCCACGATTGGCGCATCCTCGTGGAACAGGGCATCGACGCGCGCGAAATCGAATGCGCGGTATTGTGCCCGAAGGCCGGCGAAGCGCCGCAGGCCAGCTGGCCGGGCGAAATCGTGCTCGACAAGCGCGCCGAAGGCGACGACCAGTTCTACGACTTCGATAGCAAGTACATGGACGCCGCCGCAAGCCACGTGGAAGTGCCCGCCAACCTGCCGGAAGAGACGCTGAACCTCGTACGCGAAACCGCCAAGAAGGCGTTCGTCGCCGTGGACGGTGCCGGTCTGAGCCGCGTGGACACCTTCGTGACCAAGGACGGCAAGGTGATGGTCAACGAAATCAACACCATGCCGGGCTTCACGTCCATCTCCATGTACCCCAAGGCATGGGAGGCCACTGGCGTGCGCTACACCGACCTGATCACCATGCTCATCGAAGGCGTGCTGCGCTGATCGACACCCACCTACGGTGAGATCTCAAGCTGATATTCAGCGGACTGGTAGTACAGTGCTGAATATCAGCTTTTTTGTTTTCCGAAGTTTCGTAAGGTGACTATGACGTTTCCGCAGCAGCCTCAATATCCGCAGCAACCGCAAGGGCGACCACAGGGGCCGGCTCCGCAATATCAGCCGAATGGTCCGCAATCGCAGTATCCGATGCAGCCCATGCCTCAATATCCGCAGCCGCCGATCGCCAATCGCAATCCATTCTTCGAATGGTTGAAGCAGGCGCGACGCGACTTCTCGCGTATC
>OJRJ01000314.1_pt1 | contig 31215 bp, 19 predicted proteins | sample 1599181 | NCBI WGS metagenome assembly OJRJ01 (sample SAMN03922540, study PRJEB24848) | human gut metagenome | isolation source: stool sample | host: Homo sapiens | place: Germany | collected 2010-05 | reverse complement strand
GAGCCGTTGCCGCCCATGCCTGCGCCGCCGCCGAACATCGAGCCGAAGATGTCGGAGAACGCGCCCGCGTCGAAGCCGCCCTGGCCGGAACCGCCGGCGAAACGCGCGCCGCCCATGCCGAACTGGCGGATCGCATCGTATTTCTGACGATTCTCCTTGTTGCTCAGCACGTCGTACGCTTCGGAGATGTCCTTGAACTTCTCCTCCGCTTCCTTGGTCTTGTTCAGGTCGGGATGGTATTTGCGCGCCAGCTTGCGGTACGCTTTGGTGATTTCGGCGTCGGTGGCGTCTTTGGAGACACCGAGGACCTTATAGAAATCCTTGCTCAGCCATTCATTCTCAGCCATGATGTGCCTCCTTTCGTGAGGTTTTCATGCAGTAAAAAGTACAGTTTTTCAAACTTTCAAACAGTTGTCGTTGAACCGTTGTTTCAGGTAATCGAAGGCCCCTCGTTTTTCAGAGGGGCCCGATTACTCGTCACATGCGTTTCGCGCGGATACGCGGATTGTGCGAATGCGCGATCAGTTCTGCGGAGAAGCCACGACCACACGGGCCGCGCGGATCACGCGGTCGCCGATGCGGTAGCCGGCTTCCACCACGGTGTCGACGGTTTCCTTCTCGGCATTCGGATCCGGCTTGTGCAGGATCGCGTCATGCTTCGTCGGGTCGAAATCCTCGCCCTTTTCGCCGAACTTCTCAACGCCGAACTTCTCGAACGCCTTGTCGATCTTGTTGGCGACGGCCTTGAACGAATCGTCCATTTCGCTGTGTTCGCGAATGCGGTCGATGTCGTCGAGGGCCGGCAGCAGGGCGGTCAGCACGTCGATGATGCCGTGCTGACGGAAGCGTTCCTGCTCCTTCTGCGCGCGGTTGCGGAAGTTGATGAACTCCGCGCGTTCGCGCTGCAGCGCCTCCAGATATTCGGCGGCTTCCTTCTTGGCCTGGCCAAGGGGGGTCAGCGTATCGTCAGCCTTGCCGTCGGCAGCGTCTGCCTTGTCAGCACCGTCAGCGGCAGCGGAATCGCCATTTTCTTGCGATTGCGCGGCAGCCGGCTGAGCTGCACCTTCCTGCGTTGCGCCAGCGGCGGCAGCGGCGGAATCGGCGGAAGCGCCGTCAGCAGCGGAAGCGGCGGCCGGGGCGGCCTGCCCGGACAGGTCATCCATGTCGGGCAGGTCGTTCAGGTACTCGTCCTTGTCGAAATCGGACATGATTACTTGTTGTCCTTGTCGTCATCGTCCACGACTTCGGCGTCAACCACGTCGTCGTCGGAGCCGTTGGAAGCGGAGCCAGCAGCGCCGGCCGCACCGGCGGCGTCGGCGGCACCCTGCTGTGCGTAGAGGGCCTGGCCGATCTTCTGGGCGGAGGTCATCAGCTCGCTCTGGGCGGACTTGATCTTCTCAATGTCCTCACCCTTCAGGGCTTCCTTGAGCTCGTTGACCTTGTCGGTGACTTCCTTGGCCACATCGTCGGAGAGCTTGTCCTTGTTGTCATTGACGAGCTTCTCGGTCTGATAGGCGAAGGACTCGGCCTGGTTGCGGGTCTCGGCGTCTTCCTTACGCTTCTTGTCCTCGGCCTCGTGGGCTTCGGCTTCCTTGACCATGCGGTCGATCTCGTCCTTCGGCAGGCCGGAACCACCGGTGATGGTCATGGACTGTTCCTTGCCGGTGCCCTTGTCCTTGGCGGACACGTGCACGATGCCGTTGGCGTCGATGTCGAAGGTGACTTCGATCTGCGGGACGCCACGCGGAGCCGGAGCGATGCCGGTCAGTTCGAAGGTGCCCAGCGGCTTGTTGTCGCGAGCGAACTCACGCTCGCCCTGGTAGACCTGGATGAGCACGGACGGCTGGTTGTCTTCAGCGGTGGAGAAGACTTCGGAACGCTTCGTCGGGATGGCGGTGTTGCGCTCGATCAGCTTGGTCATGATGCCACCCTTGGTTTCGATGCCGAGGGACAGCGGGGTCACGTCGATAAGCAGGACGTCCTTACGGTCGCCCTTGATGACGCCGGACTGCACGGCTGCGCCGACGGCCACGACTTCATCCGGGTTCACGGACTGGTTGGCTTCCTTACCGCCGGTGAGCTCCTTGACGAGCTCCTTGACGGCCGGCATACGGGTGGAGCCACCGACGAGGACCACGTGGTCGATGTCGGAGACGCCGATGCCAGCGTCGCGCAGCACGTTGTTGAACGGGGTGCGGCAGCGGCCCAGCAGGTCGGAGGTCATTTCCTCGAAGTGGGCACGGGTCAGGGTCTCGTCCAGGTGCACCGGGGTGCCGTCAGGGGTCATGGCCAGGTACTGCATGGAGATGGAGGTGCTGGTGGAGCTGGACAGTTCCTTCTTGGCCTGCTCGGCGGCTTCCTTCAGACGCTGCAGGGCGATCTTGTCCTTGCTCAGGTCAACGCCGTACTTGTTCTTGACTTCGCCGACGAGCCAGTCGATGATCTTCTGGTCCCAATCGTCGCCGCCCAGGTGGTTGTCGCCGTTGGTGGCCTGCACCTGGATGGTGGAGAAGCCGTCGTCGTCCTTGCCGATTTCCAGCAGGGACACATCGAAGGTGCCGCCACCGAGATCGAAGACCAGGATGCGCTCGTCTTCCTTGCCCTTTTCAAGGCCGTAGGCCAGTGCGGCTGCGGTCGGCTCGTTGATGATACGCAGGACGTTCAGGCCCGCGATGGTGCCGGCGTCCTTGGTGGCCTGACGCTGGGCGTCGTTGAAGTATGCCGGGCAGGTGATCACGGCGTCGGTGACCGGTTCGCCAAGGTAGGCTTCGGCGTCGCGCTTCAGCTTCATCAGGACCTGGGCGGAAATCTCCTGCGGGGTCCACTTCTTGCCGTCGATCTCAACGGTCCAGTCGGTGCCCATGTGGCGCTTGACGGAGCTGATGGTGCGGTCGACGTTGGTGACGGCCTGGCGCTTGGCGACTTCGCCGACCAGGATTTCGCCGGACTTGCTGAAAGCCACGACCGACGGTGTGGTGCGAGCGCCTTCGGCGTTCACGATAACGGTGGGCTGGCCACCTTCAAGAGTTGCGATGCAGGAATTGGTAGTACCCAGATCGATGCCAACTGCGCGTCCCATATTTGGTCTCCTTTGCAATAGGTTCGCTATACGTTCTTTTCGTTCTTCGCTCGAGTTTCGGATCGCCGTTTCCGGATTGCCGTCTCTCATGCTTTCCAAAACTTGAGCCTACACCACTCAACTTTGAATCGCAAGTTATTATTCCCAAAATCGCAAAAATTCTTGAGCACACCTCACTCAACTTTGCGCAAAACCCAAAACCGCCGGCGCTGGGGAGCATCTCAGCGGCGGCGGTTTTGGGGATTATCGGAGGTTATTCAGCCAATCAGCGGTCGTTCTTGGCGGCCTTCGCGGTCTTGACGAGCATCGCGACGGCAACCAGCATGGCGATCGCAATCGCCACGGCCAGTACCGCGGTGCCGGTCTTGCCGAGCAGAGCGGCGCCGAACGGGCCGGCCTTCGTATCGTTGTTGACTTTGCCGGAAGCGATTACGCCGTCCTTGTCAGCGCCCGCAGCGTCAACGCCTGGCTTGCCGTTGTTCTTGTCGGCGGAGTTGGCGGCCGGAGCCTGGAAGTCGACGGTCACGGCCTTGCCGGACTGGCGGCCGGTGACGGTGAGCTTGTATTCGGAACCTTCGGTGACGCCGTCCAGCGCGATCGGAGTGGTCTGTGCGGTCTTGACGCGCACGCCGGAGAGCGGAGTGGAGGAATCGGACGCGGCCACGGTCTTGTCGTTCTTGTCCTTCAGCTCGTAGCTGAGCACAGCGTCGCCGTTGAAGCCGTCGACGTCCGCGGTGAACTTGCCGTCGGCAGCGGAGACCTTCACAGTGCCGTTGTCAGACAGTGCCTTCTGCGATTCGGTGGAAGTGGCCAGGCCCAAGGCGCCGGCGATCGTGTAGAAGTTGTCGGTCTGGTCGGTCAGGCCGATGACGCGCTGTGCGCCAGGGCCGGAAGCCGCGATACGCAGCTGGGTGCCGGTGTGCTCCATGTCGCCGCCGTTGTAGCCGCCGTCTGCATCGCGAGAATCGTCCTGGGCGGTGCCGTAGGAGACGACCATGTTGTTGCCGTCAGCGGTCTTCAGCACGGTGGATAGCGCGTAGGCCGGCTGGGCGTTGAGGATCTGGGAGGTGTGCGCGTGGTCGGCGGTGACGATCACCAGCGTGTTCGTGAGGTCCACGTTCTGCATGGCGTAGGCGATGGCCTGGTCGAAGTCGTCGGTCTCGCCGATCTGGCCGCAGGCGTTGCCGGCGTGGTCCTGCTTATCGATCGAGGCGCCCTCGACCTGCAGGAAGAAGCCGTTCTTCTGGCCGTTCGGGTTGGCGTTCAGCAAATCGAGCGCCTTCTTGGTCATGTCCTTGAGCGAGGAGCCCTGGTTGCCGAGCCAGTCGGCGTTCGGGGTGCACACGGTCGGGTTGGCGTCCTTGGCCGGATCCTTGGCGGTGGCCTTGGACGGGTTGAACTTGGTCGGCATGTTGCCGTCGCTCATCAGGGCGAGCACTGGCTGGCCGTCCTTGTACTGCAGCGCGTTCATGGCAGCCGGATCGTTCTCGACGGTCTGGAAGCCCATTTCCTTGGCCTGCTCCCACACGGTCTTGCCCTTGTATTCACCGCCCTGCACGGTCTGACGGAAGTACTTGGAACCACCGCCGATGGTTACGTCGGCTCGGGTGTCGAGCAGCTGCTCGGAGATGGAGCCGATGCCGCCGTTTTCCTTAAGCTGGTTGATGAGGCACTGCTTGGAGGCATTGTTGGACGTGCCGTCGGTCTTGCCCTGTGGGCCGTAGCAGGCACGTTCGGACGAATGCGATTCCAGCACGGCCGGGGTAGCATCCTGGATTTCGGCGGTGGTCACATTGCCGGTGGCTTTGCCGGCCGCCTTGGCCAGCTCGAAGAGGTTCAGCTGCGGATTGCCGTAAATATCAACGTCAACGGCGTTGTTGTAGGTCTTGGTGCCGGTGGCCCAGGAGGAACCGGAGGCGGAGGAATCAGTTACGGGGGTAAGCTTGCCCGGGTTGGGATTAGCTACCAGTTTGCCGTCGTCATCCTTGCCGACAGCGCTGTCCTTGCTGCCGTTGCCGACGGAGAAGGTCGTGTACTGACCGGTGCCGGCCTGCACGTCGCCGAGCGCGCCGGGCTGGCCGACCGCGTCGAGACCGTCGAAGTGGCCGTTGGCACCCTTCAGATAGTCGCGGGCGACGGTGATTTCCGAATCGCCCATGCCGTCGCCGATGAACAGCACCACGTTCTTGGCGTTTTTGTTGCCGATGGCTGCGATGCGTTGCGCGCCGCCGTGCTGCGCCAGTTCCGCAACGGACTTGCCGTTGGGGCTGTACGTGGTGTCGGCTGCGAGCGCCGGCGCGGCAAGCGCACCGAGCGTTGCGACGGAGGCGAGGGCCGCGATTGCGCCCGTGAGAGCCTTGTGCTTGCTCATGTTTCCTCTTTCTTCCATGCAGTTTCGTCTGTGCCGTCCGGTTTCGTCGATTCGTTGCGATCGAGGCGGTTTCCCGATTCGGTTTCCCGATTTCGGAGTCCCGTTTTCGGCTATACCTTCCAGCTATGCGGAACCTTTCCGCAACTGCATTTGCTTGGATCTTTCGATTCCACTGCTCACGCTATGTGCCGCAAGCCAACGCACACCGCACTACAGAAGAACGACAGATGAACACTCATCGCCATATGATGACCGCAACATATCCACCGCATGAACAGGGGGAATACGGCCAATAAAATCGCCATATTCCGTCAAACAACACCCCCACCGCACCCCACAAGCCAAAATCCCCCACTGGCTGGATAAATCCAACCTCTCAGACCCCACTCACACGCCAAAAATCCCAGTGACTGGATAAAAACCACCTCTGACGCACCACTCACGCGACTAAATCATCCAGCCACTGGGAAAAATGCCCGCGCCACTCAGCCCCGCGCAACCCGCGCCGCGCGCGTGGCCTTTACGGCCACGAACACGGACCGCACCAGCAGCACGCACAGATAGCAGGCGAACATAATCGCCCCAACTCGTGGCGAAACCTCCCCCGCAATCCACGTGCCGAGCGGCGCGGTCACAGCCGCCGTCACGCCAATAATCAGCGCGGTTTTCACATGCGCTAGCTTGCGCTTCAAGTTCGCCGCGCTGGTCGTGATCGAATTCGGAAACATCGCATCGACAGCGACGGCACCGCAAGCGCACCACCCCCAATGCCCAGCAGCCCCGCCAGCGTGCCGATGACCACACCCAGCAACGCCAAGCCAATGCCGGTCACCACCGTCATGACGATCTGGTGGTCGCGCGACGGCACAAAACTCACCTGATTGATCACCACGAACACGAGAAACGCCACGAAAATCCACCGCAGCACCAGTTCCGGCAGCCGTGACAGCAGCCAACTGCCGATCTGTCCGCCAATGAACATGCCGCAGAACAGCAGAGCTGCGGCGAGCCAGTCGACGTGCCCGCCGGTCGCGTACGAAATGACGCCGGAAATGGAGGTCGGCACGATCGCCAGCGTGGACGTGGCGGCCGCGTTGCGTTGAGATAGCCCCAGCCAGACGAGCGCGGGCACGATCACCGTGCCGCCGCCGATGCCGAACATGCCTGACAGCACCCCCACCAACATGCCGACCACAATCAGCACGATGATGCTGCGCGCCGACCCGTCAAGCGCCGTCTCCCCCGCTCGCGATTCCATCTTTTGCGATTCCGTCCGTACGGCATCCGCCCGATCCGCAGTTTCCCCTTCATCACACATGGCAGCTCCTTCCACGTCTTCCGCGCCCGATACTACCCACCTGCCGCGCGCAGCAATCAGCCGATTCCATAATTTTGCGATTTCGCCGCCGCAGCGCCCGGTTCACGCGCTTTCTCGCTTATAGATGGCGGATTCGCGGGATCGACGGATGGTATCTCGCTTATAGATGGCGGCCCCTTGCGGAAACAAGACATCTAGGGGGCATGCATGCTACCCCCTAACGACCTATTGCCCAAACCGACCCGCCACCTATAAGCGAGATACCACCGGACACCCGGCCGAATCCGCCATCTATAAGCCAGACACCCAGCCAAAACCACGACCGCACGCCTACACCCACGCCTACACCGGCACACCCGCACGCCCACACCCACGCAAGACCCATTGCACACACCCCCGTACGCACACGACCGCGCGCGGACCGGCAAAATCGCAAGTCATGAGCGAAAAGGGGCATCAAAAGCACCCAAAACAGGCCGAATAATACCCCCATCCGCTCACAACCCATGCTTCAGCACGATTCAGGCCATATGCGCACCGCAACAACACCCCTGCGCAACATCAGACATGCACACGCACGCAAACACAAGTACACACACTGAAACGCAACACGTACCACAAGCACACAAACACCACGCACCACATACCGAGCACGACCAGACGCACACCCCCGCACACCGGAGAAGCGATGTCACCGGCCTGCGGCGGCGCTAGGCTAGACACTACCCCCGAACACCAGACGAATGGCGCGCACCGGCCCCGGCGCACAACCCGTGCCGCACAATCCAGGAGCGTCGCCATAGCCGCGCGAGCCCCACAAAAGCGCAGCCAGCCACAAACACGAGCAGTCCGATCACCGCAGCCGCCACGGCTGTCATTTCGCCCGGCTCGTCGTATTGCGTCTTGTCTGGCACTTTCGGATTCGGAATCCGGTGCCCGCGCACGAGCAGCCTGTGTGAGTTGACACCGTACGGCGTGCACGTGATCAGCGTCGCGTAATCGGCCCCGGACTCAATATTCAGCTTGCTGATTTCGCTCGGCAGCACCACTGAGATCTGGTCCACTTGGTACGTGTAGGTTTCGTCGAGCACGTGGAACGCGAACGTGTCGCCTTTTTGCAGCTCGTCCAAGCCGGTCAGCAACCGGGCTGACGGCAGTCCGGTGTGTCCGGAGACCACCGCGTGCGTGGTCGCTCCGCCTACGGGCAGCGAGGTTCCGGCCAAATGTCCGGCGGCGATTTGCAGTACGCCGTCGCTGGTGCCGTGATAGACGGGCAGTTTCACTTTGATGCGCGGAATGGTCACGTATCCCATGATGCCGGTGCCGGTTACGTCGAGCGTTTCATCATATTCGCGCTTCTGCGCGTCGGTCATGTGCCACCGATCGCCGTTCGCGGCGAGCCGTTCATTGTATTCGTGCGCCGCTTTCAGCATGGCTTTGCGTTCGGCGCCGGACATGTCTTTGGTTTGTTCCACGTAGCCTGCTACGGCGTATGACTGGTGCATGCGGTTCCACCAGTCGCTGAATGTCGGATACGCGATGAGACCCAGCGCACCGATCATGGCGATTGCGGAAATGGCAATCATCACATTGAGCAGCGCATTCGATTTCTTATGCTTGGCAGCCGGTTTAACCTGCGCATCCAATTCGACTTGCGCAGCTGGCTTGGCGTCCGATTCATCCGTCACGTTATTTATGCTACGCCCGCTTCCGCAAAGCCGTCTTGGCAACGATCAGCAGCACCAAACCAGCGCCCAAGATGGCCACGGCAATCCAAGCGGCCTGCTGCACGTCGGCGCCGGTGTGCGGCTGGTCCGGCGTGGTGGGCGGCGTGTGCGTGTTGGTGATTTCAGTGGAGTCGCCTTCCACATCGGAGATGGTGGTGTAGCCGTCGGGCACCGCCGCTTCGACCACGGTCCATTCGTGGTCCGCGTCGAGCGCTGTCCACGTGTGCGTCCACTTGTTGGACTCGTCCAGTTTCACGTTTTCCACGGGCTCGCCGTCGCGCAGGAGTTTCACGGTGATGGATTCGGGGCGCTTGCCGTCGGAATTGTTCCGGTCATTCCAGATTTTGCGCACGGTGCGTTCCACGGTTTTCGGCGGTTGCGCCACACATTCGGTTTTCGGTTCGATACTCAGCACACGCGACCCGCCGGAGACGCCGTCTTCGGGCACTGCGACGAGCATGCTGCCGGAAGAGCACGTCCATGTCTGGTTCTTTCCGGAGGCGTTGGTGACCTTCACGTCAACGCTGTCGGACACGGCCAAGTACAGGCCGTCGGACAGTCCGGTGAAGGTCAGATGCCCGGAGGTGTTGGTGACGCCGGTTGCCGTGGCGTCGGGTTTGTTCACTGCGATGAGTCCGGCGAGCGTGTTGGCCATGTCTCGCCACACTTGCGCGTCCTTGCCGGTCATCTTCGACCAGTCGACGGGGTAGGCGGTGGAGTCGGTGAACGGTGCGACGGGTTCGAAGGTGGCGCCGCCGCTTGCCGGGATCTGCCCGACTTTGTAGAGGTTGAAGCTGGCGTCCGAAATGGCGAAGTTGGTAGAATCGTCGCCAGTTTCGGAGTCCGAGCTTTTATGCTGGTAAGAAATGGCGATGCTGCCGCTGGCAGAGTCTGTTGTTGGCGCCGCGACGGCATCGCGAGTAGTGAATGCACAGGCTGCCGCGGCGAATGTGGCGGCGATTGCGCAGCATGCGGCGATGACGCGGCTTGCGATCGTGCGTTCCTTCATTGCCGACCCCTCTTCTGTGGATTGGAAAGTAAGCATGTTTGATTCGCCCCCAACGGCAAACCGGAAAATATATGGAGCCAGGCTGGATACTCAAGAAAATTAGGCAGTGTACAAGGGATTGAGGTGGTCCAGCCCAGCATATGTGGGTTCAGTTATTATTTAATTTTTAGTTTTTAAATTATGTATTGCGATTCCCGTAAGCCGCTGCTGACTTGCGTCAACGCGGCTCACGGGTTTCGCATGGTTACTTCAGATTCTTATGGAATCCGGAGGATCAGGCATTGCGACGACGCAGAGCCATCACCAGGGTCGCGCCAGCAAGCACGAACACGGCGATGCCAGCCACGTACAGCAGCACGGTGCCCATGCCGCCGGTGGACGGGAGCTTGCTGCCTGGGATATCGACCACGTCGGTCTTGATCTGAGCAGTGCCAGCCTCACCGGTTCCCCTGTTAACAGTGAACGTCTGCTCAGCCGATGCAACGCCGCCGACCTTCACATCAGTTACCGTCAAGTCAGTCAGAGTACCCGGCTCATCAGCGGAATTATAGGTAGCGGTCACAGTGAAGGTAATCGGGTCGATGGTGTTGTAGCCCTTAGGAGTCGTGGTTTCCACAATCTTGTAATAGCCGGAATCGAGACCGGTGAAGTCGAAAACATTACCATTAGTATGCTGCACCTCATCGCCGACCTTAGCGTAGTCCGAGTCAGCCGGATTCACCTTGGTGGCCTTGTACAGAGTAAAGCCGGCGCCATTCAAGGCTTCCTTATCGGAGTCAGTCTTACCATACTTGGTGACTTCCAGCTTGAAGGTGAACACAGTGACCTTGTGCTCTTCGGTCTTGCCAGTGCCCTCGCCATACTTGTTGTTGGAGAACTGGAGATACACCTTATTCTGGTTGCCGTTGGAACCGAGCACAGCATTCTCGTTCAACTGAGCATAGTACTCGACGACAATCTGAGTGGACGACGTGATGTTCACAGTGTCCCCAGTCTTCTCAGCCTGAGCCTTCTTCAAATCAGCAAACTTCACGTTGAAAGTCTCGCCATTAATGTCTGAAGTCAAGACCTGATAACCAGTAAGAGTATCTTGCTTCAGCTCGACCTTGTTGTTGTCATTGACAGCGTAAACCTTAACCGGGTGGGTCGTGTCATTGACGAAAGTCAGACCCTGGTCGGCGGTATCGTGGAAGGTGTACTCATAGCTGGTGTAATCAGCGTAGTCGGTCGGCAGAGAACCGGTCAGCTGGAACTTGACATAGTCGCCAATGTTGTAATCAGCAGCGGTGCCCCAGTTATCTTCAGAAGCAGGATTGTTGACACCATCCATGTTCTCCTGAACCTTCTTGCTGACAGTGACAGTATCCTTCTTGGGGGAAACAGTCACGCCTGCCTGACCGGCGGTGTTGACGATCACAGCGGACATGGTCTTGCCCGCGTCATTAGCTGCGGTAGTCTGAACAATCAAGTAGTAGCCCTGCGGTCCGGACAGCGTAGTGGAAAATGCACCTGCAGCGACTGCGGCGGAATTAGCATCGGCAGCAACGCCGTCTTCCTTCAGCGACTTATACAAGTTTTCGGCAAACCGCTTAGTCTTAGTACTATCGAATTTGCCAATAGCCGCAACGAAATCGTCGACTTTGCTGTCCACAGTCAGGGTAGCGGAGGAATCAACGTCCTTGATTGCTTCAGCAACCTTATCATAATGATTCCAGTTGGTACGCTTCTGGTAAGCAACGTTGGTCTTTTCACCAACAGTAGCTTCGGTTTCGTCAAACAGACGATAGCCAGCGTATACATCACCAACGCTTGCAGGCGTAGTTTCCGAGCCAATGGTGATAGTAACATCGCCCTCTGCCGCCATGGCGGTGGAGGCGCCGGCGAAACCGGCGACGGCCATTGCCGCGGTGGCTGCCACGGCTACGAGGCCCTTGAGAACCTTATTCATTGTTCTCCCTTTCTTTCTTGTTTGAAATCTTGAATCTTCAGTTATGTGTGTTCAGTTATTGCCTAGTGGGCATTGGGTCGCTACGCTACGGTCCAGCCCCCCCTGCCCTAGACGAGTTCATCATTGCCGCCTCCTGAGGCTCAAGGCCAGACCGGCCACGGCAATCGCCACTGCGAGGAATCCCGCAGCGTACATCTTGTTTACTCCCTCGCCGCCTGTACCAGGCAGAACGACGCCGGGGGTGTTGGTAATGGAACCACCGTCAACGGTGAATGCGGCAGACTTCTGATAGTCGGCGGTAGTCTCCGGCTTGAAACCGGAAGACGTGTACCACGTGCCTTTCACGTTCGCGCCTTCGGCCGGCCCGATGCGGAACACGTGCGGAGTCGTATCGATGTTGTACCCGTCAGGAGCCTTGGACTCGATTAACTGGTATTCACCCCACTCAAGACCAACGATGGAGAACTTACCGGCGTCGCCATCACGATCCGTATACCATTCCGTCTGCGCGGAGCAGGTCTTCTCACTGCTATTCACGCAATCCTTGATGGTTGCGATAGGCGTGGCGCTATCACCTTCCGTGTATTCGGCGTTGCCGTTGGCGTCCCACGAGAAGTTCTTGGTCTTGTACAGCTTCCATTCGGAACCGGCCAGCAGCTTCAGTTCACTCGAATCGTCGGTCTTCTGCCAGGTCGCCTTGCCGGTAAGACGCGGGTTCTCGACCTTTTCGGGAAGATCGGAGCTCGTGACCTGCCCATTCTTGATAACGATGGTGTAGGTCTTCGCCTTGCTGGCGTCGAAACCGTTCGGGGCGTTGATTTCCTTCAGCGTGTAGGTGCCATTCGTAAGATCGGACACCTTGAACTGGCCGCCCTTCGGATCCTCATCCTGCCGCGTGTCAGCTGCCTTGGCAGTCGTGTTGGTAATAGCGCGCACCACCGGCTGATCGTAGAACACTGCATTCTTCACCGCGGAACGATGGGAACGATTCTCCACGTATGCGCTGGTCACCGTGCAGCCGGAGGGGACTGTTTCTTTTTGGAAATCATTCCACGCCTCCACAACCTGAACATCCTTACCCGTAAAGGTAAACATACCGTGATCCGCGGCGGTGTACTTATCGTCATTGGGCAGATCGAACCCTTTAGCATTGCCAAGATAGAACTGGTAATTTGTTGTAACAGAACTCTTCGGCAGCTGGAAACGCACATAGTCACCGCACGCGCTGGAACTTTGCACATCGCCGCTCCAGTTATTGCTGTCCGTGCTCTTCTTATATTTCAGCCAATAGTCGTTCCACTGCACGTTCGACTTCTTGAAGTACACGGAAACCATCGGCTCCGTCACCTTGATCTTCAGGGTGGCCTTCTCCCGGCTATGCCGCTCGGTGGCGGTGATGGTCACATAGCCCGAGGTCACCCGATTGGCGGTCACCCTGACAATGGTGCCGGTCGTAGGAGTTACGGAAACCTCATCCGTATTGCTCGAAGTCCAGTTCACCGTGTTGCCTTCAGGCGCCACGGTAGCCGTCAGCGTCATGGTCTTGCCCTGTTCCAAGCTGATTTCCTGACCTTCGGTGTATTTGTCAATGCTGACCGAGCCCACCACGGTTACGCCGGTTACCATAACCGGGAACGTCACAGTCTTGTCGCCGGCCGTGAACACGATGTTCGTAGTGCCGTTGCTATACGGCTGCAACTGCGTGCCATCGCTGGCAATGCCTGCAACGGCAGGGCTTTCGGACTTCCACTGCACCTTCGTGGCGAGCTCCTTGCCATCCTTATCCACGGCAACATAAGAAATGCTTACCGGAGTGGAATTCGTGAAGCTCCACGAACTAACTTCAGTTTCATTGATCTTGACCACGATGTTTGCGATTTCGCTGTCGGAATCATCATCCGTAATAGTCCACGACTGGTCGGGATCGCCCTTCTTGGTCAATTCCCAAGTGGAACCCGCGAGCAACGTGTTCTGGTCTTCTGCGTCAACCTTCGACCATGCGATGGAAGTACCGGCACTCACGTTGACAATGGCGCCATTGTGCAGCTGCTTGGCGGTGTCATCGGTGATTTCAGCGCCAGTAGCGCTGTACACCTTGTCGATGGTTGAAACGGTATCCGTACTGTCGTGCGTGACGATGCGATAGATGTTCGTGTTCAACGCATACTGGCTGCTGCCGGTACCGCTTTCCTTCAGGTAGTATGTGGCCTTCTTTGCGAGACTGCCCAAAGTGACGCTACCGTTATCCGCATCATCCGCATCATTCCAGCCGCCATCGGCAAGCCGCCATCGGCAACCGTGGTGATGGGGTTCGTGCCATTCATGGCATTATCCCTCGTGCCGTACACGGTCCACGAAGTACCTTTCAGGGCTTTGCCCTCGGCATCGACCTTATCCCATTTGATTGCGGCGCAGGAGGTGGAATACGAACCATTCCAAGGCAGATTGTGGCGCTCCTGATCCATATCCAATGCGGAAGCGGAATGGCTACGTTCGTAGTTGATGAACGGATAGAAAATGCCGTCCCCACCAATATTGCCCACCGCATCAGGGTTGTACATGGCGAACGATCCACCGACCCATACGCGGCCGTTGGTACTCACATGCGATTCAAAGCTGCCGTTCGGTACGAGAATGCTACCGAGCATGCCCGCAGCCGGGTCATCGTTGGTTTTCATGGGGAACGAGTCATCCCATACGTCATCATTCTTCTCAGCTGCAGAATTCTTGGCACTACGAGTCGTAGTACCCGAACCCTGACCACCTCGGATGACCACGTTGCTCGCATCCGCGAAGTTCCACATGATCTGCTGAGCGCGCTTGGCATAGGCAGCCTTCATATAGGAACCGCCCAGTTCACTGGTCGTGCCGTTCGTATCCGTCCACCAGAAGCGCCAACCATTGTGGAAGTCCACATTCTCACCGGTCACATTAATGACCACGGAAGAAGTGTCCGGAATGTTCTTGAACGAGAAGCTGACACCAGAATACGAAGAAGAAGAATCATTCAGTGTGGATGCCGGCAGATTGAACACCTGCATGGAGGACGTACCGTTGCCCACGAATTCAATGATCTTCTCGTGTCCGCTGTTAATGGTGAAAGAATACGTGCCATCAAATTTGGTGCGTACCAAATTGGTGTAGTTCTCGTCGCTGTAAGTTGTCTTAGCATTAGTCACGTAGACGCTATCTGACTGCTGCTTGCTGAGATTGCTCAGATTGTCCGACAACGTCTTGATATACGAGCCGAAACCATCAAAAGTTTCGCCAGTAGAGCCAATCTGATCATCGTTCTGATTCCAGTTGACAGTACCGCTTGTATCGCTCGGCACGTAAACAGAATTGCGCTGGTCGTACTTATTCTTATTGGTATTTTGCGAGCCGTCAGACGCACCGAGAATGTCATTGGACGAACCGCCGTACACGTTGGTTGAAGCGCCAGCAATGTTAGCCGTATAACTTGGCTCCGAAGTCTTGGTCTGGCCGACCCATCCGGCATTACCCCAAGCCTGCGCACTGCCGACCCAACTGATGTCGTTATCGGAGCTATTACCTCTCACCTCAAGCGTGGAGGAACCTGTTGCCGGACGATACTGATCGCCAAAGCCCACAATGCCAAAACGGAAGCCTTTGTAGTCTTTTACATAACCATTCTTCGCGCCATCTTTATCCGTGTAATACGAAGTCCATAGCCCCTTAAGCGGATGCATAAGTAACTTGCCGTTCACAGCGGTCAGACCTTCGGCCTCGGCAGCGTATGAACCGAACGGCCCATTGACGTTATTCATATTGCCGGATGAGGCTTTCCGGCCTACATACATATCACCGCCAACATATGTGGCGATTCCGGAATCCACAGTTCCGCTACCTGTATCGGTGCCGAGGGAAATGCTGGTAGGCGTGCAGATTGCGCCGTCATTGTGACTTTCATCAGCTTTGGCATTGTAGGTGGGGAGGAGGGAAGTTACTGCTACGGTGGCCATCATGGCTACCGCTATGGCGGCGGCGGTCAGGGAGCGGGTACGCGAAAGCACGCGACCGGTTGCCGATCGCGTTCCTGCATAGTGTCGTGGTGCGTTGCCGACACCATTACGCCATTGCCTCATCTTGTCCCCTATCCGCAAAGTGTTCACCCTTCTGAGTCCCTCAACTCGAGGGTTGATATCCTTTGCATAATGCCGTTATCACTTCTGTTTTACGTATAGCTTCTGCGCTGTTCCCATCTCCGGCAACACAGCCGGAAACCTCTGTTTTCCCTTTTTCTCTGACCTACGGTTTACTATGATAACCTTTGCAGTTATGAAAACAAAATGAAACAGAAAGAACCCACACCCCCTCCCCCGATACGTTTTTTCGTCCCCTCTCACGGGGACAACGCTTTAAAGCCTGATATTCAACGGTTTGTCAACGATTGCAAAATCAAAAAACACATGCTGATCATTGAATGAAATTCATCATTCATCAGCCCCCGATTGGCGTGTCATGAAACACATCACTGCAAATTGTTTCATTTTTTTCCTGAAAACGTATGCCACACACCGTGACTACAGTGGGGGTATCCCTTATCAATCCACCCCAGGCCATCACAATCAGCCCGTCGGCATTGACGGGCTGCGGAAGGGTAATGAGACTCGGCTCTCAGCGGCCAGTGCCGTACACGGAATCGGTGCCGCGTAGTACGAGCTGGGCGCGCACAATCTCATGCGCGTTCTCAAGCGGCTTGCCTTCGATAAGCTTCATGGCCTTTTGTGCGGCCGCGCGACCCATCGCATACGGATCCTGGCGCATGGTGGTCAGGTTCACAGTGTCGGCGTACGGCGAATCGTCGAAGCCGATAATCGAATAGTCACTCGGCGTGTGGTGGCCGTAACGTTCCAAACGCACGGCGAATCGTCGAAACCGATAATCGAGTAATCAGAAGGCGTGTGGTGGCCGTACCGTTCCAAACGCAGCACCAGCGGAATCGCCATCATATCCATCTGGCAGCAAATCGCGTCCGGGAACTCGTCCAACGCAAGCAGCGCGGTCAACGCCGAGTCGGCGAAGGTCTTGCCACGCGGCACAGAGACGACGCGCCACTTGAAGTCATGGGAGGCCTCCATCGTCTTGCAGGCGCGGACGAAGCCCTGTCCTCGCGCATCGATGGAGGAATTAATGGAATCGACCGCATCGGAGCACACGTACACGATATTCTTGTGCCCCAGATTGATCAGATGCTGGGCGGCGGTGAACATGCCGTCCTCATCGTCGATGGAGATGGTGGCGTCGAAGCCGTTTTGCGTCGGCGTATTGATGCCAATAATCGGTACGTGGATGCGCTTGAGCTGCTGGATTTCCTTCGGCTCCACGCCGAACGATGTCACGAATACTGCGTCCACGTTGCGGCGGACCGGCAGATTCGTGAAGAAGTCGCGGCGGTTTTCGGCGGTGTCGACGTGCTGGAACAGCGATACGTCATACCCGGCATTATGCATGACGGATTCGATTCCAGCGAACACTTCCGTATTGAACCAGCTAGTGATCTCTTCATTCATCAGCATCGCCACACGGTACGATTGGCCGGATTTCAGCGACGTGGCGGAACGGGAGATGTTGAAATCAAGCTTGTCGGCAGTTTCCAGCACCTTGCGACGTGTACGTTCGGACACCAGTTCCGGACGCGTGAACGCGCGCGACACCGTGGAAATCGACACACCCGCGGCCTTGGCCACCTCGCGAATGCCTGCTCTATCCATCTCTCAACCCCTTTGCGGTTTCTGCATCATAATCACAAACGTTCCCAGCCTTGGAAACACTTGCCCGAGCGGCAATGCTCTCCCATATTGCTACTATTATACTGCGAACGTTGTCAAAAATCACGCTAATGTTGCACCAATAGCACAAAATATCAAAATAACTGGATAAGCCGCGTAAAAAGCCCACTTCGTCCACTGCCGCTTATAACCCAACTCGCCGTTGTAATAATGCACGAATGCAACGCCAATGCCAGGCATAATCATCATCACCGCGCCAAACAGGCCGGCAGTGAACATCATCGAATTCTCATGCTGGCGCATCAACGTGAAAATCAGCACGAAACCAAGCGTCACCGAGCCGACGCTCATCATATGCTGGCGCAGGCCGACGCGCAGCAGCAGATCCCACAACAGTCCGATCAACACCAGACCGACCGACAGCACAATCTTCATTGACTTCTGGTAGCGCGCCGCCACCCAATCCAACACGGCAAGCACAACGAACGCGATGAACAGACCGAAAACAGGGTTCTGCGAGCCAAAATCGAAAGCCTTATGCGACGTGCAGAGGTCGTACGGCACCTCACACACCACGGCGAGGATGAACAGCTGCAGGCCGTACGCGACGCGACTATGTGTTTCACGGAAACCCTGCACCAGCAGCCACGCGTAAATCGGAATAGCAAACCAAGATACGACCTCGCTTAAGACCATCGCCGTCAGCGACGTCATATTATTGACGTCGGAACCGAAAAACAGCGGCACAATGGTGGTGCTACCAGCTGACAGAGCCAACGCCACCGCGCCGATGACCTTAAGTTGGAACACCGTCAGTCCGCGACGTTTTTTCCTGTTGCGGCGAGCGCCGCCGAATCCGATTTGGTCGGTCGAATCGGTTCGAGCTCCCTGCTCGGCATAGCCTTCCATATGTCCTCCTATTGCGATTTTTCCGCGCGTCGCACGTGGCACGTGCACCTTACGCACGCCTTACGCACGTATGCCTTTTACGACTTGCGACTTTCCCGCACGCCACAGCGGCTTCCCGCACGTCCCATGCGATTTAAGCTCAGCGCCCACCGCGCGCCTTATGCGTCCAGCACGAATTTCAGCAGCCCGTCGTAGTCGGCTCCGGTAAACGAACATACCGCATGTGCCGAAACGTCCGGGTCGTCCGCCGGTGAAATTTCCGTGCGGAAGTATGCCGCGTCGAGGCCGGCGGAATTGGCGCCGATGATGTCGTTGCGCTCGTCGTTGCCGACCATGAGCGCGTGCTTGGCGGTGACGAATTCACGGTCGAGCGCCAGCATGTACAGGTCGCGTGCGGGCTTGCGGATTTTCTCTTCACTGGAGATGATCACGTCGTCCAGTACGCCGGCAAGGCCGGTCTCTTCCAGTTCGGGGCGTGTGTAGCAGGCCTGCGCGTTGCTCAGCAGCGCCACGACCATGCCGGCGTCCTGCAGTTGTTCGATCATGTCGAGCGCGCCGGGGTACAGCCGGAACAGGCTGGTGCTGCCTTGGCGGAACGCCCATGCGGCTTTCAGCGCGGCCTGCGGTAGCGCGAGTTTCTTTTCCGCTTCCTCGCTGCGATTCATGAGCAGGGACCGGTAGACCGGCAGGATGTCGAATTCGTCCCACCCGTTGCGAACGATTGCACGGTCGGCTTGGTGGACCATTTCGCGGGCTTCGAGCTTTTCGAACTGGTCGCGCATCACGTCGACGGATTCGTACTGCGCGCCCAATTCGGTCACGCAATCGTACAGCGCCTGCCATGCGGCCTCGCTCTGCTCATCGGTACGAATGTCGATCAGCGTTCCGTACAGGTCGAAAAACACCACCTCGTACCGCGGATTGCGCGCTCCGATTCCCACTGTCGTATCCTTTCTGGTTTTCCTGCCCCATTGCCGTATCTGTTACGGCAACCGCAGCTTTGCGGTCGCCGTTTTGTAGCTTCCCTACTGAGAGTATTACTGCAACCGCCAGATTGCAAACGTATGCGGTGGAACAATCAAATAATCGCCATCACCTGCGCTCACATTGCCTTCCACCGGACTGACGGACGAGCCGAGACCACACCAGTATCTCCGTATTCCGCCAATCGGTTCCAAACCCGTTACGGCCACGTCAATAACGCCGACATGTCTGCCTGGATTGGCGGCCATCAGATAATCGCCGACGCGGAACACGAGTTCGTCGCCTTCCGTATCGACGATATTGCGATTGCCGTCGAACCACTGTGGATCATTGCGATTGCCGTCGAACCACTGTGGATCAGACTTGCGCAATGCAATCAACTTCGCGTAATACTCAATCAAATCGCGCTTCTGCCATGCACGGTTCCAATCGAGCCAGTTAAGCTCTTTGGCGGAATCGTAAGAATCAGAGCTGCCGAATTTGGTACGTGCGAACTCCTCGCCGGACAGCATGAACGGGATGCCAGCGGAGGTAAGCGTGATACCCACAGCCAGCTTGTTGGCGTCCATCACGTCGGTCAGCGCGGCCGCAATCTGCGGACCGACACCGGCCAGCCCTTCCGCCGAGAAATCGGCGTCATACATGACTTTTGGCACATCCACGGTGTTTTCGTTAACGCCTTCGGCCACGGTGCTGCCCAACGAACCAGCCGCAAAGCTCGCGCACAACTTGTCCCACAGCGTGAGGTCGTCGTGCGCGGACACGTATTGAATGACCTGGCCTGCCACTCCTTCCGAATGTTTGCCGCGACGCCACGCGTCCACGGCCTCACGCGCAGCCGCTACGTTCTCGTGCATGCCACCGTTCACATAACCCGGGCGGTCCGAGAAGAACACATGGCCCTTGATGGTGTCTCGCGTGGTGTCGCAGAAGTGGCCGATGCGACTGTCAAGCTTCGACAGGCCTGACTTGTCAGCCAGCACGGTGTCGCTGGGCAGCGGCGCGGTGGCGCCCGCGGACCACGGTTCGCCGTACATGAGAATGTCGCGTCCACGGCCGGGAATCTCGTCCAGCGCGGCGCGCACGGCGTTCATGGTGTCCACGTCAATCAGACCCATCAGGTCGAAACGGAAGCCGTCCATGTGGTATTCGCGCGCCCAGAACGTCACGGATTCCACGATGAACCGGCGGAACATCTTGCGTTCGGTGGCCATATCGCAGCCGCAGCCGGATCCGTTGGCCAGCGCGCCGTTGGGCTTACGGCGCAGGAAATAGTCCGGCACCGACCGCTCAAACCAATTATCGGGCGAGAACATGTGGTTGTAGACCACGTCCATGATCACTTTGATGCCGGCGTTGTGCAGCGCCTGCACCATCTGCTTCACTTCGCGGATGCGCACCGACCCGTCGAACGGATTGGTGGAATACGAGCCTTCCGGCACGTTGTAATTGACCGGATCGTACCCCCAGTTGTAGCGATCGCAGGTCTCTTCGTCCACGGAACCGAAATCGTAAATCGGCATGAGCTGCACCGCGGTGACGCCAAGTTTCTTGAGATATGCGATGCCCGTGGGAAAGTCGGGATGCCCGTCCAGAGACGTACCGTCGTCGGTGAACGCCAGATACTTGCCCCGATGCGATTCGGGGAAACCGCCGGCGGGATCATTGCTGAAATCGCCCACATGGGTTTCCCAGACCACCGTCTGCGCAAGCGGCACGTCCGGCATATGGTCGCGGTACCAACCATCCGGATTGGTGCGGCTGAAGTCCACGACCATGCTGCGCCGGCCGTTCACACCGGCCCCGCGCGCCCACGGGTCGGCGATGCGGTCGACGGAACCGCAATCGCGTTCGATCAAAAAGTCGTAATACACGCCGTGCATGTTGTCGGCGAAATCGTACGTCCAGGAACCATCGGATTCCGGACGCATCGTGTACTGTCCAATCAGAGCGTCGCCGCTTTCCCCCATGGAGCCACGCGAGAACAGTCTCAGGGTCACCTTCTGTGCGGAAGGAGCCCAGAGAGCGAACTGGGTGCCGGTTTCAGTAACAACGGCACCCAGCGGCCGTTCCAGACACAGCGGGAACGGTTCGGCGACGCTCGTGTTCGGCTGTGCGAAGCTGTCTACGAGCGTCATATCCTTTGCCTTTCTTTAGCCCTTCACGGAGCCCGACATGGACTCCTGATAGAAGCGCTGCATCACAATGAACAGGATGGCGATCGGAACGGAGATCACGACCGCGGCCGCGGCGAAGCGGGCAAACCAGTTCTGGATATATTCCTTCTGCAGCATGAGCCACAGGCCCAATGCCACGGTGTAGTTGGATTGCGTACGGCAGATCACCTTGGCCATGACAAAGTCGAGCCACGGGGTCAGGAAGCCGATGATGGCCTGGTAGACGATCATGGGCTTGCAGATCGGGATGATGATCTTATGGAACACCTGGAAACGGGTGCAACCGTCGAGCAGGGCGGCTTCGTCCAGCGAGGTCGGAATGGTGTCCATATAGCCCTTCATCACGTAGAAGCCAGCGCCGGAACCGGCGGAGTACACGAGAATCAACGCCACGGTAGTCATGGTGCCGCTTGACAGGCCCAAGGCCTTCAAGATGAAGTAGATGGCGGTGACGGCCATGATACCCGGGAACATGCCAAGAATCAGCACAACGTTCATGAAAGTCTTGCGCACACGGAAACGCATACGGCTCATGCAGTATGCCACAGAGAGCACGAAGATCAGAGAAATCGCACAGGTGAAGCAGGCGATGATGAACGTGGTGCCGAACATCTTCGGGAAGTCCAACACGTTGCGGTCGGTGAACAGCACCCTATAGTTGTCCAGAGTCCACTCCTTCGGGAAGAAGGAGCTGGTGTACGGGGCGGTGTTCTTATTGAACGACTCCGCGAACACCCATACGATCGGGACGAGCCAGATGACGGCCAGAATGGCCAGGAACAAGTGGGCGAACACGTCGCCGGTGATACGGCGGATCTTCTGGTCGTGCAGAAGGCCGTGGCTTTCCACTTTGGTTGCGGAATGCTTGTTGCTCATCGGAATGCCTCCTCATTCTTATAGGAGCCGGAATTGCGGTAGGTGATCAGCGAAACGATGGCCAACACGACGAAGGTCATGATGCCGATCACGGCACCGAGATTGTAATCCTGCTTGTCCACGGTCAGCTTGTACAGCCAGGTGATAAGCAAATCAGTGGAGCCTGCGGAATCGCCCAATGGCGTAGGATCGCCGCCGGACAGCAGGTAAATGACGTTGAAGTTGTTCACATTGCCCGTGAAGGTGGTAATCAGATACGGGGTGAGCACGAAGATAATGTACGGCATGGTGATCTTAGTAAAGATCTGCCACCAGTTGGCACCGTCGATCTTCGCCGCCTCATACTGATCGGCCGGAATGTTCTGCAGAATACCGGTGATCTGCATGATGGTGTACGGGATACCGACCCACAGGTTGATGATGATCACGGTGACGCGGGCCCAAGTGGCGTTGGTGAAGAACGGCAACGGGCCGTCAATCCAACCCCACGTCTGCAGCATGCGGTTCACCGCACCCTGCGGCTGGAGCATGGTGTGCATGACCAACAGAGACACGAACTGCGGAACGGCGATGGACATGGAGAAGCATGCGCGCCAGAAACCCTTGAAGTGGGTGGTCTTGCGGTTGATGATCATGGCCACGAACATGCCGAAGAAGAAGTTCAGGAAAGTGGCGAAGAAAGCCCAGACCAAGGTCCACACCAGCACGCGTCCGAACAGTGCAGCGTTAACAGTGCCGCCGCTGTTGGAGAAAACCTTGGCGAAGTTCTCAAAGCCGACCCAGTGGAACAGCACGAGGTGCTTGTGGTCATAGCTGGTGAATGCCATTGAAATCATGAAGATCAACGGCAGCACGGTGAACACGACGATGCCCAGCGTGGGCAGGAACATCAGCAGAACGTGCGCCTTGGCATCGAGCAGCTCGCGGACATCGTCCATGAAGCTCGGAGCCTTGCCGTTCTCCTCGAGCAGCACCTGGGACTTGTATGCAGAGCGCACGGACATGACCCACAGGCCGATGAAGGCAGCGGTGATAACCAGAGTGGCGACACCGTACAACAGGATGACCACGGAACGGTCAGGTTCGGTGTAGACCCAGAAGCCGTCGACCAGCTTCTTGCCGCCTGCATTGGTGCCCAAGGTCGGCAACTTGGAAAGATAGTCCACACCATTGATTGCCATGAACACGAAGTATGCGATTTCCAGCGCCAGCATGGCAATGCCCTTGACATACTGCTTGCGCACGATATCGCCAAGACCAAACACCACTGCGGAAAGCTTAGTGAACAGGTCACCACGCCGGAACGCCGCCCTTACCGTGTAAGGCGACGGAGAAACATAATCAGCACCCTGCTTCCGAAGGCGCTTCATCTCCCGTGGGGAAAGAGTTGTTGCTGTCATTTCGACTGCCCTCTCATATGGATATTGAAAGATAAAAAAAGCTTTGCTCCCGGACAAGGGGAAGGAGAATTTAAAAACCTTGCCCGGGAATGCAAAGCTCGGAGGAGGAGTGAGCCACTATGCAAAGTGGAGAGAGACACCGCGACTCGAAGCGTCTCTCAAAGCTGCAGGATGGCTGGGGGGATTTGGCAGTGCCAACCACCTGCATTCTTCAGTTATTGGATTTTTAGGATTACTGATTTCACTCAGCGATCTTGCCACCGGCCTGCTTGACCCAATCCTGGTACTTGGCGGCAGCGTTGTCCTTGGTGATTTCCTTGTTGACCAGGGCCTTGCCGAAGGTTTCGGCCGGAGTCCACCAATCGTTCATGCCGGACAGACCGGACTGCAGGAGGGCGGTGTTGGCCATGGTGTCGGCCTGGGCCTTGGCTGCGATGTCGTCGGTGGTCAGGTCGGACAGGGACTTGTCGGTCGGCGGGATGGCGCGCATCTCGTAGTGCAGCTTCTGAGCTTCGGTGGAGCCGAGGTAAGCCGCGAACTGAGCGGCGGCCTTCGGGTTCTTGGCGTTCGGGTTGTAAGCAGCGGCCTTGGTGGCGGCGAAGGACTTCATCTGCTTCTTCTGGCCGTTCACGGTGAAGGTCGGCAGAGAGGTGGCGGCGTAGTTGTCACCCAGGGCCTCCTTCACGTCCTTAGCGGACCAGGTACCGGAGAACAGCACGTCGGCGGAGCCATCCTTGATGGCTGCGAGGCCGGAAGCGCCATCGTCGTTGGAGAAGTTCGGGTTGGCGACCACATCAACCAGATAAGAGGTGATATCGGCGCCGTCCTTCGGGAAGACCATGCCTGCGTCAGCATCATTGCCCTTCTCGCCGAACAGGCTCAGGCCATCATAGAAGCCGTTGATGTACCAAGAATTCTGCAGGGAGAACGCGACCTTGGCCTTGGAAAGGATGGTATCGAAGTCCTTGGCCTCATCCTCGGTGATCTTGGACTTGTTGTAGTACATGAACCACGTGTTGTCGGTGTACGGCACGCCATAGAGCTTGCCATCGGTGCCGGTGACGGAGTTGACTTCGAGGTCACCGTTCTGTTCCTTCACCTGCTTCTCAGCGTCGGTGCCCAGCTGGCCAATGGCCTTGGCGTCCATTAGAACACCCAACTGATCGGAAGCGAACATATAGACATCGGCCGCCGCGGACGGATCAGTGCTGACCTGCTTGGAAGCATCGCCTTCAGAGACCACGTCATTCTTCCACGTGATATTGTATTCCGGATGCGCCTTGGCGAAGTTCTCTTCGACCTTGCCCAGCCAGTTGGTGTCCTTGGCCTGATCTTCCTGCGGGGCCCACACGCTCAGCGTGACGGCCTCGGTGGAGCCGGAAGCGTTCTTATCGCCACCGTCGGAGGAGCCACCGCACGCAGCGAGCGGAACCAGCATAGAAACGGCAGCAGTAAGTCCGATTGCCTTCTTCCAATCGATCTTCATTGATCTTCCTTTCCTCACATAACCTTGTGTTCCTCAACATCTCCGGTTAAATGGTACGGACCAAAACCCTGCATACGTTCACATCATCGTTCTTGGATGATTACCAACAACACTGGGGCCACCAAAAATGTATCAGTGATTGTTAGTGTAGCACGTTTCTGCCAACGTTTGCAATTCAGCGTTATGATTGTTTCAAAGAAACACCGCAAACCGCGAAATATCAAGGAGACACACCCTCATGCTTCCCCCCGCGAAACACCCCCACCCCAAATGGCTTGCCGACGCAATTTTTTATGAAATCTATCCACAGTCCTTCGTCGACTCCAATGGCGACGGCATCGGAGACATCCCCGGAATCACTTTAAAACTGGACTACATCAAGGATCTCGGATGCAACGCGATCTGGCTCAATCCTTGTTTCGACTCGCCATTCAAAGACGCCGGCTACGACGTGCGCGACTACAAAAAGGTGGCATCACGCTACGGCACCAACGACGATCTCATTGCGTTGTTCGACGCCGCCCACCGGCGCGACATGCACGTGATCCTCGATCTCGTGCCAGGCCACACCAGCGAGGAACACGAGTGGTTCCACCGCAGTTGCAAGGTCGAACGAAACAATTATTCCGACCGCTACATCTGGACAGACTCATGGATCTCCGGTGGCGACGGACTGCCATTCATCGGCGGCGAATCGCCCCGCAACGGTACCTACATCTTGAACTTCTTCAAATGCCAGCCGGCGCTCAACTACGGTTTCGCGCACCCCGAACGTAGCTGGCAGAAGCCAGCCCTTGGTCCGGACGCGAAGGCCACTTGCGACGCGATGGTGGACGTCATGCGGTTCTGGCTTTCCCGTGGCGCAGACGGCTTCCGCGTGGATATGGCCGACAGCCTCGTCAAAAAGGACGATGAGGGCAAGCCTTACACCATCCGCACCTGGCAGTACATGTTCGCCCGGATCCGACCGGCCTTCCCCGAAGCCGCGTTCGTTTCGGAATGGGGACGGCCAGAGGAGTCGATGGCCGCCGGCTTCGACATGGATTTCTATCTCGATTGGCGTTGGGACGGCGTTCCCAACGGCTACAACATGCTGTTGCGCAACGTGGACGACCCGTTGAGCCGCAAGGGCGACAAGAGCTATTTCAACGCCGATTCCGGCACGCCGATCAGCGAATTCCTGGACGAGTACGAGCCGCGTCTGCGCGAAGCGGAAACGGCCGACGGAAATTTTAATTTCATCACCTGCAACCACGACACCGCACGCGTGGCGCCGCGACTGTCGCAGCGCGAAATCGCCCTGGCATACTGCACGCTGTTCGCGATGCCGGGCGTGCCGTTCCTGTATTACGGCGACGAAATCGGCATGCGATACCGCGCACTGCCCGGCAAAGAAGGCGGCTACGTGCGCACCGGTTCGCGCACACCGATGCAGTGGGGTGCGAACGACGCATCCGGAGCACTTCACGTGTCCGATTCTGCAGAATCGGACACTCGGGCTGGTGATGTGACCGGTGGCAGCTACCTGCCCACCGACCCGTCCGCCGACGCCCCGACCGTCGCCGCACAGCAGGCCGACGCCGAATCACTGTGGCATACGGTGCGCTCCATACTCCACGTCAAGAGGGAATGCGACGCCTTGCGGCCGGGGGCTACGTTCCATGCAATCGAACGCGATAGAGTGTTCGTTTTCGAGCGTTCCACCCACCTGCAGAAGCTGATCATAGCCGTCAATCCAAGCCGCGATTGCAAAGCTTTGCAGTTACCAGATGGTAGTTATCGGACGATTTTCAGCATCGGCGAAAACGAAATTAGCGGCACTTCGCTGCGTCTAGGTCTGCAAAGCTTTGCAATTCTCGAAGCCGAGTAGCAGACGAGCAATGCCCCGTTGGAATAATCGTTTGCAATGCGGAGCGCTGCGCCTTCGTATTGCAAACGATAGTCAATATGGAAAAACAATTCCGGTTATCTATATTCCTGAAATTAGAGCAAAATCGCAATATAGCAACACTCTCTTACCGCAAAACACGCTTTGAAAACGATATCATACCGTGATATAGTTATCTTTGGTGCGAATGCCACCAGCATCGAAGCTGCGGCAATCGCAAGCAATGTAGCATGTCAGCCGTCACAAACGGCGCGGAAAGAAGGGACCTATGACACAGACCCAGCAGACCGAAAGCGCAGAACGCATCGCACGGCCTCTTATCCAGCTCGCCAAGCTCAATGGCATTTCCACGTCGTATATCGACCAGCTCGGCACCTATGTGGAAATCCGCGACGAAGTGCTCGTCTCCGTATTGGCCGCACTCGGCGTGGACGCATCCAGCGCCGAAGCGATCACCGCCTCCTATGCGGCGACCCAGCAGCGCATCGCAGACACACTTGTTGAGCCGACCGTCGTGAAGTTCATCGGCAAGGAAGCCGTCACGCCAATCCGCGCGAAAGGAAACGACGTGGCGCTGAAGCTGACGTTGGAAGACGGCACGGAATATGCGGGCGATCTGACCGCGTATCTGACGGGCTCGAACGCAGATGACGGCTCGCTGCAACTGACGCTGCCGGACGATATTCCCGCCGGCTACCACACGCTGGCCGTCGATGCCGGCCCGCTGCACGCCGAAGCCGCGCTGATCTGCGCACCGGCACGCATCGAACTGCCGCCAGCAGTAGCGGAAAAGCAACGTTGGGGCTGGATGGCACAGATGTATTCCATCCGTTCCGCTGAATCCTGGGGCGTGGGCGACTATGGCGATCTGAAGCTGCTGCTGTCCGACGCGGCAACGAAATCGCATGCCGATTTCATGCTTATCAACCCGATTCACGCCACCGCGCCAGTGCCGCCGCTGGAGCCGTCGCCGTATCTTCCCGAATCGCGTCGTTTTCTCAATGTGACGTACATCCGTCCGCAGGATATCGCTGAATATGCGGAACTCAACGAGGCGGACCAGGCCGAAGTGGCGCGTCTGCACGCGGAAGTCTCGCCAGCCAACGACAGTATCGAGCCGCTCGACATCAATTCCGCTTGGTGGCACAAGCGCCAGGCGCTGCAGCTTGTGTACAACGTGCCGCGTTCCGTCGAGCGTCAGGCCGCGTTCGACGCGTTCAAGGAGGCCGCGGGTCCGGATCTGCGCGCGTTCGCCGCATGGTCGGTGGCGTTCCAGGTGTGGGGCGCGCCGTGGGAAGGCACGTGGTTCAAGGACACGAACCGCGATTCGCCTGAAGTGGTGGAGCTCATGCGCGAGCACGCCGATATGGTCGATTTCGAATGCTGGCTGCAGTGGATCGCCGACGAGCAGGTGACAGCCGCGCAGAACGCCGCCCGTGACAGCGGTATGGCACTCGGCCTCATGCAGGATATGGCCGTGGGCGTGCACTCGCTCGGCGCGGACGTGTGGTGGAATCCGGAACGTTTCGCAGTAGGCAGCGTAACCGTGGGCTGCCCACCGGACTTCTACAACCAGCAGGGTCAGGATTGGGGCCAGCCGCCGTTCAATCCGAATTATCTGGCCAAAACTGGTTATGGCGTGTACCGCGAGATGGTGCACAACATGTTCTCGCACGCGGGCGCGGTGCGCATCGACCATGTACTCGGCCTATTCCGTCTGTGGTGGATTCCGCAGGGCGAAGGCGCGCGCGGTGGCGCGTACGTTACGTACGACTATGAGGCGATGATCGCGATCCTGACCATTGAAGCGTCCCGCGTGAACGGTTTGGTGGTCGGCGAGGATCTGGGCACCGTGCCTGATTACGTACGCACGGTACTCGGCGAGCACGGCCTGCTGGGCTGCATGGTGGAATGGTTCGCCCGCGTGGACGACTCCCCCAACGCCGGCGACCCGTACGCCGATCCGTCCACGTACCGCAAGTACGCGCTGGCTTCCGTCACCACGCACGACCTGCCGCCGACCGCCGGCTACCTGCAGTTCGAGCACGTCAAGCTGCGCGAACAGCTGCACCTGCTGTCCGGCCCGGTCGAGGAGTTCCAGGCTTCCGCCACCGCCGAACGCGACGCGATGATGGACCGTCTCGTGGAGTCCGGCCTGATCACGCCGGAAGTGGCGGGCGATGTGGAAGGCCACATCCAGGAAATCGTCGAGGCGATGCACAAGATGCTGCTCAAGTCGCCGTCCGTGCTGCTGCAGGCCGCGCTGGTGGATGGCGTGGGCGAGACGCGCACGCAGAACCAGCCGGGCACGTCCAGTGAATACTCCAACTGGCGTGTGCCGCTGGCAGGCCCGGACCTCAAGGTGGTGCACACCGATGAGGTGTTCGATCTGCCGCGCGTGCAATCGCTTGCCGCCATCATGAACGGCGAGAAGTAGCGTTTAGACTTACCATTCCCCTTTCCTTACAAACCAAAATTCCGGTCCTCCTTGTGGAGGGCCGGAATTTTTCATATACGCAAGGCGATTTGGGAGCAGTTAGGTTCAGCGGTCGATCAGCCCAGCAGCAGCCAGACTGAGGCGTCGCTATCCAGCTTGCCGTCGTCCGTCAACGGCACGGAATTTGCGATGGCGACCGCATCGTCCGGCAGGGCGATCGGCTCGTCGCCGAAATTGGTGACGGACAGGAATCGACGGCCTTCCGTGGCCGGACGCGAGTAGGCGACCACCGTATCGCCCATGTCCAGCAGGTCGGCGGACGTGTCTCCGGTCGCCGTCAGCACCGTCTGTCGCAACTGCAACAGCTTGCGGTACAAGTGCAGCATGGAACCGTTGTCATCGGCCTCGACGTCGGCCGCGAAATCCTTGAACCAGGCCGGCTGCGGCAGGTGCGCGTCGGCGGAATCGCCCTGCTCCGGGCCGAAACCGAACGTGCCGCCGGTGATGAAGTCCGGGCTCCACGAAGCCGGTTCGCCGCAATCGGCAGCCTTCCACGGCATCGGTGCACGGCAGCCGTCACGACCCTTGTCGGTGAAGTTGCGACGGGTGTTGAACGGCGTCGGATCCTCAAGACGATCCCACGGAATGTTCGCCACTTCGAACAGGCCCAGTTCCTCGCCCTGATACACGTAGGCGGAACCCGGCAGGCCCAGTTCCATCAGCGCGGCTGCGCGGGCGCGACGGGTGCCGAGCTCACGATTCTCGCGGTAGGTCTCTCCGTCACGCAACAGCCAATCGTGCGCCAGCTGGTGGTACGGAGCGTCCTTCACCTGCGGCAGACCGAAACGCGACGGACTGCGCGGCACATCGTGGTTGTTCATAACCCACGTCGTGGTGGAACCGTGCGTTTCCTCGGCGGCGCGCAAGCCGTCAGCAATGGCCGTACGGAACTCGTCGGCGAACCAGTTGGCTTCGGCGAACTCGAAATTGAACACCTGGCCGAGCTCGTCGGTGGACGCGTACAGATGCTGCGATTCGGCCTTCACCCACGCCTCGCCGACGGCGAAACGCGGCGGATTGTACTCGTTGAACACCTGACGCCATTCGCGGTAGATGTCGTGCACTTCCGGACGGTCCCACAGCGGGCTGAACGCGCCGTCCGCCGGCAGCACATGCTGCACCGCGGCCGGATCCATGTCGGCCAGCGGCACGGAATCGAGGTCCTTGGCCAAGCCGTGCGCCACGTCGATACGGAAGCCGTCGGTGCCGTGGTCGGACCAGAATCTCAACGTTTTCTTGAATTCCTCGTGCACGTCCGGATTCTTCCAATTCAGATCCGGCTGCTCCTTGGCGAACATGTGCAGGTACCACTGGCCGTCATCGACCTGCTGCCACGCCGGGCCGCCGAACAGCGACTGCCAGTCGTTCGGCGGCAGCTCGCCGTGCTCGCCGCGGCCTTCGCGGAAGATGTAGCGGTCGCGTGCGGCCGAACCTCGGCCGGCGGCGAGCGCCTCGATGAACATCTTGTGCTTGTTGGACGTGTGGTTCGGCACGATGTCGACGATCACCTTGATGCCGGCTTCATGCGCGGCGGCGGCCATCGCGTCGAAATCGGCCATGGTGCCGAGGCGCGGGTCCACGTTGCGGTAGTCGATCACGTCGTAGCCGCCGTCGGCCAGGTCGGACGGGTAGAACGGGCTCAGCCAGATCGCGTCGATGCCGAGATTCTTCAGGTAATCCATTTTCTCGGTGACGCCGGCGATGTCTCCCAACCCGTCGCCGTTCACGTCTTTGAAGCTGCGCGGGTAGATCTGGTAGACGACGGCTTGCTTCCACCAATCGTCACGCATGTT
>OJRJ01000263.1_pt1 | contig 36851 bp, 29 predicted proteins | sample 1599181 | NCBI WGS metagenome assembly OJRJ01 (sample SAMN03922540, study PRJEB24848) | human gut metagenome | isolation source: stool sample | host: Homo sapiens | place: Germany | collected 2010-05 | reverse complement strand
GGCAATCTGCGACAGCATTGAGGACGGTGTAACCGTTGTTGACAAAACTCCGAAAAATGATATCACAACAAAGGCAGAACCCGAAATCACAAAAAAGAAAATCAACCATGACACAATCTTCCTTGCAATTTCAATTGTACTTGCTGTAGTGTCCGAAATTCTCCACCTTACACTTGACGGTGTTACGGCTGTTCATTATGTTGTACTCGCAGCGTGTTTTGTTGCAACACTTCTTTCGGGTTACAAGGTATTCATCAAGGGTGCAAAAAACATTCTAAAGCTGAGAATTGACGAAACAACGCTTATGGCTGTTGCGGTAATTGCGGCATTCTGTCTTGGAGATTTTGTTGAGGCGGCAATGGTAACAATCCTCTTTTCTATCGGTGAAATTTTTGAGGATCGAGCAGTTGACGCATCCCGTCGTGACATTGAAAAGCTTGCAAACATTCGTCCCGATACAGCAACAATTATTGTTGACGGTGCGGAACAGGTTGTTCCTGCCGAAAGCGTTGAAATCGGAAGTATCATTGAAGTCAAGCCATACGAAAGAGTTCCGCTTGACGGCATTATTATCAAAGGTAAAACAACTCTCGACACATCGGCTCTCACAGGCGAAAGCCTTCCTGTTGATGCAGGCGAGGGCAGTGAGGTACTCAGCGGTGCGATCAACGGCAGTAACCTTATTACCGTCAAAACCACAAAACATTTCGGCGACAGTACCGCAACAAGGATTCTTCAGCTTGTTGAAGATGCCGCCGCTCAAAAGGGCAACAGCGAAAAGCTTATTTCAAGATTTGCCTCTGTTTACACACCGGTTGTTGTACTCATTGCAGCTGCAATCGCAGTAATCCCTCCGCTTTGCGGACTCGGAGCATTCAGCGAATGGCTATACCGTGCGCTTGTTTGTCTTGTAGCGTCATGTCCGTGTGCTATTGTTATTTCCGTACCTCTCTCCTACTATTCGGGTATCGGTGCGGCATCCGAAGTCGGTGTACTCATCAAGGGCGGAAAATATATTGAGGCTCTTGCAAAAGCAGACACATTCGTATTCGATAAAACAGGCACGCTCACAAGCGGCAAGCTCAGCGTAAACAAGGTTAATACTGTCGGTTCATACAGTGCTGACGAAGTTCTTGCTCTTGCCGCTGCAAGCGAAAAATATTCTGCTCATCCGATTGCCTCCGCAATCAGAGAGAAGGCAAACGGTCTTAAACTCCCCGAGCTTTCCGACTACAGCGAAAGTGCCGGTCACGGAACAAGCGCAGTTTATAACGGCAAAACTATTCAGTGCGGCGGTTCAAAGATTCTTTCGGACGAACAGAAGAAGATTGCAAATAAAGACGATTCTGTTTTCGTAATTTATGACGGTCAGCTTATCGGTTCGCTCAATGTCAGCGATACGGTAAGACCTGAGGCAAAAGAGGTTATCTCACAGCTTAAAGCGCTCGGTGTCAAGAGCACGGTAATGCTCACAGGCGACAGACAACAGCCTGCCGAAAATGTTAAAAACGAACTCGGACTTTCCGAATGTCACGCAGAGCTTCTCCCTGCTCAAAAGCTTGAGCTTTTCAAGGGCTTGAAATCAAAATCCAAGGGTGCTTGCTTTGTAGGCGACGGAATCAATGATGCCCCTGTTCTTTCGGCAAGCGACTGCGGTATCGCAATGGGATTCGGCAGTGAAGCCGCTATTGAAGCGTCAGACGCAGTTCTCGCATCAGGCACACTCAAACAGCTTCCAAAGGCAATTAAAATTGCAAGAAGTGTTATCAACACTGTCAAGGGCAACATCATCTTTGCCCTCTCAATCAAGGCTCTTGTAATTATCCTCGCCGCATTCGGTCTTGCACAAATCTGGATGTCCGTTATCGCCGACACAGGCGTCAGCGTAGTCTGCGTACTCATAGCCGCAAGACTCCTCAAAAAGAATTATTGATTTTCTCAACAATCATTACTGTTCCCGAGCAGGTAAAACTGTTCGGGAATTTTCTAGTTATTACCCTTAAACAGATACTTTTTTGGTCGGCATTTTGCTTTTGTTGTTAATCATTTATTATATCTTTTTCAGGCGATGACAGAATAATTTAAAATCCTGCAAAAATTTTAATTTATGGGCAATACTGCTCTTTACTTTTTAAGGTATTTATTGTATAATTAGCGGTAAAGTAAAAAGGTATATTTAATGTTACAAAACACCTTTTGCTCACAATAAAAAGGATAGGAGGGACAAAACATAATGATCAGCGGTGCTGAAATTATGGTAAAATGTTTGGAAGCCGAGGGCGTTGACATAGTCTTTGGTTATCCGGGTGCGGCTATCTGCCCATTTTACGATAAAGTTTACGACTCGAGCATTACCCACATTCTTGTTCGTCAGGAACAGAACGCTGCTCATGCGGCAAGCGGCTATGCAAGATGCAGTAATCGTCCCGGTGTTTGCGTGGCAACTTCCGGTCCCGGTGCAACCAACCTCATCACAGGCATTGCAACCGCCTATACGGACTCTATTCCGATTGTTGCCATTACAGGTCAGGTTCGTTCCGACCTTCTCGGCAGAGATGTCTTTCAGGAAGCTGACATCACGGGAGCTTGTGAACCGTTTGTAAAGCACAGTTATCTCGTCAGCAAAACAGAAGACCTTCCGAGAGTTTTCAAAGAGGCTTTCCATATTGCCTCAACCGGCAGACCCGGTCCTGTACTTATCGACATTCCCGTTGATATTCAGGAAAATGAAATTGAAAGTTTTGAATATCCCGAAAGCGTAAACATTATCGGTTACAAGCCGAACACTAAGGGACACGCAATTCAGGTTAAAAAGGCTGTTGAGGCCATCAACGTAAGCAAGCGTCCTGTTATCGTATCAGGCGGCGGCGTGCTGAGTTCTGGTATCAAACTTAAACTTCAAAAATTTGCAGAAACTACGGGTATCCCCGTTATTTCAACTATGATGGGCATCGGTGTTATGCCCAGCGAGCATGAGCTTTATCTCGGAATGCTCGGCACTCACGGCAAGGCTGTTGCCAACCGTGCTCTTCACGAAGCCGACCTTGTAATCGTATGCGGTGCAAGACTCGGTGACAGAGCTGTTGCGGCTCCCGACCAGATGAGTGAAAACACAAAGGTAATTCACATTGACATTGACCCTGCTGAAATCGGTAAGAATGTTAAAACAGAAATTCCGATTGTAGGCGATATGAAAAATGTCATCAATATGCTGCTTGACAGCATCGGCGATTACAAGGTTACAACAATGTGGAGCGAAACCGTAAAGAACTGGAAAAAAGACCTTTACCGTGAGCCTCCCGTTTTTGACGGCTTTGTTGAGCCGAGAACACTTGTCGGTCATCTCAGTGCAATGTTCCGCTCAAAGGCAATTCTTGTTGCCGACGTAGGACAAAATCAAATCTGGTGTGCAAACAACTTCCGTATTCGTGAGGGCAGATTCCTCACAACAGGCGGTATGGGTACAATGGGTTACTCAATTCCCGCTGCAATCGGTGCAAAGTTTGCAAGACCAGACCGTGATGTTATTGTAATCTGCGGTGACGGCAGTTTTCAGATGGGGCTTAATGAGCTTGCGACTATTGCAGGCAATCAGCTCGGAATTAAAATCATCATTATGAAAAACGCACGACTCGGAATGGTTCGTGAACTTCAGGACAAACACTACGGTGGCAGACACTCTGCAACAATTCTCAACGGTGATCCCGACTTCTTGAAGATTGCCGATGCTTACGGCATTGACCATGCAGAGGCTCATTCAAACAAGGAAGCCGAAAACATCATCAAGGGTATTGTTGATTCGGAAAAACCGTTCATTCTTGTTTGCGATGTTCACCCCGACACTCCGTCAATTTAATGAGGTGATAAAATGCAGTATACATTATCAATACTTGTTGAAAATCAGGCGGGCGTTCTTTCAAAAATTTCGGGACTTTTCTCTCGCCGAGGTTTTAACATCGACTCACTTGCAGTAGGTGTTACTCAGGACCCGTCGGTTTCCCGAATCACAATCGTTGCAAACGGTGACGAGTACATTGTTGAACAGCTTGAAAAACAGCTCAACAAGCTCATTCCCGTCATCAAGGTAAAAAGGCTTAACGAGGGCGAATTTATCAGCCGTGAGCTTGTTTTAATCAAGGTTCACTGCGCCGCCTCAAAAAGAGCCGAAATTGTCAAAACGGTTGAAATTATGCAGGCGAAAATCGTTGATGTATCCCCTTCGTCAGTTACCGTTGAGTACTGCGAATGTGCAAGCCGCGTCAACACGCTTGTTGACTTACTCAAGCCTTATGGTATCCGTGAGATTGTAAGAACAGGTACTGTTGCCATTGACAGAGGCACAGCTTCGGTTTCCGTTTAATCTTACAGTTAGCATATATTTTAATTTATATGCCGCGTTTGCGGTAAGGAGGACTTTAATATGAAAGACTACACAAAAAACATGACAGCACCAATCTACTATCAGTCAGATTGCAACCTTGACCTTCTCAAGGGTAAGAAAATTGCTATTATCGGTTACGGCAGCCAGGGTCATGCACACGCTCTCAACCTCAAGGATTCAGGTTGCGATGTAATCATCGGTCTTTACAAAGGCAGCAAGAGCTGGGCAAAGGCTGAGGCACAGGGCTTTAAGGTATATACATCAGCAGAGGCTGCAAAGCAGGCTGACATCATCATGATTCTTATCAACGATGAAAAGCAGGCAGCTCTTTACAAGAACGACATCGAGCCAAACCTCGAAGCAGGCAATATGCTTATGTTCGCTCACGGCTTTAACATTCACTTCGGTTGCATCAAGCCTCCAAAGGATGTTGATGTTACAATGGTAGCTCCTAAGGGACCGGGTCACACAGTTCGTTCAGAGTATCAGGTTGGTAAGGGTGTACCTTGCCTCGTTGCTGTTGAGCAGGATGCTACAGGTCAGGCTAAGGATCTCGCACTTGCATATGCACTCGGTATCGGCGGTGCAAGAGCAGGCGTTCTTGAAACAACATTCAGAACAGAAACAGAAACAGACCTCTTCGGTGAGCAGGCTGTTCTTTGCGGCGGTGTTTGCGCACTTATGCAGGCAGGTTTTGAAACACTTTGCGATGCCGGTTACGACCCAAGAAATGCTTACTTTGAGTGTATCCATGAGATGAAGCTCATCGTTGACCTTATCTATCAGTCAGGTTTTGCAGGCATGAGATATTCAATCTCTAACACAGCTGAGTACGGTGACTACATCACAGGTCCTAAGATCATCACAGAGGATACTAAGAAGGCTATGAGAAAGGTTCTTTCTGACATTCAGGACGGTACATTTGCTAAGGACTTCCTCCTTGACATGAGCGATGCCGGTTCACAGGTTCACTTCAAGGCTATGAGAAAGCTCGCTGCCGAAGCTCCTGCCGAAGTATTCGGTAAGGAAGTTAGAAAGCTCTACAGCTGGTCTGACGAAGATAAGCTCATCAACAACTAATGCGAGTACCTCGCTCGTAGTTCGTGTAGGTAGTTTGTGATAATTTACAACTACTTGTTCCCGAGCTTAACATAGTACAGATTAACGGTTCAGTCAATTTGGCTGAACCGTTTTTTGTTGTGCAATAAAAGGGTTCAGCTTTTTACGACTGAACCCTTTTGCAGTTAAAACTTATTAATTTTTAAATAATCAATACTTCTCATAGGAGAAAGAATTATAAGCGTCAAGCAAAGACTGCTTATTCTCAGCGGTAGTGTTCTCACCCCATACGCTGTTATCACCATAACCTGTCGCAATAAATTGGGTAAACATATGTGCATTCACGCAATTATTAAACTGTTTAAGGTTAATTTCGTTATATTTTGCCCGTGAAATATTTTTGTCATTACCGTCAAAATATCTATAATAAATATTATCATTTGATTCTTCGCCTACGCCTCTTGCCGAATACATATTTGCAAAAAGATTCTCTCCGTCGTATGTGATTATTGAATTACCCGACCAATAGTAACCGTCATCTACATTTAAAGATATCTTTAGGTCGTGAACCTCATACTTTTTGGCAGTTTTATTATAGTATATCGCAAAACCGTCGTTAACATTTCCCACTCTTTTTAACTTACCGTCTTCAAATTTGTAAACAACGGAATGGAAACTATACTCATTGGAATCAGTCTTTTGTGCAACAAGTTCCGGAACTCCGTCAAAGTCAAAATCCAAAAACATAACACCTGACAAATTGTGATTACTTCCCAAGCTTGGCATCCATTCACTCTGATGATTCATCATATAATTGATATAAGCGTCCCTTGTTTTATCGGATGTCTTATATCTGTATGTTACACCGGTTGGGTTAAACATCGTAGTAAACTTTTTACCGTCTTTTGAAACACCTCTTACCGTATAAGTGTTACTGCCGGACTTTGCACCCTTGTGAACATAATAGTTGTCATAAGTTTCTGCTATCCTCTTCCAAGAACCGTTTTCTTTAATATAAACACGGAACTTTGGCGCATCTCCCGTCCAATGCATTTCAACACCGTTGTTTACTGCACCAATGCTGTAAATTTCGGGACAATCCTGGTGATTGCCAATAGGCGTACCCTTTGAATCGTAGCCGCTTGTAAAACTCTTGGCATCCTTGCTGATACAACGAACCGTGTAATAAATATCGTCAACACTTGAATCAAATTCCTTTGAAACAACATTCATATCAAGCATAGTCGTGCCTGTTGTGTCGGCAAGCTTTGTCCAACCGTTTCTGTCCTTGTAGTACACACGATACTTCTCTGCACCTGCAACCTTGTTCCATGTCAACTTTACACCGTCATATGTGACCTCAAGTTTTGAAATTTTCGGTGTGGCAACATACTTTACCGACTTGCCTGTCGGGTTATAACCGCTTGTAAATTTCTTTGCGTCTGATGTAATACATCTTACAGTATATGTGTAATTTCTGCCCGATGAAACATCCTTGTCGATATATGAGGTTGAAGTTGTATCGACCATTCGTGTCCAGCCTTTACTGCCCTTGTAGTAAACTCTGTATTTAGTCGCACCGCTTACTTTGCCCCAAGAGATTTTCACACCGCCGTTTACATTTTCAAGCTTTGAAATTTCGGGGGTAGCAATATATTTTACAGTTGTCCCCTTTGAATCATAACCGCTTGTAAAGCTCTTTCCGTCAGCAGAAATACATCTTACAGTATAGGTGTAATTCCTGCCCGATGAAACATCCTTGTCGATATATGATGTTGAAGTTGTATCGACCATTCGTGTCCAGCCTTTACGACCCTTGTAGTAAACTCTGTATTTAGCCGCACCGTTCACTTTGTTCCATGTAAGCTTTACACCGCCGTAAACGCTTTCAGCCTTTGAAATTTTCGGAGTTGCCAAGCTTGACCTTGCAACCTGTGCATACTGCACGGGTGTGTTAAGTGGTTCAACCGCATTTGCAGAAACTGCCGAAACCGCAACCGCAGACATCGACATTACCGCCGCCATAGCTATAGGTAAAAACTTTTTCATATCTATCCCTCACTTTGTTCAAATTCTACGCATTATTAATAACTTTCGCTAAGTTTTTATGCAAGTTAATTGTAACATTAAATGATATAAAAAGCAATACATCTTGATAAACTATCACAAATTTTTTAAGCTAAAATAAATAAACCGCTCTCAATAACGAGAACGGCTTTTATAGGGATTATTTAATTTGTAAATTACTCAAAATGATTTCTGCGTTTTGCAAAAATTACTGCACACCCTGCAAGCATTGCAGCAAGAAGAATTACAGCAACGCTGTTCTGTCCTGTCTGTACAGCACCGCTGTTATTCTGTGAATTGCTCGGTGTGTCATTTGTAGCGGTGTCACTTGTTGAAACAGGCTTAGTTGCCGAAGTTGCAGAAGTTGCAGAAGTTGTATCGGGTACTGTTACAGGTTCGTCAACTGTTGCAACCGTAGTTGTAGACTCAGTAGGAACCGTTGTATTCGGTTTATTAGATTCCAAACCAAAATTCATTTTTGACAATTCTTCAAGAATACTATCATCAATAACTCCGCTTTCATAAGCCTCTTTAATTGAGTAAACATTGCCATTCTTATAAAGCATAACATCATCGTTATGGTTGTAACAATAAGTATAGTCACCAATTGTTTCTTCAACAATTACATCCATACCACCGCCAAAACTATATCTAAAACACACTCCGCCGTCACTTGTTCTGCCAACAATATCAATTCTCAAAGTTTCAGGTGATTTGCCGTCAAAACACTCTTCAATAACTTTGTTTTTTATTTCGATAACAAGTGCTGAATCATCGCTTTTCGGAACTATATCCATATGTCCGCAATAGGTCAAGCCCTCAAGTGTATCGTCATCAATAATGCCCGAATTATAAGCATCGGGGATCATATAAACCCTGTTGTTTTTGTACAGTGCCACAGGACAATTTTCGAGGTAAGAAACTATGTAATTGCCTGCCTCAGTGTAAACTCTGTTTGCAGAAGTGGCAAAGCTGTCAGAAAAACTGAAATAAACCTCGTCTTCATCGTCCAAAAGAATTTCGACATTCAGATATTCAGGCTTTTCATCACCATAATATGTATCTAACATAGCCTGTTTAATATCTGAAATCAAGTCTGAATCAGAAGTTTCATCAGGTGTAGCCGCAAAAGCTGTTGTTACAACCGAAAAGCACATTACAAATGCTATCAATGCTGTTAATAATTTTTTCATTCTTATTTCCTCACCTTTTATTTATTCTATCTGTAATAATGGTATACGCAACAGATATTCAATTTACTTCATTATACTGCTAAAATATATGTAATGCAATATAGTTGCTAAAAATTCACATAAAATAATTCTGCTCAAATGAAAATGCCACTTTCATAGCGAAAGTGGCATAAATGTTAATTTTTGTTGTCAAATCAAACTGGGTGAACCATATTTTTCTTGTCAAGCTTGTCGCCGTTGATGCCAACCTTGGCATTTCTTCTCTTTTCAAAGAAGTCGAGAGCAACCTTCGGAAACTGTGCATAAGAAAGAACATCCTCAGGCTGTTCAATCCACTGCTCAATCTCGCCACGGAGCTTATCAAGCTCAGGCTTAAGCTGATCTGCAGGACGACCTTTGATAATCTTCTTGTCACCGATAATCTTCTTCTGAAACTCAGGATCAATCGGCATTGGAGTTGTACCGTACTCACCGGCAACAAGTCCCTTGAACTCGTTTGTGCACATTGAGTAGCGCTTGCCTGTGATTACATTGAATACAGCCTGTGTGCCGACAATCTGTGATGTCGGAGTAACAAGCGGAGGATAACCTGAATCCTTACGAACACGGGGTACTTCTGCAAGAACTTCGTCAAGCTTGTCTTCCTTACCGGCCTGCTTGAGCTGTGAAAGAAGGTTGGAAAGCATACCGCCGGGAACCTGATAGATAAGAGCGTTAGCGTCTGTTGCGAGCATCTTAGGATCAAGAAGTCCTGACTTGATGTACTTCTCACGAAGAGTCATGAAGTAAGCACGGATGTCAGAGAACTGTTTAAGGTCAAGACCTGTATCGAACTCTGTGCCTGAAAGAGCGGCAACCATTGACTCTGTAGGTGCGTGTGATGTACCGAGAGCGAGTGGGCTGATTGCTGTGTCAATGCCGTCGGCACCTGCCTCAACACCCTTTAAAAGACACATTGATGCAAGACCTGATGTGTAGTGGGTGTGGAGCTGAAGCGGAAGCTCCGGAACAGCGGCTTTGATAGCCTTTACAAGGCTTTCGGTTCTTGTCGGAGTAAGAAGAGCAGCCATATCCTTGATACAGATTGAATCTGCACCTGCGTCTGCAATTCTCTTAGCATACTCAACATAGTATTCATCTGTGAATACAGGACCTGTTGTGTAGCTGATAGCAACCTGTGCATGACCGCCTTCTTTGTTAGCGGCCTTGATAGCTGTTTTAAGATTCTTGATGTCGTTAAGAGCATCAAAAATACGGATAATGTCAATACCGTTTGCGATTGAACGCTGAACAAGGTACTCAACGCAGTCATCAGCATAGTGACGATAACCGAGCATATTCTGTCCTCTGAAAAGCATCTGGAGCTTTGTGTTAGGGCAATGCTCTCTGATTGTGCGGAGTCTGTCCCACGGATCTTCGTTTAAGAATCTGAGGCATGAGTCATATGTTGCACCGCCCCAGCATTCGAGTGAGTAATAACCGATTTTATCGAGTTTGTCAAGAACAGGGAGCATTTCCTCTGTTGTCATTCTTGTTGCAATGAGTGACTGATGAGCGTCACGCAGAGCAGTTTCGGTAACTCTGATTTTTTTTGCCATTTTACAGCATCCCTTTCTCCGAATTATTGATTAGTTAAGTGTTACGAGAACCTTACCTGAGTCAACAGACTCACCCTTTGCAACATCAACTGTTGCAACTGTGCCATCCTGCGGAGCCTTAACGGGAGTTTCCATCTTCATAGCCTCGATGAATACGAGGTCATCTCCAGCCTTAACAGCCTGTCCTGCCGAAACAACAACATTAACAACTGTACCGGGCATAGGAGCCTTTACAACAACAGAACCCTGAGCGCCTGCGGGAGCTGCCGGCTTTGCTGCAGGAGCGGGAGCGGCTGCCGGAGCAGGAGCGGCTGCTGCGGGAGCTGAAGAACCACCGAGTTCTTCAACCTGAACATCATATGCTGTGCCGTTAACTGTAATTCTTAAATTCTTCATTTTTAGTATCCCCTTTTATTTTAACAAGTAATCATTTATCAGATAGTTGAATGCTTCTTTGAAAGTGTTGAAACACGCTTGCCCGAGAGCATATCAAGAGCAGAAATAAGAGTCTGACGGAGCTGAGCTTCTTCAACAATACCGTCAACATAGCCGTTCTGAGCGGCATTGTAAGCAGAAAGATTCTCGTCAGCAAACTTCTGAGCAACCTCAGCCTGCTTATCTGTGGCAACATTCATAACTTCGGGAGCCATAATGAATGCGGCAGCCTCAACATTAACAGGTGAAATAACTGCATCGGGAAGTGCGTAAACAACATCTGCATTAGCGCCTGTGCCTGCAAGAGCAACATAGCCTGAACCGATTGCCTTGCCTGTAACAACAGAAATCTTAACTGTTGTTGCCTCAGCGTAAGCGGCCGATGCCTTTGTTGCCGACTTGATTGACTCAAAGCCCGGGCAGTTTACGAATGTTACAACAGGGAGTGAGAAAGCGTCGCAGAAACGAACAAACTTTGCTACCTTGTTTGCAGACTTGCAACCAAGCTCATTGCCCTTTGTAACAACAATACCTACAACCTGACCGCCGAGTCTTGCAAAACGAACATTTGCTTCCTTGCCGTAATCATTGAAGAGCTTTACAATGCTGTTGCCGTCAACTGTTCTGCTGACTACACAACCGCAACCGTCCTCTGCCGGAGCTTCTTCAAATGACTGAGGAGCCATTGTGAGGTTATTTGACGGAAGATAAAGGATAAGTTCCTTTGCAGCCTTGACTGCCTTGTCTGCATCGTCACAAACGATTGAGGCAATACCGTTTTCAGCATTGTAGGCGGCATCGGAATGCTTGCCTGTTACCGAAAGTGAAAGCTGTGCGTCTTTGCTCATGATAACGATGTCTGCGCTTGCGGCGTTAAGAGCGTTTGTTCCGAGGCAAGTGCCGAGAACAACCGAGATCTGCGGTACAACACCAGAAAGTGACGCAGCCGCATTGAGAACATCACCGCAACCTGCGAGAAGCTCTGTACCCTGATTAAGTCTGCCGCCAACGCTGTCATAGAAACCTACAACAGGAGCGCCTGTCTTGAGTGCAAGACCATACAGCTTTTTAAGCTTGGTAGCCTGTGCCTTACTCATGGCACCGCCGCAAATGTCGCTGTTCTGTGCAAACGCATAAACAGGCATACCTTCTACTGTTCCAAAGCCTGCAACAACCTCGGCAAAACCTTCACCGGATTTTGCAAAGGCATCAATTTCACAAAAGCTGTCTGCATCAAAAAACGCCGTAATTGTCTTATAAGCGGAAGTTGCGGCAATTTCAGCCTTTGCCTGATTGATCTTTTCAATACTCATCTTAAAATCCTCCAATACCATGTATTGAATATGCACGAAAACTGAGCGTGCATACTAATTTTCTACACATACATTATACTCTATAATCTTCAAAAGTACAAGAAAAACACGCTGTACTATTTTAATTTTGAACACATTTAATAGTTATTACACCAAAACCGTAAATTTATTGTCAAATTAACGAATAGTTTGATTGACCGTTTCGGAAGTATTTTTCAAAAACGGAAAATTAAAGCTGTTTGCCGTTTAAAAACGGGTTTGCAAGCAGTTTTTTAACCTCTTGTTCGGTCAAATCTCTCCAGTCGCCCTGTTTGAGCATACCCATTTTTACTCCGCCGATCTGGGTACGTTTTAGTCTTGCAACCTCAAGCCCGACAGCCTCGCACATTCTTCTGATTTCACGGTTCTTACCCTCGTGAAGAATCATTTCAAGAACTACTCTGCCCTGCTCCTTGTGAATTACATGGACATATGCAGGAGCGGTTTTCCTGCCGTCAAGCTCAACGCCTGTTTCAAGCTTTACAAGCTGATCCTCGTCAATTGACGGTCGAACAGTTACTCTGTAAATCTTGTAAACATTGTTTTTCGGGTGCATAACCTTGTTTGCAAAGTCACCATCATTTGTAAAAACAAGCATACCCTCGCTGTCTTTGTCAAGTCTGCCGATTGGATAAACTCGCTCGCCGACATTCTCAACAAGCTGTGCAACACACTTTCTGCCACGCTCATCATTCATTGTGGTAATGAATCCACGGGGCTTGTTGAGCATAATATATCGGTAATTACCGCCCTTCGGCACAACAATTCTCTTGCCTCTTACAAACACCTTGTCTGTAGGAAGAACCTTATCGCCGAGAATTGCGGTTTTGCCGTTCACCTTGACATGACCGCCGAGAATAAGCTCCTCGGCCTTTCGCCTTGACGCAATACCGCATTGCGCTATGAATTTCTGAAGTCTTATAGGTTCAATTTTAGCCATATGTAAATTCCTTTTTATTAAAATTTTCTGTATATTTAAGCTGTCACGAAAACAGATTTCCTATTGCCGAAAATATTGACACACTCTTTTTATCCGATTTAATCTTTTCGCCTGCAACAATGTTGCATTTATAAAGCAGCTTTCCGCCGAGTGTGTATTCAATTCTGCCGACCGATTCGTTCTTTTCAATCGGAGCATACAAAAAGCTGTCTATGAAGATTTTTTTCTTGATTTTATCGCAGTCCTCACGCTTTAAAACGATTGTGTTGTTCTTCTCACCTGTAACCGTTACGCTGTCCTTATCACCGCCCACGCACGGAATATCTACACAAAAGTCAGCGTCCTTGCAGTCAACTCCCCTGTACTTTTCAAAAGCGTAATCATAAAGAGAAATATGGTCATTCCAATCGTTACGGTCATTCAGAGTGACGCACACAAGCGTTACACCGTCTTTTTTTGCAGAGGAAACAAGGCACCGCCCTGCCACCGTTGTATAGCCTGTTTTTCCGCCTGTACAGTAGGGATAAAGCGACAAAAGCCTGTTATGATTTGCATATGCGGTTTTCTTTGATTTCGGTTCAAGAAATTCAACGGTCACGCTCTTCTTAGCCGTAAGATTTGCAAAATCGTCATTTTCAAGTGCATATGACATAAGCAGAGCCATATCCTTTGCACTTGAGTAATGGTTGTCATCGTCAAGTCCGCTCGGCGTTACAAAATTGGTATTTGTCATTCCGATTTGCTTTGCCTTTTCATTCATTCGTTGTGAAAATTTTTCGGGACTGCCCGAAATCGTATATGCCGCCGCATTCGCCGCATCATTGCCCGACGCCATCATCATTCCTGACGCAAGGTCCGAAAGTCGGACTTTTTCACCGACTTTAAGATACATCGAACTGCCCTCGGCAACCATTTCCTGTTTGAAGGTTACTTCGCTGTTACAGGATGCCGCCTCCTCAAGCGTTATGAGAGATGTCATAATTTTTGTGGTGCTCGCAGGCTTCATTCTTTCATCTGCATTTTTTGAACAGATAACCGTGTTGTTATCGGGACAATAAAGGACAAATGCCTGTGCAGAAGTTGTGGGAGGAGTATCCTCCTCAGTTTTTGCGCCCATAAGCACAAACGGCATAACAAAGCACACCGCAAGCGAGATTATTTTTTTCATAAGGACACCCCCTGCATAAATCTATGCCGAGGGGTGTTGCAATATTACGAATCAGCCGTCAATATCGTCCTGTGTGATTTCGGAAAAATCGTCTGCGGATTCGCTCTTATCCTTTTTGAAAACTCCCTTTACTTTTTTAAGAACATCGGGAATCATATTAACGAGCTTGTCAGCTGTACCTTCTTCCCTGTCAACGGAAACAAGCCTTACATCGCCCTGATAAACGGTAAGAAATGCAACAGGCTGAATTGTCACACCTGCACCGCTGCCGCCGCCAAAGCAGTCTTTGTTTTCCTTTTTGGTAGGCAGATCCGAACCGCCTGCCGCAAAGCCGTAGCTTACCTTTGAAACAGGAATGATAAGTGTGCCGTCAGGCGAAGTTATAGGCTCGCCGATAATAGTATTGACATCAATCATTTCCTTGATTTTTTCCATTGTGGTATCCATTAAACTGCCGATAGGATGTTCCATAGCCATTCTCCTTTTTCAACAATATTTATATCAATCATTTTTAACTTCTGCAAGAAGTTTAATCCCCTTGATTCCGTGCTTAACGGCAAGACCGATAAGTCGGAATGCGAAAATTCTTGCGGCAAAGTCAAAGTTAATTTCTGTTTCTGCTTTTTCCGAAAAATTCGGATTTATGTCAACTCCGTAGCCTTTGCATTTTACAACACGGACAATTGTGCCTACTGCCGGATAAACAACGGCACAGTATTTGCCGTATTTTATAGCAGTATCAGCCGCATCGTCACCTGCAACGCTGATACTCAGCGACAATTTTTTAACCAGTATGTGGCTGAAAAAATCCTGCAATGCAGATACTGCAAGCTCTGCAACTTTTTTTATCAGGTTCAAAAGCCACTCAATACCGTATTGTTTTATAAGGCTCGGCTTTTTTTCTGTCGATTTTTTAGGTTGTTCGGTTTTCTGAGTTTGGTTTTTTGCTTTTTTCTTCTTCTTTTCCTTTTTGGGTTTTGCCGGCACAAGCTGAAGCTTTACAAATCCGATATACACGGCACACCAAAACTCCTCTTTATATGATGCACGCAAAGTAATCGGAATAAACATCACAAGCGCAATAAACAGCACAATTCCGAGTAGGATATATAGCCAAAGCAAAGGGAATTCCCCCTAAATTTTACTGCCTGTCAACAGGCTGATCGGCAAGCAAATCAATCTGCTCATTGCCGTTTTCAGTCTTTTCCTGTTCTTCACCGTTTTCTTCGGACTCCTTGTCCTCATCACTCTCGGGGAGCGGAGGAAGTTCGTCAAGACTTGAAATGTTAAAGCAACGCAAAAAGTTTTCGGTTGTGCCGTAAAGCAACGGTCTGCCGGGAAGCTCAAGTCTGCCCTTTTCTTCAACAAGTCCCTTTGTTGTCAAGCTGCCGATTACACCACTGCAGTCAACACCACGCACCTGCTCGACAAAAGCCTTTGTAACAGGCTGATTGTACGCAACAACTGCAAGAACCTCAAGAGCCGCCTGTGAAAGCGGAGTGTTTCTTCTCAAGTCCATAACGGTGCGAATCTGCGGAGCAAATTCTTTTTTTGAAACCATCTGACAGGAATTGTCAAGCAATATTATAGTTATGCCCCGTCCTGACGCCTCATAATCATCAATCAGTGCAGAAATATGCTCTTTAACCTTTTTTTCGGAAATTTCAAGTGCCTGCGCTATTCGGGAAAATTCAACCGACGCACCGTTTGCGAACAAAATCGCCTCAATCGCACCACGAATATTTTCAACAGCCATTACTGCACCTCCTCATTTTCATCGTTTTCGTCCTCGTCAACCTGCGGCAAAGGCATTGCGTTTTTATCCTCAATCATATGAACAACGGCATTTTCACCGCTGCCCTCAATTCTGATACGCTTGCCCTTTACCAGCTCCAGCGTTGCAAGAAATGTTGCCACAAGGTCGCTTTTGCCCTCGCATACCTCAAAAATTTCGTGATATTCAAGCCTTTTGCCGTGCCAGAGCCTTCTCATAAGATGGATAATCTTACTGTTTACCGACACGATTTTATGCGACACAATGCCCGAAAATGCGTCTTTTGACGGTGGAAGCTTACGCTTGCCCCGTCCGACTGCGCTGACATATGCCTTTGCGATATCCTCACTCGGATGAATTCGGTTGTAAGTCAAGTCAAATTCAACGGGAGAAGCCTCTCTGTAAAAGCTGTCAAAGTCATAAATATCGCCCAGCTTTGCCGCCATTTCACGGCAAACGGCATATTCAAGAAGCTGTCCCGAAAGTTCTTTCTTGAGTTCTTCAGCCTCTTCCTCATATTTTGGCAGGAGCATTACAGACTTGATATAAACAAGCCTTGACGCCATTGTCAGAAATTCCGATGCGATATCCATCTGATTTTCCTGCATCATATTAATCTGTTCCATGTACTGGTCGAGCAATTCGGAAATGCTGATGTCGTAAATATCTATTTTGTTTTTAGAAATCAGCGTCAGCAAAAGGTCAAGAGGACCTTCAAATGCCGACAGCTTATATTGAAGTTGTTGTGTTTCCATAAATAAGTTTCAGTTATGATTTGATGTTACGAATGATTTTGAAATCAACCGACAAACGGCATATACGGCAGGCTTGCAAGCCAGCTGATGAAGTTAAGAATCTGATTGCTGAGCCAGTTAATCGGAGTGTTGAGAATTCCCACATACAAGAGAACAAAAAGACCGATAAAAAAGTACATCTGATATCTGTAAAAGAATTCAACAGCCTTGTCGGGTAAAAATACGAAAAGAACCTTTGAGCCGTCAAGAGGCGGAATCGGGATAAGGTTGAACACAGCAAGTCCGACATTGCACGAAATGTAGAAGCTCAAGAATTGAACAACATATCCTCCGATTGTCGAAAGCGGAAATGCGCCTGTAAAAAGGATAATCGGATAGTAAATGAGGAGTCCGACCAATGCGGCAACGATATTTGCAATCGGTCCCATAATTGCAGTGATTGCCATACCGACCTTTGGATTTTTAAAATTTCTCGGATCAATCGGAACAGGCTTTGCCCAACCGAATCCGAACAAAAGCATACACAAAGCACCCATAGGGTCAATGTGGCTGAGCGGATTAATTGAAAGTCTGCCTCTGCCCTTTACCGCCTTATCACCGAGAAGTGACGCAGTAAAAGCGTGCGCCCATTCATGGAACGGGAGAATTAAAAATATAATAACGAGTACAGCCAATATTTCGGCAATTACCGAGCCGAAATCAAGGTTGCCGTTTCTGATGCCGTTAAGTAATAATGAGAGCATAAGAGCCTCCTGAAATCTAAATTTTTAGGTAACAATCGTGTAACTATATTTATTCTTAATTATATAATATATCGTCAAAAATTACAAGAGCAAAAAACAAGTTAAGAAATTTTCAAAAAACACTTGCATTTTCTCTCATTTTCTGTTATTATAACAAAGTTAGAAATAGAATTAGTTTTCTTTAAGGAGGTGCAGACGCATGGCAAAATGTGAATTCTGCGGTAAGGATGTAAAGTTCGGTATTAAGGTATCTCACTCACACAGAAGATCAAACAGAACATGGAAGCCCAACGTACAGCGTGTTAAGGCTATTGTTGACGGTTCACCAAAGCGTGTATATGCTTGCACCCGTTGTTTGCGTTCAGGTAAGGTTACCAGAGCTAACTGATTTTACAGATTACGAAACAGCTCCACTATTTACGGTGGAGCTGTTTTTTGTATTTTTATCAGGATTTTAAACCTCAATCACAGCACAGAAAGAGGGCTGACCTTTGTTTGGTCAGCCCTCTTAATTATTAGTCTTTATCAGCCGTTAAAGGATTTCTTCTTTCTTACGAAGAACGAACATTACACAAGTTGAGCCGATGAGAAGAGAGAGAATTACAACTGCAAGAGGAGCTTCACCTGTCTGAACAGCAGCATTTGCATTGTTATTGTTGCCGTTATCAGATGTATCCGGAGTGTCGGATGTTGAGCTGATTTTCTTTGTTACAGGCTGTGTTACAGATGTTGCATCCTGTGAAGTTACAGGAGCAATTGTATCCTTAGTTGATTCCTGCGTTTTCTCTGTAGCCTTAGTAGCCTCAGTAGATGACTCTGCGGTTGAAGGCTCGGCTGTTGTCGGTTCTGCATAGGTTGAAGGAGTAAGCTCAGTTGAAAGATCATTTTTTACTGCCGCAGCAACAGGAGCTTTCTTAACTACTTCTTTATCAACAAGAATAACTTCTTTTGAACCGTCAGTCATTTCTGTGTCCGGATTTACTTCCGAAACACGAAGCACCTCAACAACAAGGTCAACCGTCGTCGAAACAGGGGCAACCTTTGAAATGTCTTTAACATCAAAAACAACTGTTGCAAAAAGCGTCTTTTCGCTAAAGTCATAAAGACCGAGATTACTTGCACCGAATCTTACATAACCAACGCCTTCCGACTTATTCTTGAAGTTTACATATACACCTCTGCCGTCCATTGTCGGGCAAACCGACTTAGCAGTATTCACATCAGCAACCGAAAGGATTGAAGGGTCATAAGAAATGTGCCACTGCGTGTCGAGCACATTCTTTTGAGACTGCATAAAATATGTAACCATTACCTGATTTGTAACTGCATTATACTTTGCACTTGCCATTGGGAAGTAATTTGATGTTGCATTTACTGTAAGAGCAAGTGAAGATTCAGCAGATGATGTTGTACCCTCTGTTGCAACGGGGGCATCAGATGCAGACTCGGTTGTTTCCGATTCTGTTACAACCTCTGTTGTTGATTCAGCTGTTGTTTCCTCACCCGATGGATTGTACTCTGTCGGGAACACACCGTCTTTGCCGTAATAATCGCCGACCTTGAGGTCTGCCTTTTTAGGAGCATTGCCGTATTCACCGTTACCGTAGTAGTAGAACCACTCACCGGTAAAAATCAATTCATCCCTATCGTTCTCGGAAGTAAATTCAGGATTGATAATATAAATCATATTGTCAAAGCTTTCAACACCGTCGGGATAATAATCAGACTCGCCTTTATCATAACCCTTAAAAATAATATCGGTTGTTCGATAAGCAAGTTTATATTCAGGATTTGTCGGATCGTCTGTACCCTTAAGAGCGTTGTTCCAGATTACTTTATCAACATCGGTCGGTACATCAGAACAGTAAACATTTTTGATATCAGCATTGCGAGCTGAATAACCCGGCCACGCTGAAGGAGTATCCGAACCGTTTTCCCAATAAACACCTGCATCAGATGTATATTTGTTTTCCCAGTCATCAGGCTTACAGAAATATATATGGTAGGTTTCAGTGCCCTCAGAAGGCACATAACTGCCTTCATCGTCCGTATCGGCAGAAACGCTTATTGCAGCAACCACTATCATTGCCGCTGTGAGCATAACAGCCAATAAAAGACTGATAACTTTTTTGGACATTTGTATTTCCTCCTTATGATTTTCCGACACCATACTTGTATCAGCATGACTATTATAGTATAAAACTCAGAAAAAATCAAGTGTTACAGGGCATTTTGGCATCTGAAACCTATTGTAATAATCACCAAAAATCACTGTACTGTTTTATAAGATTTCTTTATTAGCTCTTATGCGAACAAAGACAGTATAAACAACTGCAAATTTTTCCTCCAATAAAAGCAAAAATGCCCTCCAAAGAGGAGGGCATCAAATAATTATGTATAATTATTTAAGATTATTCAAATCTCTTGCGTGTGTAAAGAACTGCACCGCCTGCAACGAGGAGAACTGCGAGAACTGCAGCTGCTGTTGTAGCACCTGTCTGAACTGCGCTGTTGTCTGTGCTAGTTGCTGTGTCAGCAGTTGAAACTGCGTTTGCAGAAGATGTTGGGTTCTGACCTGCAGTAGGAACTGTGTTCTTTGTAGAATTTGAGTTGTTGCCGCCGTTATTGTTGCCGCCGTTATTGTTGCCACCGTTGTTGTTGCCCGGCTCATCAGGTGTAGCATTCTTATCTACTGTCTTAACAAGACCTGCTTCCTTAGCCATATCATAGTTAGGAAGTGAACCGTACTCGTACTTGCCTGTTTCTTCGTTAAGACCATAGTAGAAGTAGAACTCACCGGCATATGTTTCCTTACCTGTTACACTTACAGAAGTGTTGGTAGGGTCTATAACATAAATCATGTTGGTGAGGTACATTGAGATACCCCAGTCAGGATCCTCAAAGAAGTTGTCAGCAAATTTACCGAGGAATGTCTTGTCATCACCGTCAAATGCTTCCTGAGCCTTTGCCCAGAATTCGCCGTCAAGCAAACTGTCATAATATTCACTCTCGCCTTCCGAATAGTACTGACAAGAAACATCGGCAGTCTGCTTAGCAGCCTTAAACTGATCCTCACTAAACTCGTAAGTTACTTTACCTGTTGCGGCATCTTCTGTCCTTTGACCGCCGTTAAGGTAGTTGTTGAAATCAAGATTAGGAACATCTGTAGGAAGGTCAAGATAGAAGATGTTATTTTCAGCATTTTCAACCTGCATCTTATAACCCGGCCAAGCAGGACCTACTGACGTACCGTCAAGAGAGCCGCATGGATCTGAACCGTTCCACCAGTATGCACCTGCATCATGAGCATTGTACTTTTCACTCTTCCATGACTCAGGCATAAGGAAGTAAACTTTGTGTGTTTCTTTTACGCCCTCACTTGGGACATAACGACCGTCTGTATCAATAGCTGCGGAAACGCCGATTACACCTACAAGAGCAAGTGAAAGAACGAGAGCGCATGACACTATGATACTAATAAGTTTTTTTGACATTTGAATCTCCTCCAAAAAAATTTCCGATTTCTATCGGTATGAAATCATTATATAACAAAATTTTCAAAATTGCAATCTTTTTCAAAAAGCTTAAAACAAAAAAATACACAAAATTGCAATCGCAATTTTGTGTATTTAGCTTGTATTATAAAAAATTTTCCTATAAAAGATATTTATCTGTTTTATTTATCCGCATCTGCGTCGTCCGACATTGCATTATTGTCCGCAGATTTTTTCTTTTTTTCGTCCTTTTTCTTTACGAAAATAATTGCACCTGCGGCAATCAAAACAACAACAATTGCAATTATAATAATTAATGTCGTGTTTGAACCCGAACCGTTTGCAGAGCCCTCAACAACCTTTGTGACATCTACAACCTGACTATTCTGCTGAGTTGAGATGTACTTTTTCTCAACAACTACCGACTTATGGTCGTCTTTGTTAGGTGAGTTTTCCTCGCCCATTCCGTCAATGTAGTTTACAAAATCGCCCTGAATTTTTTCGGAATTTGCCGTATCATTATTTACTATCGGAACGGCACTATCCTCTACCTCTTTACCGTTCACCCAAAGCTTGCAGGTGATTTTATACGATTTGAGATATGTCATATCATCGCCGTACATATCAGAGATGAAATATGAAAGATCGGTTTTGCCTCCCTTTAGCACCTTGAATTCAGCAGAAACAAGAGCCTTGTCACCGTTAAGCTTTACGGGATTCTGAACATCTGTCCATGTAAAGGTGTAATAATTTTTCAGTTTAGGGTTGCCAATCGCAGTTTTAAAGCTTTCACAGTTTATTGAATCGGCATTCAACTTCAAATATTCATCGTTGTAAAAGAAACTCATTGCGGCTCCGATTACTTCTTCTTTTGTATCGGTCATATAAATAGCATACTTTACCGTATCGCCGACTTTAGCTGTTACGGAATCCTTTTCATCTGTTGAAATGCTGATTGTAAGGTCATCCTCGGCAGCACTTGCAGGAATACAGAATGCTGACACGGTAAGTACAGCCACGAAGAGAATTGAAAGCATATTTTTGATTTTTTTAGACATTTTTTTCATTCCTTTAGTTTGATATCCCTATTATATATCATTAAGACTAAAATTTCAATCAATATTTTAACAATTCTCGGTGAAATTTATGTGAAAAAAATTAATTGCAGATTCACCTTTAAAGAAATGATATTTTTGAAATTATAATTCAAACTGATTTTCACAACATTACGATATAAAAAAACGCCCCTCGGAAAACCGAGAGGCGAAAAATTATTTTTTTAATCTGTCAACGCCGTTAACAGTCTTACAATAGGAAATTCAATTACTTATTGAATCTCTTTCTTGTGAAGTAAACAACACCTGTTGCAGAAACAAGAGCTAAGAGGATAACTACTGCCATAGAAGCATTACCTGTCTGTACTGCGTTGCTGCTTGTGCCGTTAGCCGGTGTGTCAGAAGTAGCTGTGTCAGCTGTTGACTGACCCTTTGTTGCAGCCTGTGTAGCAGATGTAGCATCAGGTGTAGTAGGAGCTACTGTAGTAGGCTCTGTTGCAGCAGGCTCTGTTGTAGTAGGCTCTGTTGCAGCAGGCTCTGTTGTAGTAGGCTCTGTTGTAGCAGGCTCTGTTGTAGCAGGCTCTGTTGTAGCAGGCTCTGTTGTAGTAGGCTCCGTTGTTGTAGGCTCCGTTGTTGTAGGCTCAACATATGCCTCAACCTTAGCGTCTGAGTTAATGTGATCAAAGAGATCATTAGCCATGTCGCCGTTAACTACTGCTTCATATTCTGAATCAGCATCAACTGTGCCTGTTGCAGGATTGAGCTTACCAAGTGTAAGATCAACTACATTGAGGTCAACATTTGTTGTACCTGTACCGTTAACTGTGAACACAGCCTCAACAAGCTTCTTGCCGCCTGCAAAATCATAAAGTGCAAGGTTTGAAGCATTGCCTGAAACATCATTCATATTTACCATGCCGTCAGCGATTTCAGGCATTGTAAGTGAATCAAGTGTAAGGAGGTTCTTATCATATGTAAGAGCCCACTGTACTTCTTCAAGCTGTGCGTCCTTAGTGTCAAGGAGATAGTAAACTGATACCTTGTCGCCTACATTAAATGTGCCTGAACCGTTAGCCTGGCAAATATTAGATGTAGCGTTGATTGTTAAATTATCAACTGCAGGAGTTGAAGGCTCAACCTTAACAGTAGCCTTAGCGCCTGTACGTGTTGAATAATCAAAGTTTGTAATGTCGAGTGTGATTGTTACATCAACGAGTGAATCTTCTTCAAAACCTGCAGAAACTGTGTTAAGAAGCATATTCTGACCATTGAATGCAAGGTCAAATTCTTCGCCTATAGGAGTTGCGCTCTGCTCGGGAAGACCCCAGCTAGCTGCCCAATCATCGTTTGCAGCAAACTTGAACTGATAAGCATCGTCTGCAGATTCAATATTTTCATACTTAATCTGATATACCTTGTCAGAAACCTGAGTCATGTGGTTAGCTTCAGCGTCAACACCCCATGCTACACCGTTGAGCCAGTTGTCTTCACCGTTACCAACAACTGTAATGCTGTTAACATCAAGGTCTGTTACCATTTTAACGCCGTCACCTGTTACAGTAATCTTGTTTGTAGCAGGATCGAATGTTACAGTAACATCACAAGCTGTTTCTACATCGAAAGTTACATTGTTATCTGTACCGTCAAGACCGATCCACTTCTGCTCGTCGCCTGTGTTTGCAACAACCTTGAGCTGATAGCTTTCACCTGCAGGAACAGCAGAGAATGTCTTTGTGAATACGCTGCCGTCAGCTGTCATAACATTTTCAGGAGCTGCGTCAGGTGTACCAACCCATTCATAGCCTGTAAGATTTTCTGTACCGGCAACTACATATGTAGTATCGGCAGCAGGAGTTGTTGTAGGCTCTTCTGTTGTAGGCTCTGTTGTAGTAGGCTCTTCTGTTGAAGGCTCAACCTTAACAGTAGCCTTAGCACCTGAGCGTGACGGATAATCAAACTTAGTAAGATCAAGTGTGATTGTTACATCAACGAGTGAATCTTCTTCAAAACCTGCAGAAACTGTGTTAAGAAGCATATTCTGACCATTGAATGCAAGGTCAAATTCTTCGCCTATAGGAGTTGCGCTCTGCTCGGGAAGACCCCAGCTAGCTGCCCAATCATCGTTTGCAGCAAACTTGAACTGATAAGCATCGTCTGCAGATTCAATATTTTCATACTTAATCTGATATACCTTGTCAGAAACCTGAGTCATGTGGTTAGCTTCAGCGTCAACACCCCATGCTACACCGTTGAGCCAGTTGTCTTCACCGTTACCAACAACTGTAATGCTGTTAACATCAAGGTCTGTTACCATTTTAACGCCGTCACCTGTTACAGTAATCTTGTTTGTAGCAGGATCGAATGTTACAGTAACATCACAAGCTGTTTCTACATCGAAAGTTACATTGTTATCTGTACCGTCAAGACCGATCCACTTCTGCTCGTCGCCTGTGTTTGCAACAACCTTGAGCTGATAGCTTTCACCTGCAGGAACAGCAGAGAATGTCTTTGTGAATACGCTGCCGTCAGCTGTCATAACATTTTCAGGAGCTGCAGCAGGTGTACCAACCCATTCATAGCCTGTAAGATTTGTTGTACCGGCAACTACATATGTAGTATCGGCAGCAGGAGCTGTTGTAGGCTCTTCTGTTGTAGGCTCTACTGTTGTAGGCTCTACTGTTGTAGGCTCTGCTACTGTTGTAGGCTCTACTGTTGTAGGCTCTACTGAACCGTCGGGAACTGTTACAGTTTTAGCAACTGCGACATACTTATCAAATGCATCCTGATTTAATACAGATTTGTCTAAGAGTACTACTTCATCACTAGGGATTTCCAACTCTGATACAGGGTCTTGATTTGAAATAGTAAGATACTCTACATCAAGGTCAACAGTAGTTGCTACAGCCTCGGGATTGATAACATCGAATTCAACAGAAGAAAATACTATTTCTTTTTCTGATGAAAAATAGAGACTTGTGTCACTTCCTATACCCATAAGTAAACCAGGAGCTACATTTTTGTTGAATTCGAAATTTGGATATTCGAATGAAGTACTCTTTCTTGTATTATCTGAGACCTTGAGAACAGCAGGATCATAGTTCATTTTATACTGGAAGTTCAACATACCATCTCTGTCCTTGGTCTGGAACATGTATGTAACCCTTACAGTCTTCTGATCTGCGCTGAGAGTAACCTGCTTCTCAGAAAAGAGGTTTGAAGTAGCTGTAACTGTGAGACCCTTTTTTGCAGGAGCTGCAGTTGTAGGCTCTGCTACTGTTGTAGGCTCTGCTACTGTTGTGGGCTCTGCTACTGTTGTAGGCTCTACTGTTGTAGGCTCTGCTACTGTTGTAGGCTCTGCACCAGTAACGATGTCAACCTTACCCTTTGCACCCTGCTTTGTAGCATAGTTAAAGTTTGAAAGGTCAAGTGTAAGAACGATGTCATAACCGTCTTCGTAACCAGCTGCATCTGTATCAATGATCATGTTCTGACCGTTGTATGTAAGGTCAAACCACTCATTGAGAGGAGCTGTGCCCTGCTCAGGAAGGCCCCAGTTATCTGCCCATGAACCGTTGGCAGCAAACTTGAACTGATAGTTCTCATAAGCGTCAAGGCTCTCAAACTTAATCTGGTAAACCTTTGAACCCTCAGATGTTTCTGTCATGTAGTTAGCTTCAGCATCTACCTTCCAGTCCTTACCGTTGAGCCATGCATCTTCACCGTTACCAACGACTGTAATGTGGTCAACAACAAGTTCTTTCGGAATTACAACACCTTCACCTGTTGCAGTGATTTCATTTGTTGTAGGGTTGTAAGTTACTGTTACATCACATTCCTTTGTTACATTGAATGTGAAGTTGTCATTGCCGGTATCGCCTACACCAATCCACTCTGAATCGTTTTTAACGACCTTGAACTGGTAGCCGTTGCCGACTGCTACGTTGGTAAATACTTTTTCGTAGTTACCGTCGCCGTTTTCTGTCATTACATTATCTCCGCAAGTTGCTTCAGTCTCAGCCCACTTGTAACCTGTGAGTTCTTCACAACCGGATACGAAATATGAATCGCCGGCAGCAGAAACGCTCACTACAGTTGCAACGAGTGATGTCACAACAAGCATCATAGACAGTAAAAGGCTAAGTGCTTTTTTGAACATTTTCTTTTCCTCCTTATGTGATAATGCTTCTATAAGCAGTTTAATTATACAACAATCAACCACCAAAAGTCAATGCTAAAAACTCTTGCTGACTGATTATTTGACAAAATATTGTTTTTTTGTAGGAATGCACAAATAAAATATCATTTATTTGTTATTTGTAACCATTCACATTGTGAGATTGCCAGTTCCAACTGTCACGGCACATATCCTCAAGATTTTTTTCGGCAATCCATCCAAGTACTTTTTTGGCTTTTGTTGCGTCGGCAAAGCATTCTGCAATGTCGCCTGCTCGGCGTGGCTTTATAACATAAGGAATTTCAATAGAATTTGCCTTTTCAAAAGCCTTTACAATATCAAGAACGCTGTAGCCCACACCTGTTCCGAGATTAAAAATCTCGGTTCCCTTGTGCTCTGCGGAATATTCAATAGCCTTTACATGACCTTTTGCAAGGTCAACAACATGGATATAGTCACGCACACCCGTGCCGTCATGCGTAGGGTAATCGTTGCCGAAAACACCGAGACACTTGAGTCTGCCGGCGGCAACCTGTGTTATGTACGGCATAAGGTTATTCGGGATTCCGTTAGGATCTTCACCGATTCTGCCGCTTTCGTGAGCGCCGATTGGGTTAAAGTAACGAAGAAGAACAACAGACATATCGGGATTTGCGTTTGCGGTGTCTGTAAGAATTTGTTCCATCATAAACTTTGTCCAGCCGTACGGATTTGTAGGAGAACCCTTTGGCATTGTTTCAACAAGCGGAACAGTTTCCGGAGTACCGTAAACCGTGGCACTTGAGCTGAAAATAAAGTTATTCACACCGTGTTTTTTCATCACTTCAAGCAATGTGAGCGTTGAATCAATGTTGTTACGGTAATATTCAACAGGCTTTTCACAGCTTTCACCTACTGCTTTAAGACCTGCAAAGTGAATTACCGCATCAATCTTATTCTCCGAAAAAATCTTTTCAACGGCATCTCTGTCACATACATCGGCCTCATAGAGCGGAATTTTTCTGCCTGTCAGCTCTTCAACTCTTTCAACCGCAACGGGACAGCTGTTTGAAAAATTATCTGCAATTACAACATCGTGACCTGCGTTGATGAGTTCAACACAAGTGTGCGAGCCGATATATCCGGCGCCGCCTGCAAGCAAAACATTCATTTTAAAATTCCTTTCTTAACAATCAGCATTTTTCAGGCTCGGGATAGTCAACACCAAAGGTTTCGGCTGTAACCTTTGCCATAATCTGAGGATCAAGAGGCTTGTCGGAATAGTCTGTGTCACACTCTGCGATTTCATTGACAACATCCATACCCTCAATCACCTTGCCGAATGCGGCATACTGACCGTCAAGGTGCGGAGCGTTTTTGTGCATAATGAAGAACTGCGAGCCTGCTGAGTCGGGCATCATTGAACGAGCCATTGAGAGAACACCCTCTGTATGCTTGAGATTGTTTTCAAAGCCGTTCACGGCAAATTCGCCCTTGATTGAATATCCGGGACCGCCCATACCCGTGCCTTCGGGGCAACCGCCCTGAATCATGAAACCGTAGATTACACGGTGAAATGTAAGGCCGTCATAGTAACCCTTGTTTACAAGGCTGAGAAAATTATTTACAGTATTCGGAGCAATTTCGGGATAAAGCTCCGCTTTGATTGTTTTTCCGTTTTCCATTTCAAAAGTAACAATAGGATTGCTCATTTTAAATCGTCCTTTCGGTTTATTAACACTATTTTAGTATATTCTTGATAAAATAGCAAGTGTCTTAGTGATTATTTGCGAATAAATCAACCTTTTTCAATACTCATTGTAGCAAAAGCATTGAGGTCTGTTCCTGCAATATTTCCGCTGAGAAACTCGTAATATCCCTGTGAACCGACCATGGCGGCATTGTCACCGCAAAGAGATTTTTCGGGCATATACATTTCCCAATCACGCTTTTTACACTCCTCTGCAAGGGTTCTTCTGAGAAGTGAATTTGCCGAAACACCGCCTGCGATTACAAGCTTTTTCTGTCCCAAGTCTTCAGCCGCCTTGATAAAGTTTGTAACAAGGCAATCGACAACGGCATAGCGGAATGATGCACAGACATCGGCTTTGTTAAGCTCAACACCCTTTTGTGCCGAATTGTGGATGAGGTTGATTACGGCTGTTTTAAGTCCCGAAAAGCTGAAATCATACGGCGCATCGTGAACTGTGGGACGAGGAAGCTTGAATGCAAACGGATTGCCATTTTCAGCAACTCTGTCCATTTCAATTCCGCCCGGATACGGCATTCCCATTGTCCTTGCGGCTTTGTCAAAAGCCTCGCCTGCGGCATCATCACGGGTTTTGCCGATAATTTTCATCTTTGTGTAGTCCTCAACCATAACAATATGGCTGTGACCGCCTGACACAACAAGGCAGAGAAACGGCGGTTTTAATTCTATATTTGAAATATAATTTGACGCAATGTGTGAACGAAGATGGTGAACAGGAACAAGCGGAATTCCTGTTGCAAGTGAAAGTCCTTTTGCAAAATTCACTCCCACAAGCAACGCTCCGATAAGTCCGGGGGCATATGTAACGCCGATTGCGTCAATGTCGGAAAGCCTGCAGTCTGCATCTTCAAGAGCCTGTCTTACAACAGGAACAATTGCCTCTGCGTGACGGCGTGATGCGATTTCGGGAACAACACCGCCGTAAAGCTTGTGTTCCTCAACCTGAGATGCAACCACCGAGGAGATTATGTTTCTGCCGTCCTCAACAACCGCTGCCGCAGTTTCGTCACAGGACGATTCTATTGCGAGTATCTTCATAATTTTCCTTTCACTACGAAACATTTATGATGAAGTTCCGTAATATCATTAATATAATGTTTTATTACATATATATGTCAAAAACAGCGTGTCATTAAAACAGCGTTTTCGGTTGGAGAGGAGTAGTAATTTTTCCTCTCTCCCACCTTGATAAATCCGAATTTTTCATAGAGAGAACGGGCGTTCCCGTTACTTTCACGAACCTCAAGAGTGAGAAAGCAAAGGTTATTTTTCTTGGCGTAGGTCACAAGCGTTTCAACAAGCGCCGAACCGATTCCCCGATTTCTGTGTGTACCGTCAACGGCAACATTGAAAATGTAACCCTCATCAACAACAACACTCATTCCTATATATCCGACAACGGCATTATCTTCCGTTGCGGTAAAAAACAGCGAGGTTTCGTTGTTCAGTTCTTCTTCAAGGCTGTTAAACGACCACGGATGCGAAAAACACCTCTGTTCAAGCTGTGCAACCGCCTCAAGCTGATTTTCGGTCATTCTGTCAATTTTCATACGCTTTTAATATTTCCTTTACAGAATTAACAATTTCATCACGGCAATGTCTGTACACCTCAATGTCGCCGCCGTAGGGATCGCTTATACCGAGCACGGCGATTTTTTCGGGCTGTACAAGAAAAAACTGCATCAACATTTTTGCGTGACTTTGCGACATACAGTAAAATTTTTCGTATTTTTCAATGCCGGCATCAGCTACGGCTGTTGAAGCTTTGCCCGAAAGGTCAATTCCGATTTCCTTACAGGCAATCACTGAATTTTCCGACACGGGAAGTCCCGTTGAGGTTGCAATGCCAAAGCTTTCCGCCCTGACGCAAACACCGTTTTTCTCTGCCATATCATTAAAAATTGCCTCTGCCATGGGACTGCGACAGGTGTTGCCCGTGCATACAAAGGCAATCGTTCTGTTATCCTTTTGCATCATACCAAGTCCTTCCGATTGCCGCATCGGCTGTGAGCGGAACGCTCATTTTAACTGCGTTTTCCATTTCTTCCTGAACGATGAGTGCAACTCTCATGCTCTCATCCTGCGGGGCTTCGACAATAAGTTCGTCGTGAACCTGCAACACAAGCCTTGCACGGAGATTTTCGGATTTCATTCGCTCGTCAACCTTAATCATTGCAATTTTGATAATGTCTGCGGCTGTGCCTTGAATAGGCATATTTCTTGCAACTCTTTCACCGAATGCACGGATCATATGCTTGCTCGAGGTGAGTTCGGGAAGATTTCTTCTTCTGCCGAACATTGTTTCAACATAGCCGTCAGCGTTCGCTTTTTCGACAACATTTTTCATATAGCTGTCAACACCGCTGTAATGGGCAAGATAGCTTTCAATGTAGTGCTTTGCCTCTTTATTTGAAACACCGATATCCTTTGCGAGTGAAAATGCGCCGATTCCGTAAACAATACCGAAGTTAACCGCCTTTGCACGGCTTCTCATAATCGGAGTTACCATATCAAGCGGCATATTGAACACCTGTGACGCTGTGATTGCGTGGATATCTTCGTTATCCTTGAACGCTTTAATCATATTTTTGTCACCCGAAATATGGGCAAGCACACGGAGTTCAATCTGCGAATAGTCGGCGTCAACAAGCACCCAGCCATCTCTTGCACAGAAAAACTTTCTCATCTCTCTGCCAAGCTCGGTTCTTACGGGGATATTCTGGAGATTCGGCTCTGTTGAGCTGATTCTGCCTGTTCTTGTTTCGGTCTGATTGAAATTTGAATGGATTCTGCCGTCATCTGCAATGACCTTTAAAAGTCCCTCGCAGTAGGTTGAATTCAGCTTTGAGAGCGTTCTGTATCTCAGCACCATTTCAACAACGGGATGTTCATACCTCAGGCTTTCAAGCACCTCTGCATTTGTACTGTAACCGCTCTTCGTTTTCTTTTTGCAAGGGAGTCCGAGGTTTTCAAATAAAACTACGCCAAGCTGTTTGGGAGAATTGATGTTAAACTCACAGCCCGCACTTTCGTAAATTGCGGTTTCAAGCTCCTTAATCTGTGCAGAAAGCATTTCGCCGTAGCTTTCAATGCCCTGTCGGTCAACACAGACACCGATATTTTCCATTCTTGCAAGCACCTTTGCAAGCGGAATTTCAATTTCACTCAACAACTTTTCCTGACCGTGAGCCTTGATTTTATCTCCGAGTTTTTCGCACAATTCTGCGTAACAGGCAAATGCCTCGTATTTTTCATTCTGCTCATCAGTGCAGACAGGCAGAGCGATTTCGTAAGAGGCACAAAGATTTTTGTCCGAGTAATCCTTTGACGACGGTTCAATCAGATATGCCGCAAGCTCAATATCAAACACAATATTTTCAACATCAATATTTTTCTCATCGGCATAAGCGTAGAGCGTTTTGATGTTTCTTGTGTACTTTTCAAGTTCACTATCGGCAATAAACTTAACAAAAAGTTCTTCGTCCGTGCTTATATACACCTTGCCGTCAAAAAGTACGGCAAAGGATTTTAATTCTTTATTCTCTGTTTCAAAGTTGAGATAGAGCTTTTTCTCTGACTTAACATTTTTTAAAAGTTCATTTTCGTCAAAATCAGACACAACCTCAAGCGAATTTTTCTCAACCTTTTCGGGCTTTGTATTTTTGTCAGCCTTGATGCCGTATTTTTCTATTAAAGAAAACAGCTCAAGTTTTGCCATAAATCCGGCACATTCATCGGCATCTTTCATATCTACAACATAATTTTCGACATTTGTGTCAACAGGAGCGTTGCAGTTTATTTCACCGAGCATACGGCTGAGAATTGCATTTTCCTTTGACGCAGTCAGCTTTTTACGCACACCGTCCTTGATTTCAAGTTCATCAAGATGGTCATAGATATACTCAACCGTGTGATATCTCTGAATGAGGTCGCCCGCACCCTTTGGTCCTATTCCCGCAACTCCGGGAATATTATCCGAAGTATCGCCCTGAATCGCCTTGATTTCTATAAGCTCCTTTGGAGTTACACCGTAAGCTTCAAGAATCTTTTCGGGGGTATAGAGTATATCCTGTTTGTTTGAGCAAAGATGAACGCTTGTTTTGTCCGACACAAGCTGAAGGCTGTCACGATCACCTGTTGCAATAACGCACTCGTTTCCGTTTTCTTCACAAGCCTTGGCGAGCGTACCGAGAATATCGTCAGCCTCAAAGCCCTCACAGGTAACAAGCCTGTAGCCTAAAAGGGTAAGAAGCTTTTTCAGCGGTTCCATTTGTGACGCAAGCTCCTCCGGCATACCTTTTCGTGTTGCCTTGTAGCCTGCATAAGCCTTGTGCCTGAAGGTCGGTGTTTTCAGGTCAAAGGCAATCGCCACGGCATTGGGATTTTCTTCATTTTTAATTTTGTACAGCATTGTAAGAAATCCGTAAATTGCGTTTGTAAACTGACCGTCCTTTGTAGTAAGCGGTCTTATTCCGTAAAACGCACGGTTTACAATGCTGTTTCCGTCAACAGCAAGTAATCTCATAATTTATACATCACATTCTCAATTTTTCCGTCTTTAATGTAAATTCTCGGAACACGCTTTCCGACAAGACAGACGGTTTCGTAGTTTATAGTTCCTGTATTTTCGGCAAGTGAATCTGCAGTAGGCTCACCGTTTTCGCCTGTACCGAATACGACAACCTCGTCACCTGTCTTGACATCTTCAATATCGGTAACATCAAGCATTGTCTGATCCATACATATTCTGCCCACAATTTTCGCTTTCTTTCCGTTTACCATCATATAGCCGTCTTTTGCATTCTGTCTGATGAATCCGTCAGCGTATCCGATAGGAACGGTTGCAATTTTCATCTTTCTGTCGGCTGTAAAAGTTCTGCCGTAGGAAATTGTTGCACCCTTTTGAACCTCTTTTACAAAAGCAACAACTGTTTTAAGAGTCATTGCAGGAACAAGGTCAAGTCTGTCGGCAAGCTTTGATGACGGAGCAAGTCCGTAGAGGATAATACCTGCCCTTACCATATCGCAACAGGTTTCTGGGTAATCTTCAATTGCGCCGCTGTTTGAGCAATGAACAACGCTGATATCAACGCCTCGCTTTTTAAGGCTGTCACGCACATGAATAAAGTTTTCATACTGCTTGTTTGTGAACTCTCTGCCCTCGGCATCTTCATCAGACACACAAAAATGAGTAAAAAGCCCCTCAACCTCAAGATTCGGAAGGCAACAAGCCTCGCAAATTTCTTCAATAGAATATTCATCCCGTGGAAATTCCTGACACATAAAGCCGATTCTTGACATTCCCGAGTCAACCTTGATGTGCATTTTGCAGATACAATCCTCTTCAACACATTTTTCGGAAAGCTCCTTTGCATACTCAAGTGAAAAAACAGCCTGAGAAATATCATATTCAGCAAGATTTTCAGCCTCTGAAATGGGAGTGTAGCCAAGAATCACAATAGGGAGTTTTGAACCGCTTTTTCTGATTTCTATACCCTCGTCAATATTTGAAACAGCAAAAAAATCCGCTCCGAGTTTTTCATAAATCTGTGAAAGCTCAACTGCACCGTGGCCGTAGCCGTCAGCCTTTATAACACAACAGACCTTTGTATCGTCTGCAACCTTATTTCTTATTACATTATAGTTATGCTCAATTGCATTAAGTGAAATTTCAGCCCAAGTTCTTTTTACCATATTCATTTCTATCTCTCCACATACCTTTTACAGTCAATTTGCAATCAATGTAATTATAATACTTTTGATTCTTCAAATCAACACAAAATCCCCCTTTAAATGCATATAAAAGTTATTTTATTCGTAATTATGTGCAAAATGTTACTCCTGAATTTTTGCAAATACACAAATTATCTGCATAAAAGCCCTAAATACTGCAATTCACTTGATTTATTTATTCATTTTTGGTAGAATTAAAAGGTATTTGATTTATAAATTTAATTTCAGGAGGGGCATAATGACAACAAACAACATAATAGTTCTTTGTGCGTTTATAGCTTATATGATTATTATGATCGTAATAGGCTTTGTTTGCTCAAAGGGCAACAAGAACAATGAGGACTACTTTCTCGGTGGCAGAAACCTCGGCAGTTGGACAGCCGCAATGTCGGCACAGGCATCTGATATGAGCGGTTGGCTTTTGATGGGACTTCCGGGCGCTGTATACCTTGCCGGCACAGGCGAGGCATGGATTGCCGTAGGACTTCTTATCGGCACAATTCTCAACTGGTACATTGTTTCGGCAAGACTTCGTAAATACACAATTGTGGCAGGCAACTCGCTCACTATTCCGAGCTTTTTCAAAAATCGCTACCGTGACCATAAAAACATAATCAAGATTGTTTCGGCGTCAATCATCGCAGTTTTCTTCACGGTTTACACAGCGTCTGCATTCAGTTCGGGTGCAAAGCTTTTTGCAACGCTCTTCTCGGACAGCGCAAGCGGTGACGAAAACTACAATCAGGTTTATGTTATCGGTCTTATCGTTGCCGCAGTAGTAATTCTTGTATATACATTCATGGGCGGTTTCAAGGCAGTTTGTACAACCGACCTCATTCAGGGACTTATGATGATTGTTGCAATCCTTTCCGTTCCGGTGCTTGCATATGCAATTCTCACATTTGACACAGGCTTCAGTTCTGCACTTGCCGCAAAAGGTGTTGAACAGCCTGCTCAGTTCCTTAACTTCTTTGTAAACGGTGACGGAACTCCTGTTTCGGCTGTTTCGATTATTTCAAACCTTGCGTGGGGACTCGGTTACTTCGGTATGCCGCATATTCTCGTCAGATTCATGGCTGTAAAGAGCAATGAAGAAATCAAGAAGTCAAGAAAAATTGCTGTTGTTTGGGTAATTATTTCACTTACTGCATCATGCCTTATCGGTCTTATCGCAAGAGGCTACCTTACAGCACAGCTTGACGATGCAACAAGCGAATCTGTATTCATCAGAACAATCCAGCAGCTTTTCTCAGGCAACGGCGTGCTTATCTTTATCGGCGGTATTTTCCTTTGCGGAATCCTTGCCGCAATTATGTCAACAGCAGACAGTCAGCTTCTCGTCACTGCGTCGGCTGTTTCGGAGGATCTTTACAAAGGTGCTGTTAAAAAGAATGCAAGCGAAAAGAGTTCGCTTTTGGTCGGCAAAATTGCAGTTGCAGTTGTTGCTGTAATTGCATTCTTCATTGCACTTAATCCTAAATCAAGCATTATGGGACTTGTTTCGGATGCATGGGCAGGATTCGGTTCGGCATTCGGACCTGTTGTTCTGTTGGCACTTTTCTGGAAACGCTCAACACTTTCGGGTGCAATCTGCGGCATGGCAACAGGTGCTCTGACAGTTATCATATGGGACTATATTCCGCTTGTAAACGGTCAGACGCTTTATGCGGCAACAAATCTTTATTCACTTGTTGTAGGCTTCGGACTTGCGCTTATTGTGAATGTTATTGTTTCTCTTCTTTCAAAAAAGCCGTCAAAAGAAATCATGGACGAATTTGATTCAATTAAAAATATTGAAGTATAAAACACAGGGGCAGTCGCTTTATCACGACTGCCTTTTTTGTGCCTGAATTTAATTTTTCCCGAAAATAAGAAAAATAAGGCATGGAATATCACAAAAATCAATTGAAATGTGCAAATATTTGTAGTATAATCTATCGTATTGTTTGTTACTATTTTATTTTTCAGAAAAGAGATTGATATGAAACTTTTAGAAGACAGAATTCTTAAAGACGGACATATTGGTGCCGACAATGTGTTAAAGGTTGACAGCTTTCTCAATCATCAGATTGATGTCAATTTTGTGTGTGAGCTTGGCAAGGAATTTTACAGACTTTTCAAGGACGAAAACATAACAAAAATTCTGACAATCGAAGCGTCGGGAATCGGCATTGCCTGTCTTGCGGCTCAGTATTTTGGTGTTCCGGTTGTTTTTGCAAAAAAGACAAAGACAATCAATATTTATTCCGATACATACAACGCAACCGTCCACTCATACACTCATAAAAAGGACTATGACATAGTTGTTTCTAAGGAATTTTTGAGCAAAGAAGACAATGTGCTTATCATTGACGATTTTCTTGCAAAGGGCAGTGCCTTAACGGCACTTCTTATGCTTATTGAAAAAGCAGGCGCAAAAACAGCAGGTGCGGGAATTGTTATCGAAAAAGCCTATCAAGGCGGCGGCAACCTCGTTCGTGATATGGGCATAAGAGTTGAATCTTTGGCAAAAATCAAGTCAATCAGCAAAAAAGACGGAATCGTGTTCTGCAAGCAGTAATAATATACTGCTTGCTTATACTTGACTTTTGCTGATATTTATAGTATTATCTAACGGTAGGTCTTGCAGAAATTGAAAATTGAAAATGGAAAGTGGAAAATTTTTAATTTTCTGTTCTCTGCAATAATCGCAATTTTGATATACACGAATATTATGGATAATGTTATAGAAAACAAAAGTTTTCAGTTTGCAATAAGAATTGTACGATTATATAAATTTTTGTGTGAAGAGAAAAAAGAATACATTCTGTCCAAACAGTTACTTCGTGCAGGCACAAGTATCGGTGCTAATGTCACCGAATCCCAACAGGCACAAAGCAAGCCTGATTTTGTATCAAAAATAAGCATAGCCCTAAAAGAAGCATCCGAAACAAAATATTGGATAAAATTGTTGGGTGCTACAGAATATTTGTCTGAAAATCAAACAAATTCTATTTTAGATGATTGTGTTGAAATTGAAAAAATTTTGGTTACTATACTAAAGTCAGCAAAGAACCAATAATTTTCCATTTTCAATTTTCAACTTTCAATTTAATAAGCGGGCGTGGCGGAATTGGCAGACGCGCTAGATTTAGGTTCTAGTGTCAACCGATGTGCAGGTTCAAGTCCTGTCGCCCGCAC
>OJRJ01000242.1_pt1 | contig 39476 bp, 37 predicted proteins | sample 1599181 | NCBI WGS metagenome assembly OJRJ01 (sample SAMN03922540, study PRJEB24848) | human gut metagenome | isolation source: stool sample | host: Homo sapiens | place: Germany | collected 2010-05 | reverse complement strand
GCACAAGGGGGCAGAATCGCTTGGTTTTAGGGGGCAGCTTACACTGGATTTTCCAGGGCGGTTCTTGGCTGGTTTCTTTCCTTTCAACGGACTTCACCGCAAACTGTCCGGTATCCTTTACCCGTTGCAGGGCGGCTATGGCTTCGGGCTGCTGCTCCCACTTGGCGGTAGATTGGACGGTGAAACTGATTCCACCGCTGGCTGCTGCCGCTTTGAGTTGCCAAAACTTGGTCGGGACAAAGTTCTTGTTTTCCAAATAGCGGCTGCATATCATCACGAGCGTGGGTGTCTGCACCCTACCCAGCGAGAATACGCCCTGCCCGGCTGCCACGCTCAACGCTTGGGTGGCGTTTATGCCTATCAGCCAGTCCGCTTCGCTGCGGGACTTGGCAGAGAGGTAGAGGTTATCGTAACGCCCGCCCGGCTGCAAGTTATCCAGTCCCTCACGGATTGCCTTGTCGGTAAGGCTGCTTATCCACAGACGCACGAAAGGCTTGGTACAGCCTAAATAGTTATAGATGTAACGGTGTATCAATTCGCCCTCACGCCCTGCATCGGTGGCTACAATAATCTTGTCGCACTGGTCGAATACCTCTTTAATCACTTTCAACTGTTTCAACACGCCGGGGTCTGCCTTGTATCCTTTTTCGGCTTTCACCTGACGGGGGATTAGCTGGAAATCGGGCGGCAGTATGGGCAGGCTCTCCCTGCGGAAGTTCGCCACGCCGTAGGCTTCCGGCATGGCAAGCTGGATTAAGTGACCGAACGCCCATGTCACCATGTACCCGTTGCCGGAAAGATAACCGTCATTCTTCTGTGTCGCCCCGATGATACGGGCGATGTCTTTTGCCACGCTGGGCTTCTCTGCTATCAATGCAATCATAATTCTTTACTTTTCAAGGGTGGGTACTACATTTTCATTCCTTTGGACTTCTTGGGCTTGTCCGCTTTCAGGCTCTTGTCTTGCGCCTTGTCCTGCTTCTCTTTCTGCTTGGCGGTAGGCTTCTGCTGTCCCTGTTTCAGCGGCTCTTTGCCCTGCTTGGTGGCTTCGTTGGTCTTGCCCCCTGTATTGACCGCTACCTGTGTCCGGCTCTCGGCAGCGGGGGTAACGTCTTTCGGCTGCACCTTGTCGGGGGATTTTCCCTGTGCGCCGGACTGTACATAACCGTTGAACTCAACGCCCTTGCCGTCCTTTAGCCCGGCTACCTGCTGCTGTCCCTGCTGCAAGAACTGGACAGCGGCACGGGGCAGGAACTCCAAGCCACGCTCCACCGCACTGACCTGCAAATAGGCACTGCGCCGTGTGCCGTCCCTGAATTGCAGGTTTTCCATTTTGACCGCTTGCCCGGCTTCAAAGGCGGCTTTCTGCTCCGGGCTGACTTTCACGTTGCAGATTGTATCAGGGCATTTCCATTTGTCAGCCCGCATGTACTCCAGTTCGTGCGTGTACCTGTCCCGGCTGACGAACACGGGGATTTGGTCGCCGCTTTTCGGGTCTTTGATTTGTGCGATACAGCCCAAATTGCCAGTACCCTGCAAGTTGCCCTGTTCCTGTTTGGTGAAGTCGTGTTCATGGAACGGACGTTGTAATAGCTTTTCATCCTGCTGTACGCCGTGCAACTTGGGTACTACCGTACCGTCCTTTGCCTGATAGAAAGAGAGCTTGACATCGGTAGGTTTGAGGTAAAAGCCGCCTACCGTCCCCGAAACGGTGTAAGTGTTGCGGGACTTGTAGCCACGCATCACCCGGTCGAAGTCTTTCGTGTTTTTCAGGGTGTCGGCGGTGATGCCGACTTTTTTCAGGTTCTCCCAGTCGATTTTTGCCGGGTCGAAGCGGTAGCCCTGCTTGAACTCGTGGAAGTCGGGCTTCGGCACTCGAAGCATTTCAGCCAGCTTGTCGCCCTCCGGGGTAGGGTTGCGGTGGTTGTCCTCGATTGCCTTTGCGTTCTGCTCCACTTCGGAAGCCTTGACACTGAAAAGTTCCAGCCCGGAAGTGTCCTGAAACTTGCGGAAGAAATTGGAAAGGAAGTTGCTGAGCACATCGCTGTTCTTGTCCACCTGCATGAACTCGCCGCCGTGTGTCGGCGGCACGGTCTGCAAATTGCCGTTCTTGTCGATACCCTTGACGGCACTCACCTTGCCTTGCTGTTTATCCAAGACCAGCAGCACGTCTTTTTCCTGCCCCTCTGCGGGCGGGGTCATTCTGTTTGCCATAAATAATTGAAATTTTAGTGGTTACGGGAATAGTCCCGCCCAAAGATAGCCACTAAATATGCTATATTTGGATAGGTGGAAAGGAGTGTCCGTATTTGTCCTGCGCTGTCCCGATTTGTCCGGGTAGGATGAATTACTGCAATTAATGGTTGCAGAATTGGAAACAGGCATAAAAAAAGAGCAAGTTAATCACTCTCTTTAGATGAGCCATTTGTGAAACGTTTATGAAACGTTTGTGATTTTAGCAAACGCCTTATAATAAGCTGTATATAAAAATAAAAGCTAAAAAACAGCTTATTTTTGGAGCGTTTGTGAAGCGTTTGGCAAACCTTTGATTGAGTTTCCGTTATTCTTCTATTATCAGGTGACACTATAAAAAGAAAACATCTTCGGTAAAATATTTGTTATGTTTTTGCAGGTAATTACATAATATGTTATCTTTGCAAATAGAAATAAAGGACATAAATATGGCTTCATTCAGAAAAGAGATACTTGGACAGATTGAACGGATAGATGCCGGGCGTATCTTCACGTTCCGGGATTTGTCATTCGATACGGGAAAGACTGCCAATGTTGCGGTATTGCTCTCCGAGCAGAGCCGAAAAGGGGTATTGGTACGGATTGAAAAAGGGGCGTACTACCGTCCCAAGAAATCAGTGCTGGGACTGGGAAAGCTGCCCGTCTATCAGGATGAACAGTTCCGTTACCTGACGGAAAAACTGAATGGCTATATCACGGGGGCTTACGTCTATAACAAAATGGGGCTGACCGAACAGGTTGCCACTACCATAACGATAGCCACTCCCAACCCAGTACGCCGTTTCCGTTTCAGGAACTTGGATATAGAATGCGTGAAAGCCTACTGCACGGATTACCCGGATGATAGCCTTGTGCCGTACTTGCGGTTGCTCGATGCGATAAAGGACATGAAGCACATACCCGGAACAACCGGGCAGGACATTTACAACCGGCTCAAAAGCCTATATTTCAACGAATACAGCCTGCCGGAACTGGAAAAAATCGTATCTTTGGCGAAAAATTACCCGCCACGTGTCAGAAAGGTGGTTGCAGACATACTGGGCGACATCAGGCAAACCGTATTGCAAACGGAAATGGCAAAGACACTTCTTCCCACGACACGGTTCAACTTGGATTATAAAACGGCATAAGACAAATATATATGGATTTACATTCAGACAAGGAAGCATTCAAGGAAATCATCGCACTGGCGGCTGAACATTTCGGTTACGAACAGTCGCACGTGGAAAAGGATTACTGGGTATCGAAGATACTGCGGGATATTTCCCTGTCCGAATATGCGGATAAGACCTACTTTAAGGGCGGGACTTCGCTTTCCAAAGCATATGGGCTGATAGAACGCTTCTCGGAAGATTTGGACTTGTTCGTGTTCACGGGTGATAAAGGTGCGTCCAAGCAGGCGGAAAAGACATTGAACAAGAAACTTTCCAAATACATAGCTGAACTTAACAGTGACATATACAAGGAAGATTTGTCGGAAACGGGCGGTAATTACCGTAAACTGTATTTCTCGTATGACAATGTATTTCAGGGCGTTGGTCTGAAAGAACATTTGGAAGTAGAAATAAAGTCTTGTGACCTGCCGGACAAAAAACTGATGTTCTACCCGGCGGACAAGCGCATTATCAAACCGATTGTGACAGCCTTTCTTGAAAGCATCGGGCAAAAGGAACTGATAAGCACCTACGGGCTGGAAAGTTTTGAAACGCAGTGCATCAATCCCCGAAAGACTATCTGCGACAAGGTTTCAAGGTTAGTAAAATTATCTTATAATGAGGATGCCGCCGCATTATTGGCAAAGCATATCCGTGACGTTTACGACTTGTCGGCACTCTACCACAATCAGGAATATAACGATTACCTACATTCGGAAGATTTCTTGGATGCCATGTACCGAGTGACGATAGAGGACGGACTAAACAAAAACTCCCGTTCGCACTTGTCGCTGGCTGATGCACCGATATTCAAGGATGCCGAAGCGGTCATGGCATTGCCCGAAGTGGCTACGGCATACACTACCGATTTGAAGAAACTGACCTTTGACAAAAGCAATATGCCGCCGATAGGCAAAGCTGTGGAAGCATTGAAGAACCTGCACGAAATATTGGTGCGTTTTGAAGCCTACCGAATAAAGCAACAAAGCAAAGAATAGCCGTTGATTAATATAAAAATAAACGAAATAATTGTATGATTTTCAAAGAAATAAGAGAACGATTAACTGGTATAAGTTGCCCTGTTTTCGGTATATCTTGGAATCCGTCTGAAACAGAACGTACAAAAGCAATTAAGATTATACGTTTTTTAGAAGACAGAAGAGTATTATATAATCCTTATGAACAAGAATGTCCTGACCATTGTATTCATTCAATAATTGAAATCAGACATTTTTTAACAGATAAGATACAAGATATATCATCAGAAACCAATCTTTATAATTACATAAAAGCAATGCGTATTGCATGTAGGAAGTTCTTAAATCAATATGCTAATGAGAATAATAAGGTGCATTTTTATTTGCACAATTATGATTGTATAAGTAGCTGGAAATTTAATTCTACATTAGGCGAATTAAGAGGTACATTTGGTATTATGTTGGCGCAAATGGCTGTGGCTTATGGGATAGATATTGAGAATGAATTAGCTTCGATATTACCTGAAAAAGATAGCGAGGAATAATGTTCCTCGCCGTTTATTCTTCATCCCTTATCAAATGGCATAGCTCCGGGTCATTCTTGATTCGGGTTATCTCGTCCTCGACAATCTGCCAGACTTCCTGACGGATGCGATCGTAGTTAGCTTGTATCTCTTCCTGCATCCGGTCGTTGCCGTCCTTGTCGGTGAAGTCGATTATTTGCGGAAGTTTTACGTAACGGGCGGTTTCCCGCTTCACTTTTTCATTGTCCACCACAATTTCACAGTGGAAAATCTTCTGCTCTATCCGTTCATCGAAGTTGTCCGCTACCGCCCCCACGAACATGCCTTGCGTGAGGTTGGATATTTTGCTGGCAGGTATCAGGCTGTCCATTTGGGTGCTTATCGAGGTGGACTTCTCCCGCTGGTTTATCGTCATGCTCTGCCGTTTCTGCAACACCTTTCCGAAACGCTCGGACAGGATTTTTGCCGTTTCACCGACTACCTGACCGCTGAACACGTTACCCACCGTATTTTGTATAACACGGCTTTCCTTGTCCCCGTAATCACGGGTAAGCTGGCTGTAATCCTGAAAGCCCAACAGAACCGCAACCTTGTTGCTTCGGGCGGTGGCAATCAAATTATCAAGCCCACGAAAATATATAGTCGGTAATTCATCTATTATCACCGAACTTTTAAGCTGACCTTTCTTGTTTATCAGCTTCACGATACGGGAATTATATAATCCCAGTGCCGCCGAATAGATATTCTGACGGTCAGGGTTATTACCGACAACCAAGATTTTAGGCTCTTTCGGGTTGTTGATGTCGAGTGAAAAATCATCGCCTGTCATTACCCAGTAAAGGGCGGGTGAAATCATCCTTGAAAGCGGGATTTTCGCACTGGCTATTTGACCCTGCAACTGCTCTTGAGCGTCTGATTCCCAAGCATCTACGAACGGGGAAAGGTAGTTTTCCAGTTCGGGATAGCTGCGCAAAATGGTGAATACATCGGCGTATTTCTTGTTCAATAATTCAATGGCATGGGGGAACGTGCAATACTTACCGTCCTGATAGATACGGAGATACCAAATTATAGCCGCCAAAAGAATAATCGGGCTTTCCACGAAGAAGTCGCCCTGCTTGCTTATCCAAGAGCGATTGAGGTTAAGCATTATCGTGTAGCTGGCTTCATAGGCATCCGCAATGTCCGACATGAAGCTGGCGTTTATCGGGTTGCATCGGTGGCTCTTGCGGGGGTCGTCAAAATTGATAACGTAAAATTTCGGCTTGACCTTGTAGCCGTCCAAGTGGTTAAGCAAATGATTATAAGCGATTTCCGACAAATCGGGAAACTTATAATCATAGCAGTAAAGCGCAAAACCTTTCTCGATTTGCTGTTTTATGTAACTGTTTACCACCGCATACGACTTACCGCTGCCCGGCGTTCCCAGTACAAGGCTGGCACGGAACGGGTTCACAACATTTATCCAGCCGTTGTTCCATTTCTTCTTATAGTAGAACCGGGTAGGCAGATTTACGGAATACTCGTTCTCGATAAGCCTTGTTTCCTGCTGGAAACTCTCGTTCTCCGTATTAAAGACATCATCCATTAGGTTGTTCTTCAACAGCCGGGACATCCATGTACCCGCCATGAGCATACAGATATAGCCCGCCGACAGCGTGGCGATATAAAACACGGCATCCGCCGTGTGTGGCAACGAAAGTTCCAGCAGCCACCAATTCAGGAAAAACAACACGACACCCGCCGCAAGGCTGCAATGTATCTTCGTCCACGTTATCTTTTCCTCTTTCACACCCTTAGTACCGATGCACGACAAGGCAAGGAACACCACGGAGAAAAGTTTCGTCCAGAGAACGGACGAGAACAGCCCGGTGGTGCGCTGGAAGTTCCACAGTATCTTGTCTATCACCTCAAAGGTCACTCCCCACTCTTTCAGGGTGGAGTAACAGAACCAGTACACGTTTATTCCCACGAATAGAATACTGATAGCCCGCATAAAGTCCATGACCCTTGCAAGCCCTCTCAAATCATCTTCTTGCTGCATGATTGTAATGTTTTTTAAGTTAGTCGATGCGCCTTGTGCGCTTCTTTTTCTTCTTCTTTCTCTTTTGACTGGTGGTATCTTGTGGCTCGTCACCAGCGGATGAACCGCCGCCCAACAAACCGCCGAAAGCACCCAGCACGGATGCCATACCCGAAACGATGTCGGCTTTCGGTGTGAAGCTCGGCTGTTCCTGATGCGTGGATTGTTCCTGCCGTGGTACTGCCATTTCAGGCTGGTGCATATTTTCTGTTTCCCCCGAAAAGCGTTCGTTGAACACGTTCGCCGAATACTCCTTGCCCAATCGTGAACCGTTCAGCACCACCCGGCTGTCGTGGTCGATGAACGTAACGCCATAGATGCGCCCGCTGTCGTTCTGACGGAATACCACGTCAATGCCCTGTTTCTTTAGCTGCTGTTCCAGTTCCTTGCGGCTGCGGGCGGTCTGCATGGTGGCGGCTACAATTTTCCGGGTGCGCTCTTTCAGTTTTCTATCCTTAATCACCTCGCCCGATTTCTCCATTCTGCGCTGCACCGCTTCATAGCCCACCGACTTGCCGATGCGGGATGCCTTTACCGGATTGCCCACCTTTTCGCCCTTGTCGTTCATGGCGGAATAGACAATGCCCTGATAAGGCTTGCCGTTTATCTCTCCCTTGACTTCCTCGGCACATATATTGTAGGAAGCAAGCAAAGCCTTGTACTCCCCGAACGACTGGAAGCGGTAGCCGTAGCAAGCCGCTTTCACGGTATTGCCGATTTGGTGCTTCACGTCCCCGGCGGTGTAGTCCACCTTTTTAAGTTCCGGGCGTTCGGCACGTTCCTTTCGCTCTGCCGGGTGAAGCCCGTATTTCTTTTCCAGCTCACGGGTGATTTGCTTGCTGCGCCGATGCTCGAACTTGTTGTTCAGCGGTCTGCCGCTTTCGTCCACCCGCAAGCCAACGATGTGGATATGGTGGCGGTCGATGTCCTCGTGTTTATAGACCAAATAAGGCTGGTCGCCATAACCCAACTTCCGCATATACTCCCGTGCGATGTCGGAAAGCTGTTGGTCGGTCAGCACGTCTTCCGGGTGCGGGTTTATGGAAATATGAAGTATCGGCTTCTTGGTGGATAGCTGGACGGGCATCTGCATTTCAAAGCTGCGCATACACTCGCTGATAGAGAAATTCCCGTCCTCACTTAACAGCATCCGGTTGGAAAAAAGCACTTTTGCTTCTTCGCTATCCACCTTGTTTTGGTTGTATGCCAGTGCGCCGAACATATTGCCGCCCGTGCTTATTTTGGCAACCATAGTTCCTTACATTCATTGGTTAATGCAATGACTTGGCGGTTCAGCATCGCCAGTTCGGTGGTCGCTTTCTCCAATTTATAGAGAAAAGCCAGTGCCTTTTTCTCCGAAAAGTTGCCGTGCAACGCCTTTACAATTTGGTTGTAATTGACCGCAACCGCCCGGAACTGGGCGTAAAATTCGGTCAGCCGGGCACAGTATTCTACCGCTGACTTGTCCACTTTTACCACCCGGAACGGCTCACCGAACAGCCGTGCGGCGATGAAACGGGACTTGCTCGTAACGCCCGACTGCTCCCACTGCGAGAGGAAGCGGGCGTTCTCCCGGTCGTTCAGGTAAAGGACATGGCGGTGCTTCGCCGGGTCTGCGAGGGCGGGGCGACCGCCCTTGTTGGTTCTTCTTGTTTCCATACTTCTTTGAATTAAAAAATTACGACTTCGGAGTGATTTTTACCCCCGCAAGGGGCAAGGCGTTTTCAGGCACGGAAAACGGTTTTGTAGCATACAAAACACACCTTGCTATTTTCTGACGAAAATCGAAATCCGTCCGGGACGGATTGGGGTTAGCGAGAAGCGGTAAGCCCTACTATGCACCAGCCTGATTTTACACTCCTGCCCCCCCCCTGCGGTTCGTTACTCTGCTGCAAAGTAACGGTGATTTATAATACTGTAAAATAGGTGGTTGGTGGACAAAAAGGGACATCGCAGGACAAATCGGGACACATCTAAAAACGGACGTTTTTTCTCCTTTTATTTGCAGAAGATTTCAAGATTGAAAGCAATATGGGAAGCCCTATTTCAAGAAAGGAAGATTGGCTGAAAGCAAGATTTCAAGAAAGCAGGATTTCAATCTTTCAAGAAAGAATGAAAGCAAGAAAACAAGATTGAAATAAAACAATCTTTCAATATTTCAAGACGGCAATATTGAAATAATGAATGGAAGAAAGACAGAATGAATGAAAGCAATAAATAAATCTATCTATCAACCAATAATGAACGAAAGCAATATGGAAAACGAGAAAACACCCCTTTATGTCGCCTTTTCCACCCAAAAGGGCGGGGTCGGCAAAACCACCTTTACCGTGCTGGCGGCGAGTTACCTCTACTACCTCAAAGGCTACGATGTGGCGGTGGTCGATTGCGACTACCCGCAACACTCCATTGCCGGGATGCGAAAGCGGGATGCCGAGCAGGTCGGGGCGGATGAAGATTACAAGCGAATGGCGTATGAACAGTTTACCCGGCTGGGGAAGAAAGCCTACCCGGTATTATGCAGTTCCCCGGAAAAGGCAATCGCAACGGCTGACGAACATATAGCCGCCGGACACGTGCCGGATATAGTGTTTTTCGACCTGCCCGGCACGGTGAACAGCGAGGGCGTGATAAACTCCCTCGCTGGCATGGACTACATCTTCACCCCCATTTCAGCCGACAAGGTGGTGCTGGAAAGCAGCCTGTCGTTCGCAATGGCTATCCAAAAGCTATTGGTGAGGAATGAAGCCTGCCGACTTGCCGGGCTGTACCTCTTTTGGAACATGGTGGACGGGCGGGAGAAAACAGACCTTTACACCGCCTACGACAAAACCATAAAGGAACTGGAACTGCCTCTGATGAAAACCTTTATCCCCGACACCAAACGCTACAAAAAGGAACTGGTAGCAGATAAAAAGGCGGTGTTCCGCTCCACGCTCTTTCCCGCCAGCCGCCCGCTGGTAAGGGGAAGCAACTTGGAAGAACTGATAACCGAAATAGTGTACTACATCAAATTACAATGATATGGCAAAGCAAAGCGGCGGGATGCCGAAGATAGACGAGGATTTCATGAAAGAACTTATCTCGCAGGGCGTACCCGCCAAGCGGGAGAGCCAGCCGGATGATGCACCGCAGCCCGGCAGCGAAACGGAAACCGCCCACGAGGGACGGCAGACTGAAACGGTGCGGGTGGAGAAACCGACACCCCGCAGGCGCAAGGGCGGCACGGGCGACTACCGGGAAACCTACTTTCAGAAAGTGGAACTGGCAGACCGACAGCCCTTGTACGTGAGCCGCACGACCCACGAGAAGCTGATGCGTATCGTGACCGTGATAGGCGGGCGCAAGGTGACGGTAAGCAGCTACGTGGAAAACATTCTGCTGCGCCACTTCGAGCAGTACCAAGACGAGATAAACACCCTGTACGAAAGCAACTTTCAAAAGCCTGTCTGACTATGGTAATCTATTGCATACTTACCGGGCTTTTGGTGTACTATATCGCCCTGTGGCTGTGGTATCGCTACACGGACAGCCGGACATCACCGGGCAGAACGGATGATGCGCCACTCCCACGAAACGAGGTTTCGGGCTACACGCTGATAGGTGAAAGCCGATACAAGGGCGGACTAATCGGGACAGCGCAGGACAAATCGGGACACCTCCCGCAAGCGGTTGAAAATGATACTATTTTTGCGCCGCAGGCTGACGGACAGCCGGAAGAAAACATTCCGGAAGCAGCACCCGAAGCGGAAGAAACGCCCGGTTACGAGAATGACGAACCCGACTACGAGGACGAGGAAATAGCCGGATACATGGACGGTGACGATGATACCGGGCGGGCTACGGGCGTGAGCTTTGACGAACTGGGCGAAGCGGTACGCACGGCGAACGCCGATAACCCCACCGAAGCGGAACAGCGGCAAGCCGCCGGGACACTGGCTGGCATCGAGGGGACGAACCTCTACGATGCGGTGGTGGAGAACATCAACGGCGGGCTGACAAAGGTAGCGGAACTGCTGGGGCGCAACGAAGCGGAACTGGCTACGGCTGCTGTCCCTGCCGGAACTGGCAATACAAGCAAGGAACACGAAGCGTTCGACATGAACGACTTCCTTTAATATAATAATGTATAAGACTGACAACATGAAACAGCGTGATTACGGTTGATTGGCAACCCTAAAACCAACAGACGGCATCCGTGCCGCAGCCACTAAAATTTCAAGTTATTCATCAGCCGGGAAAGGCGGACTATCCACCCGCTACCCCCGGCATTAAAATCCAATTCGCAATGAAAAAGAAAATCTTTTTGTCAGCGGCTATCCTTGCCGTTGCGGTAAGTGCCTACGCACAAGGCAACGGGCAAGCGGGCATCACCGAAGCCACGAACCTAATCACCGGGTATTTCGACCCCGGAACAAAATTAGTGTACGCAATCGGGGCGGTCTGCGGCTTGATTGGCGGGGTAAAAGTATATAACAAGTTTTCAAGCGGCGACCCCGACACCTCAAAGACTGCCGCCAGTTGGTTCGGGGCGTGTATCTTCCTGATTGTCGCCGCCACTATCCTGCGGTCGTTCTTCCTCTAAAACAGCGGCTATGTCTGAATATCCGGTAAACAGGGGTATCGGGAAGCCTGTGGAATTCAAGGGGTTAAAAAGCCAGTACCTCTTTATCTTTTGCGGCGGCTTGCTCGCCGTGTTCGTGGTGTTCATCGTCCTGTTCATGGCAGGCGTGAACCAGTGGCTATGTATCGGTTTCATCGTGTCGGCTTCGCTGCTGCTCGTGTGGCAGACGTTCCGGCTGAATACCCGGTATGGCACACACGGGCTGATGAAAGCAGCCGCACGCAAAAGACACCCACGCTTCATTATCAGCCGAAAGGCGATACCCCGGCTGTTCAACTACAAAAGAAGAAAGGAAGAAAGAACATGAGGAATACATTAAAGGCTACCACGCTGGAAAGGAAATTTCCACTTTTGGCGGTGGAGAACGGCTGCATCATTTCAAAAGATGCAGACATAACGGTGGCTTTCCGGGTGGAACTGCCCGAACTGTTCACCGTCACCAGTGCCGAGTACGAAGCCATACATTCGGCATGGTACAAGGCAATCAAGGTGCTGCCCGACTACTCCATAGTACACAAGCAGGACTTCTTCATCAAGGAGAGCTACCAGCCCGACACCGAAAGGGACGAGCTTAGTTTTTTAAGCCGCTCCTTTGAACGGCACTTCAATGAACGCCCGTTCCTGAACCATTACTGCTACCTGTTCCTGACGAAAACGACAAGGGAGAGAAGCCGCCGACAGAGCGACTTCTCCACCCTCTGCCGGGGCAGGATTGTTCCGCAGGAGATAGCCGACAAGGAAGCGGCGGCAAAGTTCATCGAAGCGGTCGGGCAGTTCGAGCGCATCATGAACGACAGCGGTTTTGTCACCCTTACCCGGCTGGCGGCATCGGAAATCACCGGGCAGGACGGCAAGGCGGGCATCATCGAGAAATACTTCTCGCTCTCGCAAACCGATACTACCTGCCTGAAAGACATCGGGCTGTACCCGGAAGAAATGCGTGTCGGGGACGATATTCTGTGCCTGCACACGCTTTCGGACGTGGAAGATTTGCCCGGAAAGGTCGGGACGGACTGCCGATTTGAGAAGCTGTCTACTGACCGGAGCGATTGCAGGTTAAGTTTTGCCGCCCCAGTGGGCGTGTTGTTGTCGTGTAACCACGTCTATAACCAGTTCATCTTCATAGACGACCACGCCGAAAACCTGAAGAACTTCGAGCAGACCGCCCGGAATATGCAATCACTCTCCCGCTATTCCCGTGCCAACCAAGTGAACAAGGAGTGGATAGACGAGTACCTGAACGAAGCCCACAGCAAGGGGCTTGTATCGGTACGCTGCCACTGCAACGTCATGGCATGGAGTGACGACCGGGACGAACTCAAACGCATACGCAACGATGTGGGAAGCCAGCTTGCCTTAATGGAGTGTAAGCCACGCCACAACACGGTCGATACGCCCACGCTCTTCTGGGCGGGCATACCCGGTAACGAAGCCGACTTCCCCGCAGAGGAAAGTTTCTACACATTTTTGGGGCAGGCTCTATGCCTGTTCGTGGAAGAAACGAACTACAAGAGTTCGCTTTCGCCGTTCGGTATCAAAATGGTGGACAGGGTAAGCGGTCGCCCGCTGCACATAGACATTTCGGATTTGCCCATGAAGAAAGGCATCACCACCAACCGCAACAAGTTTATACTTGGGCCGAGCGGGTCGGGAAAGTCTTTCTTCACCAACCACATGGTGCGCCAGTATTACGAGCAGGGTGCGCACGTGCTGCTGGTAGATACGGGTAACAGCTACTTGGGGCTGTCCCAGCTTATCCACAACCGTACACACGGCGAGGACGGGATTTATTTCACCTATACAAACGAAAACCCGATAGCGTTCAACCCGTTCTATGTCGAGGACGGGGTATTTGACATCGAGAAGAAAGAGAGTATCAAGACCCTTATACTCACCCTGTGGAAGCGGGACGATGAAGCCCCCAAGAGGTCGGAAGAAGTGGCGTTGTCCAATGCGGTAAGTGCCTATATCGAACGGATAGGCAATGACCGTTCGGTAACGCCCTGCTTCAACACGTTCTACGAGTTTGTCCGGGATGATTACCGACAGCGGCTTGCCGAAAAGAACGTCAGGGAAAAGGATTTTGACATCGACAACTTTCTGAACGTGCTTGAACCGTACTATCGTGGCGGTGAATACGACTACCTGCTGAACTCCGACAAGGAACTGGATTTGCTACATAAACGATTCATTGTCTTTGAATTGGATAACATCAAAGACCACAAGATTTTATTTCCGATAACGACTATCATCATCATGGAAGCCTTTATCAACAAGATGCGCAAGTTAAAGGGAATAAGAAAATTAATCTTGATAGAGGAAGCGTGGAAAGCGATTGCAAGCGCAAATATGGCGGACTACATAAAATATTTGTACAAAACCGTCAGGAAGTATTTCGGGGAAGCGATTGTAGTCACGCAAGAGGTAGAGGATATTATTTCTTCGCCCATAGTGAAAGAGAGTATCATCAATAACTCGGACTGCAAAATCCTGTTAGACCAAAGAAAATATCTGAACAAGTTTGACAGCATACAAAACCTGCTCGGATTGACCGACAAGGAGCGTTCGCAAATATTGTCTATCAACATGGCGAACCACCCCGGACGGAAGTACAAGGAAGTTTTTATTTCGCTGGGCGGTACGCAGTCGGCGGTGTACGCCACAGAAGTTTCGTTGGACGAATACTACACGTACACTACAGAGGAAAGCGAGAAAATGGAACTGTTCGCCCTTGCCGACAAGCTGGGCGGCAACCTTGAACTGGCTATCAAGCGGCTTGCGGAAAGCAAACGCAATCCCCAATCATCAACAACTTAAAAATTAGGAACATGAAGAAAATAATCCTCTTTATGGCAGTGTGCCTTTGCTTCATCGGCAAGGCATCCGCCCAGTGGGTGGTGTCAGACCCCGGCAACTTGGCACAGGGTATCATTAACACCACCAAGCAGATAGTGCAGACCTCTACCACAGCCAAGAACACGCTGGACGGCTTTATGGAAGCGCAGAAGATTTTCCAGCAGGGTAAAAAATATTACGATGCGCTCAAAGCGGTGCATGACGTGGTTAAGGGCGGTGTCAAGGTGAAGAAGTCCATTGAACTGGTGGCGGAAATATCCGAAATCTACGTGCGCAATTTCCAAAATATGCTGGCAGACCCGAATTTCACGCCTGACGAACTTTCCGCAATATCGTTCGGCTATGCCAAACTGATGTCGGAAAGCTCGGACGTGTTGCAGGACTTGAAAAACGTGGTGAACATCACGGGCATGTCGCTGACGGATGCCGAACGGTTAGCAATCATCGACAACGCTTATCGAAGCCTGCTCAATTACCGCAACCTCGTGAACTACTACACCCGCAAGAACATATCCGTGTCCTACCTGCGGGCGAAGAAGAAGAACGACACCGACCGGGTGTTGGCTCTCTACGGCTCGGCGGATGAACGCTATTGGTAACATATAATATGGTATGCCTATGTTATTAGCAGCAGTGGATTTTGACAACCTGCACCAAGTGTTGCGGGTGCTGTACGATGAAATGATGCCCTTGTGCAGCAACATGACGGGGGTAGCCAAAGGGATAGCCGGGCTGGGAGCTTTGTTCTATGTAGCCGCCAAAGTGTGGCAGTCGCTCGCACGTGCCGAAGCCATAGACGTGTACCCGCTACTCCGCCCCTTTGCGCTGGGGCTGTGCATCATGTTCTTCCCCACGTTCGTGCTGGGGACTATCAACACGGTGCTGTCGCCAGTGGTGAAAGGCTGCAACCAGCTTATGGAAACGCAGACCTTCGACATGAACGAGTACCGGGCGCAGAAAGACCGACTGGAATATGAAGCCCTGATGCGAAGCCCCGAAACCGCTTACCTCGCATCGGACGAGGAATTTGACAGGCAACTGGAAGAACTGGGCTGGTCGCCCTCCGACATGGTGACTATGACGGGTATGTATATGGACAGGGCGGCTTACAACATCAAGAAGTCCGTCCGGGACTGGTTCAGGGAACTGCTGGAAATACTCTTTCAGGCGGCGGGGCTGATTATTGACACGCTGCGGACATTCTTCCTAATCGTGTTAAGCATACTGGGTCCGCTGGCGTTTGCGATTTCCGTCTATGACGGTTTCCAAAGCACGCTGACCCAGTGGATTTCACGCTATATCTCCATTTACCTGTGGTTACCCGTGTCTGACTTGTTCAGCAGTGTGCTGGCTCGCATACAAACGCTGATGCTCCAAAAGGACATTCAGGAACTTTCAGACCCGAATTTCATTCCTGACGGGAGCAGCACCGTGTATGTAATCTTTATGATTATCGGCATCGTGGGCTACTTCACCATTCCAACGGTGGCAAGCTGGATTGTGTCGGCTGGCGGTATGTCCGCCTATAACCGCAACGTGTCGAAAGCTGGGTCGGTCGCCGGGGCTGCGGTTGGCGCAGTCGGTGGAAAGGTATCGGGAAAACTACTCAAATAAACAACATCAAATTTTTAAAGGATATGGAATTTAAGTCATTGAACAACATCGAAACGAGTTTCCGGCAAATCCGGCTCTTTGCGCTGGTATTCATCTGCCTGTGCGCACTGGTGACGGGCTTTGCCGTGTGGAACTCGTACAGCTTCGCCGAAAAGCAGCGGCAGAAGATATACGTCCTCGACAACGGCAAAAGCCTGATGCTGGCACTCTCGCAGGACATGGCACAGAACAGACCAGTGGAAGCCAAATCACACGTGCGGCGTTTCCACGAACTGTTTTTCACCTTATCGCCCGACAAGGGGGCTATCGAAAGTAATATCAAACGCTCGCTGTTCCTTGCCGACAAGACCGCTTTCAACTATTACAAGGACTTGGCGGAAAAGGGCTACTACAACCGGGTGATTTCGGGGAACGTCACGCAGACGGTGGAGATTGACAGCGTGAAGTGCGACTTCGACCAGTACCCCTACAAGGTGAACACCTACGCCCGCCAGTTGATTGTCCGGGAAAGCAGCCTGACGGTGCGAAGTCTTGTGACCTCGTGCCGCCTGCTCAACGCCACACGCAGCGACAACAACCCGCACGGCTTCATCATCGAAGCGTTCACCATTACCGAGAACAAGGATTTGCAAACCGTCAAGAGATAGCTTTATGGAGAGAAAACGAAATTACATCGAAAAGGTGCAGGACTGGGCGGACGACCGCCTGCGCCGTATGTGCGGACGGATTACGCCGGTCAAAAGGCTGGCGGTTATCCTCGTGATGTTCTTCTTTTTTAGTGGCTTGTCTATCTATATCACCGTTTCATCAATCTACAACATCGGGAAACGGGACGGGCAACGCCTGCAAATAGAACATATCAGACAACTGCCATTGCAAGGCAATGACACAATCAACAGTATCAACCCATTAAACAAACCGGAATATGGAAGAAGTACAGAAGAATGAGAACGGCACGACCGTACCGCAGACGGACGGGAAGCCCGAAAAGGAAAAGAAACCCAAACGGGAACTGACACCCCGGCAGGTGCAACAGCGCAGGAAAATGATAGTCTTCCCGCTGATGTTCCTTGCCTTTGCCGGGTGCATGTACCTGATATTCGCCCCCTCCGGCAAAGAGGACGTGAACATGGAGGGCGTGGGCGGCTTCAACGCCGACATACCCCTGCCCGCAGAGGACGGGATTATAGCCGACAAGCAAAAGGCATACGAACAGGCGATGATGAACCGCAAACAGCAGGACAAGATACAATCCTTGCAGGACTTCGGTTTCACGGGGGACGATGAAACGGAAGAACCGCAAGCGGAAATCGACCTGATGCCGGAAGATGATGCGAAGCCCCAAAGGGGCGGCGGTGCTTCTTCACGGGCGGCTTACCGGGACATCAACCGCCAGTTAAGCACGTTCTACGAAACCCCAGCGGTGGACGAGGAAAAAGAGGACTTGAAGCGGCAGGTGGCGGAACTGACCGACCGACTGCAACAACAGCAGAACGCCACGCCTACGGCTGACGACCAAATGGCACTCTTGGAAAAGTCCTACGAACTGGCTGCAAGGTATATGAATGACGGCGGGCAAGTGGCGCAAGTACCCGTAACGGACAACATTGAACGCAAGCCGGATGCGGTAGCGGTACAGGCTCTCCGGGAAACAACCGTATCGGGATTGCAACAGCCCATGAGCGATGCCGACTTCATCCGTGCTTACAGCCAGCCACGAAACTACGGCTTCAACACGGCGGTAGGCACGGGCTACGCTATGGGAAAGAACACGGTAGCCGCCTGCATCCACCAAGACCAGACGCTGACGGACGGGCAGGCGGTGAAACTCCGGCTGCTTGAACCTATGCAAGCCGGGAACATCGTTGTACCAAAGAATACTCTTGTAGCGGGAACGGCAAAGGTGCAGGGCGAACGGCTCGACATACTGGTGTCTTCGATTGAGTACGCTGGCAACATCATCCCGGTGGAGCTTGCCGTGTTCGACACGGACGGGCAAAAGGGGCTTTCCGTCCCGTCCTCAATGGAGCAGGAAGCGTTCAACGAAGCTATGGCGAACATCGGCAGCGGGCTGGGTACAAGCATTTCCTTTGCCCAAAGTGCCGGGCAACAGGTGGCTATGGACGTAACAAGGGGCTTACTGCAAGGAACGTCCGGCTATCTTGCGAAAAAGTTCAGGACAGTAAAAGTAAAGCTGAAAGCCGGGTACAAGGTGATGCTTTACGCCAAACAGCAATAATTACTCAACAAATATTCATCCACTAAAATTTTAATTGATAATGAAACAGATTTTTGTATTGCTCGCCCTCTTGCTGGGCGTGTGTGCGGCAAACGCACAGGAAACCGACACCGTGAAGTATGCGGCTGGCAACGACTTGTACCGGGGCATTACCCGGAAACTCCCGTACCGCCAAATGGTTACGCCCTACGGTGTGGAAGTGACCTTTGCCAAGACGGTGCATATCATCTTCCCCGCCGCCGTCCGCTACGTGGATTTGGGAAGCAACCACATCATTGCGGGCAAGGCGGACGGTGCGGAAAATGTAATCCGGGTAAAAGCCACCACAGAGGGCTTTCCGGGCGAAACGAACTTCTCCGTTATCTGCGAGGACGGGAGTTTCTTTTCATTCAACGCCAAGTACGCTCGTGAGCCGGAAATGCTCAATATCGAAATGAAAGACTTCTTGGAAAATGAAGATACGTCCGATTTCTCGCATACCCGCATGAACATCTATTTCCGGGAATTAGGTAATGAAAGCCCGCTGTTGGTGAAACTGATAATGCAGAGCATCTACAAGAACAATGACCGGAAAGTGCGTCACTTGGGTAGCAAGCGTTTCGGCATACAGTTCTTAATCAAGGGGATTTATACCTATAACGGGATGCTATACGTGCATACGCAGACGAAGAACAGCTCCAACGTGCCTTTCGACACGGACTTCATCAAGTTTAAGATAGTCGATAAGAAAGTACCCAAACGCACGGCTATTCAGGAAACGGTGCTGGATGCGGTACGCAGTTACAACGAGGTAGTAGAGATTGCCGGGAAAAGTACCGTCCGCACTGTGTATGCCCTGCCGAAGTTCACCATACCGGACGATAAGCTGCTACTTGTGGAACTCTACGAGAAAAACGGCGGGCGGCATCAGGTTATCCGAGTAGAGAACGCCGACATCGTGAACGCAGAAGTGATTAACGAACTAAAAATCAAATAGGGAATGAAGAAACACATCTTTATAATGATGCTCTTTGCGCTGTGCCTGACCTCGTTTCAGGCACACGCACAAAGATACCTGCCGAGTATGAAAGGCTTACAGGTGACGGCAGGCATGACGGACGGTGTACACTGGAATGATAACACGGATTTCGCCTACCACATCGGGGCGGCGTACAGCGTTTACACCAAGAACGCAAACCGCTGGGTGATTGGCGGCGAATATCTGCACAAGAAGTATGACTACAAGGATATGCAGATACCCGTAGAACAGTTTACCGCAGAGGGCGGCTATTACCTGAAATTCCTTTCGGACAGGCGAAAGACCTTTTTCCTTTCATTGGGATTGTCGGCACTCGCCGGGTATGAGGTGAGCAACAAAAGCGAAAAACTGCTGCCGGACGGTTCTACCTTGCTGGATAAGGACTGCTTCATTTACGGCGGTGCGCTCACGCTGGAACTGGAAGCCTACCTGACCGACCGGGTGGCTCTGCTGCTGAACGCAAGGGAACGGGCGTTGTTCGGCTCGGACATAGGCAAGTTCCACACGCAGGTATCTGTGGGACTGAAATTCATTATCAACTGACCGCTATATAATAATGTATATGAAGAATGTAATGTATAAAATCATCATGGGTTGCTACATCGTGGCCGCCCTCGTGCTTGTCACCGCCTGTAATGACAGCTTGGATATTCAGCAGGCGTACCCGTTCAGCATCGAAACGCTGCCAGTCCCCAAAAGGCTGAAAGTCGGGGAAACCGCCGAAATACGCTGCCAACTGGTGCGTGGCGGCTATTACCAGCCGACCACCTATCAGATACGCTATTTCCAACCGGACGGCAAGGGGAAGCTGGAAATGGATAACGGCACGGTGTTCCTGCCCAATGACCTGTACCCGCTGGAGAAAGAAACATTCCGGCTCTACTATACCTCGGTATCGACCGACCTGCAGACGATTGACATTTATGTGATTGACTGCTTCGGACAGATGCAACAACTTTCGCTATCGTTCAATAACAATAATAATTGAAGGATTTTTTAATGAATAGTTGATAAATAGCATCTAAAAAGTAGTGTGTTATTTTTTAGATGCTTATATTTGCATACTAATAACGTAAATATTAATAAGATACTGTTGTTATGAAAAAAAAGAAGATGATAATGAACCTCACTGCAGATGACATAAAAGAAATAAAACGTCAAGACAAACTAATTCATACTGCCAAAATCTCAGAACGGGAATATGGATTAAAAGGATATGATACTCGTAATCCTTATCAACGAGATTATGCTCGCATATTATACAGTGCTGCTTTTCGACGTTTACAAGGGAAAATGCAAATCCTAGGAATTGAAACCAGTGCCTTTTTTAGAAATAGGTTAACTCACAGTTTAGAGGTCGCACAAATTGCAAAAGGAATTAGGTGGCAGCTTGATAAAGATTGTTATGGGAAAGATACAACTTTAAGTGATATGTTTTTATTAGATGCAGCAGCATTGGCTCATGATATTGGTCATCCTGCTTTTGGTCACAAAGGAGAAAGAGTATTGAATGACCTTTTGTCACCTAATGATATGCATTTTGAAGGAAACGCTCAAAATTTCCGAGTACTTCGTTCATTGGAAAAAAAAGACCCTGAATTTACCGGACTCAATTTGTCATACCGTACATTGCTTGCCATTAATAAATATCTCGTTAAAGAAGCCCCTAATATTGAAAAGTTTATGTATGCGGAAGATTATGATATACTCGAAAATTTTAGGCAGGCAAATCAATTAGCTAATATAAGAACTCTTGATGTGCAAATAATAGAATTAGCAGATGACATTGCTTATGCGGTACATGATTTAGAAGATGCTCTTAGTCAAGGATATTTTACTATTGATGAATTGCTTTACGAAATGAGAATTAAAGACCAAAGTCTTAAAAAATTCAGCAATGAAGAATGTGAGTTGGCAGAGAAAGAATTGAGACAGTTAGTAAAGAAAGCTCAAAGCAAAGCTAATAAATCATCATCACATAAAAATCTACAAGAATATTCTCAAGTATTCAGAAAATCACTCACATCCTTGTTAACCAGTTATTTTATCCATGATATAGTGTTAGGGCATATCATTGAAAGTGAAGCTATTGAGCATGGTACTATTGTTGGAAATCGCGAATTGAAATTAGATAAGAGCAGACCGCTATGTAAGATATTATCCAAAAAGATATTTAAAGGAGTAACACGACATTCCAATATAGCTTTGTATGAAGAACGTGGTGCCAAAGTAATAGAAAATCTTTTTAAACTATATAATAATAAGGATGTCAATAAAAAAGGACAACTACTTCCGCCAGACTATCGTCCCAAATTTGAGGACGGTGATGATGACGATATTAAAAAGAAAAAATATGCACGTGCAGCTTCTGATTATATAGCAGGGATGATGGATACTTACGCTATTAATACTTATGAAAATTTATTTTCTACTCCGTTCTCTTCTATACAAATACTTTGATAGTATTCTCTTGTAAAAATAATATTGAAATAGGGAGATTTTATTCTTGAATCTCCCTATTTCAATGTATAACCTATTTATTTGCTTATTATTAACAAAATCCGGCTTGCCCTCCAGCAGTTGCAGGTGGCGCAACGTGCCGAACTCGTCAGTCTTGCGCCCCCACGCCCAAACATCGTTATACAAATCATCGCCCCACTGGTGCGGGCGGTCGAAGCGTACTTTTACCTCCTTAGTGTGTTCGTTTTCTTCCGTGTCCTCAATAACACCCGTTACCATTAAGCCCGTAAAAATACACTCGCAACGCCTGCCGATAAGTTCCTTGTTTACTTCTGTCGTTTTCATATCCACAAAATTTACTTATTTATTACTCCGTTCTTTTTCGCTATCCACCCGTCACGCCTGCGGCGGCACTCTGCCAGCGTTTTGGCTACCGTGCTGAATAGTTCGCCGTCCGTGTGGCGGTAGTCATATTGAAAATAAATCTGTCCTCTGAATGCGCCTAAGCAACATTTCACGTATTTTTCTTCTCCCGGTGTTTGGGTGATGCTTACCCCGTTTTTGTTAAGTGACTGCATGATGTCTTATTTTTTTTATGGTTATAAACTTGGTTGTTTTTAGCGGGCAGGGTTTTGACACCCCGCCCGGATTGGTTGTTATGCCGCACGGAACACAAAGCCGTCATCAAACCAGTAATCGCACATGAACAGGTCACGGGCAAACTTTTCATAATCGAAATAGGTCTTTGCGAACTCCGGCAGGTCGTAACATTCTTCTATAATTTCATAGGCGAAATCTTCTTCATCGTCATATTGTCCCTGATACTCGTCCCGGAAATCCCGTACAAGGTCGTCCGCTTCTTCCTCGCCCAAATCATGGCTTTTATAGTTGCACCACACGAAAAAGGCTTCCTGCTCGGTGTCGCTCAAATCCTCCACCGCATCACGCAGGGAAAAGTAATTTTCAGAAATCCAGCTTTCGCCGATTAAGCCCTCCGGCACGTTCTCCCAGTCCTGAAACATATATTCCGCATCTTCCTCGTCCTTGTGCAGTTCCCGGCAGGCATCGTAAAATTCCTCCTTGTCCGAATAGTCCGACAGGTCGAGCCATGCGCCGTACAGTGAACCGTTGTTATACTTGGCGTAAGTGCCTACATAAACCCTTGCTTCTGATAATGTTGTTGCTTCCATGATTGTAATTTTTTTAAGTTTATGCGGATTTGAGAGGTGAGGGAGTTGAAGTTTCACTGGACTTTTTTCCTGTTTCCCGCAAATCCGACTTTTTTTTATGCGTCTTCCGGTCGGGTCGGTCGTTTTCGTTTCACATAGGCGTAAAAGGGTAGTGTTTAGAGTTTGCAAGGTTTCGGGCAAAAAATACCTCGCAACGAATGTCGCAGGGAAGATTTTTTCGCCGAACCGGGACGGCTTGACCTTGCAAAGTCGTGAAGGACACGTAGCTACCTTTGCCTATTGAAATGATAAAAACGGCTGTCCCGGCTGGGGGACTGCATAATGAGGAAGATTTACAGATAGGGAAACAGGGGAAAAGTGCCTGTTCCCTTTGGTCTTTTTAGGGAACACTCCATGCGGGCGGGAAAGGCAAGGGTGTTGTGAGCTTGCTTGCAATACGCTTGTGCGGGTTTCCAACGGCTCTTTTCACGGAATACAGTCAGCCATGCCACGCACGGCTGGCGTTCCGGGAAATGTGCCAGTTGGAAAAGGACATGAAAAATGCGGGTAGTCGCCGGACTGCCCGCAAGGTGGAAGAATGTACGATATTGGGATATAACTTATTAGGTGGTATTTCGTTACCGAAATCGTTACCTATTTGTCACCTGAACGCTCATAGGTAACGAAACCTATCGGACGGCGTTCTTTCTGCTGTTGCGACTGGCTTAGAAGCTGGGTAAGGGCTTGGTACAGTTCGTTGAACTGCGCATCGGTGCTTACCTCCAGTTCCTCGATGCGCTTTAGCAGTTCTTCATAGCCGACTGCCATTTGGCGCATGAGGACGAAAGCCCGCATGATTGAGATGTTCACCTCTATGGCTACTTTGGAGCGGAGAACAGAGGACAGCATGGCTACGCCTTGTTCCGTGAAAGCCATAGGCGGAGTGGGCGTATGACGGATATTGTCGGAGAACCTATCACAATTTGTGATAAGTCCCAGCCACTCGTCTTTGCTCAACTCAAACATAAAATCACCGGGGAAGCGGTCTATATTGCGTTTGACCGCTTGCTTCAAGGCTCGTGTTTCCACTTGGTAGAGTTCTGCCAAATGCAAGTCAAGCATCACCCGGCAACCCCGTACCTCAAAAATCTTGTTTTGGATAATCTGCAAGTCCATAATCATTACTTTTAAGTTAATATCTATGCCACTTATATTTTTCTGTTATTTAACTTGTTAGCAAAAATGTCCATGTCTTCGCTAAGTTTGGTATCTATAATTTTTGCGTAGATTTGGGTTGTTCTTATGTTGGTGTGTCCCAACATCTTGGAAACGCTTTCAATAGGTACACCGTAGCTTATACTAAGGGTCGCAAAACTGTGCCTCGCAACGTGAAACGTGATTCTCTTGTTTATCCCGCAAACGGTCGCAATCTCTTTCAAGTAATCATTCATCTTCTGATTACTGATAACTGGCAGCAGTTTACCATTGGGTAATTTCCCGTCATATTTCTGCAAAATGGATTTGGGTATATCCAGCAATCGGATGTTGGACGTTACGCTTGTCTTGTGTCTTTTCTTGATAATCCACAAATTGCCGTCAAAGGACAGTTTTATATTTTCAGGTGTCAATTCACAGACATCAACATAGGAAAGCCCGGTATAGCAGCTAAATATGAATATATCCCGAACCTGCTCCAGTCGTTTGCTGGCGAACGTCTTTTGATATATCCGGTCTAATTCCGCTTGTTCAAGAAAATCCCGTTCCACATATTCAAATTTCAGTTTATACGCCCCGAATGGATTAAAGGTAATCAGTCCCAAGTTGTGGGCAAATAGGACAACAGTCCTGAAACGCTGGATAAACTTCATGGCTGTATTGTGGGTACACGGGTAATTTTCACGGATGAACAGGTAGAAGCCCTCAATGAACACGACATTTATTTCCCGAAAGGTTATATCCTCCACATTATATTTATCGTGGATATATTCGGCAAGGCGATTTTTTGTAAGCTCGTAACGGGTATATGTCTTTTGCGTGGCTGTTTTCCCTACTTTCAATGCGTACTGTTCATTGTGTTGGGAAAATACTTGCAAGAGTGTCTTCGCTTTTTCTTCCTTGCCCAAGAATACGTTGCGTACTTTCTCTGCGGTCACGTAATTGTCCCGCTCTAAAATGGTCTGATAGTGTCTGTGCAAGGTAGCCTTGATGCTATCCAGCATTTCATTCATACGGGTAAATTCCGCCCCTCTGCCATTTACCTTTCCGGTCTTGGCAGACCAGTTCTTTGGATTAACCTCCAGTTTGGTGTTAAACTGGGCTAATTTCCCGTCAATGGTAACACGTGCCATGATTGGCATATTACCGTTCTTTTTTACTTTGTCCCTTTTCAAGAAGAACAATACTCGGAATGTTGATTTCATACCTCATTTTTTAAGTTACAAAACTACTTTTATTAACTCATAATGAGATAAATACAGGGTCGCCAATTCCCGACAACATTTCGCCAATTTCCGCCAATTCGTACCCCTTTTTGAAGAATTTTGTCGGGGGTACGGATAAGGCACTATTTTCTGTCTGTCAGTGACCTTTTCGTGACGGTCAAGGTAGCCAAAAGGCAATAAAAAAGTCCCACAAAATGTTGATTTTGTAGGACTTGTCTTTTTTTTGTCGCCTTTTGGCTTTTCTTCTGGTGATTCGCCTGGGGCTCGAACCCAGGACCCCAACATTAAAAGTGTTGTGCTCTACCTGCTGAGCTAGCGAATCAAACCTTTATTGCTGTTAAGCGGGTGCAAAGATAGGTACTTTTATTTAATTTGCAAGGAATATGAGGAAAAAAGTTTGCATTATTTTTCTTCTATACCTTCTACTGGTTGATCCTCAGTGGTTTCTGTCTTATAAATATTTTCTTGATTAATGATGTATCGTTGATAATAGGAGAGCATTAGAGTGGTCAGCGGCAAAGCTATAATCATACCCAACATTCCCATTAACGATCCCCAAATAGATAGAGAGAGCAGGATGATGGCTGGGTTCAAACCGGTAATCTTTCCCATGATGCGAGGAACGAGATAGCCATCTTGTATGATTTGTACCACTATGAATACAGCGGCAGCCGAAGCTATGATGATCCAGAAATTATCACCGGTATCCGCAGCTTTCAGAATGGCAAGCATGATGGTGGGGACAAAACCAATGATTTGTAGGTAGGGCACCATATTCAGTGCACCGATGAATAATCCCAAACCAATGGCTAGCGGGAAATCAATAATCAGAAAGCCAATGCTGAATAGAATGCCTACGCACAAAGCTACTAATGCCTGTCCGCGGAAATATCTGTTCATGCCGTCTTTTACATCATTCAGTATGCCGGTTACTGTTTTCCGATATTTCTTTGGCATCAGGTGTGCCCAGCCTTCGGAAATGCTTTCGTAATCAAGCAGAATAAATACTATATATAATAGGATAAGGAAGACGGTGAAGAACCCGAATAAGAGGTTGATAGACTCCGATATAAGCGACCATAACTTAGGAACGGTTACTTTAAGGGCATCCAATATATTCTCCTGGCTGAACATTTGCTCTAAGATGTGCAGGTCAATATTTTGCCGGATAAATTCGGAGAGGGTAGTGGGGACATTGCTTGCTGTATGAGTGGTGCTGAAGTATTCTATCAATAAATCCTTTACCCGCAGGAATTCCTGAATCATGGGCGGCACAAGCAGATAGAACGCAACGCTTCCTATAACAGTGAGAGTAAGCAAGGCGCAAAAGATAGATATTATTCTGTTTTTTAGCCGTAGCTTATGCTGGAAGAAGCTTACTAATGGGTATATCAGATAAGCAATAAGCCAGGCAAGGAAGAACGGAAGCAATACGCCGCTCAATCGCTTCAGGAGCATTAATACCCCAATGATGATAGCACCGAGAATGACAGCACGGATAAAGCTGTCGAATGTAATTTTCTTACGCTCCATAAGGCTTTTGCTTTTTTATAGTTTATTCACCGGCGGCAGTCCGGTCTCCCTTTATTGCCCGCAGATAACATTCCCGACAGAGGGGTTCGTATTCAGCTGTTTCTCCCAAGAGGACTTGTTTGTCGTTCTTGACAGTGCGGTGTGAGAAGGAGGCTAATTGTCCGCACTTCACACAAATAGCGTGGACCTTGGATACTTCATCGGCAATGGCACAAAGTCCGGGCATAGGGCCGAAGGGAAAACCGCGGAAGTCCATATCCAGACCTGCTACAATAACACGTATGCCATTATTGGCAAGTTCATTACATACATCAATCAGACCATTATCAAAGAATTGTGCTTCGTCGATACCTACTACATCGATTTCTGAAGTGAACAGCAGGATACTTGCCGATGAATCAATCGGTGTAGAGGCAATGGAATGGCTGTCGTGAGATACGACCTCTTCTTCCGAATAGCGTGTGTCAATGGCAGGTTTGAATATTTCTACACGCTGTTTGGCGAATTTAGCGCGCTTCAGACGGCGGATCAGTTCTTCTGTCTTACCGGAGAACATTGAGCCGCATATAACTTCAATTCTTCCTCTACGATTGGTTTCCTGTATATGGTCTTCCGAGAATAATACCATTGTTTTAAAATGTTTATTTTAGCCGCAAAAATAACACTTTTAATGGCTTTCCGATATTTTTTCATTATTTATTTCTACATTTGCGGCATTAACATTTGTGATGCGAAAGGAAATGCAGACATTATTGGACGACATAGAACTGGATATTCAGGAACTGAAATATTTAATGAAAGTTCTTGCAACAGACGCCAATCCTACATTGAAGGTGGTAGCTAAACGGAATATACAGCAGATGCGTGCGCGACTGGATGCTTTGCAGAAACAGCTGGACGAAACTCCCGTAGAGGTAGTTGTTATTCCTGAAGCTCCTGTCGCTTCAGTGGTTATTTCCGAGCCGGTCGTTGCTCCTGAACCGGTAAAGCCGACTCCTGTAGAACCGCTCGTTGTTGAAATCACCAAGCCGGTAGAGGTCGTATCTCCCAAGCCTGAGTCCGAATCCAAACCCGAGTCTGAACCGTCCGCAATAATATCTTCTGCATCGCCTATTTTAGCAGAACGGATAAAACCGGCTACTGATCTGCGGCATGCTATCAGTCTGAATGACTCATTTCGCTTTGCCCGCGAGATTTTTGGTGGTGATACCGCCCGTATGAATGAAGTGATACGCCAGTTGGGTGCTGCTCCTTCATTGGAAAAGGCATTGGAACTCTTTTCTTCTACCGTTAATCCTGATGAAGAGAATGAAACGGTGGTTGATTTTATAGAACTTCTTAAGAAATACTTTAGTTAAAGCAGTTACGGATATGGGAAAACTTTATGTAGTGCCTACTCCGGTAGGAAATTTGGAAGATATGACATTCCGGGCTATTCGTATTTTGAAAGAGGCGGATTTGATTCTTGCCGAAGATACGCGCACTTCCGGAATCTTACTGAAGCATTTTGAAATAAAGAACGCAATGCAATCCCATCATAAGTTTAATGAACATAAAATGGTGGAAAGTGTTGTTAATAGAATAAAGGCAGGTGAAACTGTTGCGTTAATATCGGACGCAGGTACACCGGGAATTTCTGATCCGGGCTTTCTGGTAGTGCGTGAGTGTGTTCGCAATGGTATTGAAGTACAATGTTTGCCGGGGGCTACAGCTCTTGTGCCGGCTTTGGTTGCTTCGGGTTTGCCGAATGAAAAATTCTGTTTCGAAGGTTTTCTTCCGCAGAAGAAAGGACGCATGACACGTCTGAAGATATTGGCAGAGGAACGCCGTACCATGGTGTTTTATGAGTCTCCCCACCGTCTGGTGAAAGCGTTGGCTCAGTTTGCAGAGCATTTCGGTGCGGAACGTCAGGCATCTGTATCCCGGGAGATCTCGAAGATGCACGAAGAAACGGTGCGTGGCAGTCTGACTGAATTGATTGAGCATTTCACAGCTAATGATCCGCGTGGAGAAATAGTAATAGTAGTAGCAGGAATAGACGATTAAATAACTTCATTAACCAACGTAAAACAAAAGCGTATGAAAAAGTTAGCAGTTTTAATTGTATGTGCGGCCGTTATGGCATCGTGCGATGGCTTGTCAGGTGGAAGTAAAGACCAACTGAAAGCTGAAAATGATTCTCTTTTGATGGAACTTACCCAGCGTAATGCTGAACTGGATGAAATGATGGGTACTTTCAATGATATCTCTGAAGGCTTCCGCCAAATCAATGCCGCCGAAAGCCGCGTAGACTTGCAGCGTGGTGCGGTTTCAGAAGGTTCTTTATCAGCTAAGCAGCAAATAGCCACTGATATTGAATTTATCCAGAAACAAATGCAAGAAAACAAAGAGCAGATCGCTAAACTGGAAGCTATGCTGAAAAGTAGCAAGAATAACTCTACCCAGTTGAAGAAAGCTGTAGAATCTCTGACCCAGGAATTGGTAACCAAAACCCAGCGTATCGAGGAATTGCAGGCTGAACTTGCCTCTAAGAATATTCGTATTCAGGAACTGGATGCAGCTGTGACTGGCCTGTCAACTGACAAAGAAGTGCTTACTGCCGAAAATGAAGCGAAAGCCAAAACCGTAGCTGAGCAAGATAAGGCACTGAACACAGCTTGGTTTGTTTTCGGAACAAAGAAAGAACTGAAGGATCAGAATATTCTGACAAATACCGGTCTCTTCCAGAAAAAGCAAGTGCTTAAGGATGGTGACATCAATAAGGATTACTTTACTCAGGTTGATATTCGTACAACGAAAGAAATTAAGTTGTATTCCAAGAGTGCAGATGTCTTGACTACTCATCCGGCAGGTTCTTATGCTTTGGAGAAAGATGATAAAGATCAGCTCGTTCTGAAGATTACGAATCCGAAAGATTTCTGGAACGTATCCAGATACCTGGTTATCCAAGTAAAATAACTTAATTAAATTATAAGAATGGCGGGGAAAGGTTATCCCTGCCATTTTCTTTTTATATGCAGTACAAGAATATTTTTTTCGACCTGGATGATACTCTCTGGGCCTTTTCTTTTAATGCCCGTGATACATTTGAGGAAATGTATCGCAAATATGAATATGATCGCTATTTTCGGTCTTTTGAACATTTCTATGAACTCTATGAGAGGCGTAATATCGAATTGTGGGCAGAATATGCAGATGGAAAAGTGACAAAAGAAGAATTGAATCGTCAACGTTTTCTCTATCCGCTGGAGGCAGTAGGAGAGGGGGATACGGCTTTAGCGAAAGCTTTTTCTGATGACTTTTTTGCGGTTATTCCTACAAAAAGCAGATTGATGCCCCATGCGCAGGAAGTGCTGGAATATTTGGCACCTAAATATAATCTTTATATCCTTTCCAATGGATTTCAGGAACTGCAATGCCACAAAATGCGTTCTGCCGGAATTGACCATTACTTCAAGAAAGTAGTTCTATCAGATGATATTGGTGTCCTAAAGCCATGGCCTGAGATTTTCCATTTTGCCATGTCGGCTACTCAGTCTGAACTGCGTGAATCGTTGATGGTAGGTGACAGCTGGGAAAATGATATAACGGGTGCTCAGGGTGTAGGCATGCATCAGGTGTTCTATAATGTAACGGGACGTACCGAGTTTCCATTTAAGCCTACTTATCAGATTACAGATTTGAAAGAGTTGCTCCAATTGTTGTGACATTGAGGGATTAGTTGTAATTTTGTCAGCGTAAACACATAATTTGCAGCTATGGATACTATTTTACCTTTCGCTTTGCTTTGTTTCACTTCTTTCTTTACGTTGACAAATCCTCTCGGGACTATGCCCGTCTTTCTGACTATGACCCATGGAATGACGGATAAGGAGCGACAGTCTGTAGTGTCTCGTGCTACATTAGTAGCTTTCATCACGATTATGGTCTTTACCTTTGCAGGTCAGTTCCTGTTCAAGTTCTTTGGGATCTCTACAAACGGTTTTCGTATAGCAGGTGGTGTCATCATCTTTAAAATCGGTTTTGATATGTTGCAGGCACGTTATACACAAATGAAATTGAAAGATGAAGAGATTAAAACTTATGCCGATGACATCTCCGTCACCCCTTTAGGGATACCGATGCTTTGCGGTCCCGGTGCCATAGCAAACGCCATTGTGTTGATGCAGGATGCCCATACTATCCAAATGAAAGGTGTACTGATTGGTATGATCGCCTTTATCTACTTGATTACATTTTTCATCTTGCGTGCCTCTACGCGACTGGTAAAGGTTTTAGGAGAAACGGGAAATAATGTGATGATGCGCTTGATGGGGCTTATTCTGATGGTAATTGCTGTGGAGTGTTTCGTGAGTGGGGTAAAGCCGATATTGGTGGATATTCTGAAAGAAGGAAGTTTAACTATATAATAATATAATAGAAAGGATGAATTCTTGATTGATCAAGTGAATTCATCCTTTTTATTTGTACGGATATTTAATGTTTTGGGTTGTACAATACTTTTAGACTATTCTTATCTTGTCTTATAATATATAGTCCACTTTGTGACAATGGAACGGTTATTTGTGTCCCTTTTACGCTCGTTATCTTAACTCCCTGACTGGAGAATATATCAATAAATTCGTTGGAATTTTCACTTGTGATCTCCAAACCTGTATTTGTAGGAATGACCTTTAACACTTCAGAAGATTCGGTTTGCCCAATACCTGTTTCTACATCTTTAATTGTGAAAACCAGTCTTAATTCACTGTTAGTAAATTGTTTCCAGGTGTCATCTTTACGGTAACTTCCTATAGCATAGTATTCTCCAGCTGGTAATTCGGGGTTTCCTGTGATAGTGATAGTGCTGGAAGTATTACTTGGTATTACAGTATAGTCGCTGATGCGCGTGTAAGGGAGCAATGCTCCGTTCTTACGTATATATATAGCAAAATCATCTTCATATTTTAAACCTTTATTTTCGATTTGTATTTTGAAAGATATATCTTTTCCCTCTACAGCTTCACCAATAAGTTCTGCAGGAGCAAGTTGATACAAATCGGAATTGTTTTCTATGCTGCTTAGTAGAATACTGTTAGCAGTAATCTCTACACTATAACAGATGCTTTTACCTTCAAGACCACGTAACATGCTTGGTACTTTTTCACCATCTTTTTGTGAGGCAAAATGAAGTTGATAGTTGCCGTTAGGTACAGTAGATGGAATTGTGCCGCTGAATGTAATACTATTCCAACCACTTCCTACGTCAATGTTGGAAATTGAAGTGGGTGTTGTAAGAAATGTGATGAATTCATCTCCTTGATATAGAGCTAATCCGATAATCCCACTCATAGGAGTAGAAGTGTTCCATATTTTGGTAAACTTTGCACTGATACTTTCATTTCTTTCATATTGCTTTTGTGTAATATCCATGCTTCCCTCTAATGTAAAGCCACTAATAACTTCTCCTGTTGTCTTCGGTTGTACAAGGAGCATAATATATTGCATATCATTATAGGCGCCACTTCCACTTCCTGTGCCGCCTGATCCTGGATTCAGGGAGCTTAAGGAATAATATCCATTTGCATATCCGCTCCATCCCCAGTTAAAATGATACATGTCATTCTCATCACAACCATCCAATACAAATGCATGACCTCCTGCGGTGCTTTGTCCACTGTATAGAACAGGGCGCCCGGCAATCAATTCTTTTTGAATCATATTTTTCCAGCGTCCTTCAGTATTATAATCACGTCCTTCAAAATATATATTAGGATTATACCCGAAGAATTTCGTCAGGGCATTATATTGTTTGAATATGCCTGCTCCACTACCACCAGCTGCACTTAGGTTATAATCCATATCCATAGCTACGCCGCAGTGGAGCATCAATTCGGCTACAGCTTTCTTTTGTTCTTCAGTTGCCGCATTTGTGTATTGAGGCAGCATCAGATCCCATTTATAGTTGGCCTCTTCAAAGTTTACGGAAAGTGATTTTTTTAAAGTTGCGGTTGTATAACTGTAACTTCCTGTTCCGTGTTTGGGATATTCATAATATTTCATTACCATGGCAAGTGCCGTAGCAGCACAGCCAGTAACAGTGAGTTCTCCTTTTTCTTCCGGACAATCCAGATTATAAGGATTTCCTTGGTCCCATTCTATTTTGTCCAATAGAGGTGTGACTACTGGAGGAATTACTCTTGTTGCCGAATTTTGAACTTCAGTTGGGTTCTTCACAGAATTGCCGTTTGTATTCATTCGTTTTATTTCAGCAGTATAGAAATCCAACCAATACCTAACGTTGGCAGGTAAATATTCATAATTCAGATTTCCTTTATCTGAATATGCTAGTACTTCCCGTGCACAATCATCCCCTGAAATGATGACGAATCCACTATCATTCCCTGTATTGATGATATAATAAGCAGGATAAATCATAGTTCGTGTCTGTATGTTTTGTCCATTTGTCAGTCTTAACTCCTTTGTATCAATGTGTTTCATATTGACATGAGAACGTACAAATGTGCGGGCAACTTCTAATGCTTGCTGCGGAGTGCGCGGAGCTGCAAAAAGCCGTCCTGAACAGACCAGGAAAGCCAGAATAAGGATGATAATAGCTTTTTTCATATTTTCAATCTTATTAATGATGAAAAGGCTATGCCATAAAAGTAGCATAGCCTTTTTCTATACATAAAGTCAATTATTCAAAGAACAATTTATTTTTTGACCATGTAGCATTCTGCATATACAGCCCAATAGCCTGCATACTCTCCGGAGTCGAATACACCTACACCGATAATTCCGTTAGGATCAAAGTCAATCCTGTCGAATGTTTCATTCCAAGTTCCTTCTAGGGATTTGGATAATGCTGCAGTAAGATCCATTGGACATACCCGTACTTCACCCACAAATCCAAAATTGTATTTTGCATAAGTCGGTCCTTGTACTACAGAAAGTGTTTCAGAAGCTTTATTATAATCTACAGTCCAAGGTATGGTTGCATCATATCCCTTTCCATCTGTAAATCCATTGAAGACATAACTCTTTTCTAGGTTTGCTTCATCTCCGCCATCAGAGATTGTTACAGTAAAGCTAACTGCACTACCGTCTGTTGCTTTTACAGCATTAAATGTCCAAGTGCCCATCAGTTTGAAATATGGATTCTTATCCACATCTTTTAGTATAACATTGCATGTAGAGGTTGCTCCTGTCTGTGCACCTTCTACATTTTCAATAGTTACTTTCAGATTACGGTCATCATTCTCAGTCATACCATCATCTAATAAACGAATCTCGCAACCAAAAGTATCATTGGCATCAGTAGGAATATAAACGGTTGTAGTGGTAACAATATAATGTTCGTTTACAATGGCACTGCCATCTTCAACTTTAAATGTTACTTTAATCATTCCATTTCGTTCGCCCTCAATTGTTAGAGGAACTTTTACTATACCGGCATTCTCATTGAACGTCACTTCTGATTGTGTAAATGAGACTGTCGTACTTGCACTGTTCATTGCTGGATCATCATCCGAACATCCGACAATAAAGATTGTCAATAAAGCCAATAAATATATATTCAAATATTTCATATTTCAAAAGTTAAGAATTCAACAAATTAATATCCGGGATTTTGTTGGCCTTTGATCTGCGGATTAACGTCTGTTTCCGATTTAGGAATGGGCCATACCATTCGGAAGTCATCAGCTGTTTTAGTTAAAGCTGTTGTATTGGTACCACCAGGCAATAAAACCAAAGCTGCGTCCTGAGTTGCATCTTCACGATTTACTCCTAATCCCCACCGTTTCAAATCTGTCAGACGAAAACCTTCGCCAACTAATTCTTTGTGACGTTCGTCTTGGATATCAGCTAATAAAGTGTTCGGGCTATTATAAGTAACATCTACATAATCTACAAGGCGACTAGCTCTTAGTAAGTTCAGATACTTTGCTCCGTTAACGATGTCGTTGTTACCTACATAGGCTTCAGCTGCAATCAGATACTGTTCTGAAATCCGGAAAGGCTTCGATTTATTAGTATAATGATTGTCAACGCTTACTACATTATAAATATCCGGATTACCAGGATATTTGTCGAATACGTAAATATCTCCTGTTGCACCGGTAGAAACTTTTAATGTGAAAGGAGCAAAATAAGCAGCAAAACGAATATCACGATCTTGTTCATAAAGGTCGATAAGCTTTTGTGAAGGAATGTAGTCCATTACTTGTGAAGAAGGATCATCTTTTTTATACTGTCCCCAGAAACTGGTTCCTGTGGCGCTTCCCAATTCATCTGCACTCATGTAAATTTGCCAAATTACTTCAGAACCAGTATCTTTTACCCACATATTACGGAAAGCTTCTCCTCCATCTTCCGAGTTCAATAAAGGGTATTTCCCTGTATTGATCAGCGAAGTCGAGTTACTGATAGCTGTTGTATAATCTTTCATTTGCAATGCAACGCGTGCTTGAAATGCTGTTACTATATCTTGCGAAATATAGTTTAAAACGTTTTGTGCTTGAGTAACTGTTTTACTTGCATTTACAAGTTTCTTAGCCTCTGTCAAATCACTGAGGATTTGTTCATAGGTTGCTTTCAAAGAAGAACGTCCCGGATAAGCACTTGCATCTGATGTCGGAGAATAGACCAATTGTAGGGGTAAGCCTAAATCACTTTCTGCAGTTGCAGGGTTGTAAGCTTTGCAAAAATACCCCACTAATTGAAAGTAGTTATAAGCTCTTGTGAAATATGCTTCACCAGCATAAGCTGCAATAAGTTCTTTATTTGCATCACTCAAATCGGTGACAGTACCATCCAGCACTTTATTGTAACCATCAATAAAGTAGTTACAACGTGCAATGTGTGCATAATGATTTTGCCATACACCTTCTACGTTGCCGTCTGAAGATTGGAAGTCCCAGCGATACTGATTACCATATGAATTGGAAAAACCAGCTGTGGCATGGAAATCATCGCATTGTAATTCAGGGGTTAATATGTACCCACCTGTCGTTATGGAACGATAGTAGGAATATATTCCGATACGTGCATTTGTAAAGTCGTTCATTGTTGCCAGGTATTGAGACTCTTCAACTGAGCTGTATGGGTATTTTTCCATATCGCAGGAAGAGAGACCTGTAACAAGCAATGTTGCTAATATGATATATATTTTCTTCATTGTTTTTATCTCTTTTGTAGTTAATGTTTAGAAAGTAAGTTCAAGGCCGAATGAGAATTGCTTCGTATTCGGATAGTTTCCTAATTGCATATTACTGTTGATTTCCGGATCGAATCCTTTGTATTTAGTAACAGTTAATAAATTACGTCCTACAAAGAATATTTTTGCATCTTCAATGAATCCAGTCTTTTTCATTATACGTTGAGGCATAGTATAACTTACTGTTAAATTTTTCAGACGCATAAATGAAGCATTCTCTAATAAATGAGAATCAAACTGCATAGGGGAGTCTGGAGTTGAGATGTTAGTTATATCACCGGGCTTTTGCCACATAGTCAACATTTCAGTGGTTTGATTGCGGCTGTTGGCCATTTGTGGATTCTCTGTAAACCAGCGTTCGTTATTTACCATGTACTGTCCAAGCATAAATGAGAAATCAGCGCTGACCGTTATACCTTTCCAAGCGAGTCGAGTACCGAAACCACCTGACCATGGAGCATAGCGTTGCTTTCCTAAAAAGACAGCATCATCTGCGGAATAAGTTTTAGTTAAATTCCCATTCTTATCATACCACGTATTGTAACCATCTCGTGGATCGACACCTGCCCATCTGGTATAATAATATTCTCCGTATGGTTTGCCTACCTCAAGTTTCAGACCGGTATTTGCTAATACATATTCGTCCAGTCCATTAAATAATTGAGTAATTTCATTCTTGTTATAGTTCACGTTAGCTGAGATAGTCCAGTCAAAACCGTTCACATCTCTTAATACATCTACATTTGCAGTAATATCTACTCCTCGGTTACGCATATTTGCTACGTTACCCCAACCCGATGCAAAACCGGTTGTAAAAGAGTAAGGGATTTCCATAAGCATATTTTCTGTCATGCGGTTATAGAATTCTATATCCAAACTTACACGATCAAACAGGCGAGTACTTAATCCGACATTTGTAGATTTAACAACTTCCCAAGTCAAATCGGGGTTGGCTGGATTGGCAACTGCAGTACCACTTTGTCCACCATATAATGGACCTGTTCCAATTAGACCAAATGACATATAAGGGTCAAGACCTGAAGAGTTACCTACAGAACCGTAACTAGCTTTTAACTGTAATTGATTCAACCAAGAGATGTCACTCAGGAAATTTTCTTTCTTTAAATCCCACATTGCACCTGCAGACCAGAAATTACCCCATTGAGAATTCAAACCAAACAATGATGAACCATCTCTACGATAAGTAAGGTCTAAATAGTACTTTTCATCATAATTATAGCTGAAAGTAGCAAAGTAAGAATTAAAAATCTTATCATATTTTGAGTGAGAAGGCATTGTTGCATTACTTGCTGCACTTAATAGCATTAAACGCGGATCAGTTAACCCCTCTACCTCAGATGTAAATGATTGGTTTTTGGTAATAATAGATTCTTGTCCTATTAGGGCACTGAAATTATGATTATTCCATGCTGTAAATTTATACTCTGCAGTATTAGTATAGGTAAATGAGTAATAGCGTTGGAAAGACTCTGTTGCACTACCTGCACCTTCAAACGGGCCAATAGGTAAAGCTTTATAAGAGTATCGATAATCAAAAGCTTCAACAGCTTGAGCTGCACGAATATTCAATCCTTTGATTGGATTGATATTGATAAATGTATTGCCATTGATACGTGCCATATCGCGTGAAGCAGGTTGTATCTCTGATAAATAATATGGATTATAGTAATTTAATTTATCGAAGTAGTCCAAGCGGTCACCATAACCAATGAAATTTCCATTGTCATCACGTAAAACTTCATAGTAGCTCTGGTCCGGGCGATAAACGCGGGCTGCATATGCTTTATTATATACTTGATTAGCAGTAGTACCAAAAGCGGCTGTAGCATACTTTTGATATGATAGATTTAAATTTACCCCTGCCTTTAACCATTTAGTAATATTTGTTTCGATGTTTGAGCGCAGTGTCTCACGGCGTAAATTAGAATCATCCATTATACCATCGGCATCATAATGTCCGAAGGATAAGAAGTAATTTAAACTTTCCGTTCCACCGGAAATACTCAAGTCATATTGCTGCATAGGTGCTGTACCCCCAAAGAATACATCAGCCCAATCTGTAGAAATTCCGTTTTTAATATAGAAATCCTTTTCGCTTTGAAAAGACTGATTTGTTTTCAATGATGGGTCAAGTACTTCCTGCAAGTTTAGCCATTGTTCGGCATTCATCATGGTAATGTTATCTCCAGTCATTTTCGATACACCATATTGGGCACTTATCGTAATTTTGGCCTTTTCTCCTCTTTTTCCTCTTTTAGAAGTTAAGATTACAACACCGTTTGCTGCACGTGAACCGTAAATGGCAGTTGAAGATGCATCTTTCAATACGGTCATACTTTCAATATCATTGGGATTTAATGCAGTAAATGCACCGGAAGAAATAGGAGAGCCATCCAATATAAATAATGGTTCAGAACTACTATTAATAGAACTAACACCACGCAAGCGCATTTGTACCGTTCCACTAGGTTCTCCGCTAGGGGTAAATACTTGCAAACCTGCAACTTGTCCTTGCAAAGCATCCCCGATGTTTGCAACAGGTTTTTTCTCCAGTTTTTCACCACTTACAGCTGTAACAGAACCAACAACTGACCCCAGCTTCTTACTAGAACCATATCCTACAATAACAACCTCGTCTAATAAGGCTGCATCTGCCTTTAATACGATCTTTAAATTAGGTTTAATTGCCACTTCTTGCGTCTGCATACCAATGTACGAAACCTGCAAAGTCTTCGCAGAACTACAATATAGCTATTGATCTAATTATAAGCGATTTACTAAAACAAAAAGAACCCATAAATCGAATACTTGTATATACTATTGTATTGATTATAAGACATATATATTAATATAATTATCATAATGATCTACCGTATATATCCTAATAATAAATCTAACTTACTAATTATTAAGCATATAAATAGAAATATAGTTGTAGTCTACATTATTAATTTACAACTAAAAGTCTTTTAGATAGCATATTGTTGGAAAATAATTATCTATATAGCTGTAATCCAAAACAAAAACGGGAAGCATATCATTTAGAATATGCCTCCCGCTTTATGTGTAAGTTATTTATTATAAAGTCCACTATTTCTATCAGAACCTACTAAATCACAGAGAAGAAATATATTGAATTACCTGGATAATACCCTCGTTATCATTCTTCAACTTATTTTTTTTCTGAAAGCTCATGATTTCTTTCTTTCGTTCAGGGAATATTTTTATAACTTCTTTTATTCTCCTAAAACGCTCACGTTTTCCATTTATTTCTATCTGTCTCTTATACACATCTGACGCTGCCGACGAAG